>Ga0190271_10001019_pt1 | contig 15429 bp, 12 predicted proteins | sample Popmic356T_FD_133747 | JGI IMG/M metagenome (GOLD analysis project Ga0190271, IMG submission 133747) | Populus adjacent soil microbial communities from riparian zone of Weber River, Utah, USA - 356 T | ecosystem: Environmental > Terrestrial > Soil > Riparian zone | place: USA: Utah | collected...
AGCGCCGGACTTTTCACCTGCGTGTACGCATGGCAGACTGCCCACGTTTCAAAACGTGACGATTGCGTATCAGGGGGTCGTGCGTGTCCGCCGAAACCAGCCAGTTGCCGCTCGAGCAGCGCTTCACGGCGCACCAAGGCGCCTTTGCCAATCGCGCCTCCACGATGTTCCCGGCGCTGATCACGCCCACAGCGGATACGATCGTCGTGTTCATGAACTACTGGAAGATCAAGAACGGGATCGACAACGTTGCCTGTTTCGTTCGCCTGTATGAGTCCAGTAGCCGGCTGGTCTCGCGCCAGTCGCTGGCTGTCACTGACGATCACAACGAGATTTCGCTCGGCAAGCTGCTCGGAACGGACAGTTTCGAGGGATTGGCCGAGATTGAGGTCATCGCCGATCGCAACTTCGCCTTCGCGTTTCCGGCGGTGGTCGCGTTCTATCGGAGCGGTGATGCTTACAGCGCCGTGCATTCGGTTGGCCGCGTCCGCAATTCCGATGAGCCGCGCGCGCCGGCGCGGTCGACCGAAACCAACTGGACCTGCAAGTTCTCGGCGGAAACGACACCGTTCGTGACGCTGTTCAATGGACCGCGGGCCGGGGCGCTCGGCGACGTCGTGATCGGCGTGCATGACCGCTACGGGCGACGCGTTGCGGAACGTTCGGCGGATTTCGGCCTGACCGCGCCGTTTGCGTCGAAGATTTTGAAATTGGACGAGGTGTTCGACGTCCGCCAATTCGACAACGACCACTTTTTCTCGGTGAACCTGCCCGACGATGACTTCTTCCCGCGGCTGGTGGTCGGCAACTTTCATCGCGATATCGACTTCGTCGAAGCGACCCACAGCTTCTACTGGAGCCGGCTCGGCGGCGACGTGGTGCAGCCGCCGGAAGCCGACCTGTTGAGTTTCATTCCGGCGCCCAACGTGCCCGAGCTCGATCTGGAGCTGGTGTTCTTTCCGACCAACGCCGCATCCACGGTGACCGCCACCGTGCGCGAACAGCGCGCTGGGGGGAGCCTGGGTGAGACCGGCGAGCAGAAGACCTGGGTGACTGGCGGACCCGGCGCCGAACTGTGGCGCTATCAGGTGAAACCAGAGGCCCAACTGATTTCGTTCGATTTCCGCAATCAGCAACTGCCGGCCCGCCTGAATACGTCTTACCGCTACTCGGTGCGCGGCAGCAATCGCCGCTTCTGCACCGATATTGCGACCGGCGCCCACGCGCACGTGTATCCGCCAAAACATTCGCACTGGGGACACGGGCTGATTTCCAGCGACTACGAGACCGTGGTGATGATCCGCAACATTGCGCATCACACCGCGCAGGCTCGCGATGCGACGGCGACGCTGTCGGTCTATGACGGGACAGGTGCGGTGCAGACCCGCAAGATTTCCGTTGCCAGCGAGTCGGCCACCGCCGTCTACCTGGGCGACATGATCAAACCGGGGGAGGGCATGAAGACGATTTCATGGTTCCTCAAGGCGGCCGAGAACCACTCCGACCTTGAAGCCTACTGGATCAGCTTTGCTCCGCACGGCGGCATCTGCGGTGAACACGCGTTTTAGGCCGGGATGGCGCTCAAGTTCACCGTTTGATGCGCAGCACCAGATGCACCTCCGAGGCGAGGTGCTGCCTGTCAATGGCCAGCTGCATCGGATCGATCAGCGGCCGCATCCGCCGCGTCCATTCTTCCGTCATCCTGCTGGTTTCGGCGTTCTGCGACAACGTCACCAGCACCTGCCGGTAGAGATCGAGCATGTCGGAACCAAACCACCATTCTGCGCACCGTTCGAAGCCATAGGTCTGCTCCATCCAGCGCAGCGATTGATCGGTGAACAGGTGCGTATGGTCGGTGATCAGATGGCGGGGATGGATGTGCGGAAATGCCATCTCGAGAAACACGCACAATCCGTAGAGCGGGACGCACAGGAGAATGTACTTGACGTGTGGATTGTCGCGCAGCGCCTGCAACACCGCCCGCTGATCCTGCAGGTGTTCGAGAACGCCGACGATCGTGACGACATCGGCGTCGAGACCGCGCACGGCGGCGAGCGTGTCGGCGATGTCGATCAGCTGAAAGCGGTCAGCGCCCGCCATCTGCTTCGCATGGGCGATCTGATGCGGTGAGATTTCGATACCGATCGTTCGCTCGCACCCGGCGCCGACCAGCGCCGCCACCATGTATCCGGAGCCGGAGCCGAAGTCGGCGCAACTGAATCCGGAAAGCCGATGACCCTCCGCGGCCAGGGTCTCGGCAAGAAAATCCGCCTTCGGCCGATAGATGGCGTCGGTGCGATAGCGATAGCGCTCGGCGTCGGCACTGCCGTAGTAGGCCGCGTAGCTCTCATCGAGATACACCGCCCGGCAAAAGGTATCGGTGTCCTCGTGCATGCCGTTGAGATGGCTGCAGTGACTGCACGACACGTAGGGGATCGACAGCTTGGTGAAATCGGCTCGATCCGGCAGGCGCGCTTTGCACAGCTTGCAGCAGATGCGCCGGGGCTGGGCGATGTAGATTTCGGCCTGGGATTTCGCCAGCTGCAGCGACGTTTCGTTCTCGACGAAGAAATTCTGCCGGACGTTGAGGATGCCTTCGGAGCTTTTTCCGTAGCGTTGCAACATGACGCCCTGCTTGCCGGCGAGTACGATCGTCCCTGCCGGCAATCCTGAGCACAGCAGACCGGGCCGGACAAGGTGACCTTCAATTAACCCGTTAATCCGCGGGCATTTGACCCCTCTGGCGGCGCGGGCTACCACACCGCGACCAGGTCAGCGCGCGGGCCTGCCCGGTTCGCGTCAGACAAAATCAAGGCGATGTCGTTCAATACCTTCGGCCACATGTTCCGGGTCACGACCTTTGGCGAAAGCCACGGGATTGCGATCGGCTGCGTGGTCGACGGTTGTCCGCCGCAGTTGCCGCTTGTCGCCGAAGACATCCAGCGCGATCTCGATCGGCGCAGGCCCGGTCAGTCGCGCTTCACCACCCAGCGGCAGGAGCCGGATCAGGTGAAAATCCTGTCGGGCGTGATGGAGCATCCGGACACAGGCGGGCAGGTGACCACCGGCACACCGATCGCGCTGCTGATCGAGAACACCGACCAGCGCTCCAAGGACTACTCCGACATCAAGGACAAGTTTCGCCCAGGCCATGCCGACTACGCCTACGACGCGAAGTACGGTCTGCGTGACTATCGCGGCGGCGGGCGCTCGTCGGCGCGCGAGACGGCGATGCGGGTTGCGGCTGGCGCGATCGCCCGCAAGATCGTGCCCGGCATGACAGTGCGCGGCGCGCTCGTGCAGATGGGTCCGCACCGGATCGATCGCGAGCGCTGGGACTGGAACGAGGTCGGCAACAACCCGTTCTTCTGTCCCGACAAGACCACGGCGGAATTCTGGGAAGGTTATCTCGACGGCGTGCGCAAGAGCGGGTCCTCGATCGGCGCGGTGATCGAGATCGTTGCCGAATGTGTACCGGCGGGAATTGGCGCACCGATTTATGGCAAGCTCGACGGCGATCTGGCCGCCGCGCTGATGAGCATCAATGCCGTCAAGGGCGTCGAGATCGGCGCGGGCTTCGCTGCGGCGGAAAAGTCCGGCGAGGAGAACGCCGACGAGATGCGCATGGGTAACCAGGGGCCGGTGTTCCTGTCCAACAACGCCGGCGGCATCCTCGGCGGCATTGCCACCGGCCAGCCGGTGGTCGCGCGTTTCGCGGTGAAGCCGACCTCTTCGATCCTGACCCCGCGCAAGACCATCGATCGCAATGGCGCAGACACCGAGATCATGACTAAGGGCCGGCACGACCCCTGCGTCGGCATCCGCGCCGTGCCAGTTGGAGAAGCAATGGTCGCCTGCGTGCTCGCCGATCATTTCCTGCGGCATCGTGGCCAGGTGGGTTGAGCGTACCTATCGTCCAAGCAGCAGCGCCACTCCGACGACAGTGATCAGTATGCCGCCGACCAGCCGCGCTGTGACCCGTTCCGATCGCAACAGCGCGGCACCGAGTACCAGCGTCACCAGCGGGTAGGTTGCGGCCAGTGGCGCCACCAGTACAACCGATCCGCGCGTCAATGCCGCATAGAGAGTAAGCACGGCAAGGGTATTCGCGGTACCGACACAAGCGAACCAGAACACGCCGCGGCGCGAGAACCCCGAGGGGATGCCGCGATGACGGATCAGCGCAGCGCCGAGCACCAGCACGGTCGACACCGTCAGCCCGAGCAGAGAGGCCGCAAATGCACTCGGCCAGATCGCTAGGCCGGTTTTGACCACAGGCTGCGCCGCGCCACGGATCACCGAAGCGGTAAGGGGAAGCGCCAGCGCCACCAGCGGCCACGTGCGGGAGAAGCTGTCACGACCGAGCGACAATACGGCGATGCCGGCGATGATGGCGAGGACACCCAGCAACTGGAGGGGTGTTGGCAGGTCGCCGAACAGGATCATCGCGCCGAGCACCGCGAACAGCGGCGCGAGGTTACCGAGCGAGCCGGCGATGGCTGGCCCCATGGTGCGGTTCGCCTCGTAGGTCAGCAATGTCACGGCAGCGGGATAGAAGAGTCCGACGGCTAGAAAAATCGCGGCGGCTTCGATCCGCCAGCCCTGCCAGTCGAGCTGGAAGGCCGCGATTGCCCAGGCGATTGCCGTCACCAGCGGAATGCTGATCAGCATGCCTTCGGCCGGTCGCATATACCGCAGCCCGAACTGCGTCAGCACCAGCGCGAGGCCGAAGAGGAATGAAGCGCAGAGTGCAAGGAAGATTGGATTGCCGACCAGCGCCATGACGCCGACCTTGCCGAGCACGCCGAATATTGCAAGCGAGGGTGTCGGCCTCTGGTTGGTCCCGGCGATTGAGCGCTCCGAGACGGGCGATCCCGACCTGGTCTCGCGGGGGCTCGCGGGCCGCAGGCTTTCGGGTCCGATCGGCATCATGCGCCTGCGAGCGCGGGAACTGACGCCGCACGCGGCCGTTTTTGGCCGTGGTGCGAACCTGGCTGCGAACCTTTCGGCGCGGCGTCAACCACTAGCGAACGGTTTCGGCGCTCACAAATCGCTGTCAAAACATGGCATTGAGCCATATGGTGCCGGCGCAGGCGCAGCAGAATCGCGACCGCGCGAGAATCCGCCGCAATTCATGACCCCAGGAACCGCTTTGAAACACCGCAGACCTTCTGCCAGCACCTTGGCCGTGCAGGACGCACGGAGCTGGACCCAGACGCTGCTCGCCTATCGCCAGCCCAGCCACACCCGAAGCATCATCGAACTTGTCATCACCTTCGTGCCGCTTGCGTTGCTGTGGGCGATCTCATGGGCTGCCGTTCACTTCGGTTACTGGTGGGCTTCGCCGGCGATCGCAGTGGTGGCGGCAGGGTTCCTGTTGCGCCTGTTCATGATCCAGCATGATTGCGGACATGGCGCCTTCTTCCGTCAGCGTCTCGCCAACGACTGGGTCGGCAGGGTGCTCGGCGTGCTGACGTTCACGCCCTACGATTTCTGGCGGCAGACCCATGCCGTTCATCATGCGACCTCGGGCAACCTCGATCGCCGCGGTATGGGCGACGTCGATACGCTGACGGTCAACGAATATCGCGCGCTGCCGGTCTGGCGCCGGCTGGCCTATCGGCTGTACCGGCATCCGGTCATCATGTTCGGGATCGGTCCGACCTACCTGTTCGTGCTGCGGCACCGGCTGCCGATCGGGCTGATGCGTGCGGGCTGGCGGCCCTGGATCAGCGTCATGGCGACCAACCTCGCCATCGCTGCGATCGTCGCGCTGCTGATGTGGCTGATCGGGATCGGCTCGTTCCTGCTGGTGCACATGCCGATCATGCTGGTGGCCGCGTCGATCGGCGTCTGGCTGTTTTACGTGCAGCACCAGTTCGAGGAAACGTCGTGGGACAAGAATGGTCAGTGGACCATGCAGGATGCCGCGCTCCACGGCAGTTCATACTATGACCTGCCGGGCGTGCTGCGCTGGTTCACCGCGAACATCGGCATGCACCACGTGCACCATCTGAGCAGCCGGATCCCCTATTACCGGCTGCCGCGCGCGCTGCGCGATCATCCCGAACTGAGCAGCATCAGCAGGCTGACGCTGCTCGAGAGTTTCCGCTGTGTGCGTCTGGTGCTATGGGACGAGAACCGCCGGCGCCTTGTCACGTTTCGCGAGGCGCGGGTGAACAGCTAGGCGGTGACCTTCATCTCCGCCCTTGCCGCATCCTTCATCACGACTGCGACCAGCGTGTAGGCAGCGATCCAGGCATCCTGCACCGCGGGCGTCCACGCGTCCTTCAGGCCCTGCTCGAGCGTCCACAGCAGGGCCGCTCCGACCGAGTCGTAGTGGCGGTCGGTGACGCCGTACCGCACGTGGTTGCGGCCGAGGCTCTGAATCGTCGGAAGCAGTTGCTCGGTCCTGTCGAGGCCGTCGACCACGAAGCTCAGTGCCTGCATCAGCTTCTTGCGCTGCTCGGCCATGTTTGTTGCGCTAAACATCGACCGTGTCGATGCATCGATGACGAACAGGCGATCGTAAAACAGGCCGGCCGCCGTGTCGGCGATCGGCACCACCATCGCCCAGGTGGTTTTCACAAGATTCTTTTGCTCCGGGGACATTACGACCTCTGCCACTTGATTTGCTCGGTTCGGATATTTGTCTGCGTCGACATCCAAAAGTTCAAACGAGCCAGCGACTTGCGCAAGTATGCGGGCCGCGCACTTACTGCGCGGCAGGCCTATTCTGCGCGTGTCACCGACACTGTTCAGATCGCTTCAAGCGAAATCCGTGCCGCGCCGTGGCGCTCCGCAAAAAAAAATGGCGGCCGGTCGCCCGGCCGCCAAACCAGCACCTGAAATTTCCGGCCGGCAGGTTTACGCGGCGCGCATTGCCGCCAGGAAGTTGTCCACTTCGAGCTGCAGCTGACTGCTTTCCTTCGACAGCGACTGCGCCGAGGCCAGCACCTGCGTCGAGGCTGAGCCCGTTTCGCCGGCGCCCTTGTTGACGTCGGTGACGTTGGTGGCGACGTGGGTCGAGAGCCGTGCCGCCTCCTGCATGTTGCGGGCAATCTCCTTGGTGGCCGCGCCCTGTTCCTCCACGGCGGAGGCAATCGTCGCCGAGATCTCCGAGATCGCGCCGATGGTCTTGCCGATCTCGCGAATCGCGGAAACCGAGGACGCTGTTGCGCTCTGCATGCCTTCGATCTGCGTGCTGATCTCTTCGGTGGCCTTGGCCGTTTGTGCGGCCAGCGCCTTGACCTCCGAAGCGACGACGGCAAAGCCCCGGCCGGCGTCGCCGGCGCGTGCCGCCTCGATGGTGGCATTGAGCGCGAGCAGATTAGTCTGCTCGGCCACGGCCGTGATCAGTTTCACGACGTCGCCGATGCGTGCAGCGGCCTTCGACAGCTCGGTGATATTGGCGTCGGTGTGCTCGGCCTGCTGCACGGCGCTCTGGGCGACGCGGCTCGACTCCTGCACCTGACGGCTGATTTCGTTGACGGACGAGGTGATCTCTTCCGACGCCGCTGCCACCGCCTGCACGTTGTCGGAGACGTCGCGCGAGGCCGAGGCGGCCGATCCCGAAAGCTGCTGGGTGGTGTCTGCGGTGCTGGTCAGTGTGTTGGCGGCGGCCTCAAGCTCGGTCGAGGCCGACGACAGCGAGGTCACCAAGTTGCCGACCATCGTCTCGAACTCGCGCGTGATGGCATCGACGCGCTGGCCGCGCTTGATCTTTGCCTCGGCGTCTGCCGCAGCCGCATCGTCGGCGGCCTTCTTGGCGATCAGGGCGTCCTTGAAGACCTGCAGCGTATCGGCCATTTGGCCGATCTCGGTCTTCTGGCCCTGGTAGGGGACATCCGCGGCGAGATCGCCCTCGCCCAGCGCGCGCATCGGGCGGATGATGGAATCGATCCCCTGTGAAACGTCGTGCACCAGCAGCAGGGAGATGACGAGAGCGAGGCTGAGCACAGCGATGAGGCATCCGATCACCATCCAGAACCCGAGGTTGTAGGTCGCCGCGGCTCGCGCGCTGTCGGCGGCCGCGCCCCGGTCGTTCATCTCGACCAGCCTGGCCATCAGTGCATCGGTCTGCCGGCCGAGCGTGATCGTGGTTGCGGCGTTGGTAGCGATCGCCATTTCGTTGTCGCCCTTGCGCGAGTAGGCAAGAACCTCCTCGACAGAGGCCATGTAGGCCTTCCAGGCTGCCTGCAGTTCACGCGCCAGTGCTCGTTCCTCGTCGCTCGAGATCAGTGGCTGGTACAGCTTCGCGGCGTGGTTGAAGTCGTTCATGCGGGCTTCGAGCAGCTTGTCGGTGTCCTGCTTGATCTTCGCATCGGCCGTCAGCATGTGGTCGCGCAGATTGGAGCGATGACGCGCCGCCTGCGTGCGCATCTCGCCGACCCAGCGGATGCTCGGCAGCCAGCTCGTCTGAATTTCGTGGGCGGCGGCGTTGATGGCCCGCATCTGGAATACCGCGAAGGTGCCAAGCAGCAGCATGGCAACGGTCATGAAGCCGACGACGGCAATGATCTTGCTGCGGATGGAGAATTTCGAAAGCATCGTCGTATCCTTGGTGTTGCCGGCTCATGGTACGCGTCGGCCGATCCGGGAACGCGCCGGCGACCGGCGCGGCGCATGTCCAGGGATCGGCTCTTGGGATCGGCAGGGCCGGGGCAAGCACGGCCGCCGTGTCAACCTGCGACAGTCAGATGAAATGCCGGTAAAGGAAAACATCGCGGAAGGGACGGCATTGCGGGCGATTGACGAGGCTTGCATGTTCGTCATGCGCGTCTGCGCGGCGAGCATGCCATGAAACGAAATCGGCGGCCGGATGTCCGGCCGCCGCTAATCCAGTCCGATGATGCACCTGATCTACGCAGCGCGCATCGCGGTCAGGAATTTGTCCACTTCGAGCCGCAACTGGCCGCTTTCCTTTGACAGCGACTGCGCCGAGGCCAGCACCTGCGTCGACGCCGAGCCGGTTTCCCCGGCGCCCTTGTTGACGTCGGTGACGTTCGTGGCGACCTGGGTCGAGAGCTTTGCCGCCTCCTGCATGTTGCGGGCGATTTCCTTGGTGGCTGCGCCTTGCTCTTCCACCGCTGCGGCGATCGCCGCCGAGATCTCCGAGATCGAGCCGATCGTCTTGCCGATCTCGCGGATCGCGGTGACCGACGACTCGGTCGCGCTCTGCATCCCCTCGATCTGCGTGCCGATCTCCTCGGTGGCCTTGGCGGTCTGCGCGGCGAGCGCCTTGACCTCGGAGGCAACGACCGCAAAGCCGCGGCCAGCGTCGCCGGCGCGCGCCGCCTCGATGGTCGCGTTCAGCGCCAGGAGGTTGGTCTGCTCAGCCACCGCGTTGATCAGCTTGATGACGTCGCCGATGCGGCCGGCGGCCTGTGACAGGGCCGCGATGCTGGTGTCGGTCGTTTCGGCCTGCTGCACCGCGCTTTGCGCAATCCGGCTCGACTCCTGCACCTGGCGGCTGATCTCGTTCACCGAAGACGTGATTTCCTCGGACGCCGCGGCGACCGACTGCACGTTGTCGGAGACGTCGTGCGAGGCCGAGGCGGCCGAACCCGAGAGGCGCTGGGTGGTTTCAGCGGTGCTGGTCAGCGTGTTGGCAGCGGCCTCGAGTTCGGTCGAAGCTGACGACAACGAGTTCACCATGTTGCCGACCATCGTTTCGAATTCGCGGGTGATCGCGTCGACGCGCTGGCCGCGCTGAATCTTCGCCTCGGCCTCGGTGGCGGCGGCTTCGTCCGCGGCCTTCTTGGCGATCAGGGCATCCTTGAACACCTGCAGCGTGTCCGCCATCTGGCCGATTTCGGTCTTCTCGCCCCGGTGTGGGACGGCCGCTGCAAGGTCGCCTTCGCCAAGCGCGCGCATGGGCGCTATGATGGAGCCGATGCCGCGCGAAACGTCGCGAACCAGATAGATCGCGATCGCGGCACCCGCAAGGATGAGCAGCGCCAGCGCGCCGAGCACGGTCCAGATCGCACGATCGTAGTCGCGCTGTGCGTGGTTTGCGGCTTCGGCAGCTCCCTTGTTGTTGAGTTCGACACCCTTGCGCAACGCGGCGTCCGCCTTCAGGCCGATCGGATTGACCTTGGTTCCATTGAGCTCGCGGGCTTCGTTGTTTTCGCCGCGTGCCGCCAGTGCGATCAGATCGCGTGCGTCCGCGGTGTAGGCGAACCAGTTTTGCGCGAAGTCCTTGTAGATGTCGCGCTCTTCGTCCGAGGTGATCAGCGGCTCGTAGGCCTTGCGGAACCGGTCGACCGACTGGCTGACCGTGTCGAGAGTCTTCTCGAGCTTCGCGCGAGCGTCCTTGTCGGTCGCCGCGACGAGATCGCGGATGACCACCCGGTAGGTGATCGTGCTGGCGCGCAGGTCGCCGAGCGTCTGCACGGCCGGCAGCCAGATGGACTGGATTTCGTGCGTGGAGGCATTGATCGAGCGCATCTGCATCAGGCCGAATGAGCCCATCGCAACAAGCGAAACCAGCATGAAGGAGACGACCGCGACGATCTTGAAGCGGATGGAAAGCCTGGCAAGCATTAGTCTGTCCTTGGGCAAAACTGGCCCGTTGACCGAATCGGACGCGAACGGCGTCCGGCCCGGAGTGAGGCGCGCGACAGGCGCGAAAGGTGTCGGGATTACCCGTCAAGGGGACGGCGGGAAGCGAGGTGAGATTCGCAGTTCCGAACTTCGACGAGTTGGATGAAATGTTCGTTAAGCGCCTGAAATCGCGCGCAAGTCGGCGACGGCGAACTCTCGACAAAGTGTGCGTTTTCGACACGTCGGCCCGCGTGGAACGCATGTTAGCGCTTTCCTGACTCGGCCGCTCATGGCAGCATCGCTGAAACGACGGGAGGGCCGCTGCTATGCGCTGGTGTGTCTCGATCGGGGTCGCGCTGGTCGCGGGGGCGTTGCTTGGTGGCGATGTTGCGGGTGTGGCGGCGCCGAACAGCGCGCGGTTTGCCCAGAAATCTGCCGAGGCCCAGGTCGACGTCGAACTCGTACTTGCCGTCGATGTATCCTACTCGATGGATCTCGAGGAGCTGGCGATCCAGCGTGAGGGCTATGCCCAGGCCGTCGTCTCGCCCGACTTTCTGAAAGCGCTGAAGACCGGCCCGCACGGCAAGGTCGCCGTCACCTATTTCGAGTGGGCGGCGGCGCACGACCAGAAGATCATCATTCCCTGGCGGATCGTTGACGGGCCTGAAAGCGCCGATGCGGTCGCCGCCGAAATCATGAAGGCACCGCTCAGGCGCGCCTCGCGCACCTCGATCTCGGGTGCCATCAATTTCGGCATGCAGTTGCTGGCGGAAAATCCCTACAAAGGCCTGCGCCGCGTGATCGACATTTCCGGTGATGGACCCAACAACAACGGCGAGCCGGTGTTGATCGCACGCGACGCCGCACTGGAAAAGGGCGTAACCATCAACGGCCTGCCGGTGATGGTGAAGCAGGCTTCCTATGCGACCATGGATATCGAGAAGCTCGATCTCTATTACGAAGACTGCGTGATTGGCGGGCCCGGCTCTTTCGTCATCCCGATCAAGGAGAAGGCGAAATTCAAGGAAGCAATCCGTACCAAGCTGATTCTCGAGGTGGCGGGACTGCAGCCCGAAGGCCGGGTGATCCCGGCCCAGGCCCGCGGCGAGCCGCGCGTTCCCTGCATGATCGGCGAACAGCTCTGGCGCGAGCGCTGGGGCAGATGAGCGGGCAGTTCGTCTGATGGGTGCGGAGATGTCGTGGCCTGGCAGATGGATAGGAGCTCTCGCAGGCTCGTTGCTGCTGACATCCGCGGCCGTTGGACAGGGGAGCGGCTTCCCAAGCCAGCCGGTGCGCCTCATCGTCGGCTTTGCCGCTGGCGGAGGCAACGATGTCCTGGCCCGCGTGCTCGCCGACAAGCTCGGCCAGCGGCTGGGCCAGCCGGTCATCGTGGAGAACAAGCCCGGCGCCGGGGGCGTTACCTCGGCGGCGTTTGTCCTGGGCCAGCCCGCTGACGGTTACACCGTGCTGGTTGGCGCCAGCGGCGCGATGACCATCGCGCCGGCCGTTACCAAGGCGATGCCATTCGACACCTTGCGCGACTTTATCCCTGTTTCAATGATCGCTTCGTTCCCGCTGGTGATGGTTGTTTCCGCGCAGAGTGAATTCAGGACCGTGCAGGATGTGGTGGCGTGGTCGAAGAAAAATCCGGACAAGGCGAATTACGCAACGTCCTCGCCGACGTTCATGCTCGCAACCGAGCTGTTCAAGCTCAGGACCGGCGCGGTCCTTCAGGCCATTCCCTATCGCGGCAGCGGTGAGTCCGTGACCGGCGTCCTGGGTGGTCAGACGACGACCGCGATCGTCGATCCCCTGCCGGCCATGCCGCTGGTTTCTTCGGGCCAGCTTCGTGCGCTCGGCATCACCTCGGTCGTGCGGCCACCCGAGTTGCCGGACGTGCCGACGATGCAGGAAGCGGGCGTGCCCGATTTGAACATTCCGATCTGGTCCGGAATCTTCGTGCGCAATGGGACCCCGGAGGCCGTCGCCGCGAAGCTCGAGAGCGAGATCCGCGCCGCGCTGCAACTGCCCGATGTCAAAGCCAGGTTCCGGACACTCGTGACCGATGCCGTGGGAAATTCCTCAGCCGAGTTCAAGGCCATCATCGAGGCCGACCTCGAACGATGGTCGGCTGTCGTCAAGGCGGCGAATATTCAGCCTCAGTAGGTTGGATCGTCATTCCGGGGCGCGCCGACGGGCGCAAAGCCCGGACTTCCGAGCTTGTCGGACTCAGTGCGACTTCTGGATTCAGGGTTCGCGAGTGCGCTCGCGCCCCGGAATGACAAACTCAGCGCCGGAACTCCGCGATTAACTCCACATGCGGCGTGTGGCGGAACTGGTCCACCGGCGCGACCTGTTCGATCCTGTACCCGCCTTCGATCAGGATCTTCGCGTCGCGCGCGAAGGTGGCGACGTTGCATGAGACGCCGACCACAAGCGGCACGCGGCTCTTTGCCAGCTGCTCCACTTGCGCGAGCGCGCCCTGCCGCGGCGGGTCGAACACGACGGCATCGAACCCGTTCAATTCCAGCGGCAGGAGCGGTCGGCGAAACAGATCGCGGGTTTCGGCCCTGAGCGGCTTCAGTCCCTTCGTCATCTGCGAGGCACGGCGCAGTGCTTCGATCGCGGCCGCCTCGCTGTCGCAGGCATCGATGCGCGCAATCTGCGCCAACCGCAGTGCAAATGGACCGACGCCGCAGAACAGGTCGGCGACGCGCTTTGCCTTGCCGCACAACGCCACCACACGCGCTGCCAGCGCGTCCTCGCCGGCCTTGGTCGCCTGCAGAAAGCTGCCCGGAGGCAACGCGACTTTTGAAGCGCCGATGCTGACGACCGGCGGCCGCAACTGGGCGACGATTTCGCCATGTCGGGTCAACCGCGCGAGACGATACTGCGCCGACAGTTTCGCCAGTGCCCCGGTCGTGCGGGCGTCGATGGGGCCGGTGCCGCGCACGTCCACATCGAGGCCGTTGTCGGTCGCGGTGAACTGGATGTCGAGCGCCTTGTTGACTGTGGCGAGCGTCTCGGCGATCGCTTCCGCTGCTGCCAGTGCGCCGTCGAGGTCCGCGCTGAGGACAGGGCAGCGGTCGATCGGCACGATCTCGCGTGAGCCGCTCGCGGCGAAGCCGACCTTGAGAATGTCGCGCTGGCTCCTGCGGGCGTGCACGACGATGCGGCGACGGCCGGCGCCGTGCGCGTCCTCGAGTTCGCCAACCGTACAGACGATGCCGGCCTGCTTCAGCGTATCGATGACGATGCCGCGCTTCCAGGCGCGATAGGCGACGTCACGCCAATGCTGGATCGCGCAGCCGCCACAGGCGGTGAAGTGCGGACAGAAGGCTGCGATGCGCTCGGCGGACGGATCGAGCACGCGCAAAAGCTTGCGGCGGTCCGCATGGCCCGGCTGGGGTTCGACCTCCACGGTTTCGCCGGCCAGCGTGTAGGGAACGAAGGCGCCGCCATCGGCGACACCGTCACCGCGATGGCCGACATGGTCGATGATCAGCGTTTCAGCCACGCCGGGCGCCGAGGAAGAATTCGCGGTTGCCGTCGCCGCCGGTAATGCTGGAATCGAACACGTTGATGTCGGTGCAGCCAAGGCCGGCCGCGAACGCCGCAATGTCGTCGCAAACCGCCTTGTGCACGGCCGCGTCGCGCACGATGCCCTTCTTGATTGTTGCGCGCGGAGCCTCGAATTGCGGCTTGATCAGCGCCAGCAGTTTGGTGGGTGTCGCGGCAAGCTCTAGCGCAACAGGCAGCACGTGTTTCAGGGAGATGAAGCTGACGTCGATGACGACGACCGTCGGCCTGACGTCGAGGCGTTTGCCGGCCAGCGCGCGAATGTCGGTTTCCTCGCGCGACACGATGCGCGGATGTCCCTGCAGGCTCGGATGCAACTGGCCGCGCCCGACGTCGATCGCATGCACAAGGCTGGCGCCGCAGTTCAGCAGCACTTCGGTAAACCCGCCGGTGGAGGCGCCGACATCCAGGCAAACCCTGTCGTCGATCTCGACCGGATAGCGCTCCAGCGCGCCGGCAAGCTTGACCCCGCCGCGCGACACCCAGGGGTGCTCCGCCTGTGCTTCGATCTGTGCGTCGGAAGAGATTTCGTCGGAGGCCTTCAAGACGACTTTACCGCCGGCTGTCACCAATCCGGCGGCAATCGCAGCTTGCGCGCGGGCGCGGCTTTCGAACAGGCCGCGCGCGACCAGCAGGCGGTCGGCGCGCTGCCGTTCGGCCATGTTACGCCAGCTTGATCACTTCCGCCTTGGCGTCCTTGCCAAGCGCCTCGAACACCTTCTTGACGATGCCCTTGGCGTCGAGACCGGCCAGCGCATACATCGCATTCGGCGAGTCATGATCGATGAAGACGTCAGGGAGCACCAGCGAGCGGAACCGCAGGCCCTTGTCGAACGCGCCGTGGTCGGCGAGCGCCTGCGCCACGTGCGAGCCGAAGCCGCCGACCGAGCCTTCCTCGATGGTGAGCAGAACTTCGTGCTCGTTGGCGAGTTTCAGCAGCAGATCGATGTCGAGCGGCTTCATGAAGCGCGCGTCGGCGATGGTGGTCGACAGACCCAGGGTTGCGAGTTCGTCAGCGGCTTTTTCGCACTCGGCAAGTCGGGTGCCGAACGAGAACAGCGCGACCTTGCTGCCTTCGCGGACGATGCGGCCCTTGCCGATTGGCAGCGGAACGCCGACTTCCGGCATTTCCACGCCCCGTCCTTCGCCGCGCGGGTAGCGCAGCGCGCTCGGGTGATCGTTGATCGCCACTTGCGTCGCGACCATGTGCACCAGTTCGGCTTCGTCGCTGGCGGCCATGATGACGAAGTTCGGCAGACAGCCGAGATAGGCGTTGTCGAACGATCCGGCATGGGTCGCGCCATC
>Ga0190271_10001020_pt1 | contig 15416 bp, 18 predicted proteins | sample Popmic356T_FD_133747 | JGI IMG/M metagenome (GOLD analysis project Ga0190271, IMG submission 133747) | Populus adjacent soil microbial communities from riparian zone of Weber River, Utah, USA - 356 T | ecosystem: Environmental > Terrestrial > Soil > Riparian zone | place: USA: Utah | collected...
CTTGAACTGACAGGTGTTGGTGCGGGGACCGAGTTAAGGTAACACCTGAGCTTCCGCTGCTACCGAGCAAGAACACAGGACGCCGTCATGGCAAGTCTGACCGAACGACTGGAAGCCGCTGTTTACGCCCTGACTGGCGCGGGCAGCGTGAAGGAGCGACTCGAGCGTGCTTACAGTGCGCAGCTGGCCGACCTGCAACCCAATGATTTCCCGCGCGAGTTCCGCGCCGAGTTCCAGCAGCTGATCGATGCCCTGCACCACGAGCGCGCACTGCCGGGCGACTCGGTGCTCAAGGCATCCCTGCGCAAGCTCTCCAGCGAACAGGCAGCGCACTACGCGATGCTGATCGTGCGCACCTATGGTCGTGTCGCCGCATTGAAATCAGCGCCTGCGGTGCAGGCGCTGCCCGGCACTGCAACGCCGCTGACCTTGTTGCTGGCCGCCGAAGCCGGCCGGCATCGCTGAGGCTCAATCGAGTTTGAACTCGATGGTATCCCAGCGCATCGTTTCCTCGTGGCGCGCCTGACGACGCAGCGCGTCCACCAGCGACCGCTCATCCCACTTCGCGGTCTCGTCAGCCAGCCCGTTGAACTCGCGGGGCAGCGGATAATCACGTCCGAAACCCGGCATCATCACCACCGGTCTGTCGGCTGATTTGGCAAAGTTGATTTCAAAGTAGAGCAGATCGCGGTTTTGCGCCGACAGACTGGCCAGTGCAATCACCACCTCTGCCGCATTGATCTGTCGTCGCAGCTCTTCCCGCACCGCCTCGTGTCCACTGAGCTGGCGATCAGGCACGCTGCAGTTCAGATAGCGGAAATTACGGGCGCCTTCCAGATATTCGAAAACGCGCAGGTAGTCATCACTCTCCTGCCAATCGTGAGTGACGAAGACGCGGATGGGATCGCCTGACACCATGCGCACAGTGTACTGTGCCCACCAAGGAGTGGAAACGAGTGCGTTTGCTGGTCTACAACATACGTTATGCCACCGGCACCGGGCCGGCTTTTCACCTGCCGATTCCCGGCGCCGGCTATCTGCGCAGCAGCCGGCGGATCCTGGAACAGATCACCGGATTCATCGAAAAGGAGGATCCGGAGGTGGTCGGCCTGATCGAGGTCGACACCGGTTCAGTGCGCACCGGCATGATCAACCAGGCTGAACATGTGGCCAGCAAACTCGGTCACTACACGGCCTATCAGTGCAAGTACGGCGCCAGTTCGATCAACCATCGGGTGCCCATCGTGCGCATGCAGGCCAATGCGCTGCTGGCAGCGCCGCAGATCACCGGCGAGCGGTTCCATTATTTCGATGCCGGCATCAAGCGCCTGATCATCGAACTCGAGCTCGACGAGGTGTGCATTTTCCTGGTGCATCTGTCGCTGAAGTTCCGCCATCGCCAGTACCAGCTGCGCACGCTGCATGATCTGATCATTCAATCGCGCAAGCCAGTGATCATCGCCGGCGATTTCAATACCTTCTGGGGCACGCACGAGATCTATCTGTTCATGCGCGCTTCCGGCCTGCGCAGCGCCAACACCCAGGGACTGTTCTCGTATCCGGCGCGTAATCCGCGCATCGAACTGGATTTCATCCTGGTCAGCGCAGGCATCCGCGTTGACGATTTCCGCATTCCGGACGTGCGCTTTTCGGATCATCGCCCGCTGATCTGCGACTTTTCGCTGCAGACTTCATCCTGAGGAGGCCGCATGTCCGCTGAAGCCGCCTGGTCATTGCATCGCGATGTTGATGGCATCGCCAGGCTGACCCTGGACAATCCCGGCTCCTCGACCAACACGCTGGGTCGTCTTGTGCTCGAGGAACTGGGCCGGCACCTTGACGAACTCGAACGGTCCCCGCCACGTGGGCTGGTGGTGCGCTCCGGCAAGAGCTCGGGATTTATCGCCGGTGCCGACATCCGCGAGTTCACCACGCTGAGCGATGCCACCGCGGCGCAGCAGCAGGTACGCCTTGGACAATCCACGCTGACACGCCTGGCGCAACTGCCCTGCCCCACGGTGGCCGCGCTGCATGGTTTCGCGCTGGGCGGCGGTCTGGAGCTGGCGCTGGCCTGCCGGTATCGCGTGGCGGTGGGGGACGCACGTCTGGCGCTGGGTCTGCCGGAGGTGCAGCTGGGCATCCAGCCCGGCTTTGGCGGCTCCGTGCGCAGCGTGCAGTTACTGGGCGTGCGGCCGGCGATGGAGATGATGCTGACCGGCCGGAGCGTGCATGCCGAACGCGCGCTGGCCATCGGACTGGTGGACAAGCTGGTCAGCGCCAGCGAACTGGACGCGGCGGCACGCCAGATCCTCATCGACGCCCCGGCACCGCGACGGGCCCCGGTGCTGGAGCGACTGCTGGGGCTACCTGGCGTCCGTGCGCTGCTGAAGCCTGTACTGCAGAGGCAGGTCGCCCGTCGCGTGCGTCGCGATCACTACCCGGCGCCCTACGCCATCATCGAGCAGTGGGCAGAGCATGGCGCGCGCGGCGTAGCGGCCTACGAAGGCGAAGTTCAGTCCATCAACCGGCTGTTCGGCACCGAGACAGCGCGCAGCCTGGTGCGCGTCTTCCTGCTGCAGGACCGCCTCAAATCGCTGGGTGGCAAGGTTGCCCAACCGCTGCAGCATGTTCATGTGGTTGGTGCGGGTGTCATGGGCGGCGATATTGCGGCCTGGTGCGCGCTGCGCGGACTCGATGTCAGCCTGCAGGATCGCGAGATGAAATACGTGCAGCCGGCCATTCAACGCGCCGATGCGCTGTTCGCCAAACGGCTGCGGAACCCGGACGAACGCGCCCAGGCCGGCGCGCGGCTGCATGCCGATGTGGCCGGTGCCGGCATGATCGACGCCGATGTGCTGATCGAAGCCATCTTCGAAGACCTGCAGGCCAAGCGCACGCTGTTTGCCGGGGCTGAGGCACGCCTCCCCGCCAACGCCATTCTCGCCACCAACACTTCCAGCATTTCGCTGGAGGAGATGGGCACCGCGCTGGCGGACCCCGGACGACTGGTCGGCCTGCACTTCTTCAATCCCGTGGCACAGATGCCGCTGGTGGAAGTGATCCATTCATCGAGCTCGCGGCCCGAGGTACTGGCGCAGGCGCTGGCCTTTGCACGGCGCATCGACAAGTTGCCGCTGCCCTGTCGCAGCAGTCCGGGCTTCCTGGTCAATCGTGTGCTGTTCCCATACCTGCATGAGGCGCTGCATGCAGCCGGCGCGGGAATTCCGTTGGCGATCATTGATGGCGCAGCCGAAGACTTCGGCATGCCCATGGGACCGATCGAACTGGCCGATGTGGTCGGCCTGGACGTGGTGCTGCATGTGGGCGAGATCATCACGCGTGAACTGCAGCGCGGCGAGCCGTCATTCGTGGCGCAGTTGCGGGCGAAAGTCGCGGCGCGCCAGCTGGGTCGCAAGAGCGGATCGGGGCTGTATCAGTGGCACGACGGCAAGGCAATGAAGCCCCAGGCCACCACGGCCGCGGTGCCGGAAGATCTGGCCGATCGACTCATTCTGGCCATGCTCAATGAATGCGTGGCATGCCTGCGCGAACAGGTGGTGGCGGACGCCGATCTGGTCGATGCCGGCGTCATCTTCGGCACCGGCTTTGCACCATTCCGCGGCGGTCCGCTGCACTATGCGCGCCGTCGGGGAATTCCCGCAGTGGTCACGCGTCTGCAGCAGCTGGCGCAACGGCACGGTCCGCGTTTCAATCCCGATCCGGGCTGGTCAATGCTCGATTGAATCGCAGTATCAGCCGGCAAAACAGCAGTGCGGAATCGCTGTGCTACCATCCAGTCGATTCCCAGGTTGCGTGATCCGAGGCATGGTTAATGAGTGAAGGCCAACCCGTCGACGTGGCGACCCTGCGCCGTTTTTCGCCACTGGACGGCATGAAAAAGGACAACCTGCAGGCCCTGTCACGCAAGGTCACCATCAGCGAGCTGCCGGCGAACCGGCTGCTGTTCAAGCAGGGCGACGCCGACCGCCGGACCATCTGGCTGCTGTCAGGCATGGTGGAACTCACCGAGGATGAACGCACGGTGGCGATGATCCGCGGCGGCACTCCGGAGGCGCGCGTCCCGCTCTCACTCAAGCTGCCACGCCCCTGCAGCGCGCGCGCCGTCGATCCGATCGAATACATCTCGATCGACAGCGAGCTGCTGGACATGATGATCACCTGGGACCAGACCGGCACCTACGAGGTGGCCGAGCTGCAGGCCCAGTTCGGCGGTGCCGACGGCGACGACTGGATGACCACGCTGCTGCAGACCAAGGCCTTCCACCGCATTCCACCCGCCAACATCCAGGCTATCTTCATGCGCATGCAGCGCAACAGCTACCGTGCCGGCGAGGTCGTCATCCAGCAGGGCGCCGAAGGCGACTACTTCTACGCTGTCGTCAGCGGCAAATGTGCCGTGACGCGTGAGACACCTCTGAACCGCGATGGCATCCGGCTGGCGGAACTGGGCGTTGGCGACACCTTCGGCGAGGAAGCACTGATCTCCGAAGCCAAGCGCAATGCCACGGTCACCATGCTCACCGACGGGGTACTGATGCGTCTGAACAAGCAGGATTTCCGTGAGTTGATGAATGAACCGTTGCAGCAGTGGGTGGATTACCCGGCGGCCCGCGAGTTGATCGACAAGGGCGCGCGCTGGCTGGACGTGCGCCTGCCATCGGAATTCCAGAACCTGTCGATTCCGGGGGCCCTCAACATTCCGCTGTATTTCATCCGACTCAAGATAGGCACGCTGGATCGCGGCGTTCCCTATGTCGTCTATTGCGACACCGGCAGGCGCAGCTCGGCAGGCGCCTTCATCCTGCTGGAACGCGGCATCGATGCCTATGTGCTGCGCGGTGGACTGGGCAGCGCCGAAGCGGAACTGCGCCGGCCGTGACCTACATCGTATGCGTGGCCTTGTCGCCGGAGAGCGCGCCAGCCAGGTAGTTTTCGATCTTGGCGCGCGTCTGGCCTCGATCCTGTTCCGAGAACTGCACGCCGATGCCGGCGGTGCGCTTGCCCTGCGCGCCCTTCGGGGTCACCCAGATCACGCGACCGGCCACCGGCAGCTTTTCGTCCTCGCCCATCAGGTTCAACAGCATGAATACCTCATCACCGACGCGATAGTTGCTGTTGGTGGGAATGAACAACCCGCCGTTCTGCACGAACGGCATGTAGGCCAGATACAGCGCGCTCTTGTCCTTGATGGTGAGCGTCAGCAGGCCGGGCTTGTTGACGCCGGAGCGCGAATTGGGATCTTTGGGCATGGGTTCCTAAGCCTGTGACGCCGCTGCGCCGGCCCGCGTCAGTTGCCACAGCAACTGTTCGACGGCAATGCCCTTGTTGATGGGCTTCGCCGCCAGGCGTGCCAGCTCACGGACCGAATCATGAAACCTGATCAGCGCCGCTATCTTCATTGCCGCGCCGTCCGCTGGCAAGTGCGTGTTTGTGCGCCCTTCCGCATCGCCATCGGGCAATCGCAACAGGGAGTCGATCCGCCCTGTGACCCAGTTCTCAACGCAGGCCAGCCGCAGCGGCAGTTCCTCGCCGCGAACCCACTGCGCGGCGGTGCCCGCGATGTCGAGGTGGCCGGACTCGGCCTCGCCCAGCGCCACGGCACATTCGCGCCGCAGCCGGGCAACCGCCGCAGGATCGGCTTGCAGCGCACGGAGCGGAGCATTGCCGAGCACCTCCAGTACGTCCGCCCAGTCCGCGGCGCCACGCTGCCGCCGCAGCCACTCGATGGTGGCGCTGCGCACCGGTGGCGCGACAGGCAATCGCATGCAGCGGCTGCGAACGGTGGCAGGCAACGTCGATGGGGCGGCACTGACCAGTATGATCAGCGCACCGGCACGCGGTTCTTCCAGCGTCTTCAGCAAGGCATTGGCCGCGGCCTCGGTCATGTCAGCAGGATGCAGGATGGCCACTGCCGCCCCACCGCCGTGACTGCTCAACGCCAGTTCGGCGCTCAGCTCGCGGATCTGCTCGATACGCAGTTGTTTCGAATCCTCGAGCGGGCCCACCAGGTACAGATCGGGGTGCTGACCGGCCAGCACGCGCTGACAATCGCGGCAGTGACCGCAGGGCGGATCATGGGCCCGGCATAACGCCAGTTGCGCTGCGTATTGCGCCAGCAATTCGCCGCCCAGCCCGTCCGCGGCATGGATCAGCAACGCATGCGGCATGCGGCCCGCGCGCTGCGCACGCTGCAAGGCCTGTTGTTGCTCAACCAGCCAGAACGCCTCCATCAACGCGCCTGCTCCGGCATGGCCGCCACTGCGGCCGCCAGCACGGCATGCGCTTCCTGGCGCGCGTCGAGCAGCCGGAAGCGCTGCGGCTCGGCGGCCGCGCGTTGCAGATAGCACTGTCGCACCCGCTCAAAAAACGCCAGATCCTCCTGCTCGAAGCGGTCCGTGCCGGCATTGCGTTCACGTACGCGACGCAGTCCATCGGCGACCGGCAGATCCAGCAGCAAGGTACGGTCCGGCCACAAATCACCGTGCACGGCATTTGCCAGCGCATCGATCAGTGCCACAGGGACGCCGCGGCCGGCGCCCTGATAGGCATAGCTGGCGTCGGTAAAGCGATCGCAGAGCACCCAGTGCCCGGACTCGAGCGCCGGCCGGATCAGATTGGCCACGTGCTGCGCGCGGGCGGCAAACATCAGCAATGTCTCGGCCTGCGCCGTGATGGGTTCATCGCCCTTCTGCAGCAGCACCGCGCGCAGCTTCTCGGCCAGCGGTGTGCCACCCGGCTCGCGCGTCAGCACGACCTGGATTCCGCGGCTCTCCAGCCCGGCCTTCAGTGCACGCGCCACCGTGGACTTGCCGGCGCCCTCCGGACCTTCCAGCGTAATGAATCGGCCGCGCCTCACGGGCGAACTTCCCGATTGGCCGCGCGCGCACCTGTACGCTGCAGAAATCGCTGCACGGCATTGTTGTGCTCGGTCAGAGTCTCCGAAAAGTGATGGGTGCCATCGCCGGCGCCAGTGGCCACGAAGAACAGCGCCTTGCTCTCCGCGGGATCAGTGGCGGCGCGCAGCGAGGCCGCGCCGGGCAGGGCAATCGGCGTTGGCGGCAATCCGCCGCGGGTGTAGGTGTTGTAGGGCGTATCGGTGCTCAGGTCGCGGCTGCGGATATCGCCATCGTAGCGGTTGCCGAGCCCGTAGATCACGGTCGGATCGGATTGCAGCCGCATGCCCTTGCGCAGGCGGTTGGCAAATACCGCTGCCACCGTGCGGCGTTCATCGTCGCGCGCCGTTTCCTTCTCGACGATGGAAGCAAAGATCAGTGCTTCGTCGGCGCTGCGCAGCGGCAGATCGCGGGCCCGCGACTGCCAGGCCGCGTCCAGCTCACGGCTCATGCGCGCATAGGCGAGCTCGTAGATCCGTCGATCCGCCGTGCCGGCCGAAAAACTGTACGTGTCTGGAAAGAAGCGGCCTTCGGGCGACTGGCCCTCATGACCGAGCTCCTTCATCAGCTGCGTGTCGCTGAGCGCACGCATGCCATGTGAGAGCTTGGGATGGGCATTCAGTGCCTGACGCATCTGGGAAAACGCCCAGCCTTCGATGATGGTTACCTGCTCCAGCACCACCAGTCCGCGCTCCAGCCGACTGAGCACCTGCAGTGGCGAGCTGTGGGGCGGAATGCGGTAGGTGCCGGTGCGGATGCGGGGCACCTCCCGCAACAGCCGCGCGCGCCATTCCACCAGCCGCGGATGACGCATCGCCTGCTGCGCCGACAACTGGCCCAGCACGCTGCGCAGACTGGCGCCCGCCGGCACCTCGATGGTGACCGCAACGCTGGCCGCCGAAGTCCGGCGCATTTCAAACTCGACACCGAGCAGGACCAGCAGCAGCAAGGCCAGCAGTACTGCACCACACCACAGCAGCCTAGAACGCATGATCGTCAATCCAGCGTTGCAACTGTGCGATGCGTGGATCGATGGCCAATGAGCGGCCATCAAGGCTGTGCACGGGCTGCGCACCCAGCCGCACATTGGTCACGAAAACGCTGATTGCCGTGGCCAGATTTTCCGTGCTGATGGCCGCCACGCGCACGGGCAACCGCAACGCCGCGCAGGCCTGCAGCACCATGGCACGCATCACGCCTTCCACTCCACACAGCTCCAGATCTGGCGTCACCAGGCCGTCCCCGGTTGCGATGAACAGGTTGGACATGCTGCCACAAACCACCCGACCCGAACCCGCACGCAACAGCAACTCGTCACAGCCAGCCGCGACCATTTCACGCTGCGCCAGCACCTGCTCGAGGCGATTGAGATGCTTGATGCCGGCCAGCCAGGGATTCTCGCCCAAGGTCATTTTGGCCAATCGGGCGCGAAACAGCGGCGGCGGCGGTGCCGGCCAGTCGTAGCGCAGCGCGATGCGCGTGCCGGATTCCCTGCCTGTCGGCGCGTAGCCACGTGCCACGGCCTCCCCGCGCGTCACGATCAGCTTGACCAGGCAGCGCTCGGCGTGCAGCGCCAGCTCGACCACTTCGGCCTTGAGCTGCTCCGGTGCCGGCAATTGCAGACCGAGGCGCTCGGCGCCGCGCTGCATTCGCTGCCAGTGCAGCGGCCACCAGCAGGGCTGACCATTCGCACAATGAATGGTTTCAAACAGGCCATCGCCGAAGTGCAGTCCGCGATCAAACGGCGACAGCGGCGCGCCGACGCCACCGTTCACCAGCACCTGCAACGGCGCCGACATCAGTCCGCACCCAGCGCGCGCAACACGCCGCGCGCCTTGTGACGGGTCTCCTGCAGCTCATGCCGCCAGTCCGAGTCGGCGACGATGCCGGCGCCGGCGCGCAGCTCCAGCACGCCGTTGGCGCGCACCAGCGTGCGGATCAGAATATTGAAATCCATGCTCCCGTCACGACCCAGATATCCCAGCGCGCCAGTGTAGGCACCCCGCGCCCTGCCCTCCAGCTCGCCAATCAGCTGCATGCAGCGATACTTGGGGCAACCGGTGATGGTGCCGCCCGGGAATACTGCACGCAGCGCTGCCACCGGACTGGCGTCGGCCCGCAGATCGCCTCGCACATTCGAAACAATGTGGTGTACGTGCTGATAACTTTCGGTGGTCATGAATTCGTCCACGCGCACGCTGCCCGGCTCGCAGACCCGCCCCAGATCGTTGCGTTCCAGATCGATCAACATCACATGCTCGGCGCGTTCCTTGGGACTGGCCAGCAGCGCCGCCAGCTGCAGCGCATCGGCCTGCGCATCGCCGCTGCGCGGCCGCGTGCCGGCTATGGGCCGTGACTCGACGCGACCTTGCTTGACGCGCAGCAGCCGCTCCGGAGAGGAACTGCACAGCTCCAGGCCCGGCAGGCGCGCCCAGGCTGCAAAGGGCGCCGGATTGGCCCGCCGCAGCGCGCGGTACAGTGCGGCGCCGTCAAGCGAGCCGACATCCGGCGCACGCCAGGCCCGCGACAGATTGGCCTGATAGATATCGCCGTTCCTGATGTATTGCTGGGCCTGAAGCACGGCGTCGCGAAACTGTCCGGGCTCATCCTCGAGCAACGACAGTGGCGCCGCGCGCGCCAGCGGCTGCAAGGGCTCGGCCGCCCGGGCATCGGCCACGACCTGCTGCAGCAATGCGGTCTCACCGGGTTCGGCGATGGCGAAGGTGCGCTGCTGCAGATGATCTCGCAGCAGCGCCGCACGCACCCGCAACGCCGCGGCAAGTAACTGGCGAGACTCCGCCGCAGGAAGCCGCAGACCCGATTCGATCTGCGCCGCCAATTCATAACCCAGATACACCAGCCAACCGCCGGCAAACGGCCATGCGTCGACTGCTGGCTGACGTTCCCGCTGCCACCAATGTTCCAGCCGCTCGAGAAAACCGTCGCCGGCCGTCGGTACGTCGTCGGTATGACAGAGCAGTGACTGCTCGGGGCGGGCTACGAGAATGGACCAGCGCCCCAGGGGACCCGGGCTGGCGCTGTCCAGCAGTACCGGATACTCGAGCGGACGCTGTTCTGCCAGCGCCAGCAATGCATCCGCGGGCAGCGTCAGTTCGCGCACCTCAACTCCGTGCGCCATCACAACGGAATCCGGATCAGCCGGCCAGGCGACGAAACACCAGCGTGCCATTGGTGCCGCCGAAGCCGAAAGAATTCGACATCACGGCATCGATACGCATCTGGCGCGCGGTGTTGGGCACGAAGTCCAGATCGCAGTCCGGATCAGGCGTCATCAGATTGATCGTGGGTGGCGCCACCTGATCGCGCATGGCCAGCAGCGAGAACACGGCTTCAACCACGCCGGCCGCGCCCAGCAGGTGGCCGGTCATCGATTTGGTCGAGCTGATCGCCAGCTTCCTGGCGTGGTCGCCGAAGGCCCGCTTCATCGCCACCGTTTCGGCCTTGTCGCCCAGCGGCGTCGAAGTGGCGTGCGCGTTCAGATAATGGATCTGCTGCGGATTCATGCCGGCATCGCCCAGCGCTGCCACCATGGAGCGACGCGCGCCATCGCCATCTTCCAGCGGCGCCGTGATGTGATGGGCGTCGGCGCTCATGCCGAAGCCCGCCAGCTCGGCATAAATGCGCGCGCCGCGCCGGCGGGCATGTTCGTACTCCTCCAGGATCAGCGCGCCGCCGCCATCACCCAGCACGAATCCGTCGCGGTCCAGGTCCCAGGGCCGACTGGCTGTGGCCGGCGAATCATTGCGGGTGGACAGCGCCTTGGCCTGCGAGAAACCGCCGAGGCCGGTCGGCGTCGTCGCCATCTCGGCGCCACCGCTGACCACCAGATCCGCATCGCCATACTGGATGGTGCGCGCGGCCAGACCGACGGCATGGGTCGAGGTGGTACAGGCCGTCACCACGCCCAGATTGGGCCCGCGCAGTCCGTAACGGATCGACAGGTGCCCCGACAGCATGTTGATGATCGAGGCCGGAATATAGAACGGCGAAATCTTGCGCGGTCCGCCGGCGAGGTAGGCGTCGTGTTCCTGCTCGATGGTGCCCAGGCCGCCAATGCCGGCACCGGTGATCACCGCACAGCGATCGCGGTCCAGTTTCTCGAAGTCGAGCCCGGCGTCATTGACCGCCTGCACACCGGCGGCGATGCCGTAGTGCATGAACGGATCCATGCGCCGCGCTTCCTTCGGCGACATGTACTGCGAAAGGTCGAAATTGCGCACCGCGCCGCCAAAGCGGGTGGCGAAGGCCGATGCATCGAAGCGGGTAATCGAGGCCACGCCGCTTTCACCTTTGAGGATGGCCGACCAGGCTTCATCGACGGTGCTGCCGACCGGACACACCACACCCAGCCCTGTTACGACGACACGGCGTTTGCTCACGTGTTACCTGTCTGATGACCCCAGGGGTCCTGTTGCGGGCCTATGCGTCGGGATCCCGCCGTCGGCGACGGCGGGGCCCGGCCTGAAACGGGATCAGGACTTGCTGCGGCGCTCGTTGATGTAATCGATCGCCTGCTGAACGGTCGTGATCTTCTCGGCATCTTCATCCGGAATCTCGATCTCGAACTCTTCTTCCAGCGCCATGACGAGCTCGACGGTGTCGAGCGAGTCAGCGCCCAGGTCGTCGACAAACGAGGCTGCGCTGGTGACCTGTTCTGCTTTGACACCCAGCTGCTCGGCTACGATGGCCTTCACCTGCTGTTCAACGCTGCTCATCTTGCTTTAGTCCTCTTTGTCGGATGGCGATCCGGGCAACAAACCGTCGACCTGAATATGTCGCCGGCGGCTCGGGGCGGCGTATTGTAGGGGAACACCCTGCCGACTGCCACCCGCAACCCCCGGGAGTACTTGATTTTTCTTGATAAATCAGCGTCCGCAGCACTCAACCCATGTACATGCCGCCGTTGACGTGCAGGGTCTGCCCGGTGACATAGGCGGCCTGCGGACCGGCCAGGAACAGCACCGCCTGGGCCACATCATCGGCACTGCCGAAACGGCCCAGCGGAATCTGCAACTGATAGGCCTTGCGCGTGTCCTCGGCCAGCGCCCGCGTCATGTCGGTTTCAATGAAGCCCGGCGCCACGGTGTTGACGGTGATGCCGCGCGAGGCCACTTCCTTTGCCAGCGACTTGCTGAAACCGATCAGGCCGGCCTTGGCTGCCGCGTAATGCACCTGCCCGGCATTGCCAATGGATCCCACCACCGAACCGATGTTGATGATGCGGCCCTGGCGCTCCTTCAGCATGCGCTTCAGGCATGCCTTGCTGAGGCGGAAGGCCGCGGACAGGTTGATGTTGATGGTCTGATCCCAGTCCTCGGACTTCATGCGCAGGATCAGGCCATCCCTGGCGATGCCGGCATTGTTGACCAGGATGGTGGGCAATCCTTCATGCGCCTCCATGTCGGCCAGCAGCGCGTCCACACCGCTGACCTCGGCCGCGTTGTACACCGCGCCCCGTCCCTTCAGCCCCGCCTCATGGAAGGCCGCGCCGATGGCCTCGGCACCAGCCGGCGTCGTGGCGGTGCCCACCACCGTGGCGCCGGCGGCTGCCAGCACCTGGGCAATGGACTGCCCGATGCCGCGTGAGGCACCGGTGACCAGTGCGACCTGGTTCTCAAGCATGCTGCGCTCCCTTGACGTGCTGCAGTGCTGCCTGCAGCAACGCGTCGTTTTCCAATGCCAGACAGGTCGAATCAGGACGCTTGTCGATGCGCCGGTTCAGGCCGGTCAGCACCTTGCCCGGACCACATTCAATCAGCGTCGTGGCGCCGGCCCCGATCAGCGCGGCCACCGTTCGGGTCCAGTGCACCGGGCTGGCCAGCTGCCTGACCAGTGTGGCGCGGATGTCGGCGGGATCGCGGTGCACGGCCGCATCAACCGCGCTCAGATAACGCAGCCCGGGCGTCCGCACTTCAATTTTCTCCAGTTCAACGCGCAGCCGTTGCGCCGCTTCGCGCATCAGGCTGGAGTGCGACGGCACGCTGACCGGCAATGTCAGCGCACGCTTGGCACCCTGCTGCTTTGCCAGGACCACGGCACGTTCCACCGCGCTGGCGTGGCCAGCGATCACGACCTGCGCCGGCGAGTTGTAATTGACGGCTTCAACCACCTCTCCCTGCGCTGCGGCAGCACACAGGGCTTCAACGGCGGCATCGTCCAGACCCAATATGGCGGCCATGCTGCCGGTGCCGGTCGGCACCGCCGATTGCATCAACTGTCCGCGGACCCGCACCAGCCGCAACGCGGCAACGAAGTCCATGGCACCCGCGCAGACCAGCGCCGTGAACTCGCCCAGGCTGTGGCCCGAGACCATGGCCGGATCGGCGCCGCCCTGCTGCTGCCACAGCCGCCAGGTCGCAACGCCGGCCGCCAGCATCACCGGTTGCGTGTATTCGGTGGCGTTGAGCTGCTCCGCGGGGCCCGCCGCCATCAGTTGAGCGAGATCGTAGCCCAGCGCCGCCGAACCCTCGGCCAGTGTGTCCCGAACCACGGCATGGGCTGCTGCCAGTTCACCCAGCATGCCCGTGGATTGCGAACCCTGACCCGGAAATACAAACACCACTGACATGGGCAACCCCTGAAAAGCGGCGGCGATTATAGCTTCCTGTGCCAGCGCGCCAATGCCCAGGCACTGAGCAACCCGCCGACGGTGCCATACAGATGCGCCTCGATCACCACCGGCGCCTGCTGTAGCACGAGACTGCTGCCCTGCTGCTGCTCCCAGGCCAGCTTGACGATCAGCAGCAGCAGCGACAGCGTGGCCAGCGGCTCCCTGCGACGCAGTTGTGCCCAGGCGCCCGCGGCCCAGACGCCATGCAGAACGCCGGATGCGCCCACGTACCAATGCACCTGCGGCGCCAGCAGCCACAGTCCGGCATCGATGGCCAGCATGGCGACGAGCATGATCTGCAGCCAGCGGCGCGGCCGCCACTCGCTGCCATACAGCAGCCACAGCACGATCAGACCCGTCAGGTTGAAGGTCAGGTGCATGACATCCAGATGAACCAGATGCGCCGTCAGCAGGCGCCACAGCTGCCCCTGCGCCAGTCCCGCACGCTGATACTCCAGTGCCAGTCGCCCGCCCTCGCCACCCAGCATCGGCAGGCAAAGCAGCAGCACCATTGCGCCGAGCATCCGCCATGCAGAAACGTCGCCTTTGCGCGACTTGATCCAGTTGGTGAACTGCTTGTCAGTCATCATCCATGTCGTTTGTTATGATCGATCGCAGCACGCTAACAGCTGCATTGTCCGGATACATCATGAAAAGCAAGCCCTACGTCGCGTCCGCCAACCTGCGGGGTTTCACGCTGATCGAAATCATGGTCGTGGTGGTGATCATCGGCCTGCTGGCCGCCGTGGTGGTGCCGCAGTTCCTCGGCCGGGTCGACGATGCGCAGAAGGCCAAGGCCAAGCAGGACATTCAGGCCATCGAAACCGCGCTGACCATGTTCAAGCTGGACAACTTCTCCTATCCCAGCAGCGAAATGGGCCTGCGCGCACTGGTTGAAAAGCCCACCGATGGCGCGATCCGCAACTGGCGCGAAGGCGGTTACCTGAAGCGCCTGAACAAGGATCCATGGGGCAACGACTACCAGTACGCGCGCCCGGGCTCGCGTGGCGGCGACTATGAGATCTACACACTCGGCGCCGACGGTCAGCCCGATGGCGAAGGCAACAATGCCGATATCGGCAACTGGAATCTCGACAACTAGGGCACAGCCACGCTGGCGTGAAGTCGCACGCGGCTTCACGCTGGTCGAGGTGCTGGTGGTCGTCGTGATCATTGGCGTCCTGATTGCCGGCACGCTGTTGTCGCTGGGCGCCGCCAGCGGCGACACGCAGCTTGAGCAGGAGCGCGACCGCCTGGCAGCGCTGATGGATTACGCCCGCGAGCGGGCCGAGTTGCAGACCCGGGAGTATGGCCTGCGCGTTCTGCCGGACGGTTACAGCTTCAGTGTCTATGACAACCGCGCCGGCCACTGGCTGGCCGACGATCTCGATGACAGCCTTCGCAACCGGACGTTGCCCGATGGCCTCGACTTCACGCTGGTGATCGAGGGTCGCCAGGTGGTGCTGGACAAGCCCGTGCAGGACCGCCCTGACGATACCCAGCCGGATCTGACGCCGCAGGTCATGCTGTTTTCCAACGGCAGTACCAATGACTTCGAACTGACCATGCGACGCCCCGACGCCGCTCGCCACGCCACTTTCCGCAATGCCACCGATGGCAGCATCGCCGTCAGCGATGTCGAGGAGATCACACGGTGACCTCAGCCCGACGAGGCTTCACGCTGATTGAAGTGCTGGTGGCCCTGGTGATCGTTGCCCTGGGCATGGGCGCGGTGCTGACGGCACTGAGTTCCGCGGCAGACAGCACGGCAAGACTGCGCGAGAAGGTCCTGGCGGAGTGGATCGGCTTCAACCAGATCTCCACGGTACGTCTGGCATTGGCTGCGCCGGCCGCCGGCAGTACCGCTACCA
>Ga0190271_10001021_pt1 | contig 15410 bp, 18 predicted proteins | sample Popmic356T_FD_133747 | JGI IMG/M metagenome (GOLD analysis project Ga0190271, IMG submission 133747) | Populus adjacent soil microbial communities from riparian zone of Weber River, Utah, USA - 356 T | ecosystem: Environmental > Terrestrial > Soil > Riparian zone | place: USA: Utah | collected...
AGTATTCTGGCGGCCGTTTTTCGCGGTCCCCAATACGAAAGCAACGCGCTCAAAAACCACGTGCACCACAACAGCGCGAGAAACAGCAACGCAAGATTCTGCGAATCGGCCACATCGTGAACGCCGGACTGAAAGTAGGCCAGGCTCACGAATGCGGCGATGCCACACGTTACATAGGCGTGGTAACCGGCGCGATGCGCAGCCCGCAGCTGCAGCTCATCCTTGTCGCGGAGCCAACCGGCTTCTCGCAACACACCCGGCCCGAATGTTCCAAGAGCCGCCAGCAGCAGAAACCACGCGCCAAACAGAACTGCCAGCACCGGACCACCAATCACCAAGCTGCCCGCGAGCCAAGTTGTTGCGGTTGGCTGCCAGCGCTTTGTTGTGGCTTCTCTATTCATCGCTGCTCTCCTTATTGAGTTGAAACAGTGTCTCGACGCTCACGGCAAATATCTCCGCCAGGCGAAGGGCCAAGCCGACCGATGGGGTGTATTTGCCCTTTTCGATCGAAAGCACTGTTTGCCGGGTTACCCCGAGCAGCTCCGCGAGCTCACCCTGGGTGATGTCTCTCGCGAGCCGGTGTCGCCGGACGGCGTTGACGATGTCGTGCCGCGCCTTCATTGACGCGAAGAGTACAGTTTACTGTACCAAAAGACAAATAACTTTAACCTTGCCGCGCTCGACGAGAGCTCGCCGCGGTAGGTGGGTCTGAGCTCGCGATTGTCGGATCAGTGCGGCAGCGTACAGACGCTTTCGGGTCCGCGGCCCAAGCTGCGGCTCGGTCAGCGTTGGCCCCCCAACTCGAGAAACATGAGCGTCTTCACCTGGCTATTGGCCGGCGGCCTCGTCGGCTGGGGCGCGTGCGCCGTCATGGGCACGCCGAGCCGGCAAGCGTTCATCTTCAACGCAGTCGTCGCGGCGGTTGGGGCAGCCGTCGGCCTCTGGGTCCTACAGTCAACGTTCTATATAGGCCCGGGACTAAGCATTTTGGCGCTGCTCGTCGGCGCGGTGTGCGGCACGGTTCTGTTGGCCATGGTCCACTTCGCGCGGCTCCGCATCATCGGCTGACCCTGTCCGGCTGGGCGGCTTGCTTGTACCGAGGCTGATCAACCGTCCGGCCCGACGAGCCGCTCGGGGTCGAGGTTGTTGTCCTGGCACAGGTAGTCGAACGGCTCGTTACCCTTGCGCCAATTGAGGTAAAAACCTCCGGACCAGCTCGCCGTATACGCGCCCGGATCGTCGATCGTGACCTCGTAGATCAGCGTGTCGAAGTTCGGCCGAGAGATCCGCTCGATCGTATGCAGCTGATCGGTGTGCGGCAGCCCGAGGCGATTCATCCAGAACGAGTCGGCGAATCCCACCGTGTCGATCACGAGCGTGTCGCCTTCCCAGTGGCCGATCGAATGCCCATAGCGCGCCGGCGCGCGCTCGGCTGCGTGCTCCTTCGCGCGCAGGTCGATGACGCGCCAACTGTGCGGGCTACCGACGCCGACGAAGACCACCTCCCCGGAATCCGGCAGATCCAGGACCTCGAGCCCATAGGGCGTGTGGAACAGACGCGCGACACCCGAAGGCTTGCAGCGGACATGCGGCTCGTCCTTGAGATAGGTCCTCTGGCGGTAGTCGAACAGCGCGCGTGCCCACGGTTGAAACGGAACACGTTCCACCGAGAGATTCGTCGGCAGCGCATCGGTGCCGTTGCGCGGATCGTCTTCGGGCGTCGGGTAGATGAGCTCCGCGCCGTTGGCCGTGCTTCCTTCCCAGTTGCCTACCTCGTCGGCCGTCCCGGAAAAGCTGATGCGCCCGTCCGCGGTTCTCGGCGCCGGGCGGCCTTGCGACAGATCGCGAAATTGGGCAGCCGCGTCGCGCGACGGCGCGAGCGCGCTCACGCTGGCGCCGTACGCCAGCAGCAAGACGAGGCGCGCATTTCGCATCATCGTATGTGACCTACTCTTGCGGCCCGACCATTCGCGCCGGGTCGAGGTTGTTGTCCTGGCACAGATAGTCGAACGGCTCGTTGCCCGCACTCCACGGGATGTTCCAGCCGCCGGACCACGGTTTCGTGTACGCCCCCGGGTCGTCGATCGTGATCTCGTAGCGGAGCTGCTCGAATCGCGGCCGCGAAATTCGCTCCGTGGTGCGCAGCTGTGCCGTGTGCGGCACGCCTTCGCGCGAGATCCAGAAACGCTCGTTGAAGCCGACCGTGTCGATCACGAGCGTGTCGCCTTCCCAGCGGCCCACCGACATGCCATACCAGGAGGGCGCGGGGTTCTCCGGCAACGCCCGCCCGTCCATGTGCACGACGCGCCACGAGTGCGGCGAGCCGACGGGCAGGAACATGATCTCTTGCGCGTCGGCGAGCTGCAGAATCTCGAAGCCGTACGGCGTGTGGAACAACCGGGCGCCGCCCGACGGCTTGCAGCGCGTGTGCGGATCGTCCTTCGTGAAGGTGGCCTGGCGCTGATCGTAGAGCTCGCGCGCCCACGGCTGAAACGGGACGTCCGCGACGCTCAAATTCGTCGGCAGGTTCAAGCGATTCGGCGCGAGCGCGTCTGCGGACACGTTGTTCGCGAGCGATGTACCCGGGGGACCTTCCCAATTGCCGACATCGTCCTTCGTTCCGGCGAAGCTGACGGTGCCGTCCGCATTGCGCGGAATGGGTTTCGCCGCCGGCTCGCCGGGCTCGGCCGCCGGTTGCGCGCCGGCCGGCAGCAACGACAGCACCGCTGCCGCTACGGCCGCTGCTGCGACGGCCGCGACGGCGCAGCGCTTGCGTACGGACCTGCTCGCCATCGACGCAACGACCCCGGCTCAGCGCGCGGGCGGCGAGCCGGAGCCCGCGCCCTGGGTCGTGCCCTGCGTGATCGTCTGGCCCTCGCTCGACGCCGCGCCGAGGATCTGGCCCGTGGCCCTGAGCTTCACGGTGCGCGCGTTCGCGCTCAAGCTGCCGTCGCGCGCGCGCGTGCCGCTCACCTCGAGCTCGTCGCCGATCGCCATCGAGTTACGTTTCCAGCCGCGCTGCTCGAGCATGTGCGGCGGACCCATCTCGAACGCCCAGCTCTCCGTCTTGCCTTGCGCATTCACGACGTCGATATAGAAGTAGACGTGGGGATTCATCCAATCGATCTTCGTCACGTAGCCGGTGACCTCGATCGGCTTCTCCGCGTCGTATTGCGCTCGAAACGAATGATGGGCCTGTGCCGAAACCATGAGGGTCGAACCCAAGGTGCCAACGATCAATGCCGTGCGTGACATGACTCACTCTCCTACGGAACCCAGCTCACTTTGTGCGAGATCGTCGCGATGGTCTTCGCAGAAGCGCTCGGCGATCTCGCCCCCGTCCACCCAATCGACCGTCCATTCCGCGGTCCACGGACGCGTGTACGTCAGCGGATCGTCGACGGTCACTTCGTATTTCAACGTTTCGAAGTCCGGCCGCGAGAAGCGTTCCGTTAGGCGTAACGCCTCCGTATGCGGCAGCCCGCCGTTCGAGAACCAAAAGCGCGCGTTGTAGCCGCTCGATTCGACGACCAGCGTGTCGCCTTCCCAATGCCCGGCTTGATGGCCGAAATAAGTGCCGGACACTTCCTCGGGATTCGGCGGCTGACGTCCGTCCATGAACACGACGCGCCAGTTGCGATTGCCGCCGCCGAACAGGACGTACATTCGGTCGTAGGTCGGATCCCGAATGATCCGGAATCCGCCTGCCGTGTGCAGGTGCCGCGGCCCGGACGGAGCGATGCACGCGCGCGTGGGGTCGTCCTTCAGGCCGTTGCGTTGCCGGTGCTCGTAGAGCGCGAGCGCCCACGGCTGGAACGGCGCCACGCGCGGCGCGTCGGCGATGTTCGCGAGCAGGCCGTTTTCGTCGATCGCTACCTGCACGCCCTTCTCGAACAGCGAGCCTACGCTCGCCTGGCCCCAGTAACCCCGGCCGCCGGGCTCGCTGTCGAAACGTACCTGGCCGTCGGGGTGGCGAGGCGTTGGCCTGCCCGCGTCCGCGGAGTCCGACCCGCGGTCGCAGCCGGCCAAGGCCGCAACGAGGAGCAGAGCTGCTACACGGCAGTGGCGCATACGTGAGCTACTCGCGCGCCATCTTGAACGGGTGATCGACACCGGCTTGCTTCCAGGTGCCGGTCAACGTGCGGTGGTACGAGCCGATGTCGTCGAGCTTCGCATCGATCACGATCGGTTGACCGTCGCGGCTCTGCGCTTCGATGTGCACGGTCCAGTCGCTCGCCTCGAGCACGGGACCGCTGAACCTCACGCTGTTCGGACCGGGGTTGATCATGCCGTTGACGCCCTTGCCGTCCCACTTCATGACGATGACCACGGTGCTCTTGCCCCCATCCGGCCCCCACTCGCCGCGCCAGGTGCCGTCGAGCGGAAATCCCTCTTGTGACTGAACGGCCACGGCGAGCAGTAAGCTCGAGACCACGGCGGTGCATTTGACGAGCAAGCTCATATACCCCCTCGGATGAGCGTCGGCGGCGCTGAAGTCGCCCGTCGAGCGCCACAAGCTTACGCATCGTATACTTTTCGCTCGGAGCAGAGCATGTCTAGAGTATCCCTGGCCACGCCCATCGCTGCAGTCGCGCTCGTGTTGAGCGGTGCGGCCTCGTTGCCGGCCGCGACAGCTCGCGCACAGGCTCCGGCCGCGCTGCCGGATTGGAGCGGTGTCTGGGCGATGGATGGCCCCACGATCTTCGACGGCGCCAGTGTGCAGCCGCCGAACGGCCGTTCGGGTCAACCCGGCGTGCGCGAGTTTCCGCCGTACACGGAAGAGTGGGAAGCGATCTACCGGCGCAACATCGAGCTCGTGGAGCAGGGCCTGTTCCCGGATCCGATCAGCGCGTGCGGATTACCGCATGGTTTTCCGCGGATCATGAACGTGCCGGATGTCTATGAGTTCGCGGTTACGCGTGGGGCGGTGTACATCCTCGCCGAGAACGGCCCCGGCATCATGCGCATCTACACCGACGGCCGCGCGCACCCTCCCGCGGAAGAGCTCTGGGCAACGTACACCGGCGCGTCGGTCGGGCGGTGGGAGGGCGACACGTTGGTGTTCACGACGATCAGCTTGAAAGGCGCGAGCGGCAACGACGTCATCGTCGACCGCACGGGGCTCGTGCTCAGCGACGCGAGTCGCGCGACCACGCGCATGCGCAAGATCGACGACTCGACGATCGAAGCGCAAATGACCATCGAGGACGACAAAGCCCTCACGAAGCCGTGGCAAGTCACGAAGCGCTACAAGAAGCAGCCCGCCGGCACGTGGGCGTGGGACTACTCGTGTGGCGAGAACAACCGCAACCCCGTGACGTCGTCGGGCAGGACGCTGACGCTCGGGCCCGACGGCCAGCCGCTCGACCGCGTTACCGAATGATGTGGAGGTGCTCGCCATGAGCTCGACCCGGCGTTGTCTCGTCGTAATGGGTTTACTCGGCGCGGCGTGGCCGCTCGCTGCGCATCATTCCGCGTCCATGTTCGACGACACGAAGCTCGTCGAGCTCAGCGGCACGGTGAAGGCGCTGCAGTGGACGAATCCGCACATCTGGCTGCAAGTGATGATCGATGACACCGAATGGTCGTTAGAGGGCGGCAGCCCGAACTCGCTGTCGCGCCAAGGCTGGCGCAGCACCACCTTCAAATCCGGCGACGAGGTCACGGTGCGGCTGCGGCCGATGAAGGACGGCACGCCCGCGGGACAATTCGTCGGTGCGAAGTTCGCCGGCGACGGCCGCACGGTAGGGCGCTGGGAATAGCGCGGCAGCCTCGCGGCAGCAGTCTTAGAGCTCCCGCGTCATCTCCACCATCGTCGGCCGAAACCCCACGCCCGCGAAAAACCGCTGCGCCGCCTCATTCCTCTCCGCCGTCGACAACACGATCTGCGACAGCCCCCGCGACTGCACATATGCGACCGCGGCCTCGAGCAACCGCCTCCCGACACCGTGCCCTCGACGCTGGGGGTCGACGATGAGGTCGTGCAGCACTCCCGCCGGTCCGCGCAGTGACATGTAGTCGTACGACTCCACCGCGACATACGCGTACCCAATCACGTTCGCGTCTTCCTCGGCCACGAGGACGACAGCACCCGGCACGTCGACCTGCGCACCGAGAAAGTGCGCGTAGCCGTCCTTGGTCCGGCTCGTCGCCGCGAGGAACCGCCGCGAATCAAATTCGTGATGCGCCGCGACGAGCAGCGCGCCGAGCCGGCCGATGTGCGGAAGGTCGGCGCGCGTCGCGGGCCGAATCACGAGCTCCGAGGACGACCGGCCATCAACAGGTGATTGCGTCATATGCGATATCCTAAGCTCTCTAATAACGGGGGATGTTCATGGCAGCGACGACACGCCGCGAGGCGTTGCAGTGGGTGAGCGGCGCCGTAGCCGCCGCGATGTTTCCCTTGCGGGCTTCGGCGCAAGCGCCTGCGTTCCCGAAAGGCGCCGTGATCCGCACGCTGTTCAAGGACTACGCCCCCGAGGAGCTCGCGAGTGGCGCCACGCTGTTTCACGAGCACCTGTCGCTCGGGCCGGACTTTGGCGATCGCTTCCGCGCAGCATCTGCCGCGGTGCTCGCCGCGCAGGGCGCGCCGCCGACGCAGCGTCCCGCGGGCCCGCCGCCCGCCCCCGCGAGTGCGGACCCGATGCGCGACGTCGAGCTCATGGCCGAGGAGCTCCGGAGCGCGCAGCGCGACGGCGTGGCGTGCATCGTCGACGCCGGCCTCGAGGGCGCGGGCGCGGATCTCGACTTCATCCGCGCCGCGGCGATGAAGTCCGGGCTGCCAGTCGTCAAAGGCGCGGGCTTCTACGCCGAGCCGTTCTATCCGGCAGACGTCGCGACGATGAGCGAAGAGCAGCTCGTGCGTGCGCTCGTGCGCCAGGCGGAGACCTATCCCGCCGGCGTGTTCGGCGAGATCGGCTCGTGGGACGAGATGACGGCGGTTGAGCGCAGGGTATTTCGCGCGGTAGGCAAGGCGCATGTCGCCACCAATCTATCTATTTTCACGCACACCGGAATTCCGGGGAAAGCAGCAATCGAGCAGCTCGACATCCTCGAGGACGCGGGCGTCGACCCGAAGCGCGTTTGCATCGGTCACCTCGGCAACTTGAACGACGCGAACGTCTACGTGCACAAGACGATCTGCCGCCGCGGCGGGTTTGTCGGTTTCGACCGCCAGGGCGGGAATGGCGACGCCAACGTCGTGCCGCTCGTGATCGCGCTGCTCGACGCCGGCTTCGCCGACCACGTGCTGATCTCCGGCGACGCGTCGCGCGGTTACGCGCGGCCGGTCACGTCGTTCCTGCCCAAGCTGAAAGCGGCCGGCGCCGACGACGCAACGCTCCAGCGAATCATGGTCGACAATTCGCGGCGGTTTCTCGCGTTCGTACCGAAGCGGCCGCGCAAGGCCTGAGGGCACGTCGATAGGAGGACAATATGAGCTTCTCTATGCGATTGATTGCACCGTTCGCGGCGCTCGTAGCCTTTGCCGCGGAGGCCGCCGACGTTACCGGTGAGTGGACGGCGACGTTGGTCACCGCCGCTGGGAAAAAAGACTATACGTATGTGTTTCGACAGGACGGAGCAGATCTCATCGGAACGGCCAGATCACAAGACGGTGTAGTTGCGATAGGGAACGGACGCATCAACAACAAGACTCTTTGGTTCGTCGAGAACGTTACGGTGGAAGGTCGACGCGTTGTGCTCGAGTACACGGGCGAGTTGGTTTCGGATACCGAGATCCGATTCAAACGCCAGGCAGCAGGAACTTCGTATCCCGTTGTTCAGTTTGTCGCAACCCGCACGCGCACGCCCTAGCCGAAGACCGGCAATAAGAAAACTATCCGTCCGCCCTGAGCGTTTCCATCGGATCGATCGTCGCCGCGCGGCGAGCGGGGACATAGCTCGCGAGAAGCGCCGCTATCGCCAAGAACGCCGCCGCGGCCACGAACGTGGCGACGTCGAGGGGCGTAACGCCAAATAGCAGCGACGCCATCAATCGCGTCACTCCCGCCGCTACCACGGCCCCAACGACGATCCCGATGCCCGCGAGAATCATGCCGCGATAGACGAACATGCGTTTCACGGTGCGCGGCGCGGCGCCCAGCGCGACGCGAATTCCAACCTCGCGTTGGCGCTGCGTGACCGCATAGGCGAGCACGCCATAGATGCCGACGATGCTGAGCAGGAGCGCCGTCGCGCCGGCGATTCCGAGCAGCGCCAGCGAAAACGAGCTTCGCGCCATCGAAGGGTGGTCGCGATAGACTTGCGCCAGCGTACCGACCGAGGCGATCGGAAGATCCGGAGCCACTTCCGCCACGGCGCGCCGGATGTCGGCGAGCATGCTCTCCGTGCCCGTTCGCTCACTGCGCAGCGCGAAGGTCACGGAAGCCGGCAGGTAGGCCCCCAGCCCGGTCATATACTGCTGCTCGCGCGCCGGCCAGTAGACCGTCGGAGTCGCCGGCTGATCGACACCGTCGTGGTATACGTCGGCGACCACTCCGATCACTTCTTGCCAGGATCCGTCGTTGCCTACGTCGACGCGTTTCCCTACCGCACCCTCGACGGAGTTCCACGACTCGCGGGCGAAGCTCGCGGACACGAGGGCCACGTTTCGCTGCTCGCGGACCTCCGCCCATTCGAAGTCACGCCCGGCAAGTAACGGCGTACCAAGAGTTTGAAGCAAGCCGGGCGAGATCCACTCGATTCTCCGCGTGGGCGGGAGCTCCCCGCTGTCGTACGTCTCACCCTCCGGGGCGACAATGAAGCCACCCGAACCCTGCATCGGCAGCGCCCCCGTGTAGGCTGCCGACGTGATACCGGGGATCGCCGCCAACCGCTCGAGAATCTGATCGGACAGGCCCACCAGTCTGATGATTCCCGTCGCTCCCGTTCCCTGCATGGAGAGCCGCACGGTTTGGACGGTCGCCGGATCGGCGAACCCTGGCTCCACGCTACGCAGGTTCTGAAACGTGCGAATCATCAAGCCGGAGCTGACCAGCATCACGAGTGCCAGGGCGACCTGAGCCACGACCAACACGTTCTGCGAGCGATATTGATTCTTGCCGGCACTCGCCCATCGCCCCCCGAGGTTCGACAAACGCTGTCGCGCGACTCGCAAAATCGGCACTAGCCCGAACAGCAATCCCGAAAGGACCGAGACGCCCAAGGCAAAGCCGAGCACCGGCAGATCGAGCGTGATCTCATTCAGCCGCGGTAAGTTCGCCGGTGGGAAAGCCAGCAGGACTTGCAGACCGCCGTAGGCGAGGCCAACGCCCATCAGCCCGCCGATCAGGCTCAGTGTCAAGCTCTCGACCATGAGCCCGCGCGCCAGGCGGCCCGGCCCGGCCCCCAGCGTCGTCCGCAGCGCAAGCTCCGCCGCGCGGGTTTGCGCCCGCACGAGCAACAGATTGGCGACATTGGCACACGCGATCAGGAGAAGAATGCTGATGCTTCCCAGCAGCACCCAAAGGCGCTGGCCCACGTCGCCCACGACGTCTTCTTTGAGAGGGCGCACGGCCGCCCTGAGCTGGAGGGCGTCCGCTCCGGCAAAGTTGGGACGCATGTATCTTTCGAGGTAGACGGGGACCATGCGGTCGACATCGGCGTTGGCGTACGCCACCGTGACGCCCGGCTTCAGCCGCGCCACTCCGGCGCAGCAGAAGCTCGCGGGAGGCGCGGCCATGTCGATGCGCATGGGCAGAATCAAATCCATGGGAAGCTCGCGGAGGGTGAAGCGAGAGGGCATCACGCCGATCACCTCGCGTGGCCTGCCGTCGACCGTGATCGCGCGCCCGATCACGCTCGGATCGCCGCCGAAGCGCCGCTGCCAGTAACCGTCGCTCAAGATCGCGGTCTCCGCCGCGCCGGGCTGATCGTCCTCGAGCGAAAACGATCGGCCGAGGGCGGGAGGAACGTTCAGAACCCGCAACGCGCCTGCCGTCACCAGCAACGTGTTGGCTTGCTCGGCATCGCCGAAGCCGGTGATTGCAGATTGGCCGGACGTATACATCCCCAATTCCTCGAAGGTCTGGCCGTTCGCGGTATAGATCTCCAACATCTGCGCGTCGAAAGGGAAGTTGTCGCCGCGCACGTTTCCGTTCACGGACGAGTGCATGACCGTCACGACGGCTTGCGATTCTGGATACGGCAGGGGTTTGATGACGACTGCATTCACTACGCTGAAGATCGCCGTCGTCGCGCCAATCCCCAGCGCGAGCGTCAATACGACGGCGAGCGTAAACGTAGGCCGCCGCTTGAGGCCGCGCAGCGAATGGCGCAGATCGCGCCCGACGGAATCGAGGAAAGCGTTGATGCTCATACGGCGGAGGTCTCGACAGATACGTCACGTAAACGGCAGCTCGCTTATCGCAAGAAGCGCGCCAGACGTCGGGAACGCATAACCCTTTGATTTGGCATAGTGCGCAGGCTGCACCGCGCGGTCGCGGCCAGCGGAGTGTCCCAGATCCGCGCCATCTGTCCCAGGCGCGGGACGGCCCGGTGTTTGTCGGTGCTACGGCCCGATTCGGGGTTGACACGTCGAAAGCGACGGGCGGTAGACTCGGTTCGGCTCGAAGCACGTGAATGTCGCGGGAGGTTTCCGGCGATGACCATGAAGCCTCTGAAGAAAGGCGCCACGTACGACGACCTGCGCGACGTTCCCGACCACTTCGTCGCCGAAATGTTCGACGGGGATCTCTATGCGTTTCCGCGGCCGGCGCTGCCACACGCGAATGCCGCCGGCGCGCTCTTCTCCGAGATCCGCGGGTCCTTTCACCGCAAGAGCCTGGGTGGATGGGTGATTCTTTACGAACCCGAGCTGCACTTCGGAAGCGACGTGCTCGTACCCGATCTCGCCGGCTGGCGGCGCGCGCGGCTACCGAACGTGCCGCCAGACGCGTACCTGACGCTCGCGCCGGATTGGATTTGCGAAGTGCTATCGACTTCCACTGAAAAGCTCGACCGCGGCAAGAAGCTGCGGATCTACGCGCGCGAAGGCGTGGCGCATGCGTGGCTCGTGGATCCGCTCGCGCACACGCTCGAGATCATGTCTCTCGATGCGGGTGGCTGGAAGCAGCTCGGCAGGTACGAGGGCGAGGCGAAAGTCCGCGCGGCGCCATTCGACGCAATCGAGCTCGAGCTCGGCACGCTCTGGATCTGAGCGTCGCCGCAGACTGCGCTCGCCGTCACATCGGCGCGCGGCCCGTCCGCATTCTGCGAGGTTCGTACTCCACGCACCGACCGTTTGCGGGTCTACTGCCCCGACTCGCGAACGAGCCCTCGAAGGCGCGGTGCAGAGAATGGGACCAACGTACTGCCGCTACAACACGAACTAGCGCCGTGCGCTCGCGCGCCGGCTCGACTTGTTGGCGGCCCGCCACTCGAAACGCAGCGCCTCCATGGGCGACGCGCGTGTGTTCGATACCGCACAGAGCCGGAAAACCTTCTCACGCTATGATGGGACTGCGCGGCAACCTCAAACACGCGGCCTTGGCCACACGGGACAGCCCTCATGAAGAATCAGGGTCCACTTGAGGCTCTCGCTCTTCGGACAGCGATCGCTGTGCTTGCCCTGGGCCAGTTCGGGCCGACGCGCGCCGAAACTCTGCCTGACCACGGCCACCTCGTGGACGAGATTCCGAGGCTCCTCGAGCAATACTCCCGGCTGGGCGATTTCCACCTGCCGAGCTTGTCCGTCTCCGAGCTCGATGCGCTCGCCGCGGGCGAGCCCATCGTTGCTCTGTTCCGCGAGCCGAGCGTGCAATCGACCGAGCAGGTGGATGCGATGCGAGTCGTCGGTTGGCAGGTCGTCGATGCGCCGCGGATGCTGGTTTGGCTCTCGGCCCTCAGCGGGAACGAAGTGTCATCCGCCCGGCCGAGTCATGCTGTGCTGATGCAGCGAGCAGCTGGCGCTTATGTCAGCTATCACCACGCCGATTTACCCTGGCCGGTCAAAGATCGGCAGTGGACACTCTTGTGCGAAAAGAACTTGACCCTTGCCGAAGACAGTCATGATGTCATCTGGGAACATCGCTGGTCACTGCTCGAGCGCGACGACGCGCTGCTCGAATCGGTCTACGAGCAGCGTCGCATCCCGGGCGTCACACGACGCGTGCTCGACGACTCGGTCTACCTGAGTGAGAATCGAGGCGCTTGGATAGTGTTCGACCTTGGCGCGAGCGGCACGCTCGTTGCCGCATCCATGGATGTCGACTCTGGTGGGCAGCTTCCGGACGCTCTCGTGCGCTCGTTTGCGAAACGCCAACTCAGAGCGTTCTTCGAGTCATTGAGCGCGCTTCGTGGTATGCACTATTCAGGGACGCCCGTGATTCATGACGGCCGCGGCCTACCGATCGCACGAGAAGCTGCGATAACCGCGGCGCGATTTCAGTCCGAGCCGCCGCGACTCGATAAGGCGTCCGCTATGGCCGAGGGTCTCTGACCGCTGCGCGTTCGACGAATCTGAGGGTGCCGATGCTTTGCTGCATGGCACAGGACTTGCTACTCCGCGCAACAGCAGGAGGAGGACGCAAGCCATGCAGATCCGCGCCGGTTATGAGCTCATCTATCAGTGTCCGCGACCGACGCCGATGGTCGTCACCTTGCGCATTCACCCCACTCGCGCCTCGGATATCGTCAAGCCCGACGATTTGTTCGTGAGCCCGTCCATCCCGGTCACGTCGTATCGAGACTCGTTCGGCAACTCGTGCGCCCGCATCGTGGCGCCGGCGGGCACGCTCCGGCTGACGAGCGACGCCGTGGTCACCGACGCGGGTAACGTCGACGAGTTGGCGCCTTGGGTTGGTCAGCGGCCGGTGGAGGCCCTTCCCGAAGAGACTCTGCTCTTTCTGCTTGGCAGCAGGTACTGCGAAACAGACCTCTTGTCGGAAGCGGCTTGGCAGCTGTTTGGCGCGACACCGACGGGCTGGCCGCGTGTCCAAGCAATCTGCGACTTCGTCCACAACCACATCACGTTCGGCTATGGCCTTTCGAGCCCAACGAAGACCGCGTTTCAAGCGTATTCCGACCGCCAGGGGGTATGCCGCGATTTCGCGCACCTTGCCGTTACATTCTGCCGATGCATGAATATTCCGGCGCGATACTGCACGGGCTACCTCGGCGACATCGGCCTCCCCCCGCCCTATGCTCCGATGGACTTTGCGGCTTGGTTCGAGGCCTTTCTTGACGACGGGTGGTACACCTTCGATCCGCGAAACAATACGCCCCGAATCGGGCGGATATTGATCGCTCGAGGTAGAGACGCGGCGGACGTTGCGCTCACGACCAGCTTCGGGCCATCGAGCCTCCAAAGCTTCAAGGTGTGGACGGATGAGATCGCGGCATGACGTACTGCGTAGGTGTCCTGCTAGACGACGGACTCGTGCTTGCATCGGACTCGCGCACGAATGCCGGCGTCGATAACTTCGCCACGTTCTGCAAGATGACAGTGCTCGAGCAAGTCAAAGATCGCGTCATCGTCTTGCTGAGCTCCGGCAACCTAGCGGGAACCCAAGCCGTGATCAGCGTGTTGAAGCAGCGCGGGGAGGCCAAGGACGGACCGCCCAACCTGTGGACCGCACGCACGATGTTCGACGTGGCCGTGCTCGTCTCGGATGCGGTGCGCGACATCGAGCGGCGCGACGGGCCCTTCCTGGAGAGCGGGCCCGTTAAGTTCAATGCCTCGTTCATTCTCGGAGGGCAGCTGACGGGTGAGCCGCCGCGCCTGTTTCGGATCTACGCCGAGGGCAACTTCATCGAGGCCGGCGCGGATACGCCGTTTCTGCAGACCGGCGAGGCCAAGTACGGAAAACCCATCCTCGATCGGGTCCTCACCCCCGCAACCGCGCTCGGCGAGGCCACGAAGTGCATTCTCGTTTCGTTCGACTCGACGATGCGGAGCAACCTATCGGTGGGAATGCCCATCGACCTCGTATGTTACGAGCGAGACAGGCTCGAGATTCGTATGCGGCGCCGCTTCCAACAGAGCGACCCCTACTTCACCGCGCTGAGCGCGGCATGGCGGGATGGCGTGCGCAAGGTGTTCCGGGAGTTGCCCGATTTCGAATGGTCAGCGAACGATCGCTGACAGCGTTCACCGGCCGCAAGTTTCGTCGCACTTCTGGACACGCGCCCTGCGGCAAACGCATCCTTGCCGAGCAGCTCGTGGGGGAAGAACGATGTCGACGAGGGTCATTACCGGCGCGGTCGCGCTGGCGCTAGCGGCAGCGCTGCTGGCGGAACCGCCAGTAACAGCCCAAGCGATCGCCGACGGCACGCGGCCGCCGCCGGGAGTGGAAGCACTGCCCGTCGATCTCTTCACGACGAAAGACTTCTACCTCGATTCCGAGCTGTGGGCGGATCCGCGCTACACGCGCTGCAACACGCCGTGGCGCATCGACGAGATGTGGGTCGACGACTTCGTCGGCCAATGGGGCGACTGCGAGTACGGCCTATCGCCCGACGAGCTGAAGAGCCCTCATCCGTACAAGACGGCCGAGGAGCACTACAACGCACTGCAGGCGCAAGCGAAGGCGAACGGCGGCCCGACGCTCTACGACCGCGCGCACCCGCCGCCCGACTGGGACGGTTACTACAACTCACGCACGCTGCAGCCGCAGCAGTGGACGTTCGGCAACAACGTGCAGGCCGGCACGTTGATGCAGCTGCTGACGCCCGAGTATCAGAAGCGCTTCACGCAGGCGCTCTATCACGTCGCCGTCAGCAACTCGGCGCAGTGGGTGTCGTCGACGTGCTACCCCGAGGGCATCATTCGCTGGTGGGCGCAGGGTGTTCGCAACATCCAGTTCACGGTGACGCCGCACCAAGTCCAGTTGCTGTCAGGCACGGCGCTGAATTTTTTGCGGCAGGTCCACATCGGGCAGAAGCACGTGAGCTTGATCTCCGAGTGGTACGGCGAGACGGTGGGCTTCTGGGACGGAGAGACGCTCGTCGCGTGGACGGACCACATCCAAGGCTGGACGATGTCGCATGCATTGCCCGAGTTCAGCAACGAGCTCGAGGCGATCGAAGTGTTCACGCGCGACGCGCAGCGCAACATTCATCTCGAGGTCACGCTGTACGACCCCGAAGCGTTCGTCGCGCCGCTGCGCGTCGAGGCGATCTATTCGTACCTCGAAGGGCCCGACTCCGAGATGCGTTATCAATGGAAAGAGTGTCAGCAGGCGCTCTGGAACGTGAACGGCCGCCTGCAACCGGTCGCGCCCGGCACCGTCATCGATTACCGCGTCCCGGATTGGTATGACCGGCCGTGGGCGAAGATCTGGGAGGAATACTTCGAGGAGGGCATGCAGCGGCCCGAGCCTGACGAGAGTATTTTCGATTTCGAATGAGCGCTCACGGGACGGCGCTGCATCGGCATCGCCGCTCCGAGAGGCGGCCACCGTCGGCACTGC
>Ga0190271_10001022_pt1 | contig 15406 bp, 13 predicted proteins | sample Popmic356T_FD_133747 | JGI IMG/M metagenome (GOLD analysis project Ga0190271, IMG submission 133747) | Populus adjacent soil microbial communities from riparian zone of Weber River, Utah, USA - 356 T | ecosystem: Environmental > Terrestrial > Soil > Riparian zone | place: USA: Utah | collected...
AGATGCTGGTAGCGCCGTGCTTCTCCAGATCCTTCGCATGGGTCCAGCCCATGCGGTTCGCCGCGACCTTGGCCAGATCGTAGAAGGGCGACAGCCGGTAGTGTGTGGCGTTGTAGTCCGCGGGGCCGTCGGTCATTTCTATATGCAGCCCGCCTGGCTGTTCGATCAGCAACGGCATGGCGTAGTGCGCGGTGATCAGATGCGTGTCGATGCCTAGCCGGAGAAGGCGCAATCCGTTCTCGAGATTGTGCTGCCAGACCGGCGTGTCCCATTCGAATAGTTGTTCGCCGCCCCAAAGGTCGTTGACGAGAATATCCAGCCTGCCCTGTTCGAAGCGGATGCGCTCGACCAGCGCCTTCACCTGTTCCGGCACCAGATGATCGACCTGAACGGCGATGCCGGTGCCGCCTGCCTGCGCGACCAGTTCGGCCGTCTCCTCTATCGTTTCCGGACGCTTGTACTCGGACTGCTGCTCCCGCGTCGTGCGCCCCGTCACATAGACTGTGGCACCTGCCGCGCCGAGTTCGACGGCGATGCCTCGCCCAGCGCCACGCGTTGCGCCAGCGACAAGTGCCACCTTTCCCGTCAGCGACATGTTTCCCGCTCCCAAACTCGGTGGACGCCCGCCAGATGGCTCTGGCCTTCAATCCATTCCCAACGTATATAAATAAATATTCGTTTATAATTGACAGGTCAAGATGCCCCGTATGAAAGCCTTGCCCGACAACGAGGTGCTGGAAGAGGCCTTGCGGCTGATCCATGCACGCGGACCGGACGCGCTGACCTTCGCCAGCCTGTCGGAAGCATGCGGCCTGTCACCGGCAACCCTTGTGCAGCGCTTCAAGGGAAAGGCCGACCTCACCCGCGCGGCGCTGTCGCTCGCCTGGGATCAACTCGACGCCAGGACGGAACGGCTTGCGCGGGAGATGCCGCCAACACCACAGGGGGCGATCGACCTCCTTATCGGCCTCTCCGGCGACTATGGCGGCATCGAAGCCTATGCCGAAGGGTTGCTGGTCCTTCGCGAGGATTTTCGTGATCCCGTGTTGCGGGCGCGGGGCGCGGCGTGGAAGGCCGTGCTGGTACGGGCGCTTGATGCCCGCTTTGCCGAAGCGCCCGGCGCATCGCCGGATATCGGCTTGCTGATGGCCTCGGTATGGCAGGGGTCTCTCTTGTGGTGGGCCTTTGACCCCAGCGAACGGCTGGATCGCCATGTCGCCGCGACGCTTCGGTGCTTCGTCGCCGCTATGGCGCCACGCGGATAACAGCCTTCACCAGGCCGGTCTTTTCCTGCGCCCAGCGCGGCAGATCTATGGTGGCCTGCGCCAGGGTCGTGCGATGGGTGACCAGCCTGTCGATCGGCACGCTGCCGTCGGCGATCGCCGCAACCACATGGTCGAAGTCCTCCCGCGTGGCGTTGCGACTGCCGATCAGCGTCATCTCGCGCTTGTGAAATTCGGGGTCGGAGAAGGTGATGTCGTCGCGCACGACGCTGACCAGCACAAGCGAACCACCATGCGACACGTATTGAAATGCTGCCTGCATCGACTTCGTACTGCCCGTTGCGTCGAAGACGACCTGGAAGCCCTCGCCCCCGGTGGCGGCGCCGACCTGTTCCGCCACAGGTGCCTCCGGCCCGATAGTCGAGGTGAAGCCGAGGTCGCGCGACGCGAAGTCCAGGCGCTCGCGGCTCATGTCGAGCAGCGTCACGTCATGTCCGGCAATGCGCGAAAATAGGGCGGTGCCGAGACCGATGGGACCGGCGCCGATGACCAGCGAGCGGCTGCCCTTCGGTGTCTGCGCCCGCCGCACCGCATGCGCACCGATTGCAAGAAACTCGACCGTCGCCGCGGCCTCCGCCGACAGGCCCGCGGCGGGGTACAGATTGGAGGCGGGGACAAGGATCTCCTCGCACATCGCGCCGTCGCGATGCACGCCCAACACCTGGATCGCGACACAGCAATTGGCTTTGCCATTGCGGCAGGCGATGCATGTGCCGCAAGCCAGATAGGGATTGACGATAACCGTTTCGCCTGCGCTCAGGGCCACACCGTCGCCTGCTTCCACGACCTTGGCCGACACTTCGTGGCCCATGATGCGAGGATAGTTCAGGAAGGGATGCTTGCCCTCGAAGATGTGGTAGTCCGTTCCGCAGATTCCGACATGGCTGACGGCCAGCCGGGCCCAGCCCGCCTGCGGCTTGCCCGGACGCTCCCGGCTCTCAAGCGCGAGGTCGCCAGGCACCCGGCAAACGAGCGCCTGCATGGTCGAGACCATCTGGTCCATGAGATGTAGCCCTCAAAAGCGGCGTTATTTGCCGCGGCGGCGCAGGCCATCGAAATAGACGATGACGATGATAAGAACGCCGGTAATGATGCGCTGCCAGAACGAGTTGACGTTGAGCAAATTGGCGCCGTTGTTGATGGTGGCCAGGATGAAGGCGCCGAGCAGTGGGCCGTGCACCGAGCCGACCGCGCCGAACAGCGACGTGCCGCCGATCACCGAAGAAGCGATGGCCTGCAACTCCCAGCCTTCGGCCTGCGTCGGGTTGCCGATGCCGATGCGCGAGGCCAGCAGCACGCCGACGAATGCAGCGCACAGGCCCGACAGCGTGTAGGCCATGTAGATGGTGCGTTCGATGTTGACGCCGGACAGGCGGGACGCCTCCGCATTGGAGCCGACCGAGAACAGATAGCGCCCCCAACGGCTGTGGTGGAGGAAGATGTAGGCGGGAATGCCGACCAGGATGACCATCCAGAACAGGTTGGGCACGCCCAGGAAGGAGTTGCGCGAGAACGCCTGGAACGCGTCATTGTTGATGGAGATCGAGTTGCCATTGGTCATCAGCAGACCGATGCCGCGCAGCGAGGTGAGTGTGGCCAGCGTAATGATGAAGGGCGGCAGGCCCATCTTGACGATGCCGAACCCATGAAAGAGGCCGATCGCCACGCCGCACAGAAGTGTCGCCACCACGGCGATCCAGACAGGCCAACCGGCATTGATCAGCATTGCGGGAATGACCGTGCAGAACCCAACCACCGCGCCGACCGACAGGTCGATGCCGCCGGTGATGATGACGAAGGTCTGGCCGACAGCGAGGATGGCGATCATCGAACCCTGACGCAGCAGGTTGGCGATGTTGTTGGCCGATGCGAAGCTCGGCGTCGCAAAGGACAGCACAATCCACAACAGCACCAGCAGCGCCAGCAAGGTCAGGCCGAAGAGGACATTGTAGTTCCGCTTCGTCTTTTCGACCGGGATGGTTTCGGTGCTCATCGTCTACCCCGTTGCGTGCGATTGTTTCTTCAGGAAACGCCGATTGCCTGCGTCAGAACTTTTTCGTGGTCCGCCTCGCGGTAGCCGTGGCTCGCCACCAGCCGTCCGCGGCGGAACACATGCAGCGTGTCGGCGAGTTCGTAGACTTCCGGCAGGTAGGACGAGATCAGGATGATGCCCGCGCCCTTGGCGAGCAGCGTCGAAAACAGGCGATAGATCTCTGCCTTGGTGCCGACGTCGACGCCGACGGTCGGTTCGTCGAAGATGAACAGCTTGGCGCCGTGGTTGAGCCATTTGCCGATGACGATTTTCTGCTGGTTGCCGCCCGAAAGGCTGGAGGCCAGCGCGTGCCGGGTCGGCGTTTTGATCCGAAGGCCGGCGATCTGCTGGTCGGCGTGCGATTTTTCCTGGCTGCCGGAGATAAGCATATGCTTGCTGATGCGTTTGTAGATCGGCAGGTTGAGGTTTAGCCCCACCGGCAGGTTCAGGCACAGGCCCTGGTCGCGGCGGCTCTCGGGTGCGAGCGCCATGCCGAGCCGCATCGCATCATGCTCCGACCGGATCGAAACCTCCTTGCCGCCCCAATAGATGGCGCCTGCCGATTTCGGGTGGCGTCCGTAGAGGGTGGTCACAAACTCGCTGCGGCCGGCCCCGATTAGCCCATAGAGGCCGACGATTTCGCCGGCGCGCACGCTCATCGAGACGTCCTCGAAGCCCCTTCCCGAAAGGTCTCGCGCCTCCAGGATCACCGGGCCGAAGTCGAAGCTTTCCTTGTGATACACCTGCTCGATCGAGCGGTTGATCATCATGCGGACGAGTTCGGCATCGTCCGTTTCTTCGATGTTGCGCGTGCCGACATAGGTGCCGTCGCGCAGGACCGAAACACGGTCTGCCAGCTCGAACACCTCTTCCATTCGGTGGCTGATGTAGATGATGGTGACGCCTTCGCTCTTCAAACGGCGGATCAGCGCGAACAACTGGTCGGCCTCCTTGCGCGTCAGATAGGCGGTCGGCTCGTCGAAGATGAGGAATTTCGTGCCGCGCGTCGTCGCCCGGGCGGCCGCGATGAGCTGCTGCTGGCCGATCGTGAGATCGCCAAGCGTGACGTTCGCAGGCAGGTTGAAGCCGAGATCGTCGATAATCTTCTGTGCGTCACGCACCATGGCGCGCTGCTGCAGAATGCCGTAGCGCACTTCTTCCTCGCCGAGGAACATATTGGCCGCGACAGAGAGGTGGCGGCACAACACCACTTCCTGATGAACGGCGTTGATGCCCAGCGCCATTGCCTCATGCGGAGTGGCGAGCGCCACGGGCGCGCCTTCCCAGAAGACCTCGCCCGAAGTGCGCGGCATGACGCCGGTCAAAAGCTTGATCAGAGTGGACTTGCCGGCGCCATTTTCGCCGACGATGGCGTGGATTTCGCCGGCGCGAAAGGCGAGGTCGATCGGCTTCAGCGCATGCGTGCCGGGATAGCGCTTTTCCAGTCCGCGCAGTTCGAGGATCGTCTTGCCCGGTTCGAGCACCGGCGCGGGGTGCAACTCCTCCGCTGGCGAAGTCATGGCCTGGTCCTCCCGAGTTTCGCTCTGCGTCTTGCCGCGCCGTTGCGTCAGCCTAGACGATGATGGCGGAAAGCCAAGAATGAAGTTCGCGGCTCGGCTAATCTTCCGCCTTGCGTCCGCGGGGGATGAAAACCGCCCCTTCGATATCCTCAAAAGGGGCGGAAGGGTGGCGCTGCCGCTCAAGTGTGGGCGCAGCGCCGATCCCGGTGAGCTAGGCTCAATCGAGCTTCGGATTGAGCAGCGCGTCGATCTTCGGCTCTTTCATGTTGGCCTTGGTCACCAAATTCGCGCCCGTATCGACGAAGGCCTCGACCTTCTCGTTCTTCGATGCAGCGAGCGCAGTCTTGATGCCGTCATAGCCCATACGATAGGGATCCTGCACGACTAGGCCGGAGATGACCCCGTCGGTCAGGAACTTGATCAGCTTTTCATCGCTGTCGAAGCCGATGAGGCCAACTTTGCCGGCCAGATTGTTTTCGGCAATTGCCTGGCCCACGCCCTGCGCCATGATCAGGTTGGACGCGAAGATGCCCTTCAGATCAGGGTTTGCGGTGATCAGGTCGGTAGCGATGTTGAGGCCGGTGGTTGCCTGGCCGTCGGCATATTTGTCGGCCACCAGTTCCAGGCCCGGATATTTCGCCTTGATCTGCTCGATGAAGCCTTCGCGGCGCGACTCCAACGAGCCGGCGCCGGGCAGTGCGGTGATGATGGCAACCTTGCCTTCGACCTTGCCGCCATTGGCAGCGCCGATTGCCTCGGCCAGACCGTCTGCGGCAACCTGCCCGCCAACCTTGTTGTCAGTGGTCAGGAACGAGGTGAATGCCTTGGAGTCGGCAGACGAGTCGATGCCGATCACCTTAACTTTCGATGCAGCTTCATCGATCGGCTTGCCGAGCGCCTTGGCCTCGGTCGGAGCGATGACGATGGCGGCGGGATTGCCGGCGACGGCATTCTCGAGGATCGAGATTTGGCCGTTCACGTCGGTTTCGGCCTGCGCGCCGAGTTCAGGCACGTTCACGCCGAGATCCTTGCCGGCCTTGCGGGCACCGGCCATGACGATCTGCCAGTAGAAGGACGTCGTGTCCTTGACGATGATCGGAATGGTGACATCCTGCGCGTATGCCGCGGGTGCGGCTCCGGCGAGCATCGAGGCTGCGGCAATCGCCATTAGGCCACGACGGGTAATCGAGGTAATCGACTTCATAGGCTTCCTCCCTAAGTCGCCTGATGACGAATGAGCCAAACTGAACAGGCGAGCCTTCAATTCGGACTTTATCGATAAAAAACAGACTGCCTTTCGTATCCGATGGCCTTGGCCATTGCAAGCGGATTTGCGGTCACTCGCGAACCGCGCCTGTGGGCGGCGTCTGGACGATAGTGTGCGGACGGTATTTGCCGAAGTCGCTTGCCGGTACGGCCGTTTTCAAGAGCTCCATATTACGGGTCAGGCTGGAGGCCTTAGCCGTGCCGACAAGCACCGTTGCAACGACTGGATCGTGCAGCGGGAACTCCAGGGCGGCAGCAGCGAGCGGATAGCCGCCCTCGGACGCGATCTTGCTCATTGCGCCGACCTTCTCCAGGACGTCGGGCGAAGCGGGCCCGTAGTCGAAATGCGCGCCGGCGGCCGCCCCTGTCGCCAGAATGCCGGAGTTGAACACGCCGCCGATCACCAGCGAGGTCTTCTTTTTCCGGCAGAGCGGGATGAGATCGGCCTCGGCGCTGCGGTCAAGCAAGGAGTAGCGACCGGCAAGCAGGATGCAATCGATCGGCGCCCGGTGCATGACGTCGAGGCACACCTGTACCTCGTTGACGCCAAGTCCATAGGCGGAAATCGTTCCTGCGGTCTTGAGTTCGTCCAGCGCCTTCAATCCGCCGTCGAGAAGCTGACGCATGTGCACCTTCGTCAATTCCACGCCGTGCGTGTAAACGCCGATGTCGTGCACAAAGAGAATGTCGATACGGTTGAGGCCGAGCCGGGCGTAGCTGAAATCGACCGACCGCATGATGCCGTCATAGCTGTAATCATACTCCAGCTTGAACGGCAGCGGCTCGACAAAGCCGAGCTTCGGAACCTGGTCCTCCGGCACCGGCTTCAGCAGCCGGCCAACCTTGGTGGAGAGAACATAGGAATCGCGGGGCTTCTGCCGCAGGAAATCGCCGAAGCGCCGTTCGGAAAGGCCGAAGCCATAATGCGGCGCGGTGTCGAAGTAGCGCATGCCGCTCGACCATGCGGCTTCGAGCGCGGCGTCGGAGTCCTCGCGTGAGACGACGTGGTATAGATTGCCGAGCGATGCTCCGCCGAAACTGTATTCCGTAACTTCAAGCGCGGTCGCGCCGATACGCCTCTTCTTCATGCAATTCTCCCCCGAAGGCTCGTCAATGCGCGGTCCGGCCGCTAGCTACCGCGTCGCTCCAACTACAATGTTGCCCCCAGATGCCAGGGCACGAACTCATTGTCGCCGTAGCCGAATTCCTCGCTCTTGGTCTTACGGCCTGAGGCGATGTCGACGATCAGGTTGAAAATCTCATGGCCCATCTGATCGATGGTCTTGTCGCCTGAGGCGATGACGCCGCAGTTCACATCCATATCCTCTTCCATGGCGTTGTAGAGGGTGGAGTTGCTGGCAACCTTGATCGATGGCGTCGGGTGGCAACCGAAGCACGAGCCGCGTCCGGTGGTGAAGACGATGATATTGGCCCCCCCGGCAACCTGACCGGTCGCCGAGACAGGATCGTAGCCCGGCGTGTCCATGAAGACCAGGCCGGGGCTCGTGACCTTCTCCGCGTAGTGATAGACGGCGGTGAGCGGTGTGGAGCCCCCTTTGGCGACAGCGCCAAGCGACTTTTCAAGGATCGTGGTTAGGCCGCCGCGCTTGTTACCCGGCGAGGGGTTGTTGTCGATCGAAGCGCCATGCTTCTGCACATGCGCCTCCCACCACTTGATGAGACCGTCCAGCTTCTCGGCGACCTCGGGCGAGGTGGCGCGGGAGGCGAGCAGGTGTTCGGCGCCGTAAATCTCGGTCGTTTCCGACAGGATTCCGGTGCCGCCCGAGGCAGCGAGAATGTCCACCGCCGCGCCCAACGCAGGGTTCGCGGTGATGCCGGACATGCCGTCCGAGCCGCCGCATTGCAGGCCGACGACGATCTCGCTGACGGGGATCGGTTCGCGCTGCAGATTGCCGACCTCGTCACAGATCTCGCGCAGCACATCCATCGCCTTCTCGACCGATTTGCGGGAGCCGCCGGCTTCTTGAATGTTGAAGTGGCGCTTGCCGGCGGCGATGCCCTTCTGGCCATAGAGGGTGAGCTGGTTCACCTCGCAGCCGAGACCGACCATCAGGATGCCGCCGAAATTCGGGTGCCGTGCATAGCCGGCCAGCGTGCGGTGCAGGATCTGCATCCCCTCGCCGGTGCCGCTCATGCCGCAGCCCTGATCGTGGACGATCGGTACGAAACCGTCGATGCCGGAATACTGCGGCAGCAACTCGCGATTGGCGCGCTCTGCAATCGAGCGGCAGACGGTGGTCGAGCAATTCACGCTGGCGATGATGCCGACGAAATTGCGAGTACCGGCACGGCCGTCAGCGCGGCGATAACCCATGAAGGTGCGGGCTCTGTCTTCCGCCGAGGCTTCCGCCGGCGTGGAAGGCGGCACCACCGGCATGCGGCCGGATTCGAACACCAGATTGTGCGAGTGGATATGCGTGCCCGGCGCAATGTCCTCCGTCGCCCGGCCGATGGCCTGTGCATACTTGACGACCGCCTCGCCCTTGGCGATGGGGCCGATCGCCACCTTGTGCCCTGAGTCAATTGCCGACAGGGCTGCCGCCCCGCCTGGCAGAACCGTTCCCGCCTCAATGCGTCCGTTCGCCACGGCCACATTGTCCTTGGGTGAAAGTACGATCGCCTGGGCAAGGCTCATTGTTTGGCTCCTTGGCGGTGTGGGTAAGTCGCGTGAATGGCGGCGTTAAAAGTCTCAACGGTTGTTTTGAGGTTCGGCGTTGACAACCGCCCATCACCTACTGTCTTTTATCGTGAAAAGACAGATTGATGCAAGACCTCAAAGTTGCCTGAAGGCTGCTGGAGCAGCATGGTCAAACAGAACAACGTTTACAAGCAAGCCTATAACAAGGCGCTCAAGCTGCTGGAAGACGGCGGCAACCTGCCATCGGAACCGGAGCTTTGCACGGCGCTGACCGTCAGCCGGACCACCGTACGTGGCATTCTGGGCAGGATGCAGGATGTCGGCCTGATCGAATGGGACAAGCGGCGGAAGCTGGTGCTGCGCCAGCCCGGTTCCGCCGATTATTTCCCCGACGGCGAAACTGACACGCTGACCGACATTATCGAGCGCAGCTTCATGCGCAAGCTGCTGCTTGGCGGGGCAGAGGCCGGCATGCAGATCAACGAACTGGAACTGGCGCGCGAGATCGGCGTCGGCACCTCCAGCGTGCGCGAGTTTCTCATCCGCTTTTCCCGCTTCGGATTGATCGAGAAACGGCCGAACAGCCATTGGGTACTGAAGGGCTTCACCAGGGATTTCGCCCTGGAACTTACCGAAATCCGCGAGATGTTCGAGCTGCGCTCGGCGAGGGCGTTTGCCGCGACCCCGGCCGGTAGCGCGGTCTGGTCCGAACTCGACCGTCTCGAAAGCGAGCATCGCGCCCTGCTGGGCGACATCGCCGCCCGCTATCGCGAATTTTCCGAACTGGACGAGCGGCTGCACCGCCTGATCCACAGCGCGTCGCGCAACCGTTTCATTATCGACTTCTACGACGTCATCGCGATGATCTTCCACTATCACTACCAGTGGAACAAGGCGGGCGAGGAGGTCCGCAACCGAACCGCGCTCGAAGAGCACCTCATCTATATCGCTGCGCTCAAATCAGGGGATGCGGCGCGGGTCGATGACACCTGCCGCAGACATCTGCGCTCGGCGCGCGAGACGCTGCTGCAGTCGATCCCGGAGAGCTATCGGGACTGATCGACGCCGCTCGTCGCAGTGGACATCGCTGATACAAAACGGCGGGCTCTTGGCCCGCCGTTGGCATTCATGACAGTATGGCAAGCTTAGCTTGCAGCTTCCTCGGCCGGAGCGGCGCTCGCGGCAGCGGCTTCGGCAGCAGCGACCGCGGCGGCAGCGGCGGCGGCTTCCTCGGCCTTCTTCTGCAGGGCAACGCGCTCCTGCGCCTTCTTGCCCGGCTCTGCCTTCTTCGGGTTGCTGCGGGTGTCGCGCTTGGCGATGCCGGCCTGGTCAAGGAAGCGCAGCACGCGGTCGGTCGGCAGCGCGCCATGCGACATCCAATGCTTGATGCGCTCCTCGTCGAGCTTCACGCGCTCGGCGTCCTTGGCGAGCGTCGGATTCCACGAACCCACGGTTTCGATGAAGCGGCCGTCGCGCGGCGAGCGCACGTCTGCGATGACGACATGGTAGTAAGGACGCTTCTTGGAGCCCGCACGGGCCAGACGAATTTTCAGTGACATTTCTTTCTCCTGGATGACTGAATTACGGTTGCTTTGATGGTCAGACCTTCTTGGCGACGAGGTCGGCATCGCTGCGTCCCTCGTTGACCGCCTCGTGGTGACGAATGACTTCCTTGATGATGAAGTTGAGAAACTTCACCGCGAAGTCGGGATTGAAATCGGCGTCTTCGGCCAGCTTGCGCAGGCGAGCGATCTGCTCCTGCTCGCGGGCGAGATCCGCCGGCGGCAGATTGTGTTGCGCCTTCAGATGGCTGACGGCCTCGGTGCAGCGGAAGCGCTCGGCGAGCATATAGACGATCGCCGCATCGATGCGGTCGATCGAGCCGCGCAGATCCTTCAGCAGCGTACGGGCGCGCGCCACGTCGTCTTCAGTTGCCATTGCGGTCATGCGCCCCTCACTTCTTCTTGCCCAAGCCCGGCAGGCCGCCCGGTCCGCCGAGGCCTGGCAGCTTCATGCCGCCCGGCAGACCGGGAAGTCCGCCGCCGCCCAGACCGGGAAGGCCGCCGCCCAAGCCAGGCATTCCGCCCGGCAGTTTCATGCCCGCAGCCTGCGCCTGCTTCTGCAAGGCCTCGAGCTGCTTTGGGTCCATCTTGGAAAGGTCCGGCATGCCACCGCCCAAGCCGCCCATTCCGCCGGCGAGACCGCCAAGGCCCATCTTGGAGGCAAGTCCGCCCATCATCTGGCGCATCATGCCGCCGCCTTTGCCCTTGCCGCCCATGGCCTTCATCATGTCGGCCATGCCGCGATGCATTTTCAGCAGCTTGTTGATCTCGGCGGCGTCGGTGCCGGAACCGGCCGCGATGCGCTTCTTGCGGCTGTGCTTGAGAAGATCGGGATTGGCGCGCTCGGCCTTGGTCATGGACGAGATGATCGCGACCTGGCGCTTGAACATCTTGTCGTCGAGACCGGCGGCCGCCATCTGGTCCTTCATCTTGCCCATCCCGGGCATCATGCCCATGATGCCGCCCATGCCGCCCATCTTCGACATCTGGCCCAGCTGATCGGCCAGGTCGTTGAGGTCGAACTTGCCCGACTGCATCTTCTTCGCCATCGACGCGGCTTTTTCCGCGTCGATGTGTTCAGCCGCCTTCTCGACCAGAGAGACGATGTCGCCCATTCCGAGAATGCGGTCGGCGATGCGCTTGGGGTGGAATTCCTCCAGCCCGTCCATCTTTTCGCCGGTGCCGATCAGCTTGATCGGCTTGCCGGTGACGGCGCGCATGGAAAGTGCTGCGCCGCCGCGGCCGTCGCCGTCCATGCGGGTCAGCACGAGACCGGTGATGCCGACCCGGCTGTCGAAACTGGTGGCCAGATTGACCGCGTCCTGACCGGTCAGCGAGTCGGCGACGAGCAGGATTTCATGCGGGTCGGATGCCTTCTTGATGTCGGCCATCTCGACCATCAAAGGCTCGTCGATATGGGTGCGGCCGGCGGTATCCAGGATGACGACGTCATGGCCGCCGAGCTTCGCCGCCTGCACGGCGCGGCGGGCGATTTCCACCGGTCCTTGTCCGGCGACGATGGGAAGCGTCGCGACCTTCACCTGTTCGCCGAGCTGGCGCAGCTGCTCCTGCGCGGCCGGACGGCGCGTGTCGAGCGAGGCCATCAGCACTTTCTTGTTCTGGCGCTCCGTCAGCCGCTTGGCGATCTTGGCGGAGGTGGTCGTCTTGCCGGAGCCCTGCAGGCCGACCATCATCACGACGACGGGCGCGGGCGCATTCAGGTCGATGGCCACGCCTTCGGCGCCCAGCATGTCGACCAGTTCGTCGTGGACGATCTTGACGACCATCTGGCCGGGCTTGATCGACTTCAGAACCTCGGCGCCAACCGCCTTGGCGCGTACCTTGTCGGTGAAGGAGCGCACGACATCGAGGGCCACGTCGGCCTCGATCAACGCACGCCGCACCTCGCGCAAGGCGGCGGAGACGTCAGCCTCCGACAGCGCGCCGCGGCCGGTCAGATTGTTCAGGATTGAGCCGAGGCGTTCCTGAAGGGATTCAAACATCTAAACTTCCTTGTCTCTGGCGAATGCCGGAGAGGTAATGTTCCAGCGGCGCAAGCTCAAACCCAAAGCCAAAAAACACCCGGGGGCGCATTGCGCTGCCGGGTGGTGACCTCCGGGATCTGGTCCCGGTCGGCGGCTCGGAGTTGGTACTCGTCGCTGAATTTGCCGCGCTTCAACCGGAAAACAGGACTAAAGTCAAGCTTGCGGTCCGTGAGGAGGCTTCGCAACGGGCAATAATCGGAGGGGAGCCAGCTATGACGGCCACTGAAACGGCTCAGATTGCAAAGCAGGGCGTGCCGCTGCCGGCGACGCCAACCGAGTCGATCACCGTGCTCGCGCATTTCCACCGCGCCGAGATCGCCCGCATGGGCAGCTGGCGCGATCGCATCGACCGCACCTCGAACTGGGCGATCACAGTGGTCGCTGCGATGCTGTCCGTTTCTCTGTCGACGCCCAATGCCCATCATGGGGTGCTGCTGTTCGCCGTGATCCTTGTCTTCCTGCTGCTCAGGATCGAAGCGCGGCGCTATCGCTTCTTCGATGTGTATCGGGCGCGGGTGCGCCAGTTCGAACGCTATTATTTCGCCCAGGTTTTCTCGCCGGCGCCGGACTATGCCGCCAACTGGCAGCAGATCCTCGGCGAAGGCCTGCGCGAACCGCGGTTCCGGATTTCCTACGCGGATGCGTTCTCCCGGCGGCTCAGGCGAAACTACATCTGGATGTTCCTGATCCTGCTGCTGGCCTGGGTGCTGAAGATTTCGACCCCGACATTGCAAGGCGGCGCTGGAAGCCGTTCGTTGATCGGCTCGCTGGAAGGGATGGTGGCCGGTGCGAGCCTGGGGCCGCTGCCCGGGACTCTCATCGTGCTCGCGATGGCTTTGTTCTACGGGGGCCTGCTTTACGCTTACGTCAGACGCGCCGACGATGCCGACGAGGGAGACTCCGGCGAGGTTCATGTCTGAAAGGCTGCAGCATCTAAGCGCTCGCGCCGGCCATGGCGGCAATCACCGTCCTGGCGGTCGCCTCGCCGTTTAATCTGGCGCCGCCGCAGGTCTGGATCAGGGGCCCAGCGAGGTGTTCGCCTGCGAAGAAAATGCGCTCGGCGACCGGTTGCGCCAGGATCTGCCGCGCCGCCGCCTTACCCGGCCGTGCCGCCGCATAGGCGCCGCGCACGAAGCGCTCGCCGCCCCAATTCGTCATCATGGCGCGGCTGACGCTCTTGCGCGTGTCCGAGCCGAAAATGCCGCACAGGCGGTCGGTGATGAAGTCGATACCCGCCTTCTCGCCCGCCGCCGACATTTCCCAGGCGAAATCGCCGCCGACGAAACCGATCATCAGGTCCAGATCGAAGGGAAAGGCGAGGAAATAGACATCGTGCTTGGCGTGCCGTTCGATCAGGAGATCGTCGAAGGGCGACAGGCCGAGCCGTGTGCCGCGAACCTCCAGCGCAAGCTTCGTCAGCATCCCCATCGGCAGGTCGAAGAAGGACTCGACATAGTGCGGCGGCAACTCCGGTATGAAGTCGATCTCCTCGAAGGCCAGCACGGCTGGCGATGCGGTAACGATCACGGCACGCGCGCGGATCGTGCCGCGCTCCGTCTCGCAGGCCACGCCCGGAATGTCCCATCGGATCGACTTGACCGGGGTCGACAGATCGACCGGAATGTCGTGCGCGAAGCGCGACACCAGCGCGCCGAACCCCTCGCGGGTGAAATAGTTCGGATCGAGGTCGGCGGCGGCGCGAAAATCCTCGATGGAGATCTCGTCATAGTCCTTGCCGAAATCCATCGGTCCGGCAAAGGTCGCCGCGGCGCGCGGTGCGTGGCCGCTGGCAAGCAGGGAAGACACACGGTCGTCCGTGCCTTCCCAGGTGTCGAGCAGGTTGGAGAGCTGCACATCGGCGAGCTTCATCTCCGACCTGTCTTGCTCGCTCGCCTTGTGCTTGCCGTAGTAGAGATGGTCGACATTCATGTCATGCTTGTGCAGCGTCCAGCCGGCGGCCTCGGCGTCGGCGAAATAGGGATTTCGGTCGGCCGCGTGAAGCCAGGCGCAGCCAATGTCGAACGGAACGCCGAAATGCTCGGAGGAGGTCCAGGCGCGTCCGCCCACTCTTCCCATCGCTTCGAGCACACGAAAGGTCAGGCCTGCCTCGCGCAGGGTTCGCGCCGCAGCAAGCCCCGCCGATCCTGCGCCGACGATGACTACATCGACATCGCTTGCGAACGTCATCTGGCTCTGCCCCCTTCGGAACCGGAACGGTCGCCTATGATCCCCTCTTTTGCTGCTGGAGCAAGTCCACAATTAGCACTGCCTTGAACGCGTCGCGCCGCATCACTCCATGCGCACAATAGCGGTCGGGAGACACCGCGAAGTTGTGCTTGGAAACCAAGTCGGGCTGAAGCCGTCATGAGGTATCTTGGCGCGGCCGCTCCAGCGCGTAGAGGGCCATCGCATGGGCGTGGGCCAGAACCTCGTCGACCTCGCGGATCCTGCTCAGCCGCCTGGCAACCGGATCGAAGCCGGACAGGCGGCCACCGGGCGGGCGGCCGGGACGCAGCGGCCAGATGCGGCGAAATCTACCTGGAGAAGGTGGCTGCCCGCGCATCTGATCGCGGCGGGCGCTCCAGCGCGCGAAGCGGAGAGCCTGGGCCGGCATGTCGTCCAGCGCCGAGCCCAGTGCTGCAAGGCGCTGGCCGAGACGCGTGGCGTCAATCGGGTCATGGGGCGAGGGGAGCCGCACCCGAATGGCACGAAGCCCGTGAGGTCGTGCAAGCAGCGGGGCACGGCGGTTCTCGGATTGCACCTAGGGCGGCGGCGGGGGAAGGGGTTGCGCAGCGGATCGAGCAGCGGGAAGGCGAGCGGGCGGGTCGCAGCAGCGGTGCGCTTTTGCACAATGGGCGGCGGTGCGACATTGGCGAGACCGAGCCTGTGGAGGGAGATGCCGGTGTCGCCGATGCCGGTGCCTTTGCCATCCTTCAGCAACACCGGGCCGGGTTTTGGCTTTGCCGGCCGCAGCGGCGGCAGCGTGACGGAGATCCCGCGTGCCAGGACGATGACCAGCCGCCGCGTGGCGGCTTCGGC
>Ga0190271_10001023_pt1 | contig 15405 bp, 10 predicted proteins | sample Popmic356T_FD_133747 | JGI IMG/M metagenome (GOLD analysis project Ga0190271, IMG submission 133747) | Populus adjacent soil microbial communities from riparian zone of Weber River, Utah, USA - 356 T | ecosystem: Environmental > Terrestrial > Soil > Riparian zone | place: USA: Utah | collected...
GCCGCGCCCGGCAGCGTCAGGAAGAGCGTGAACTCCACCGAGCGGTTCTGCAGGTTCTCGGCCTCCTGGAGGTTGCCGGACTTCAACGCGCGGGCGAGTTCGGGCAGCAGAACGATGGCGACGGCGATGCCGACAACTCCGAGGGGCAGTTGGTAAACGCGATCGGCAAGATTGAGCGACGAAACCGCGCCATCCTGGCCCGAAGCAATCGCCGTACCGATCAGCGTGTTGATCTGGGTGATCCCGCCGGTAACCGCCGCCGGCAACGCCAGCCACAGCAGGCGCTTTACGTTGGGCGTCAGCTTGGGCCACCGGAAGCCGATGGACGCGCCGGCGTGGCGTACGTCGAGATAGACGATCATCAGCTGGACAAGTCCCGCCACCAGCACGCCCCAAGAGAGCGCATAGCCCACCCAGGTTGGGGCAGCGTCGGTGTACCAGCCATAGCCGAGAACCCCGACGAGGATGACGTTGAGGAACACAGGGGCGACGGCCGCAGCAAAATATCGCCGCAACGAATTCAGCATGCCGCTCATCATCGCCGCCAGCGACATGCAAATCAGGTAGGGAAACATGATCGTCGCCAGCGATACGGTCAGTCCAAATTTCTGCGGATCGTCGGCATAGCCGGGGGCGATCACGAAGCGCACAAGCAACGGCATCGCCAATTCCATCGCGATGGTGATAACGAGCAGCACGGAGAAGAGCACACCGAATACTTCTTCGGAAAAGCGCCGTGCGCCGTCGATGCCGTTCGCCTCGATCTCCTTGGAGAAAAGCGGCACAAAGGCGGCGTTGAAGGCGCCTTCGGCGAAGAGCCGGCGGAATGTGTTGGGAAACTGAAACGCCGCGTAGAAGACATCGGCGACCGGCCCGGTACCGAGGGCAGCGGCCATCAGCATCTCGCGCGCAAAGCCCAGCGTGCGGCTCATCAGCGTGCCGGACGCGACGGTGGCGAATTTCTTGACGAGGCTCATCGTGCCAACCGGTTCGGTGGAATGACGTTCGATTGGGGTAGGTTGACGAGACGTGTCACGGGCGAAGCGAGTAATCGCCGTTGAGCGCGAACGCTGTCACCCGGCGCGTGAAAGGTCCCGCTCGATACTCCCTCGCGCAAGATCACTCCGCAGCCGCCGACAGGCGCTTGTCGGCCTTCGCCGAGCCGCCGGACAGGATCTCCAGCAGCCGCAAGCGGATCGCCTCCTGCTTGGCCTCGCCCAGAATCTTGCCATTCGTCAGGTCGGTCACATAGAAGGTGTCGATCACCTTCTCGCCGAAGGTCGTGATATGCGCCGAAGCAATGTCGAGCGAGAGATCCGACAGCGCGCCGGTAATCTCGGACAACAGGCCCGGCCGGTCCAATCCCTCAACCTCGACAACTGAGAAGCGGTTCGACAATGCGTTGCGGATTTCCGCGCGCGGCTCGATCGAAAAGGCCTTGGCGGCGCGTTTCGGCTTGGTGCGTTTCTCGATGACTTCCGGGAGCCAACTCCTGCCTAGGAGCATGTCTTCGATCAGCTTGCCGACACGTTCGGCCCGGCGGCGCTCATCCTCGTTGCGGTCGAACTCGCGGCTGATCAGAATGGTGTCCAGCGCGCGGCCATCGGAGGTAGTGAAAATCTGGGCGTCCACGATGTTGCCGCCGGCGGCAGCGCAAGCCCCGGTGATGATGGAGAGCAGGCGCGGGTGGTCCTGCGCCAGCACGGTGATTTCCGTAACCGCTTCGAATTGATGCGTCTTGACCATGGTGTCGAGTTTCTTGCCGGCAGCGTCCGCCGCGCGAATAAACGCGGCATGGCGCAGCTGATCGGCGAGGTCGACTGTCAGCAGATAGTTCTCATAGTGCAAGCCGGCATAGCGCTTGCGCTCTTCGGCCGGGAGGTCGGTCAAGGCTTCCTGCAGCCGCTCGCGCGCTGCCTGGGTGCGCTCGGCGCGCGACAGCTCCGAGAAACCGCCGGTCAGCAGCAATTCGGTCTCGAAGTACAGCGTTCGCAACAGCTGCCCTTTCCAGCCGTTCCAGACGCCCGGCCCTACACCGCGAATGTCGCACACGGTTAGGATCAACAGCAGCTTCAAGCGGTCGACGGACTGAACAATGTCGGCGAAATCGCCGATCGTCTTGCGATCGTTGAGGTCGCGCGTTTGCGCGGTCATCGACATCACCAGATGGTTCTCGACGAGCCAGACGACGAGTTCGGTGTCGCCCGCCGAGAGCCCCATATGTGGACAGATGCGGCGGGCAATGCGGGCGCCCGCCGCCGCATGGTCCTCGGGCCGGCCCTTGGCGATGTCGTGCAGCAGCATGGCCACATAGAGCGCCTCGCGATAGCGCTTCAGGCCTGGCATCAGCTCGTGCGAGAGGGGATGCGCCTTTTCGCCGTGACCCTGGTCGATTTCGGCCAGCACGCCGACGCAGCGGATCAGATGCTCGTCCACCGTATAGTGATGGTACATCGAGAACTGCATCATCGCGACGATCTTGCCGAAATCGGGAATCAGCTTGCCGAGAAGCCCCGCCTCGTTCATGCGGCGCAGATTGAGCTCCGGATTTCGGTCGGAGGTGAGAATATCCAGGAACAGGCGGTTCGCCTCCTGGTTTCGGCGCAGCGCCTTGTCGACAAGGGCAAGCGACCGTGTCAGCAGCTTCAGTGCGTCCGGGTGGAACTCAAGCCCGTGCCGGTCGGCCAGCCAGAAAAGCCGCAGCATGTTGACCGGGTCCCGCTCGAACACCTTGTTATCGGCGATATTGATGCGGTGGTTGTCGACTATGAAATCGCTGGTGCCCGCCAGCTTGCGCTTGCGCCGGGAAAAGGTGAGGAAAATGCGGTTGAAGCCCGGCACATGCTTGGCCTGCTCCTCCTCGAGCGCGGCGCAGAAGATGCGGGTCAAGTCGCCGACATCCTTGGCCACCAGGAAGTAGTGCTTCATGAAGCGCTCGACCCCCGAGAGGCCGGGGTGATCGGTGTAGCCCAGTCGCGAGGCGATCTCGCGCTGGATGTCGAAATTCAGCCGCTCCTCTGGCTTGCCCGTGAGAAAGTGCATGTGGCACCGCACTGCCCATAGAAAATCCTCGGCTTTGCGAAAGAGGTTCAGCTCCTGGCGCGTAAAGACACCCTTTTCGACAAGCTCGTCGGCGGTACGCACGCGATAGAAATATTTGCCGATCCAGAACAACGTGTGGAGGTCCCGCAGCCCGCCCTTGCCGTCCTTGATATTGGGCTCGACCAGATAGCGGCTTTCGCCGGCCTTTGCGTGCCGATCGTCGCGCTCCGCCAGCTTGGCCTGGACATACTCGGGCCCGGTCGCCTTGACGACTTCACGGTCGAAACGCAGCACGAGCTCATCGAACAGCGCTGCCTCGCCCCACAGGAAGCGCGCTTCCAGAATGGACGTGCGGATCGTCATGTCGGCATGCGACTGGCGCAGGCACTCGTCGATATTGCGCGTGGCGTGGCCGACCTTCAGGCCGGTGTCCCACAGCATATAGAGCAGATATTCGACGATCTGCTCGCCCCAGGGCGTCTGCTTGTAAGGCAGCACGAACAGCAGATCGATGTCCGAACCGGGCGCCAGCATGCCACGGCCATAGCCGCCAACGGCGACGATGGCCATGTGCTCCGCCGCCGATCGGTTCTTCGAGCGGTAAACATGGGTCGCGGCGAAGTCGTAGAGCACGCGGATGATGTCATCCATCATGCCGGAAAGGCGCGTCGCACAGCCGCTGCCATCGCCGTCCGCATTGAGCTGGGTTTCAGCGAGGCGGCGCGCTGACTGAATGCGATCCTTGACGATGGCCAATACGCGCGCACGGGTCGCGGCGCTGGAGCCATCTCCCTCGGATGCGGCAGTCAGCGCCGTGAGTTCATGGCGCAAGGTGTCGGCGTCGATCAGGTGCGTCGGTGATGAAGAGGCCATTCCTGCCTATTTCGCGATTTTGCCGCGGTCCTATAGCGCGATTTTCAGGGCGTGGGTATGGCCCGATAGAGCAGGCCCTGTGCAGGCAGTCCGACGGACGAATCCCTTCAGTATGTATATATCAACTGCCTGCCTTCAAACCCCTTGAACTCGACATTGCCGACCAGACGCGCCGCATCGCCGAGATGGTCCGCCGCGAGATCGGAAGCGACGCGGCCACAGGCTAGCGTGTTCCCCGCCTGCAGAAGCCGCGCAGCATAGTTGACCGGACGTCCTATCGCGGTGAAATCGAGCCGATTGGCCCCGCCGACGTTGCCGTAGTGAAAGCGCCCGGCATGGATCGCGGAGCGGAATTTGACCATGTCACCGAGCGACGACCTCGCCAACGCCACCTCGGCGGACGCAACGGCTTTGCTTGACGCGAGGACCGATTGCTCAAGCGCGGCTTCGCCTTCATAGGGAAAGATGGCAAAGAAGCCGTCGCCGAGAAATTTCAGGATTTCGCCGCCATGATCGGCAACTGGCGGCACCATCAGGTCGAAGACGTCATTTAGGATGGCGACGGTCTGCGGGCCGTCCAGCGCGTCCGACATGGCGGTGAAATCGACAAGGTCGGTGAACAGGATTGCAGCGTCGATCTGCTCGCCATCGCCGCGATGCACCTTGCCGCGCAGGATTTGATCGCCACTGTTGCGCCCGACATAGGCCGAGAGGATGGTCGCTGCATTGAGCCGCAGCAGATAGGTCTCCGTCAGCCGCGCCAGCGGCTTGTTGACCCGGTCGAGTATGGCGATGGCCTCGTCGCTGAAGCCGCCCGGCGCCTTGGACGACCAGCTTACCGCATTGGTCTCGCCGGTGGTGTAGATGATCGGCTGTACGAGATAGTCGGTGAACCCCTCCGCGATCAGTTCCGGGATGATCTTGTAGTCATTCGGACTGGATGGATCGCAGAGCTTGCGCCGAACGGAGACGCGCTGTTCCACCACTTTCGGAAGCGGATTGGCTGTGTATTCGGCTGTAGAGAACAGGCCCAAATTCGCCGTGGTGGCCTCTGCACCCTCCTCCGGCGTCCAGCGAAAGCGACGGCCGAGGATATTGGGGTCGATCGTATAGATGAACAGAGCGAAGCGATCGACAGGAATGCCGGCTTTGACGAGTGTGGCGCAGACGGCATCGACGATCTGGCTGGCGTCGGCGCTCGGGCGCGCGCCATCGGCCATCCAGTCGATCAACTCATTGATGACGTTGATGTCGATCATTCCGCCTCGTATCGCCAGCGCGATCTTAGAGCCTTTCCCGGAAAAGTGCGAAGCGCATTTCCGGTTCGGACGCGCGCCAGAACAAAGACTTAAAGCGACTGAACAATCCCGCGGAATCGTGAACCGCTCTATCAACTCAGGCCGCCTTGTCGCGCACCTGATAGTCCTTGATGGCGTCGAAGCGGATCGCCTTCCAGCGCTCGGCCTCGTAGTTCAGGCCGAAACCGTGCTGTGCCAGAAAAACCGGGTCGTTGTCGAGGTCGCGGGCAATGTCGCCGCGATGCGCCTCGATGAAGCGCTCGACTTCGTCCGGATCGTCGGCGGAAATCCAGCGGCAAACTGAAAAGCGCGACATCTCGAACTCCACCGGCAGTGAATATTCGGCTGACAGGCGCTCCTTCAACACATCCAGCTGCAGCGCACCGACCACACCAACGATGGCCGGCGATCCATCGTCGGGCGAAAACAGCTGGACGACCCCTTCCTCGGCCATCTGCTGGAGCGCTTCCTTCAACTTCTTCGCCTTCATCGCATCGCCGAGTCGGACGCGGCGTAGTATCTCGGGCGCGAAATTGGGCACGCCGCGAAAGAGAATATCCTCTCCCTCGGTCAGCGTGTCGCCGATGCGCAGCGTGCCATGATTTGGTATGCCGACGACATCGCCGGCGAAGGCCTCATCGGCGGTGATGCGCGAGCGGGCAAAGAAGAATTGCGGCGCCGACAGGCTGACCTGCTTGCCCGTCCGCACCAACTTGGCCTTCATGCCGCGTTCCAATGCACCGGAGCAAACCCTCACGAAGGCGATGCGGTCACGGTGATTCGGGTCCATATTGGCTTGGATCTTGAACACAAAGGACGTCATTTTGTCCTCTGTCGCGTGAACGAGGCGGGAATCCGCTTCCTGGTCGCGCGGACTGGGGGCGAAAGCGCCGAGACCCTCAATGAGGTCGCGCACACCGAAATTGCGCAGGGCGGAGCCGAAATAGACGGGTGTCAAGTGGCCCTCGCGAAACGCGCCGAGGTCGAAAGGCCGGCAGGCCTCGCGCGCCAATTCCAGTTCCTCGATGAAAGTCTCCCGTTCATTGTCCGGAAGAAGCCCGGCAACCCGATTTGAGTCAGGTCCATTGACCTTGATGCGTTCGAGTTCGGTGTCCGAGCGCCGCACAGCGTTCTCGGCGAGGTGGTAGGTCCCCGAGAAGGTCTTGCCCTGGCCAATGGGCCAGGTGATCGGGGCGGTATCGAGCGCCAGCTTCGACTCGATCTCATCCAGGATCTCGAACGTATTGCGCGCCTCGCGGTCCATCTTGTTGACAAAGGTGACAATCGGGATGTCGCGCAGCCGGCAAACCTCGAACAGCTTCAGCGTTCGCGGCTCGATGCCCTTTGCGGCGTCGATAACCATGACGGCGGAGTCGACTGCGGATAGGGTGCGATAAGTATCGTCGGCGAAATCCTCATGGCCCGGCGTATCCAACAGGTTGAAAACGTGGTCGCCATACTCGAAGGTCATGACCGAGGTGACCACCGAGATGCCCCGCTCGCGCTCAATCTTCATCCAGTCGGAGCGCGTATTCATGCGGTCCTTCTTGGCTTTCACCTCACCGGCCAGCTGGATCGCGCCGCCAAACAGCAGCAATTTCTCCGTCAATGTGGTCTTGCCGGCGTCAGGGTGCGCGATGATCGCGAACGTCCGGCGGCGGGCGACCGCGTCTTTGAGCGTCTCAGTCATTTCAAGGGTATCCGTTCGAAGCGCGGCTTCTACCAGCGGCTGGTGAGGCTGTCGAGCGAGGGAGGCGAGTCCGCCGGCGATGGATCAACTGGCGTTCGCCGCTTTAGACGGCAGCCTGCGCCGGTTGCGGTTCGGCCATTTCCCGGAACGATCAAAACACGCCGGACCTGTCGCTTGGGGACGGGGACCCGGTCTCTGACGCAGAGGGGCGTGAGCCGCCGCACTGGATTGTCAACAAAGGGGCAATGGCCCTCAGACCGGAGGGCTATTCGACGGCGGCGACAGTCGGCGCCTGGCCCTCACGGATGCTGACCCAGCGGCCGGTATCGACGCTCGACTGCCGCTTGAGGAAGCGATAGCCCGTCTCGTCCCACTGCCGCACCTTGTCGGTCAGATTATCGAGCACGAAGTCGCCCTTGTCGGTGCGCAGCGTCAGCACAGCATGGCCCTCGCCATCAGGCTTGCGCACGACGGTGATCAAGAGGTTCGAGATATCCACGCCGCGCTCCGCCAGGTCGCGCTGCTTCTCGAGCACATAGTCCTCGCAGTCGCCAACGGATTCGGTGGGGTAGGTCCAAACCTCGGTCTTGCCGTAGATCTCGGAGTCGTTCATCGGCTTCACCGCCTCGTTGACGGTGACGTTCATGGCGACGACCTTGCGCCACAGGGCGCCGGTCATATGCTCCGGCCCATGATCGCGGCCGCGGATGGAGCACGCCTCGGGATTGGCCTTGCAGAACTCGTAATGCCCTATCGGCTGCGACGTCAGCCCGCCGGTGATCATCGGCTGCCCCGCCGACGCGGAGGTTGCGACGACAAAGACGGCGGCAATCGCCGCCGCACCCGCCAAAATCCACTTCCCGATCTGAAAGGAAGCCATCACCGCCCCACCTGCACCGTTAACGAAACGTTAAGGTCGATGGCGGGATGGAGTCAATTCGAGATGGTTACCGAAATATGAATATGGTTACCGCCGGGCCCGAGCGCGGCGAAAATACAACAGGATTGTGACCAAACGGGCCGATTTGGCTCATTCTGGCGCATTTTGCGCGAGACGGAGGCCTTGAATTGTGGCGAGCGTGGACGGCCCCGCCGTGGAGGCGCATCATTACGTGCAGTGTCGATCGCCGTTGGCGTTACCTGTCGATGCTGCGCGCATATCTTGGTGGCGAGGCCGGTGCCGCGGATCGCGGCCGGATGGTGATCTAGAGGCCATGCACGATCTGCCCTGGGCGCGGTGGAGTCTGAGCCAACTGGCCAATTGAGTATCCGGCTGACGACTTAAGCGCTTATGCAAATGATCGGTTTTCACGCGGCAAGGCGTGGATGGAAACGCAGGACTTTTCTCGACATCTTCCGGCTGAAAGGGTAAACTCGGTCTGACTGCGCATGTAATCTTGAATTGGCAATATTCTTGTTTTCCTGCATTTCGTTGACACAAACTCGACCCGGACTTATTCTATTGGTTGGAATTCCAGCATTTCTGACGTCTTTTGCGGAGACAACCACCATGCGCCTTGCCAGATCTACTTTCGCGCTGGTTGCAATGCTGTTTGCTTCAACTGCATTCGGTCAATCGGTGCAGTCATCCGACGACATCGTGAAATTCTTTGGAGACGCTGTCGATCTCGGCGCCAAGCGCGGCATTTGCGTCGGCACCGAAGATGAATGCAAGAGCAAGCCCGTCGAACCGGCCAAGACCGGTCTCGATATGCTTATCAATTTCGATCTCAACTCGTCCGAACTGACCCCGGATGCGCGGGCCAAGCTGACGGAGTTTGCCGCGGCGCTGAAGGACAATCGGCTGAAGTCGCACGCTTTCGCGGTCGAGGGGTATACAGACGCCTCTGGCTCGGAGACGTACAACCAGACCTTGTCGCAGCGGCGCGCGCAATCCGTGACCGCATTCCTGCTTGCGCAGGGTATCGAACAGGCGCGCATCGACGCGGTTGGCATGGGCGAAAGCGATCCACGCGATGCCAATCCCTATGACCCGGTCAACCGGCGCGTCGAAATGCGCATCAAGCTGCAGTAGTTGTCCGCAGCGTTTTTTGGATTCGTTGACGCTCTCCTTCGCCCCGCGGAGGAGAGCGCTTTTATGAGTCGCGGGCCGTGGGCAACCGACGCTGCCTGCAGACCTAAACCGTGATGGCTTCGGTGATCGCGTCCCGCAACACGTCCAGCCCCTCGTCTTCTTCCGAGGATGTGGCCAGCACCTGCGGATAAGCCGCCGGACGTTTTCGGATCTTGTTGGCGGTGTCATCCAGAAGTTTCGGCAGCCCTACCGCCTTTATCTTGTCGGTCTTGGTCAAAACGACCTGATAAGACACCGCCGCCTTGTCGAGCAGCGAAAGCACCTCGTCGTCATTCGCCTTGATGCCGTGCCGAGCGTCGATCAGCACATAGACGCGCTTCAGGGTGACGCGGCCTTTCAGATAGTCGAAGACGAGCTTGGTCCAGGCGTCGACCTGATCCTTCGGCGCCTTGGCGTAGCCGTAGCCAGGCATATCCACCAGTGCCATGGGCGGCAGATCGCCGGCCTCGCCGGAATATCCGTCCGGCACGAAGTAGTTGAGTTCCTGCGTTCGACCCGGCGTATTCGACGTGCGCGCAAGACCCCTCTGGCCGACAAGGGCATTGATGAGCGACGACTTGCCGACATTAGACCGGCCGGCGAAAGCAATTTCGGGCGGCCCCTCCGGCGGCAGGAATTTCATGGCGGGCACGCCCCGAATGAAAATCCAGGGTCGCTCGAACATGGTCGCGCTCACGATGCAGCCTCCAGCGCCGCGAGGTCGGCCCCCCTGATGGCATTGACGTTTCGGCTGATCTTGTCCACCGGCCAATGCCACCACGCTGTAGCGAGCAGACGCTTCACCGTGAAATCGTCAAATCGCATTTTCACCACCTTTGCGGGATTGCCGGCAAAGATCGCGTAGGCGGGCACGTCGTGCGTCACCACCGATTTTGCCGCGATAATTGCGCCGTCACCAATCTTTACGCCCGGCATGACTACGGCCTCCATACCGATCCAGACATCGTTGCCAACGACTGTGTCGCCGCGAATTTCGCGCGACCAGGTCGAGGGATCAAACCCCAACTCCCAGCCTTGGCCAAAGATATTGAACGGGTAGGTCGAAAACCCGGAGAGAGCGTGGTTCGCACCGTTCATGATGAAGCGTGCTCCCTCCGCGATAGCGCAGAATTTGCCGATGACAAGCTTGTCGCCAATGAAGGGATAATGGTGCAGGACGCATTTCGTCTGGAACAAATCGGGGCCGTCGGGATCGTCATAGTAGGTGAATTCGCCGATCTCGATATTTTCCGCCGTTACCAACGGTTTCAGAAAGCCGACCCGATTGTGCAGGAAGATCGGATGCTTGATGTCTGGATTGGGCCCGGTGGTATTCATCGCGGTGTTCCAGTTTTCGATCGCCTTTGGGCGGGCGCGGTTGTCGCGAACATGTCACGCAGACGATGTAGAGCATTTTGCAGCCAAGTGGAAACAGTTGGCGTCCCACAAATGCGGCTAAAACAAAGGGTTAGAGCATTCCACGAAAACAACCATTCCGTGGAATCGTGAACTGCTCTGGAGCGGCCATCCCGGATGGTCCGGTGGCGTGGTTCGAAGGCAAGCAGCCCGGGGTAGCAAGGGGAGCCGGAGAAGGTGGAGGCGGCACCATTCCTGATAGCGTTGTCGGTGCGGACCTTCGCCGTGGTTGCGCAATGGACCTCCGATAATGGGAGGCGCACGCCGGATGAGATGATGCGCTTCCTCGCCGGTCTGCGGCTCTGCCAGTATGAGGCGCTGTCCGCGCTCATCGGTTCAGCCGTTTCTTTCCTTATCCTTGGACTTGCTCTCGCCTGCGCGCCGCCGTAGCGACGCGCCAGGCCCCCGCAATCACTCCGCCGGTGTGGGTTTCTTCCGGAACAGGCCGGCCAGATTGTCCCACAACTCGATCTTTGCACCCTGACGCTTCATGATAACGCCCTGCTGGATGATCGACAGCGTATTGTTCCAGGCCCAGTAGATCACCAGACCGGCCGGGAAGCCGGCCATCATGAAGGTGAACAACACCGGCATCCAGTTGAAGATCATCGCCTGCGTCGGATCGGGCGGCGCCGGGTTCATCCGCATCTGCAGGAACATGGTGATGCCCATCACGATCGCCCAGACGCCCAGATGCGGCAGGAAAGCCGGTGCTGCGAAGGGCAGCAGCCCGAACAGGTTGAAGACCGAGGTCGGATCCGGCGCCGCCAGATCGTGAATCCAGCCGTAGAACGGCGCATGCCGCATTTCGATGGTGACGTAGAGCACCTTATAGAGCGCGAAGAAGACCGGGATCTGCAGCAGGACCGGCCAGCAGCCGGCGAGCGGGTTGATCTTCTCGGTCTTGTAGAGCTCCATCATCGCTTGCTGCTGCTTCATCTTGTCGTCCGCATATTTCTCGCGGATCTCCAGCATCTTCGGCTGCACCATCTTCATGTTCGCCATCGATTTGTACGACTTGTTGGCGAGCGGGAAGAACAGCGCCTTAACGATGACGGTGGTGGTCAGGATGGCCAGGCCGAAATTGCCGAGCAGCTTGTAAAGCGTGTCGATGAGCCAGAACATCGGCTTGGTGATGAAATAGAACCAGCCCCAGTCGATCAGAAGGTCGAACTGGCGGATATTGCGGTCCAGGCCATAGGCCTTGATTTCGTTGACCTGCTTGGCGCCGGCGAAGACCAGCGTCTCGAAAGTGGCGTCCGTACCGGGCGGCACGGAGATCGCATCGGTCATGAAGTCCGACTGGTAGCGCGGCTTTCCATCGGTAAAGTACGCAAAGTTGGGCTGGAACGGCTGCTTGGCCGAAGGCACAAGCGCCACCGCCCAATATTTGTCCGTGATTCCCAGCCATCCATCGGTGGACTTGCCGGGCTTCACCTGCTTGTCCTCTTCGATGGTACTGTAGGAGATTTCCTGCAGGCCTTCCTCGCCGGTAACGCCGATCAGGCCTTCATGCAGGACGTAAATCGAAGGGGTCGTCGGCTTGTCGAAGCGCGTCACGCGGCCATAGCCCGACAATGTCACGGGCTGGCCGGAATTGTTGGTCACCGTGTCGGTGACGGTGAACATATAGTCCTGGTCGACCGAGAAGGTCCGCTTGAAGGTCAGCCCCTTATCGTTGACATAGGTGAGGGTGACAGGTGTGGCCGGCGTCAGCGTTGCGTCGGCGGGGGCGGTCCAGACCGTATCGCCCTGCGGCAGCTTGCCGATGACGCCGACGTCGCCGCTGCCGGCATAGCCGACTTCGGCGAAGTAGCCGTTTGGCAGGCCCTGCGGATTGAGCAGTTCGATGATCGGCGAGTTCGGATCGACGGTGACGCGGTAATCCTTGAGGCTCAAATCGTCGAGCCGTGCGCCCTTCAGGTTGATCGAGCCGGCAAGTGCCGGCGTGTCGATCTTGACCCGCGGCGTCGCAGCGAGCGCGGAATCGCGGTTCTGCGGGATGGCTGCATCGGTTCCCGGAACGGCGCTGGGCACCGCAGCGGCTGGCGCCGCCGTGCCAGGCGCAGGCACGGTCTGATCGGGCGTAGTGGCCTTACTCTCCGCTTCCACGCGCTGGGCTTCGATACGGGCCGCCTCGCGTTGCGCCTCGACGCGCGGACCCATGTAGAAAACCTGCCACAAAGTCAGGATCAGCACCGAAAGCACGATGGTGATGAGGAAGTTGCGGTTGTTTTCCATGAAGTCCCTTTGCAAAGCCGTTCAGACCTGCGTCTTGTCAGCGCCGCTTCAGGCGCTTCGAAAGCTCGGACGTGACGTCCGCGAATGAAGCCGACAGGAGTTCGTTCCTGCCGACGATGACATAGTCGCTTCCATTGACCATTTCAGCGGCGGCGAAAACGCGCACCGCTTCCCTGAGCCTGCGTCTGACGCGGTTGCGAACGACTGCGTTGCCGACCTTCTTGGTGACCGTAATGCCGAAACGCGGCGGCGCCGTGTCTTTTCGGTCCAGCACTTCGAGCAGAAATAGCCGGCCGCGGCGCTTCTCGCCACTGCGCACAGCAAGGAATTCCGCGCGCCGCTTGAGGCTGCGCACGGGCTGCACGGCAGTTGCGCCGCGCTGTGACATTACGGCGTCCGGGTCTATGCCGAAAGGCGCTGACGACCGCGGTTGCGGCGAGCGGCGACGACGCCACGACCACCTTTGGTTGCCATACGGGCACGGAAACCGTGACGGCGCTTGCGGACAAGCTTGGAGGGTTGATAGGTGCGCTTCATTTGTTTTGATACCGCGGCGTGCGGCCCTTCTTGGTTCTTTTTCCTGAACAGGAGCTCGCCGGGCGTCCATCGGGCGCACGCCAAGCGCGCGCCGGACCATCGGCCCGAGCGTGGGCGGCCTTATAGGTAGGCAATGCCAGGAAGTCAACAAAGCGCCAGCCCGAGCGACCGCCATGCAATGCTGCGACCCTGTTTCGCGGACCGTGAAGCTCGTGACATTTGTCAAGAGCGCAAAAAATGTCCTATTCTGGTGGCAGTTCCGTCCCGCGACGCGCCGCATGCGGGTGCGTAACCCTCGATGAGAGACGCCAGGCCATGGAGCCGACCGAGCAGGATCAACCAGCACCCGTGGAGGCGGCCACCCTCGACGTGCCGCTTTCGCGTGGCCTGTCGACCAAGCTGCTGCTGCTGACGATCGTCTTCGTCCTGATGGCGGAAATCCTGATCTTCGTGCCGTCGATCGCCAATTTCCGCCTGCGCTGGCTGGAGGAGCGGCTGGTCGCCGCCGCCGCAGTTTCCTCGCTGCTTGTCGAGGTTGACCCGAAGGATTTGACCCGCGTGGCGCAGGACGACGTGCTGATGTCGATCGGCGCCAAAGCCATCGCGGTCCGCAGCAAGGATGTTTCGCGCCTGCTGACGATCGCCGACATGCCGGCCGAGGTAGACGAGCATGTCGACGTGTCGAACACCGGTCCGGTGAGCGCGATGACCAGCGCGCTGGACACGCTGGTTTTCGGTGGCAATCGCATCCTGCGCGTCTACGGGGACGCCGGCGAGAGCGGCAAGGAGTTCGAGGTGATCATGCCGGATTACCGGCTGCGCAACGCCATGCTGGTCTATTCGCGCAACGTCGCCATCATATCGCTGCTGATCTCCCTGTTTACCGCCACACTCGTCTATTCGGCGATCGACCGCATCATGATCAGGCCGATCCGCGCGATGACGCGCGCCATGCTGGCCTTCGCCCAGTCGCCCGACGATCCGGCCAAGCTGATCAAGGGTGGCGAACGCACCGATGAAATCGGCGTAGCCGAGCGGGAATTGGCCGATATGCAGGCAAAGCTTCAGAAAATGCTGGGCGAGCAGAAACATCTGGCCGATCTCGGCCTCGCCGTGTCCAAGATCAACCACGACATGCGCAACACGCTTGCTTCGGCGCAACTGCTGTCGGACCGGCTGAGCCAGGTCAAGGATCCTGCCGTGCAGGCCTTTGCGCCGAAACTGCTGCGCGCAATCGACCGGGCGGCGTCCTATTCCAAGGGTGTGCTTGCCTACGGCCGCACCCAGGAGGCGCCGCCTTCGCGGCGCAAGATCCGGCTGAGGCAATTGGTGGATGAGGTCTACGAACTGCTCGGTGTGGAGCCCGCCGATGTTGTCTTTGTCAACGAGGTCGGTGCGGATTTCGAAATCGACGCAGACCCGGAGCAACTCTACCGGGTGCTGAGCAATCTGTGCCGCAACGCCGTCGAGGCGATGCGTAGCGACCGCGATCCCGCTTTGGTGCGGCGTCTGACGGTAAGCGCCGAGCGCCAAGGCAGCGTCAGCCGGGTGCTGGTCGAGGATACCGGGCCTGGACTGCCGCCCAAAGCGCTGGAAAACCTGTTCATGCCGTTCCGCGGCTCGGCGCGCAGCGGCGGCACGGGCCTCGGGCTCGCCATAGCCCAGGAACTGGTCCGCGCGCACACAGGCTCGGTGGAACTGGTCGAAAGCGTCGGCGGCCACACCGTCTTTGCCGTTTCCATCCCCGACCAGCCGGTCAAGCTGAGCGACGCGCGTCGCGCCCTGCGCCGGCCGGCGCAGTCTGCGTCATAATCTAGATTTAGCGAAAGTCCATGCGCCCTGCCTCTCGGAGTTGGATGGTCGGATGAGGGGATTGCAAAGTTTCGATATCGAGCGGCTTGCAATTCGCCCGCTCACTCGTTAGGTAGCGCTCCATCGCGGTTGGCGTCTTGGCGTGGACCGCTCGCCGCTTTACTGTCGGCGCAGGCGCCCGTAGCTCAGCTGGATAGAGCACCAGACTACGAATCTGGGGGTCAGGAGTTCGAATCTCTTCGGGCGCGCCATTGTTTTTCAAAGACTTAGATGAAATTTCGTTTCGCGGGAAATTCAGGTTGGGTTACAAATGGGTGACTAGCAGCGCGTCGTGGCGTTTGCAGTGGGTTTTGGGGTGCCTACAAAGAAATCCTGAACGTCGGCGGATGCTCCTCAACGAATGGCGTCACCAAAGGCCCAAC
>Ga0190271_10001024_pt1 | contig 15385 bp, 16 predicted proteins | sample Popmic356T_FD_133747 | JGI IMG/M metagenome (GOLD analysis project Ga0190271, IMG submission 133747) | Populus adjacent soil microbial communities from riparian zone of Weber River, Utah, USA - 356 T | ecosystem: Environmental > Terrestrial > Soil > Riparian zone | place: USA: Utah | collected...
ATGGATCCCAGGGTCTGCGCTGCGTCGCTACGCTCCTGGCTTCGCCCTGGGATGACGAAGCGGAGGTTTTTGGCGCTAACCTTCAGCGGCGAGCTGGGGTCAACGTTCGTGATTAGCCTTTAACATCAATGACATCGTCATCCTAGGCCGGAGCCAGGAGCGAAACGACGCAGCGCAGAGCCCAGGATCCATGCCGTACCAGTGACGAAGTGCTCCAGCGATCCAGACGGGAGGCCTTCTCCCCCGCTCTTGTACCTCCATATGCAGTTGCCCTGCCAAGGGGGGTAAGCCGACCGCGACGCTTTACCTCCCCCTCGATGGGGGAGGTGGCGCGAAGCGCCGGTGGGGGTGAGAACCCTGCAGCCGTTCGTTACATTCCCTGAGGGCCGCGGTTCATAGCAGCCACTCCGGTGCGGCAGATTTCCACCAGGCCGAGGGGCTTCATGATGGCGATGAACTGCTCGACCTTGGCCACCGCGCCGGTCAGTTCGAACACGAAGTGCTCGGTGTTGGCATCCACCACCTTGGCCCGGAAGGCTTCCGCCAGGCGCAGCGCCTCGACGCGCGTCTCGCCGGTACCGGCAACCTTGATCAGCGCCAATTCCCTCGCCAGCGGCTTGTCCTGCCCCAGTTCGGCTGCGCGCAGCGTCAGGTCGACCACGCGATGCACCGGCACGATGCGCTCAAGCTGGTGGCGGATCTGCTCCAGCACATGCGGCGTTCCGCGCGTCACCACGGTAATGCGCGAAAGGTGCTTGTCGTGCTCGGTCTCGGAGACGGTCAGGCTCTCGATGTTGTAGCCACGGCCGGAGAACAACCCGATCACCCGGGCAAGGACGCCCGGCTCGTTGTCGACCAGTACGGAGAGCGTGCGGCTTTCCGGACGCTCGGTCTCCTTGGCGATGAAATAGGCTGAGCCGGTGGGTTGTTGGTGGGCGTTCATGAAAACTTACTCTTTTTGGGATTGGTGATGGGTCGCGGGCGGTTGACCGGTATGGTCGCTTCAGCCCTTCGGGCCCGACGGACAAAGGGACCATCGAAGGTAAACAGCTGATCGCAGTCACCCGATGCAAAAAGATGGAGGGCGTCGGCAAAATCCAACCCGACGCGATGCGCGTCGACCGCGCTGGCGACTCGATCGGCATTCTCAACCGAAATGGAGCGCACCCCGAGCACTCTATCGAAGGCTTCGCAGACCTGCTCGCGACTTTGGCCGAACTGACTGCGCAAAACCCACTCCGTTTCCAAGATCACAGTCGTCGGGACGAAAACCGGTCCATCTGCAAACACCTGACGTGAAGGCGCAACATGCTCGCTCCCATCGTCAATCAAAAGTCGCACCAGAATGTTCGTATCAACGGCGCTTGGCATTCCACATCCGTATTGCTTCCTTTTCAATGGCACGGTTCATGTCCTCAACTGAGACCGGCGGGCCATCGTATTTCAGCATTCCAGCAACTTCGTCGAGGGCATAAACCCGTCGAGACCTTTTGGGATGCGGCGTAAGCATGATCCCCTTGCCCACACTCTCAATGTCGACCTCGCACCCCGGTTCAAGACCGAATTCGTCACGAATCGCCTTCGGCAGCACCAATTGGCCTTTGCTGGAGATTTTCGCGCGCACATTCATGGTCATCCGCCAAAGTAAGACTAGGTAAGACCAACATACGCCTTACCTCGTCTTACTTCAAGGTCACACCAATTCCCTGCCCTTCGCATCGATGGCGTTGGCCACGGCCTCGTCGGTCGCCTCGTCCGGCAGCAGCATTTCATTGTGCGCCTTGCCCGACGGGATCATCGGGAAACAATTCGCCAGCGCCGCAACGCGGCAATCGAACAGCACCGGCTTCTTCACCGAGAGCATCTCGGCGATCGCGTCGTCCAGTTCGTCCGGCTTGTCGCAGCGAATACCGTGACCGCCATAGGCTTCGGCGAGCTTGACGAAATCCGGCATCGCCTCGGTGTAGCTGTGCGACAGGCGGTTGCCGTGCAGCAGCTGCTGCCACTGGCGCACCATGCCCATATATTGATTGTTGAGGATGAAGATCTTGATCGGCGCGTCATACTGCACCGCTGTGCTCATTTCCTGCATCGTCATCTGCACCGAGGCATCGCCGGCAATGTCGATGACCAGGGAATCGGGATGCGCGATCTGCACGCCCAGCGCGGCCGGGAGGCCGTAGCCCATCGTGCCGAGCCCGCCCGACGTCATCCAGCGGTTCGGCTGCTCGAAACCGTAGAACTGGGCGGCCCACATCTGATGCTGGCCGACCTCGGTGGTGATGTAGGTATCCAGGTTCTTGGTCGCATCGTACAGCCGCTCCAGCGCAAACTGCGGCATGATCACATCCCTGTTCTGCGTGTAGGCGAAGGAATTGCGCGCCCGCCATTTGGCGATCTGCTCCCACCAGGGGTAGAGCGCCTTCTTGTCGGTGCGCGCCGTCGCCCGCCACAGGCGCACCATATCCTCCAGCACCATGCCGACATCGCCGAGGATCGGGATATCGGCGCGAACATTCTTGTTCAGCGAAGAGGGATCGATGTCGATGTGGATTTTCTTCGAGTGCGGCGAGAAGGCGCTGATGCGGCCGGTGATGCGGTCGTCGAAGCGCGCGCCGATGCAGACCATCACGTCGCAATCATGCATCGCCATATTGGCTTCATAGGATCCATGCATGCCCAGCATGCCCATCCAGTTCTTGCCGCTTGCGGGATAGGCGCCAAGCCCCATCAGCGTCGAGGTGATCGGGAATCCGGTCAGCTCGACCAGTTCGCGCAGCAGGTGGCTGGCCTCCGTGCCGGCATTGATGACGCCGCCGCCCGAATAGATGATCGGCCGCTTGGCGCCCGCCATCAGCTCGACCGCGGCCTTGATCTTGTCGAGATCGCCTTGCGTCTTCGGCTGGTAGCTCATGCGCGGCGCGGTTTCCGGCGGGGTGTAGATTCCCTTGGCGAATTGCACATCCTTCGGGATGTCGACGACGACGGGGCCTGGCCGGCCGGTTGTCGCGACGATGAAGGCCTGATGGATGATGCGCGACAGTTCGTTGACGTCGCGCACCAGCCAATTGTGCTTGGTGCAGGGCCGCGTGATGCCGACCGTATCGCATTCCTGGAAAGCGTCCGAGCCGATGAGACTGGTCGGCACCTGGCCGGTGAGGCACACCAGCGGGATCGAATCCATCAGCGCGTCCTGCAAAGGCGTCACGGCATTCGTCGCGCCGGGTCCGGAGGTCACCAGCATGACGCCCGGTTTGCCGGTTGAGCGCGCATAGCCCTCGGCAGCATGCCCCGCGCCCTGCTCGTGACGCACGAGAATGTGCTGCACATCGTCCTGCTGGAACAGTTCGTCATAGATCGGCAGCACCGCGCCGCCGGGATAGCCGAAGAGGTGCTTGACGCCATTATCCTTGAGCGCCTGCACCACCATTTCGGCGCCTGTCATTTCGCGGCGTTCTGCATGTCCCTTGGCCATCGGCTCAGTCCCTATCTTCGGTCTCGTGTGCTGCGTTTAGTCGTGTTTCAGGCAATAAAAAAGGCCCCCGAGGGAGCCTGTCGTTTGCGCATGGGGGGATTTCGCCCGGCGGTTACACCGCCTTGCCCACGCGCTTTCCTACTACGAGAATGAGTGCTGTTTTCATCGGCGCGGACAATAAGTGCCAATTGTCGCGCCTGTCAAACGATATTCTCATGGCCTGTTCGCGGTCATCCGATACCCGCGCCCGGCGGAGCATCACACGCGAAGGCGCCGAGCGAAAATCCGCCGGTTGCCGGTTCTGGTCCGAGCATATCTGCGGCTGCTGCTTAGGCGGCGGCGAATCGCAGGTTTTCGATCTCCGTCTCTTGCGGGCGATGCCCGCGCAAATAGAGCGCACAGGTCGTCCGCAGCATCGAGGCGAAGTTCGGAATCTCACCGTTGATCTCGATGGCCTCGTCGTAGAGCTTGGAGATGAACTTCGGCGTCGTCAGGCCCTCATCGCTGGCGATCTCATCGAGCAGTTCCCAGAATGTGGCTTCGAGCTGGATGCTCGTCGAGTGACCGGCGATGCGGATCGACCTGTTGATCTGGCGGTACCCGTTCGGATCCTGGCCGGCAAATACCCTGCACATCAGGCTGAACCTCCCAATTTTGTTCTCATTGACCGCACACCGCGGCAGGCCTCCCTCGGCGTATTAGTTTCGGCGCAAATCCCTCTCCGTGCAATCTAACTTTTGACCGAGGAACGCATTTAGCGAGGGCGTGGTAGCTGGCTGCCACCACCTCCGGCGTCCATGGCGCATAATTCGCCCTGCTGACGGGGAGGAGTGATTGGCAAAAGCGATCCATTCGATGATCCGCGTGCTTGAGGAAGCGCGCTCGGTAAACTTCTATCGAACGGCATTCGGCCTGGAAATTGCCGATCGGCTGGACTTCGACACCTTCACGCTTGTCTATCTGCGCAATCCCGAAGCCGATTTCGAGGTCGAGCTGACGATCAACAAGGACCGCACGGACCCCTACGCGCTGGGTGACGGCTACGGCCACATAGCCTTCTGCGTGGACGATCTCGACGCAGAACATGCCCGCTTCGAAGGTGCCGGGTTCAATCCACGCAAGATCGTCGAGTTCAATCGCGAGGGCGCCCTGCTCGCCCGCTTCTTCTTTGTCGAGGATCCGGACGGCTACAAGATCGAGGTTCTGCAGCGACACGGACGATATCGTTAGCCGGCGCGGCGCGCAGCACGCCGACCCAGCCAGCCAATCGCGCCTCGGCGCGCAGCAAGCAAGGGAGGAAAACATGGTCACTGTTTACAATCGCAGCCAGGGCGTCTCGCGGCGCGAGCTGTTGAAGCGAGGCACAGCCGCCGGCGCCATGCTGGTGGTGAGCGGCTCGGCGGTGCTGAGTACGACCGAGGCCTGGGGCGTCGAGACCGCCGGTCTGAAGCCCGAAACCATGGCGACGCTGATCCAGATGGCGCGCGACATCTATCCGCACGATCAGGTGCCGGACAAATTCTACGCCGTCGCCGTCAAATGGTACGATGAGTCTGCCGCCAAGGACCCCAAGCACAAGGAGATGATCGAGGCCGGCATCGCCGATCTCGATACCAAGGCGGGCGACGGCGGTTATTCGGGCCTGTTGTGGGAGGAGGAGCGGGTCCAGCTGCTCCAGCAGATCGAAGAGACACCCTTCTTCCAGACCGTCCGCGGCGGCCTGGTCGTCGGCCTGTATAACCAGAAGGAGGTCTGGCCGATCTTCGGATACGAGGGCGAATCCTATTCCAAGGGCGGCTACATCGCCCGCGGCTTTGACGACATCGAATGGCTGTGACGACGCCCGCCGGCTGACCGGCCGGTCGGGAACGCTTCGACTCCATTCAAAGCCTTTGGGAGGAAACCATGGCAGCACCTTACGATCTCAACGACGACAGCGTGGTCGTCATCATCGGTTCCGGAGCCGGCGGCGGCACGCTGGGCAACGAACTGGCGCAAAAAGGCATCGACGTCGTCATCCTCGAAGCCGGACCGCGTATCGAGCACGAAGACTTCATCAACGACGAGTGGGATTCCTTCGCTCAGCTTGCCTGGCTGGACAACCGCACGACGTCGGGCGCCTGGCGCATCACCAAGGATTTTCCCAACCTGCCGGCCTGGATCGTCAAGGGCGTGGGCGGCACTACCACCCATTGGGCCGGCGCGTCGCTGCGCTTCCAGGAGCATGAGTTCAAGGCGCTCACCCACTACGGCAAGGTCGACGGCGCCAACCTGCTGGATTGGCCCATCGCCCTCGCCGACCTCGAGCCCTATTACGCCAAGGCCGAAGACAGGATGGGCGTAACCCGCACCAACAACATCGAGGGTCTGCCGGGCAATAACAATTTCAAGGTGTTCAAGGCCGGCGCCGACAAGCTCGGCTACAAGGAATGCCATACCGGCAACATGGCGATCAATTCGGCCGATCGTGACGATCGCATGGGCTGCCAGCAGACGGGCTTCTGTTTCCAGGGCTGCAAGTGGGGCGCTAAATGGTCGACGCTCTACACAGAGATTCCCAAGGGGGAGGCGACCGGCAAGCTGGAAGTGCGGCCCAACTCCATGGTTGTAAAGATCGAGCACGACGACAGCGGCAAGGTCACCAACGTGGTCTATGCCGACAAGGACGGTAAAATGCAGAGCCAGAAAGCCCGCGTCGTTTGCGTGGCCTGCAATTCGATCGAAAGCCCGCGCCTGCTCTTGAACTCGGCCTCGAACAAATTCCCGGACGGTCTGGCGAACTCGTCGGGCCAGGTCGGCAAGAACTACATGCGCCACACCACCGGCTCGGTCTACGCGATCTTCGACAAGAAGGTTCATTTCTACCGTGGCACGACAATGGCCGGCATCATGCGCGATGAAGCACGGCATGACCCGTCGCGCGGCTTCGTCGGCGGCTATGAATTGGAGACGCTGGCGCTCGGACTGCCCTTCATGGCGGCCTTCCTCAATCCGGGGGGTTGGGGCCGCGGCTTCACCACGGCACTCGACCATTATGACAGCATGGCCGGCATGTGGATCGTCGGGGAAGACATGCCGCAGGAGCAGAACCGCATCACCCTGCACAAGGAATTGAAGGACGCGCATGGCCTGCCGGTGCCCGACGTTGCCTTCACCGACCATCCAAACGACACGGCCATGCGCAATCACGCCTACAAGCAGGGCATGGCAATGTATGACGCTGTCGGGGCGACGCGCTCCTTCCCGACACCGCCCTACCCGTCCACCCATAATCTCGGCACCAACCGGATGAGCGAGAAGGCAGCCGACGGCGTAGTCAACAAGTTCGGCCAGACGCATGACGTGAAGAACCTGTTCGTCTCCGACGGCAGCCAGTTCACGACAGGCGGCGCGGAGAACCCGACGCTTACCATCGTCACCTTGGCGATCCGCCAGGCGGACTACATCGCTCAGGAGATGGGCGCGAAGAACATATAGTAGGCAGGCAACCGGCTTCCACCGCCCTGCGCTGCCGGGCGGCGGGGCTGTAATCTCATCTGCCTCCGGCGCGACACCGGGCGGCTTGGCTGTCGGGAGGCTAGGCCCTGCACTGGCCCCAAGACACTGGCACCCCGCGTGTTTTCGCCAAAATGGACTTGCAAACCGAGCCAGTCCGCCACATCCCACAGGGATGACCAGCAAGACTCTCGACTACCTGTCATTCGATCGGGCGAGCCGTCGCGTCAGCCTCGACCCGCGAGAGCCGCGTTTTGTTCAGAACCCCTACGAAGCCTATGCCTGGCTGCATGCTCACAGCCCCGCCTTCTTCTGGGAACAGTTCGGCATGTGGTGTTTCGGCGGCTATGACGACGTCAATCGCCTGTTGCGCGACCGTGGCCTCGGCCGCCAAAGCCCGGTCGGTATTCCGGATAGCCGCGGCCTCGATCAGGACCGCTCCCACCTCGCCGCCTTCGATGCAGTCGAGGCGCATTCCATGCTGGAACTGGAACCACCGGCCCACACGCGGCTGCGCACCCTCGTCAACAGGGCCTTCGTCTCGCGCCAGATCGAGCGGCTGCGGCCGCGCATCGAGGCGCTCGCCAATGAATTGATCGACCGCTTCCCCGCGAATGCTCCCTTCGATCTGCTGCCCGCCTATGCCGCGCCGCTGCCCATCACCATCATCGCCGAAATGCTCGGCGTGCCGGTCGAGATGGGGCCGCAATTGCTGGATTGGTCGCACCGCATGGTCGCGATGTATATGCATGGCCGCACACGCGAGACGGAGGATGACGCCAACCGCGCTGCCGGCGAGTTCTCCGATTTCCTGCGCGGCTATGCAGCCGAACGCCGCAGGAAGCCCGGCGACGATCTCCTGTCGCTTCTTCTTTCCGCGCAGGAGGACGGGCAGAAGCTGAACGAGGATGAACTCGTCTCCTCCACCATCCTCCTGCTTAACGCCGGTCACGAGGCAACGGTCCACCAAACCGGCAACGCCGTGCGCACCATTCTCGCGCAAGGCGGCGATCCACGCCGGTTCTTCGCGACGCCCGGAGCGACCGCAGCAGCAGTGGAGGAATGCCTGCGCTACGACGCGCCGCTGCATCTGTTCACGCGCTACGTCTATGCCGACACGGAACTGCCGCGCGGCGTCACGGTGAAAGCGGGACAACAGATCAGCCTGTTACTCGGCATGGCCAACCGCGACCCCGCGGCATTTGCCGATGCGTCCGATTTCGTACCCGGCCGCGCCGACCAGAAAACGGTTTCCTTCGGCGCCGGCATCCATTTCTGCATCGGCGCGCCGCTCGCGCGGCTGGAGTTACAAGTGTCGCTGAAGACGCTCTTCGACCGGCTGCCGGAGATAAGGCTGGCCGACGAGCCTGCCTTCAGGAATACGTGGCATTTTCACGGGCTGGAGACGCTGTCCGTTATAGGGTGAAAGCGAGGGCCAATGGCCGGTAAGGACAGTGAGACTACCGCCTGGTACGGACGGGAAGCCGGCGCCTACACCACGCGGACCCGCACCCCGCCTGAGCAAGCGCTCACTGCGTTTATGAGCCTGCTTCCGGCGGGCGGATCGGTGTTGGAACTGGGCTGCGGCGCTGGCGAAGACAGTGCCACGATGCTGGCTGCCGGCTTCGATGCGACGCCGACCGATGGCACAGCCGAGATCGCGGCGGCGGCGGCGAAGAAGCTTGGACGGCCCGTGGCGGTCCTTCTGTTCGAGAACCTCAAAGAGGTTGAACGCTATCACGGTGTCTGGGCGAACGCCTGCCTGCTGCACGTGCCCCGTCCGAACCTTGCCGGCATTCTGAAGCAGGTCCACAGGGCGCTCAAGCCCGGCGGCCTCTTCTACTCCAGTTTCAAGGCAGGCACGGCCGAAGGCCGCGACACGTTCGGCCGTTACTACAACTATCCGGACGAGGACTGGCTGCGCCACGCCTACGGCCACGATCGCTGGGCGGCGGTCGAGGTGCACTCCGCGATGGGCACCGGCTATGACCAGGAGCCGACCGAATGGCTACACGTGCTGGCCAGCAAATACGATTGAGATACGCCGGACAGCCGACTCTCTCTCGCTCCCCTACAGCCGGATCACATATTCCTTGCGTGTCGTTTCAAGCACTTCCCAGCTTCCCTTGAAGCCCGGCCGGAGAACGAAGCTGTCACCGGCCTTCACGGTTCGCGCCTCGGCACCATCCTCGGCGATCAGCGAGACGCCGGATAGGATGTGGCAGAACTCCCACTCATCATACTCGATACGCCATTTGCCCGGCGTCGATTCCCAGATGCCGGCATAAAGTCCGCCATCGGTCTCCTCGACGTTCCAGGTGCGGAACTTCGGATCGCCTGACATCAACCTGCCCACCGCCGGCGCGCCATGTTCGGGTTCGACGCTGGTGTCGATCTTGAGAAAATGAGACACGATTTCCCGCCACTCCGTGAAGTCGGTTGGTGCGCCCTTCGAGGCTCGCCCACCTAGCATATTTTCAAACTTTGGAGAATCCGTGCGGGGCTCACCTCAGAGTGAGGACCGTGGGCACAACGCCAATCGTCAAGGTCAGGACTCAATCCCCGTATAAGAACGAGGTCGCAGAGCGAGGGCCGGTTGATACATCCCACGCTCTGGAAGACGAATTCTGAGAAGGCGAAACACCGCACATCGAGCCCCCGGCTTTGGGCCGGGAGAGCGACGGTCCTCATCCTGAGGTGCGAGCCCGCACAACGCCCTCGCTTTATGCCGTTCCTCCAAGGGCGAGCCTCGAAGGACGCACCGCCCTCACACCTTCGCCAGCGCCTGCTCCAGGTCGGCAACGATGTCATTGACGTCTTCGATGCCGACCGAAAGGCGCACCGTGTCCGGCCCCGCGCCGGCGGCCACTTTCTGCTCGTCCGAAAGCTGGCGATGTGTGGTCGACGCCGGGTGGATGACCAGCGATTTCGTATCCCCGACATTGGCAAGATGCGAGAAGAGCTCCAGCCCCTCGACGAACTTCACGCCGGCATCGTAGCCGCCCTTCAGGCCGAAGGTGAAGACCGCGCCCGCCCCATTGGGGGAATATCGCTGCGCCAGCGCGTTGTTCTTGTCGCCCTTCAGGCCGGGATAGTTGACCCATTTCACCTTGGGGTGATTCGACAGCCAGCCGGCCACCGTCGCGGCGTTGTCGCAATGCTTCTGCATGCGCAGCGGCAGCGTCTCCAGGCCCGTCAGGATCAGGAAGGCGTTGAAGGGAGAGATCGCCGGGCCGAAGTCGCGCAGGCCAAGCACGCGCGCCGCGATGGCGAAGGCGAAGTTGCCGAAGGTTTCGTGCAGAACGACGCCGCCATATTCGGGACGGGGTTCGGACAGCATCGGGTAATTGCCAGACTTGGACCAGTCGAAGGTGCCGCCGTCGATAATCGCGCCGCCGATCGAATTGCCATGGCCGCCGATGAATTTGGTCAGCGAATGCACCACGATATCCGCGCCGTGCTCGATAGGCCGCACCAGATATGGGCTGGCCAGCGTATTGTCCACGATCAGCGGCAGGCCATGCTTGCGGGCAATATTGCCGATCGCCTCGATATCGACAAAGGTGCCGCCCGGATTGGCAAGGCTTTCGATGAAGATGCCGCGCGTCTTGTCGTCGATCTGGCTCTCGAAGCTCTCGGGATCGTCGGTATCGGCCCAGCGCACCTCCCAGCCGAAATTCTTGAAGGCGTGGCCAAACTGGTTGATCGAACCGCCGTAAAGCTTTCTGGCGGAAACGAAATTCTCGCCAGGGCGCATGATGGTGTGGAACACCAGCATCTGCGCGGCGTGGCCGGATGCGACGGCCAGCGCCGCGGTGCCGCCTTCCAGCGCGGCAAGACGCTCTTCGAGCACCGCCTGCGTCGGGTTCATGATGCGGGTGTAGATGTTACCGAACGCCTTCAGCCCGAACAGCGAGGCGGCATGGTCGGCATCGTCGAACACAAAGGACGTGGTCTGGTAGATGGGCGTCGCCCGCGCGCCGGTCGCCGGGTCGGGCCTCGCCCCTGCATGAACGGCCAATGTCGAAAACCCTGGTGCACGTGGCGCCATCATTCCTCTCCCTGTGGAACCCTCAATGTAGCGGCGCGAGTTTGCGCATCGACCGATGCAAAAGCAAAGGCGAAATCTTTTCGACTTTCGACGGTCAGGAGGCATGAGATGCCTTGGAACCGGCCAACGGCGCTCAAACCGGCTGTGATCCGCGCCGACCCGCGCACGACTTTCCGAAGTCCGCGAATTTTTCGTCGCGGGGCGGTGTATAAGGCGTGCGCCATGCGCTAAGGAGCGCGCAATCAGCCAACGGACACCTCTGCGCCCCGATGACCCTCACCAACGCCGTGAAAATCACCGACGACCTGATCAAGGCGCATGGCCTGAAGCCGGACGAATATCAGCGCATCCTTGAGCTGATCGGGCGCGAGCCGACCTTCACCGAACTCGGCATCTTCTCGGCCATGTGGAACGAGCACTGCTCCTACAAATCCTCGAAGAAATGGCTGCGAACGCTGCCCACAACCGGTCCGCGCGTCATTCAGGGTCCCGGCGAGAACGCCGGCGTCGTCGATATCGGCGATGGCGACTGCGTTGTGTTCAAGATGGAGAGCCACAACCACCCATCCTATATCGAGCCCTACCAGGGCGCGGCCACGGGGGTCGGCGGCATTCTGCGCGATGTCTTCACCATGGGCGCCCGGCCGGTCGCCGCCATGAATGCGCTGCGCTTCGGCGCGCCGGATCATCCGAAGACCCGGCATCTGGTGGCCGGCGTCGTCGCCGGCGTCGGCGGTTACGGCAATTCCTTCGGCGTGCCGACGGTCGGCGGCGAGGTCAATTTCGACGCCCGCTACAATGGCAACATCCTGGTCAACGCCTTCGCGGCGGGCCTTGCCAGGACCGACGGCATATTCCTCTCGCAAGCCAAGGGCGTCGGCCTTCCCGTCGTCTATCTCGGCGCCAAGACCGGCCGCGACGGTGTCGGCGGCGCGACGATGGCTTCGGCCGAGTTTGACGACAAGATCGAAGAAAAGCGCCCCACGGTGCAGGTCGGCGATCCCTACACCGAAAAATGCCTGCTCGAAGCCTGCCTCGAATTGATGGCGTCCGGCGCGGTCATCGCCATCCAGGACATGGGTGCGGCGGGGCTCACCTGCTCGGCTGTCGAGATGGGCGCGAAGGGTGACCTCGGTATCGAACTCGACCTCGACAAGGTGCCGGTGCGCGAGGAGCGCATGTCGGCCTACGAGATGATGCTGTCGGAAAGCCAGGAGCGCATGCTCATGGTACTGAAGCCCGAGAAGGAGAGGCAAGCCGAGGCGATCTTCGTGAAGTGGGGCCTCGACTTCGCCATTGTCGGCAAGACGACCAACGATTTGCGCTTCCGCATTCTCCATCAGGGCGAGGAAGTCGCCAATCTGCCGATCAAGGAACTGGGCGACGAGGCGCCTGAATATGACCGGCCCTGGGTCGAGCCGAAGAAGCTCCTGCCCCTTGCTGAGAATGACATTCCGCAGATGGCGGTCGATGAAGCGTTGTTGAAGCTGCTGGCCAGCCCTGATCTTTCCAGCCGCCGCTGGGTCTACGAACAATACGACACGCTGATCCAGGGCAATTCGCTGATCCGCCCTGGCGGCGATGCCGGCGTCGTGCGGGTCGAAGGCCATGCCACCAAGGCTCTGGCCTTCTCGTCGGACGTGACGCCGCGCTATTGCGAGGCCGATCCTTATGAAGGCGGCAAGCAGGCCGTGGCCGAATGCTGGCGCAACCTCACGGCCACCGGCGCGCTGCCGCTGGCCGCCACAGACAATCTGAACTTCGGCAATCCCGAGCGGCCGGAAATCATGGGGCAGCTCGTCCATGCCGTGAAGGGCATCGGCGATGCCTGCCGCGCGCTCGACTTCCCCATCGTGTCCGGCAATGTCTCGCTCTACAACGAGACCAATGGACAGGGCACTCTGCCGACACCGACGATTGGCGGCGTCGGCCTGATCGACGACTGGTCGAAAATGGCCCGCATCGGTTTCGCCGCCGAGCGCCAGGCGATCCTGCTGGTCGGTGCGCCGAAGCAGTGGGGCACGCATCTCGGCCAATCGATCTATTTGCGAGACCTGCATGGCCGCGCCGACGGCCCTCCGCCGCCGGTCGACCTGTACCACGAACGCACCGCCGGAACCTTCGTGCGCGACTTGATCCGTGCCGGCGTGGTTTCCGCTTGCCACGATGTCTCGGATGGCGGCCTCGGCATCGCACTGGCCGAAATGGCCATCGCCTCCGGCATCGGCGCGCAGATCCCGTGGGTGCTAGACGTCGATCCTCTGCCCGTCTGGTTCGGCGAGGATCAGAGCCGCTATGTGCTGACGGTCAACATCGACCCGCAGGGCACGGAGATGGACGATGTCTGGGCACAAGCACGCGACCTTTCGGTCGGGCTTGTGTGGATCGGTGAGACCGGCGGCACCTCGTTGAAGCTCGGCCGGGCGCGTGCCGTGGCAGTCGACGAACTGAAGGCAGCGCACGAATCGTGGTTCCCGGCCTTCATGGCAGCGTAGCGCCACTCTCCAACGAGGCGGCGAGCCTGCGTCTCCGCGGGGCATTGGCGAAGCCGCATTGACCTGACCTGCCATCGCAGCCATATCTCAGGGAACGAGCTTAGGGAGCAGACACGTGGCAATGGACGCGCACGACATCGAGCGGCTGATCAAGGATGGCATCCCGGATGCCGTGGTTACGATCCGCGACCTTGCCGGCGACGGCGACCACTACGCGGCCGAAGTGGTTGCCGAGAGCTTCCGCGGCAAGAGCCGGGTCCAGCAGCATCAGATGGTCTACGATGCGCTGAAGGGAAATATGGGCGGCGTGCTGCACGCCCTGGCGCTCCAGACCAGCGTGCCGGAGTAAGCCACCGAGAATCGCGATGTCGATCGTTTCTGATTTTGTCGAACAGGTCACCAAGACGGTTCTCAGCGAAGGCATGCGCAAGCTCGGCGGCAAGCGCCGTCGGCGCCGCCTTTCGCCGACCCAGCGAATCGCCAAGGAAATCGAGCGGATGATCAAGCCGGCCAAGCGTCAGGTCAGCCGCAAGCGCACCACGCGGGCGAGATCGAAGACGTGGCGGCAGGGCTATTAGAAACGCGACACCTGTAAAGGGCCGGTTGGTCGAACGTCTGCTCGTAGGCCGGCAGACGGCGAAGCGACCCAGTCTGAAAATTCTCCGCCTGTCGCCGAGTCGACTGGAAGTGGGTGGTCCTACATAGCCGGAACGTACGCTCACCGGTGCGGCATCGAGTCTTGGCCGAAGCCAGGAGCGCAGCGACGTAGCGTGGACCCTGAGATCCATGCCGCACCGGGGACGAGGCGTTCGGCGGTGCAGAAGGCGTCACCAGCCTGTTCCGCGAAACAGCTCATGCCACTCGGGATTTGACGCCTCGATCAGGTCGATCTTCCACTGACGTCGCCAGCGCTTCAGCGACCTCTCCCGCTGAATCGCATCGCGGATATCGAAATGCTCCTCATACCAGACCATGCGCTGCACGCCGTACCTGCTGGTGAAATGCGAGCCCTTACCGTCCTTGTGTTCCGGGATGCGACCCAGGGAATTGGTCACGCCGATATAGATCGTTCTGCGCTTCTGGCTCGCAGTCATGCAGGCATAGCCCGTCATGCGCGGAGCTTACCCGCATAGATGCAACCGACAAGACGTGGAGGGCAGTTCCCCACCACCAAGGTGCGTCGTCGTTGCTGCGCTATGGGATGTGGGATTTCTAAACCGCCGAAGCATCTCCTCACCGGTAAGGCATGGATCCTAGGCTCTACGCTACGTCGCTGCGCTCCTGGCTCCGGCCTAGGATGACCAAGCGGAGGGCTTGGATACTAACCTTCCACGGCAAGCCAAGTCGGTGTGTCCTGATGCAGAGAATACCAGCGAGCCAGGCGCAATGTTGCGCGATTAGCCATGAACACCCATGACGTCGTCATCCCAGGCCGGAGCCAGAAGCGCAGCGATGTAGCGCAGAGCCTAGGATCCATGCCATACCGGTGATGAGGCTCCAGCGGTGTAGAAACACCACTACCGAGGGTGTGAACGAACACTCGCCCCTTTGGCCACCAAAACATGAAATAGCCCAATCGTTTCAATCCGCGCGCGCTTTTCTCCACGCTCGCTTATCCACCTTTCCCAGAGCCCCACAATACTTCCCCTGACGCGAAAGGGGTGGCGGGTGGAGCAGAACTGGACGGCGATCAACAAGAACCACGCAGCGCTGAAGCACATCCTGGCCAGCCTTGTCGCCATGGCGGGGTGGACTGCTACGGGCGGAACCTTTTTGCGCGCCTGCGGCGACGCGGGCAGCGCCAGTATCCTGCCGCGCCATCTCTACGTCGCCATCCTGCGGCTCCTGCGTCCCGCCGAAGCCGCCACG
>Ga0190271_10001025_pt1 | contig 15382 bp, 11 predicted proteins | sample Popmic356T_FD_133747 | JGI IMG/M metagenome (GOLD analysis project Ga0190271, IMG submission 133747) | Populus adjacent soil microbial communities from riparian zone of Weber River, Utah, USA - 356 T | ecosystem: Environmental > Terrestrial > Soil > Riparian zone | place: USA: Utah | collected...
ATAACAACCGGTATTGATCCCAGAATATCGATAACTGAAAACAAAATGAGTGTAACGGAAAGGATTTCCTTTAAATTGATCATGGCCTCTAAACTAATTAAAATGCCGGACTTCTATTTCTATTGAACATGATGGCCTGACGAAAATAGAAAATGCCTGAGGAAATCAGGCATTTCTATTAACTGATGCGAATTCTTTAAAATGAAACCTGATACTGAAGAACGACCTGCCCTCTGTTGCTTGTTTTTACAAGGTCGCCGCCCTCAGACGCGTAGACAGGACGGTTTTGATAGTCTAGCGTAAGCTTACTGCCGTGGCCCTTTATCAGCCAATTTACGCCTATATCATAAACACTCATCTGATCCTTTAATTGATCGAAATTGGCGTTCATTAATGAAGCATAGGGCATCAAAGTACCCGCGGTACCCAGGAGATCCTTTTTTAAGAGATATCCTATCTGTGTGTAAATGACCTTCCCCGTACCGAACATTGGAAATGCGTTTCCCTGGCTACCAGGAGCAGGGCCATTAGTAATACCGTTGGCGGGATTCATTATGCCGTTGTACCGTAAATAGTTGGTCCCATAGTCCATGTCAAAGTAGCCCAGATAGGCTGAGAGGGCTGTGCCTTTCTCAGCGTTGAGCGGAGCATCATAAAAGAGCGCCACTGACCAAAGGTTCATATCGTGGTAGTCGGTTGTAACACCGCCATCCGTGGAACTCCACGTTGCTTTGCGCTGGGATATGAATCCGGCCTCAAGGTTGAATACTTTCTTTTTCCCCAAATACGTTCCCGTCATATACGGCGTGGTATGCGTTTCATTGTCGAAGAAGTTGTACAGAAAGAAGCCTTGATATTGTTTATGGTGGCCAATCTGTGCAAAGTTTGCGCTTGGGCCTGGCGTTGGGTTGCTGGGCGACCCGTTGCTTGTTATTGGAAATGGATCGCTTAATATGATGCGATAATCAAATTTGCCCAATTGTCCCCGTGCGTAGATACTAAGCTTCCTGGAGAACTCGTCGGTCTGATCTACGGTAGCCTGTGCAAAGACAGGTACATCCATCGTCATGATCGTGCTGACACTCGGCTGGCTGAATCGGGATAATCCGTTGGTAATGGTCAGCCCTCCGCCTAGTTTCAATTTATCGTTGTCTTTCCACACTTTGTATTCGCCTAACGCATCGTGGAAGAATACCTGAAATTTTCTGTTTCCGTTGTTGTTCGAATTTTGTCCAGCGAGGTAGTTAAAGTTGTTTTGTCCGAACTGAGTATAGAAGAAGACATGATCCGTTAGCTGCCCAAAAAATTGGATGCGCGTACGCCGCAGCCCGATATCAAATGTTTGATCCGCAGGTTCGCCCATGACTGTCGTTCCGGGGTTACTGTCGTTGTACCGCAGCCAAACTTGATTCATGAAAGTCCATTTTAGGTAGTGGCTTCCATCTTCGTTGAGCTTGAGCCTCATTTCTTCAATGGTTGGGCTCGTTCCTGATTGGCCGAAAAGGAAAAAGGGTGTCGAGACCACCCAAAATAGGATGATTATTTTCTTAGTCATATTTTAAAAATGAAGTTAGAAAGATCGGAATAAATCCGTCCTAATTTAATGTAAGGAGATCATTGTAAACAATCCCGTTGCGAAATATTGATTTAAGCTGATCACTTTTTAATTCGGTTACAACGCCTTTAACCTGCAGTTTGTTACTTTCAACTTTTTCTTTGATGAAAAAGTAGTCCATAAGAAGCTTGCATTGGTTAATCACATTGAATTCAATCAGCATTTGTATCTTGACCGCCGGATCAATTGCTTTCTCATGCTTTGCCCTTAGCATCGGTTTCAAATTGAATGTTAAGGCTGACTTTAATGAATGGAGTGAATCATCGGTTTGGATCTGGTCCATGAGTTGCTGATCCTTTGATCCCACAAAAATTAACTGCGAGCAGAATTTGCGTTCAATATGTTCTTGGAGCATTTCACGCTGTTGACGATCATATCTCAACAATCTGCTACCGGGGAGCAGGTGTACGAAAATTTTATCCTGAAGCTCTTCATACTTTTCAAATCCGAAGGACGAAGAAGAAATAACCAGGGTTCTTTCTGAACCAATGTATGGTTTCAATTTCAATGGTCCGTTCATACTATGCAGGTTGAGGTTCGATTCTTGCAAATACCTGCACAAATGCTTCAACAATAATCAGGACAGACTGTATATCTTCCGACGATGATGTTTCCCGCTTATCATAGATTAAAAGTTTACCACGCTGTGATTCGATGTGGACGTCAGGATGCGTTTCCAGGAAGCTTATGAGTCGATCGCTAAAAAACCCTCTCACCTCATTTTCGTTTTCTGCTCGTAAGTAGTATTTCTTGGAGAAGTCTGGGTAATTCCGGAAATCTATGTCTTTTCCCCACGTATGCTCGAAAAATTTGGTCCACAATCTTTCCGGTTCCAATGCGAAATTCGGGATGGCAAATTCGAGGTCAGATATGAGAAATACGGTCATCACTGTATCCTGCTGAGCAGAACCTGCTCCTTCCGTGACTTGAATGTCGCTTATCTCAATCTTGCCGTTGTCTGTATACTTGGAAAGTATATTTTCTTCGTACATCACTTTTGATCCGGCGTCAATCGGGAAGTCCTTATATTTTGCCATCGCACGGACAGTCATCGGATAAAATGTAAAATCAAATTGCTCCGCAAAGTCTCGCAGTTGCATTTGCCGTTTATCTAACCTGAACTCAATCCGATCGGGTCGCTCCGGTGATATTTTTCGCGTAGCCAAAGGGTGATCCGAGTTCGCCCGGTGCTTGCCCATTCCCTGCATGTGCACATGGCCGCCTTCGTGATGATAGTCTTCTTCAAAATGATGCAAATGTTCAAGTAACGTGTGATCGACAATCAACGCCTCCGTAAAATCAAAAGTTACATTCTTGCCCGGCTTGATTTGATCCAGACATTTTTTAAAGCTTAAATAATTGGAGAATATGGCGCTATCCTTAATTTTCACATGGTATCCGGAGCCATTTTCGTTGACTTCAAAATTCGATTTAAACAAAGTTTGAAATCTTGCACCCGAAAAGAAATGAAGGACGAACTGAGCAGCAACACCTGCAAAGATTCCAACGAGTAAATCAGTGGCCAACGTTACCGTGATCGTAATAACAAAAATGATCAACTGATCCCATCCTATGTGCCACGTCTTTTTAAATTCTTTTGGTGACGCCAGACGATAACCGGTGTAAATTAACATTGCCGCCAGTGCGGAGTTGGGGATCATACGGATCAGATCTGAAGCCAATGCCACGAACGCTAAGAGAAACACGCCATGGAAAAAATTTGACCATCTGGTTCTCGCTCCATTGTTGATGTTAGCCGAAGAGCGGACGATTTCAGAAATCATTGGGAGACCTCCTATGCTACCGGCGACCAAATTTCCAATACCCACCGCTAAAGTATCTTTATTCAGATCAGATTTTCTTTTGAAAGGATCAAGAATATCGATGGCCTTTGCGCTGAGGATGGATTCGAGGCTTCCAACAAGTGCGAACATCGCTATATATTTGATCGAAGTTAGACTAAACACCTCACTAAAGTCAGGAAAGGAAATACCTCCCAAAAAACTGCTTGGTAATTGTACCAGGAGATTTCCCGGAATGATGTGATAACTGATATCAGCCAATGTATAGTCGTGCTCGTGTGCAAAATCATAATACATCGCCAGGGGCACTGCGATGAGTAACACGATCATAGGTGGAGGAATTATTTTTAATGCCTTGAATTTCACAAGCGGTAGACAAAATAAAATCAACAAACTTACAAAACCGATAAAAGCAACTTCGGGATTCATGTTGGCAATCATATAGGGTATTTCTGCCAACAATTCCAACGGCTCTTTCCCGGCGGGCTTTGCGCCGAGGAGTATTGGTAATTGTTTAGATATTATGATAATTCCTATTGCAGCCAACATACCATGAACTGCAGAGGCTGGAAAGAAGTCTCCAAGCTTGCCTGCCTTAAACACACCAAATAAAATTTGAATTCCAGCAGCGACGACAATTACAGCGAGTGTGAGCTGGTAACCTTTCATATTATCACCCTTGCCTAATTCTTCAACTGCACCTACTGCAATGGCGATGAGACCTGCCGCGGGTCCTTTGATAGTCGCGCGGGCACCCATGAATAATGAAACTAAAATCCCTCCGATGATTGCTGTATAAATTCCTGCGATGGGAGGAAATCCACTCGCTTTGGAAATGGCCAGGCATAACGGCATGGCGATTAAAAATATTAAGAAACCTGAAACACTATCAGCCTTCCAGCTTTGCTTCAAGCCTTCTAAGCCGTCACTGGGGACTCCAATTATTTTTGTACTCATATTAAATTTTGTTTTTGTCTTGATCTGGGCAAGCGAATCAGAAGGAACAGTCCTTCAAGAATACGTCAATTGAAAATTTTATAAGACTGGCTGTGACCAGGTAAGTCCCGAAGGAATCATTTGGCACAGGATTACGTCCACGCGTGGCGTTGACGTTAGAGGATTAAAATCTCAGATCAAAAAAGTACAAAAACGAGTAAAAAGAGCGGGCGCCGGGTCGTACCAAAAATCCTGATGGAAATAGTTTGGCTTTCCTTTATGGCTTGCTGTAAGATTATTGCTGTGCGCTGTTAGGTCTAATAGCGGAGCAAGATTTGAAATGGTAGCAAAATCATCGTGTTCTTTTTCATCCTTTTCCTTTAATAATAAAGGCGCAACAATAGAGCTGTGCTGGACGTGAATGCTGGTTGTCTTATTGTTCGAACCCGGTTGAACGACCAGCGGGAAAAAGGCAGGAGCAAAAAATTGGAATAGCATTAGCAGTAGTGCCATCCTCATTATATACTTTGATATCCTTACCATGCTGCAGAATTCCGTACTCGCAAAGATGAAAATTATTTTTAAGATGTTTTCGACCGCAACTTATATATTTATTACATCTGCCAGTGGTAACGTTTGAATTACAGAAAGCTGTAATGAAATTCAAACAAGGCAAGCCCCTGGCAGGAAATTTCGCGTTAATGGAGCATCCCAAACAACCTATTTTACCTTTTGCGAATGAGTTCAAGAACACCATTCACAAAAGTAAGCGGATGCGGTGGATTCCCCGGGACGTATAGATCAACTGGATATTTTTCCAAAAAGCTTCGTTGTAAGGCCTTGCTTCCGGAATGAATTCCGCCACTTATCGCATCTGTGCCAACAAGAATAATCAGCTTAGGATCTGGAATGGCATCATAACAAATCTGAACTGCTTCTGCCATGTTTTCTGAAATCGGACCAGTAATCACGATGCCATCGCAATGCCTGGGCGACGCCAAAAATTCAATACCGAAACGACCCATATCAAAATTAACATTTCCACAAGCGTTGAGTTCACCTTCATCAGCATTTGCGCCGGCGGCACTGATTTCGCGTAGCTTAAGCGATCTGCCAAACAAGGTTTGAATCTCCCTGCGAATTCTAGATTCATCCAAATTGACAGGCTCTAGATCGCCTGCTTTTATGATGAGGTTCTCACGGACATTCGTGGCAATTTTGTAATCCTTTGTAAATTTTATTTTTGAGGGGAATGCAAAAGCACATTCACCACACATGACGCATTTACCCAGATCGACGCTCACGGGTGCTTTACTTATTGCACCAGTGGGGCACACGCTCGCAAGCGCTTCTTCATCAACTCTTTCAAGTGTGATTTCAGGCCTGCCTTTGAATGGACCAGGCAACACAGGTTTTGTTACGTCGGGAATAAATTGTTTGCCGTGCTGTTTAAATATCCTTAGCTCATCTAAAATCATACGGTTGTCGTTGTGTTTTATCTAGTTTGACATATCGTTATCTGTTCACAAGTCATGGCCACAGTAGCTCAAGTTGTAGCTCTTGTTGTTGATCGGAAAATCAGAGATTTCCAAATCACGCAATGATAGCGCTAACGCCATCCAATTATGGAAGGAAGGATCTTTTACCTTGTAGTGAATTATCTCTCCCTTGTCATCCGTAACGGCAGCATGACAGATTTCTCCTCTCCATCCTTCGACCATGGAAACCGTTAATACGCCAGGCAGAATTTTCAAATTATTTTCAGCGATTGGTTTTGGAGATTGTCCATCAATCGCGCTTAACTCCCGAATAAGGCGCCGCAGATATAGAATTGATTTTTCAATTTCTACCTTTCGAAGCGCGGCCCTGGCCCACACATCTCCCGTTGTAACTGGTGACGGTGATTCGTATTTGACAAATCTATAAGCTCCGAATGGATGTGAATGACGAAGGTCCCGCGCCATGCCAGTCATTCGGGCCGCCATTCCTACAGCGCCGATTAACTCCATTTGAGTTTTTGTCACCTTCCCGATATTTTCCATGCGCATTAACGCGCTGGGTAACGCAAACAGTTTTGCCGCCATCGTCTTGAACCTGCCTTCAAAATTTTCGAGAAATTTAAGAAGTGCGTCTTGCAGTTCTTTTCCTAACGGATAATGTGTGCCGCCTGCGCGAATCAGCCCTTTTCCGAAGCGGTTTCCACACCAAAGTTGTGAATAATTTATTGTGGGTGTTCTCAGTGCGCCGAAAACGGCGGCGCCTAATTGGTAAGCAAGACCAATGCACATGTTGCTCAAGTCTCCAATGTGCATGGCGAGGCGTTCCAACTCTAGTCCAATCGTACGTTCAATATCAAGCTGATCATTTTTTTTTTGAAGCCCTGCCATGCTTTCAATGAGGTATGCAAATGCAGAAGCATGTCCAACGGCAGTATCTGCAGCAATGCTTTCCGACAGCACAGTACGTTGCAGCAAGGTTTTTTTTCTCACGTAGGTATCTTCGACACCTCGGTGTTGCCAACCCAGCTGAATTTCCAGATGCAGCACGGTTTCGCCATTGCATAAAAATCTAAAATGTCCCGGTTCAATCACCCCCGCGTGTATTGGACCGACTCCCACTTCGTGAAGTTCTGAGCTCGTGATCTTATAAAATGGATAATTGTTAATGACTTTTGAATGATCCGCCCGATTGAACGCATATCGCACCGGCTTTTTCCAGGGGTGACTTAGGAAGTCAACACCAAAGTTCTCCATTATTTCTCGCTCATAGCCGTGAAACGCATACACGTTCTTCGTTATCGACATCAGTTGAAGATCCCTTTTAAAGGGTTGTTCGTGAGATAGAATTTTAATTTCTGCATCAAGATCATTGGCGATGCAACAAATAAATTTTAACACTTTGCCCTGGGGAAATGCATGATACGTCACGCAGTGGTTTTGATCATTTTGCATTAACGACATCACTTTAGCGTAGAATTCACTGTAAGAGATTACAGGAATATCATTGAGCCGAATGGTTCCTTGATTTTTTATCGCCACGTACAAGCTTGTGTCAATTGTAGATTCCATGATTATGAAGGAAGCGATTCGATCGCACTGTTTATACTTTGAACAATAATCTCGGGTCTAAATAACCCGATGTAGAAAACGATGATAATTAAAACCAATTGAATCACTGATTCAAAGTTGGTAACCCCACGCATGTTAATCGAGGCAGAGCTTTTTTTCAAAAAGACAATCCCCAACATTTTAATTGCCAGGCCATAAATAATCAGCAATACCATCAACAAAACAAGAATGGCTATCCACCAATAGTTATTGGCAATTAGCGACTGAAACATCATCAGTTCTGATATTAGCATTCCAGAAGGCGGCATGGCGATGATCGACAAAAATCCAAGCAGCAGCACAATCCCTCCCAATGGATTCACCCGAAGATAACTACCGATCTTTTCGTCTAATTTACTATCGTAAATACGATGCATTTGAGAGACCTGAAAGAACAAACTGGCTTTCACCAGCGAATGCATAATCAAGTGAAGAATGGCTGCAAAATAACCTATACCCCCGCACGAGAATGCGATCATGACCAAGGCTGCATGTTCCATACTTGAATAAGCAAACATTCGTTTTACATTCTTCACTTTGAGAATATAGACCGCCGAGAAAAAGAGCGACAAAATTCCTGTTATCATGAGCAGTTTATTCATCCATGGCAAAATGCTGGTGTGAGAAAAAGCCTCATAAAAGCGGTATATCGCAATGAACCCCGCGTTCATTAATACCGAAGACAGACTGGCACCGACCTGGGATGGAGAAGCATCCTTAGCGTCGATGTCGACATTAAACAGGGGAACGAGGCCGAGCTTCACAGAAAAACCCGTTACGATAAGTAAGAAACACGCTTTAAGCCAAACCGGATTGAGTTCTGTTGATACGCTTCTTATTGTGGAAAATGAGAAATCAATGTTGCTCACTTGCTGACCGGCCAGACCAAGGAAGAGGACACCGGCAAAGGCAAGGGCTATTCCAATGGAACAGATGAATAGATATTTCCAGGTAGCTTCAAGAGATTCCCTCGTTCGGTTATGGTAGATCAGAATCGAAGCACCGAGCGTGGTCGCTTCCATGAATGCCCAGAGAATTCCAAAATGTGACGTGAGGAGAACACCCACAATTGCTCCTGTAAAAAAGATTGTCCCGGCATTGTGTAGAGACTCGACGTCGGACTTGATATCACGAAAAGTTACAAACTTTACGTAGTGAATGGACGAGACCAGCGTGACCAGCAGCAGTATAAAATAAAAAATCAAACCCAGCGTATCACAATAAAAAAAATCATTTAACGGTTTACCTACATGTTGAGTGAGATAGTATCCTAAGCCTCCCATCAAGCCTACATATGCCAGCGTAATGCCGTGGTTTATGTTTCTGCTTCTTACAAAATATGCTGTGAGTGAAAGAATCGCAGTCAAACCAAAGAAAGAATATAGCATATAACTTTAATCTTTAAGTTGTGATAATTGTGAGGAATCTGTGTTTTGAAAATAATCTTTCATCTTGTTGAAGAATATTCCCATGATGAGGACACTGGTAAAAATGTCCAACAGGATGGCGGCATTCACAAACATTGGCATGGAGGAACCCAATGCCAGTGAAAGCAAAAAGATTCCATTTTCAATGACCAGATAGCTTATCAGGTGAGTGACGAGGTCCCGGTTATTAATTGCAATAAAGAGGCCCACGAGTATGGAGGAAATGGCGGCCGTAAAATACTTCGCCTGCAGATCTGCGTCCGCTCCCAGTTCATCGTGGAGCATGTATCCGCATAAGAAACTGATGACAATGATTGCTGTGGAAAACAACACGGAGTAATATCCTTTGATAGGTCCGCTGTGGTGCCGGTGTATTTTATGCTTGGTAATCCGGCTCAAAAAGATCGGAACAAAGATCGCTTTGAAGATCAATGTCTCGACCAATATAAAGAGCAGTTGGACAATTTCATTTTCTTTGAGCTCAACATAAGCAAGGCCAAATAGAATTATTCCCTGGACGGCCATCAAACTAAAATAGCTCTTCACCATCTCTACTTTTGCAACATAGATAAGGGACATGATAAATAGGATGATAAGAAAATTAGCCATGGTTAAATTCTGTTTTTAATTATTATGATGACGAAAATCAATACCATTGCAACAGCACTGACCGATAAAATATACTGCGCGTTCATTGCCATCTTATTCCTCGCGCGAAAAGATTCGAACCATCCGATACCCGCCGCAAAAGCGATTTGAAGAACGAGAAAGATTGCGATCCTTTCCCACAAGGCGAGAGCCTGCGGTATCAAACAATTTGCGCTTAGAGTGCTGAAGAGGACAAATTTCAGATTGGTCGCCGTTTTGATCAAAGCGAGATCAAAACCGCTGTGGTCTAACACCATTACCTCGTGAACCATGGTCAATTCCAGGTGAGTCAACGGATCATCTACTGGAAGTCGGCTGGTTTCGACAAGGGTGATATTTGCAAGTACATACCCTGCAATTACTGCGATCATGATAGAGAAATAGTTATCGTAGTGCAGGTTAACAAAAATGTCGTGAAAGGAAGAGTAGCCAGTGAACATTGCGAGCGCGCTGAACATGATAAAGAAGGCAGGCTCAATGAGCAGAGAATAGAAAGCTTCGCGGTTTGCCCCCATGCCTTCAAACCCACTGGATACGTCAAGTGCGCTGAGGATGATCAGAAAGCGACCGAGACCCAGGAGATAAGAAAATAAAATAAAATCGCCCGTAAATGAGAACAAAGCATCGTTCTCTTCAAAAGGAATAAAAAGCGCTGCGACAAGAACCGATGAAAAATAAATCACAGCACCGATTTGAAAAACAAAACTTGATGACGTGCTGTAAACCGATCCCTTTTTAAATAACCTGAAGATATCATGCCAAGGCTGCAGAATTCCAGGACCCTTTCTTCCACTGGTAAGCGCTTTTACTTTTGCGATAATGCCGGGAAAGTAAATGGAAGCGACGAGGATCAATGTCAGTGAGAGCATATTAGATGACGTTAAGAAATGTTAGCAATCCCAGTATGAGTAAAAAGACCATAGGATAGATCAAGTAGTGATTGATCAATCCAGACTGAGCAACGCCTGCTCTGGGCAAATATTTGGTGAGCAGATTTACCCAGCTCAGAATGGTTTTTTCTTCAATAAGATCTTTGGATTCGGTGTGGAATGTTTTCGGCGGAGGGAAAATTTCCCTTTCAGTGAACGATTTGTAATTTCTTTGATAGTCGATTAAGGGATCGACAATCTGGCGTAAGCTGTCAGCATACGACGTGGGCGTATATTGATGTCGGAAATCGCCAGCAGAATATCCGCAGCCCCAGGTAGGACCTGTTGCCACCTTAACACGCGATTGAGCCCAGACTCTGAGGAGAACGAGCGCTGCGATGATCACAATCAGCAAAATATGAATGTTACTCGTCATGGTCAGCGAACGTGAAATTTCTTCACGAATAAGATTTGATGGATTTATTCCAGGAAACTGTCCCAAAATGTCAACCATCAGGCCGCCAAAGAACGGCGCTCTTAATCCGATGGAAAGGATTAGTCCGATCAGAACAACCGCGGGAACCAACATTCCCTTTGGTACTTCGTCGACTTGCTGAGTAATTTCAGACCTGCGCGTGCCGAGGAAACTCATTCCAAAAGCTTTTGAGAAACAATAAATGCACAGGCCGCCAATAAGTACCAATCCTAAGAGTGTTCCGATACTGACCAACGACATTGAAAAGTCTGCCAGCGGTAAATGATGAAGAATGCCACTATATATCAGGAACTCGGAAATGAACCCATTAAACGGTGGAATACCACTGATCGCCAATGCGCCAACTAAAAACGCGATGGAAGTATAGCGCATATTTTTGACCAGGCCTCCCAGACTGTCCATATTCACTGTATGGGTGGCATAGTAAACATTGCCCGCGGTGAAAAACAGTAGAGATTTGAACAAAGCATGGTTAAGGTTATGAAGGAGTGCGCCCGCCAGGCCCAAGATCATTAATGTTTCATCGTTCACTGCTTTACCGAGAATACCAATCCCCAGTCCCATTCCAATGATGCCGATGTTTTCGATGCTATGATAGGCGAGTAATTTTTTCAAATCGTGCTGCATAATGGCCATGATCACTCCCATTAAACCAGAGACGATACCGATTACAAGTACAATAGTGCCAATCGCCATCAGGTTATCTTGAAGCAGGGAAACAACTCGAAAGATTCCATAAATACCCATCTTGATCATCACACCGCTCATGACACCAGAAACGTGAGAAGGCGCGGCAGGGTGAGCACGCGGCAGCCACGAATGCAAGGGGATAAATCCTGCTTTGATGCCGAACCCGGCAAAAAATATCAGGAACAAAAGGATGTTTTTCTTTGTCGAAAAATAGCTTGCCACGCCGTCAAAACTAAGGTGACCGGTTTGATTGTCGGCGATGAGAAATCCAATCATGATTAGCGCAAAACCGAAGTGCATCTGAAGAAGGTAATTAATGCCCGTTTTCAGCGTTGATTCCTTTTGCCCTTCAAAAATTACGAGTATAAAGGAGAACAATGACATCAATTCCCAGGCGAGCAAAAAAGCAATACCGTCACGCATGGTGGTGACTAGCAGCATAGCGCCATGCAACCACAGAAAACTGAAAAGATGCAACGAAATAAATACGGCGCGTTTCTTTGACATGTAGGGCTTCAGATAGCCACCAGCATATAAAATTCCGCAGAGGCAAATCAAATTGATTATCAAAATAAAATAAGCACTCAACCGGTCGATCACCATTGTAATCGGGCCGCTCCAGGTTGAAATGCCTAATGGAATTGATAAGCCATCTGTTGTGAACGCCTGAATTGCCCAACTCGTGGTGCTCGCAACCAAAAAGACGTGGAGTATAACGCAAAGAGGGTATTTCCACTTTTTTGGAAGAAAAAATACCCCAAAGGAAATTAGCAGCGCAAGATTGAATACCGTTACCATGGGCTATTTTTTACTGGGTTTTAAAAATTAAGGTTGTATTTACAACGTATGGGATAGACAATGTGAAACTGTCATTAAAAACGTGAATGGGAGGATGCAATAACCACGTGGGAAATCGACTACAACAAATCAATCGTTGGCTTATTCAGCTCTCCCTTCACGAATCGGGAAAATGAAAATCAAATTAGAAAAGTATTGTTCCGAAGAAATAATGTTGGCTGAGGATCATACCATCGTTCGTCTGAACAATAGATATTTTTGCTCGTATGCGATGCGGTGAGATTAAAACCATGAATGGTCAGATCAAGTAATGGTGATAAGTCCGACTCACATGAAAATCCTTCGTGCTCCTTTTCATCTTTTTCCTTTAATAAGAAGGGAACAACGAGAGAATTGTGTTGTACATGAACAGACTGACTGTTCGCGGGGGAAATTTCCTGAACGGTCACCGGCAGGAAACAAGGCGCAAAAAATTGAATCAGTATCAAAATAAGCGCAAGCTTCACTATTTTTTTTGAGATACTGTTCATAAAAAATCCTAGACCGTTTTAGCAATTATTTCAAAAATAAATCATTGCTATTCTGACAATTTAGGATTTTTATTGTAATAAGATGGGCAACTATGCCTAATATTTTTTTAGGAACTTCATGAGTGTCGTTATCTCTCTGGTTGTAATTGCAGGAAAATTTGCAATGCGGAACGAGGTTGTTTTCCAATTTCCATAACCTTCACCCAGTAGCAACCCTTCTACTTTGGCGTCAATTTTTATTTTCTGGATCAACTCAGGCGCTGCCGAAATTGGCAATACTGTATAAGAACGGACTTCATCTTCGGTGACGAGGTGCCTCAAGCTTGTGGTTGAGAAAAAATCCATCCACTTTTCGTAACGCTCCAAAATCGCTGAATGTACTTTATCAATGGATTCGCTGTTTTCCAGTACGCGCATCAATAAATAGATCCCCAGTACATTAGGCGTACAGGAAGTTTGCCACTTGGCCATCATTTCAGTCATGAAGCCTAGGCTGTTGTAATGGTTTTTTTCGCCAATAGCTTCAGACTGACTTAGCGCTTGCGGCGAACAAATAAGGAGACCGAGACCTGCGGGCAACCCGAAACATTTTTGCACGGAAGCGAACCAGATGTCCGCAGCTTTGAAGTCGAGTTGGATACCGGCCATGGATGACGTTGCGTCGATGGCAATTAAATAACTTGGATTTGTCTTTTTAATAGCTCTAATGCTAGTACTTGAAACTTGGGTGCCATTGGATGTTTCGTTTTGGGTAACACAGATAATACCTTCCCGTTGCTCGAAGATTAATTTCTTGGGATTTAATTTTTCATTTAATTCAAAAGGAATGGGAACAGCGAGTGGATGAAGGCGTTTGGTATAATCAAACCATTTTTGTCCAAACGCTCCGTTGTACAGGTGAAAGCTTTTTTCTTTTACCAGTGACTGAGCGATAATTTCCCAGCATTCAGTAGCCGAGCTGGTAAAAAAAACCGTATAACTTTTAGGTATATTTAGTTTTTGCTTTAAAAGATTGATCGTTTTTTCCGACAACTTCATGAAGTCATCACTCCGGTGATTGATGCTCATAATACCCGACTTAAAAGCGTCTTTTGTATACTTCGGGATTTCGTTGTGGACGCGCGAAGGTCCTGGATAAAAGCTTATCATAGTAATGAATTGTGTTGTAAAAATAGAAAGAAATATGTCCTCGTTTGCAAGCTTGTAAACGGTTTAGAGGATACTTCGGGAATAATTTCTGTACGAAATCGACAACCCGGTTTTACTTTCGCACTTTATCGTTTGTTATAAATGAATTTTTCAACGGAACATTAATAAATTTAGACGGCGCTAACGGGTTCTGGAACTTGTGGCAACAGACTGAATTACGATCAGATGACAAAAATTCCTATTTCAACTTATATTCTAATTGGTATCAATCTCTCCGTTTTCGGCTGGCTGGCCCTACAGCAGCAAAGCTTGATGTTCGGTACCGATAGGGACTCTTTGGCTATTCTTCACGCTGGTGCCAATTTCAATCCATTTACATTGGGTACTCAGCCTTGGAGGATCATAACATCGATGTTTCTACACTACGGCATCCTTCATCTTGCGGTTAACATGTATGCATTGTACCAGGTTGGAACGTTGCTGGAACCTGCAATGGGCAAAACGCGATTTCTGTTATTGTACTTCTTTTGTGGTGTAGGGGCGGGACTCGCAAGTTTAGTCTTCCACGTGTACATACCAAGCGCTGGCGCTTCCGGCGCATTATTCGGTTTGTTTGGTTACCAATTGGGCGCAGAGATTATTGGAAATTTTCATGACCGGCGGCAGTTGCTAAATGTCTTTTTGAATTTTGTTGTATTCGTGGCGATCAATGCTTTCATCGCCACGAGAATAAACGTTGATATAGCTGGTCATATCGGAGGCTTGTTAGCAGGATTGTTCCTGGCGGTGTGTCATTTCAAATTTCGTTGGTTTATTCAGGAGAAATTCCTGACGTTATTGTTGCTGCTGCTGGCCAGTACGTTGCTGGTATTGCCAAAAGATCAGGTACGTTACTACGAAATTTTTCAACAGGTTTTGAGAAACGATGATCGCATTAATAGTTTTTATTTTGGTATTAGAAGCGATGGCGAAATACGAGATAGCTTGGTTAAGATACTGCCAATTTGGGATTCTATTTCCTCATCACTCAACCACTTAGAAAGAGTTCCCCCTGAATTGAGGGCGGATACGGCCATTCTAAAAGACTACGTTCAATTTCGCCGACAGGGAACATTCTATCGGGTCAAACTAATTGAACGCCAATCTTATATTTACCTCGACAGCCTTGAAATCCTGGATGCTTCGTTCAGTGCCCTGCCACCGTTAAGGTATGTGCTGAATTTTAATGCAAAGGATCCTCAACCAATAGAGGATACAACCAATGCTAAGAAGCCACTCCTGTTCCCTTCGAAGGTTTACTATGATGGTCAGTGGA
>Ga0190271_10001026_pt1 | contig 15377 bp, 12 predicted proteins | sample Popmic356T_FD_133747 | JGI IMG/M metagenome (GOLD analysis project Ga0190271, IMG submission 133747) | Populus adjacent soil microbial communities from riparian zone of Weber River, Utah, USA - 356 T | ecosystem: Environmental > Terrestrial > Soil > Riparian zone | place: USA: Utah | collected...
GAGGCGCCGGAGCTGGGGCTCTCCGAGGAAGTCTTCATCGAGGGCGAGGCCGTCGCGCCGGACGTGATCGAGGCCGAGGCCGAGGCCGAGGTCGAGACCGCCGAGCCCGAGGCTGCCGAGGTCGCCGACGTGGATGCGGTCGAGGCGGAAGCAGTCGAGGTCGAGCCCGAGGCCGCCGAGGTCGAGGCCGAGGAGGAGCTGCCCGCCCCCGAGGCCGTCGCAACCGATGACGACGAGGCTCCCTCCGCGGACGAGGCCGCGCCCGAGGCAGAAGCCTCCGGCGAGCCTGACGACGAGCCGCGCTAGGCGCCCGGTCGCCGTCGCGATCACGGGCGGTATCGGCGCCGGCAAGTCAACGGCGCTCCACGCGTTCGCCCGGCACGGCGTCGCCACGATCTCGAGCGACGAGATCGTGCATCGTCTGCTACGGGAGGATCCCGAGGTGAAGCGCGCCGTCGTCGAGCGCTTCGGCACGGACATCCTCGGTGCCGACGGCGAGATCGACCGGGGGAGGGTCGGGAAGGTCGTCTTCTCCGATCGCGAGGCGCTTGCCTGGCTCGAGCAGCTCCTCCACCCGCGTGTCGTCGGCAGCTATCTCGCCTGGCGCGAGGAGCTCGCGGCGCTCCCCGAACCGCCGGCCCTCTGCGTGACGGAGGTGCCGCTGCTCTACGAGGTCGGCGGCGAGTCGCGCTTCGACAAGGTCGTCGTCGTCACCGCCTCGCCGGAAGTGCGCGTGTCGCGTCGCATCGGCCCCCTGCGCGAGCGCGAGCAGCGGCTCGTCCCTGAGGAGGAGAAGATCCGCAAGGCGGACTTCGTCTATGTGAACGACGGCACGCTCGCCGACCTGGACGAGTTCGTGTCCGGCGTTGTGGCCACCCTGTCCTAGTGCTCCCCCAGGCACTGCACACCAGGTCCCTGCCGCGCGATGAGCGGCGCCATGCGTCGTCCTCAGTCGCCCCCATACCATTGGGTATGGAGTCTCCTTGCGTCCTAGCCTGGCTTGCTCCTCCCACGCCAGGAACGAGGGCGCAGTACCTGGAGGAGCACTGATGAGGTTCGTCCTCAGTGGCGTCGTGCTCCTGGCCGCCCTCGTGGCCGGCTTCTACTACGTGGAGGACACGAAGCCGTCCTGGTACGCCCGACTGCGCTACCCGCTCGAGTACGAGCACATCGTGCGCGGGCACGCGCGCCAGTACGACCTCGACGCGGCGCTCCTCGCGGCAGTCATCTACCGCGAGAGCAAGTTCGACGCTGACGCGCGCTCGTCGTCGGGCGCGATCGGGCTCATGCAGCTGCTCCCGAGCACGGCGGAGGGAATCGCCCAGCTCACCGGCGGGAGCCGCTTCGAGGTCGACGACCTCTACGACCCGGAGATCAACGTACGCTACGGCTCCTTCTACCTGCGCCGGCTCCTGCAGAAGTACGGGGACGTGCGCCTGGCGCTGGCCGCGTACAACGCGGGTCAGGCCAACGTCGACGAGTGGGTTGCGGACGGCCGCGAGGAGATTCCCTTCCCCGAGACCCGGGAGTTCGTCGAGAATGTCCTCGAGGCGCGGGAGGTCTACGAGCGAGCCTACGCGGACGAGCTGGGCCTGGACGAGTAGGGCCGTCTAGGGGCAGTTCCTCGCGCCGTCCCCGCGATCCCTGCGGCACAGGTCGGGGCCCGGGCCGCCGAGGAGTCGGTCGCCTCGCCTGCGATCGCGCGCGTCGAGCGAGTCGGGCCCGCCGGCCCCCCGCAGGACGTCCCGGCCGCGGTGGTCGAAGATGACGTCCGCGCCGCCCTGTCCGCCCAGCATGTCGTTGCCGGCTCCGCCGAAGAGCGCATCCGCGCCGCCGCCGCCGAGGACGACGTCGTTGCCCCCGAGCCCCCTGAGCTCCTCGACCGCGGGCGTCCCGGTCAACGTGTCCGGGCCGTCCGTGCCGAGGAGCAGCGGGCTCCAGCTGAGGACGATCTCGCCCTCGCTCGCGAAGCCTTCCAGGGGCGCCACCTGGATCATGTAGGTCGTCGACGCTTCGGCGTCCACGAGCGCCACCCAGCTGGAGCAGCAGCCACGGTCGGGATCGTCGTCGTTGAAGGCCAGCTGCGTGAGCGACTCGACGCTTGTCCCTTCGTACACGCCGAGGACGGTGTCGACGCCGGCGGTCCCGAAGGTCGAGAGCTTGTAGGTCCCGTCCGCGGGCGGCTGCCACGAGTACCAGACGGTCGACTCGATCCCGAACGGCGGCTCCCCCGGCTCGGAGGTCGCCCCGGCGAGCATGTCGCCCGTCCGTGTCCCGTCCGCTCCCGTCAGGGCGATCGCGTCCGAGAAGTTGTCGTTGCCGGGCGACGGCTCGGCGTTCAGGAAGAAGACGCCCGACTTGCCGGCGAACCCGTCCACAGCGATCCGGTAGGTCACGCCGGGTGTCGTCTCGAAGCTGACCGTGGAGCCGCCGGACGTGCCATCGTCGTTCGACGCCACCTCGACGAGGTTGTCGACCGTCGGGCCCGTGTACACGCCGAGGAGCGTGTCGAAGCTCGCGAACGTCCTCAGCGCGAGGTGGGGGACGCTGCTGTCACCGGGCGCGGTCCAGCTGAACCACACCGACTTGCCGCCGGCGTTGCCGGCGTGGGCGGGCTCGCCCGCTTCCTTGGTCGCGTTGACGGTCGTTCCCTCGAAGAACTCCGCCTCGAGCGAGCCCAGGTCGACGGCGTCGGCGAATGCGTCGTTGAGTGGGGCGGAGGCGCCGGCGGCCGCGCCGGCCGGCACAGCCATGACCAGAGCGACGAGCACGAGCGTGAGAGTGCGCACCGACGCCTCCTGAAGAGTCGTATGAGAGTTACTTTACGGCTTCCTCGGCAGCACGTACTTGACGTAACCGCCGAGGACTGTCCCGGCCGGGTTCTGCGCGTACGAGCACGCCACCGCGCACGGGCCGAACGACGGCGGGCCGTTCTGGCCGACCACGGCAACCGTGTTCCGGCCGCCCTTCAGCGCCGCGGCGATGTTGAAGCGCGTCAGGGCGTTCTGCGCCATGGTCGAGACGGATGGGTTGGTGATGCTCCCGACGGTCCCGATCAGTGTCCCGTTCACGTAGACGGCCGCGAGGTCGTCGGTCGACACCCAGAGCCAGGCCTGGGTGACGACGCCGCGCAGGGGGATGCCGACGTCGCGCGCGAACACGTAGCGGGCGAGGTCGGAGGGGGTGGTGGCCCCGGTCACGCCGGGCGCCCAGATCCAGCGCGCGTCCGGAATCGCGGCGAGATCGGCCCGCCAGCCGGAACCGGGGTGGCCGTAGAGCGTGGCGCCGGCAGGGCAACTGACCGGCGCCGTGGCGTTCAGGCAGACATGCTGGGCGTTGCCCAGAAACGTCGGGCCCTGCCGTGTCGCAGAGTTCGGAACCTGGGTGTAGACGCGCCAGTTCTGGTCGGACGCGAAGTTCTCCGTCCACACCTTGCCTTTGGCGAACGCGAGCGAGGGGAGCAGGAGCAGGGTCAAGAGGAAGAGCAGGAACACGCGCATAGGACCTCCTTCAGACAGGGTGACCGACGCTACGGGAACGCAGGTGCTATGTAAACCCCCGCGCGGAAGGCCTCACCGCCTGACGAGCTCGCAGTCCGGCGCGACCTCGTCGCGCCTGTCGGCGCGCACGACGTCCCGACCTGGGCCGCAGATGAGCACGTCCCGTGCGTTGTCGCGAGCGTACAGGCTGTCCCTCCCGGGCCCGCCCGAAAGCGAGTCCCGCCCGCTGTCACCGAACAGCCGGTCAGGGCCGTCGCGTCCCCAGAGCTCGTCGTTGCCCCCGCGGCCGCAGAGCGAGTCGAGCCGGGACGTGCCGACGAGGCGGTCATTCCGGGCCGTGCCGCCGTGGGTACAGATCCAGCTCAGCGGCAGGCCCGGCGGCGGCGGGGCGCACAGGTTGAGCAGCCGGCGGCGCACCGTGGCGAGTCGTTGCCTCGCTTCGGGCCTGCGAACCAGATTCACGAGCTGACCGGGATCGACGGCGAGGTCGTAGAGCTCTTCCTCGCGCGTGCCGTAGGCCACGTAGACATGACGGGATCCTCTGATCGCGCAGTAGCTGGGGATGGACCGGTTCGGGCCGGTCTGGCGACCCTCGACGAGAAAGTATCGCCGCCAAGGCGACGGTCTCCCCTCGATGAGCGCCCGCAGGCTCCGTCCGTCGGTCGCCCTCGGCGTCCCAGCGTAGGACGCGATGGTCGGCGCGAGATCGATGTTGAGGGCCAGCCGCGGCTCGGTGCGGGGTGCCGAGACTGCTCGGTCGTACCGGATCACCAGGGGGACGCGAATCGACTCCTCGTAGGGCGCCTGCTTCCCGTTCAGACGATGCTCTCCCCAGAACAGGCCGTTGTCCGACGTCAGGGCGATGAGCGTGTCCTCGAGGACTCCGCTGTCTTCGAGCGTCGAAAGCACTCGGGCGACGGCCTCATCGACCGAGCGGAGGCTCTGGAGCTGCCTTCGTCTGAAGGCGTCGAGCTGCGCCGGAGCCACCAACGCGGGGTAGGCCCGAAGCCACGACGGCTTGTCGCTGATGTCGGGCTCGTTGTAGCTCGCGGGCCGCCACGGCTGAAGGCCCGGGAACGCATTCGCGTGGCGAGGCGCAGGCGTCGCCGGCAGGTGCGGAGCGTAGGGCGCGTACATGAGAAAGAACGGCGCGGCGGGACGCACACGGATGAACTGCTCGACCTTGGCGGCAAGCACGTCGGTCGAGTACTCGTCGGGCTCGCTGCCGTACTCGACGATCGTGCCGTCGACGTTGAGCGCGTAGTCGAAGAAGTTGGCCACGTTGGCCGGCGTGAAGGCGGCCCAGGAATTCCAGCCGGGCGGGACGGATGTCCCCCTGTACGAGTTGAGGTACTTGCCGAAGAAGCCGGTGCGGTAGCCCGCTCGGCGCAGCCAGGTGGCGAGCGTCGAAGTGTCCTTGAAGTTGATGAAGCCACCGTTCGTGTAGACGCCCGTCGAGCGCGAGTAGAGACCCGTGAGGAGGCTCGCCCGGCTCGGACAGCAGAGCGGGTTCACTACGAAGGCATTGGTGAAGGTGACGCCCTTGCGGACAAGCTCGGCCTGGACGGTCGGCATGGTCGAGAGCGTGTCCCAGCGCTGGTCGTCGGTCAGGATCACGACGACGTTTGGGGATGCTGCGGAGGCCCCGCCCGCCACCGCAAGGAAGAGTCCAACGGTCGCCGCAACCAATCCCCCCCGGAACCTCACGAGGCTTCAGGCTAGCGGCGTCAGGCGCCCGGCGCCGGTCGCTTCGTGAAGACGAGCATCTTCTGGCCGCGCGGATGGCCCCACTCACCGATGTAGTCGACCGACAGCGGCCCGGCGCGGCAAAGCTCCTCGAAGGCCGAGAACTCGTAGCGCACGATTGGATCCTTGCCGTACGGCAGCTCGGAGCGGTCGACGTGATCAGCCGCCTCGCCGCTCCGCTCGTTGAACGTCGCGTAGAGGCGTCCGCCCTGCGCGAGCGTCTCGCCGACGTTCTGAAGGCAGAGCTCGATGGCGTCGAGCGGGATGTGCGTGAAGACCGACTGGGCGAGCGCGAAGTCGAAGGCGCGGTCGAAGCGCGCGACGCCGAAGTCGTCGATCACCTCGAGAACAGGTCGCTTGCTGACGAGGCCGTAGCGCGGCAGCTCGACGTCGCGGCCCGCTTCGAGCCGCTCCGGGCTCCGGTCGAAGCCGTAGTAGTGCCCGGCCTCGAGGTAGCGGATGAAGTGCACGCCACCCCGGAGGCTGCCGCAGCCAACGTCGAGGAAGTAATGGTCGGGGCGAAGGCCCTGGCCGACGAGGAAGTCGAGCTGAAGCCGTCCCAGCTCCTCCCACATTCCGCCCACCGCCTTCCGGTGCCAGCCGGGCTCGACATGCCGGTAGAGCCGGGCCGGAACGATCCGTTTAACGCCCCGCTTGACGCGCATCGGGAGGACGGGTCGCACGATGTTCCGGGTGCGTTGGAGGAACGCCATTTTCTGCAGGCCGAGGCTACAGCAGCGGCTTGACCCGGCGAGGCGGGCGGGTGCACGACCGCCGCTACGATGGCTCGATGTCCGAGTTCCGCGTCTCCGAGGCCTACCGGCCGACCGGCGACCAGCCCACGGCGATCGAGGCGCTCGCCGGGTCGATCGGGCACGGCGACCGCTACCAGACCCTGCTTGGCGCCACCGGTACCGGGAAGACGGCGACGATGGCGTGGATCGCCGAGCAGGTTCAGAAGCCGACGCTCGTGATCGCCCACAACAAGACGCTAGCCGCGCAGCTCTGCAACGAGTTCCGCGAGTTCCTGCCGGGGAGCGCGGTCGAGTACTTCGTCTCCTACTACGACTACTACCAGCCGGAGGCCTACGTCCCACAGGCCGACCTCTACATCGAGAAGGACGCCTCTATCAACGACGACATCGACCGGCTTCGGCACGCGGCCACTGCGGCGCTCCTGGCGCGCAAGGACGTCCTCATCGTCGCGTCGGTCTCGTGCATCTACGGGATCGGCTCGCCGGAGGCCTACGAGGAGAAAACGGTCGCGCTCGGCGTCGGCCAGGAGATCGACCGAGACGTGATGCTGCGGAAGCTCGTCGACATCCAGTACGCGCGCAACGACTCCATCCTCGGCCGCGGGCGCTTCCGGGTGCGGGGCGACGTCGTCGAGGTGCAGCCGGCACACATGGAGTCCGCCTACCGCGTCTCCTTCTTCGGCGACGAGGTCGAGCAGATCACGCACTTCGACCCGCTCTCGGGCGAGATCTACGCCCGTCTCGAGCACCTCGCCATCTTCCCGGCGACGCAGTACGTGACCTCGCGGGACACGATCGAGCGCAGCGTCGGCGAGATCAAGCACGAGCTAGCCGAGCAGGTGAAGCTCTTCGAGTCGCAGGGGAAGCTGCTCGAGGCGCACCGGATCCGCCAGCGCACCGAGTACGACCTGGAGATGCTGCAGGAGCTCGGCTACTGCAACGGGATCGAGAACTACTCGCGAATCCTCGACGGCCGCGAGCCCGGGACGCCGCCGCACACGCTGCTCGACTTCTTCGGCGAGAACTTCCTGATCATGATCGACGAGTCGCACCAGACCGTGCCCCAGATCGGCGGCATGTACGAGGGCGACCGCTCGCGCAAGGAGACGCTCGTCGAACACGGCTTCCGTCTTCCGTCCGCGCTCGACAATCGGCCGCTGCGCTTCGACGAGTTCCTCGAGCGCGCACCGCAGCTCCTGTTCGTCTCGGCAACACCGGGCGCGTTCGAGCTGCGCAACTCGACGAACGTGGCGGAGCAGATCATCAGGCCGACCGGCGTCGTCGACCCGGAGGTCGAGCTCCGCCCGACGAAGAATCAGATCGACGACCTCCTCAACGAGATCCGGCGGCGGGAAGAGGCGGGCGAGCGCGTCCTCGTGACCACCCTGACGAAGAAGATGGCGGAGGACCTGACCGACTACCTGCTCGAGTCGGGGGTGCGCACGCGCTACCTCCATTCCGAGGTGGACACGCTCGACCGGATCAAGATCATCCGCGAGCTGCGCCTGGGCGAGTACGACGTGCTCGTCGGCGTCAACCTCCTGCGCGAAGGCCTCGACCTGCCGGAGGTCTCGCTCGTCGCCATCCTCGACGCTGACAAGGAGGGCTTCCTCCGCGGCCAGACGGCGCTGATCCAGACGATCGGCCGTGCGGCGCGGAACGTGAACGGCAAGGTCGTCATGTACGCCGACAAGATGACCGAGGCGATCAAGGGCGCCATCGACGAGACGACGCGCCGGCGCGAGATCCAGCTTCGCTACAACGAGGAGCACGGGATCACGCCGGAGTCGATCGTCAAGGGCGTCTCGGACATCGCCGAGTTCCTCTCGCTCGAGTCGGCGCCGCACGTGCCCGGGCGGCGGCGGCGCGGTCAGCGCCAGGTCGAGGGCATGACGAACGAGGAGCTGGACAAGCTCGTCGTCACGCTCGAGGAGGAGATGTTCGCGGCGGCGGAAGAGCTCCGCTTCGAGTACGCGGCCAAGCTCCGGGACGAGATCAAGGATCTGCGGCGCGAGCTCCAGGCTGCCGCCGAACCGGCGTAGCCCGCCGCGGCGCGATCTCGACCGCCTCGACGGCGCGCTCGACCGAGGATGAGCGTCCGCAGGTAACGGACCGGCCTGCCTTCCCGCGTAAGCTCCTCGGCGGCCGAGCGAGCCCGGGCGGCCGCCTTCCGGAGGCCGTCCGAGCCCGCGTGCGACAGATACAGCTCGGCGAGATACCTCACCATCCGTGTCTCCAGTCAGGTGCCGATCCGCGCGACCGTGCTGTTGAATGGGTTCGCGACCCAGACCGCGCCGTCACCGACGGCCAGGCTCATGGGACTTCCTTCCACGGGGATCGGCTCGCCGGCCGGGCCTTCCGACCCGGCGTCGATCCTCGTGACCGCTCCCGCTCGATCCGCGATCCAGGCGGCGCCGTCTCCGGCAGCGACTGCCACGGGCTGACCCCCGACGGCAATCGGCTGCCCGACGAGCTCGCCTGTTCGCGCGTCGATGCGGGTGACCGTGCCGGCGTCGGGATTGGCGACCCAGACCGTGCCTTCGGCGACCGTGATGCCTGTCGGCCCCGCTCCTACGGCGATCGGCTTGCCCTTCGGCCGGTTGGATTCGGCGTCCAGCCGCACGACCGTGCCCTCGGAGGGACTGACGACCCACACTGAGCCGTCGCCGGCCGCGATCCCGGCGAAGTCAGGGTTGCCGACAGCGCGGCCGACGACCCGCGGCGAGGTGGAGAGCACCTTGCCTGTCTTCGCGTCAATGCGGGTGACCGTGCCGTCCAGCGCGTTGAAGACCCACACCGAGCCCTCGCCTGCTGCGATTGCCATCGGTTGGTCGCCAACGGGGATCGGCTTGCCTACGACTCGGTTCGAGCGTGAGTCGATGCGGGTGACCGTGTCGTCGTACATGTTCGCGACCCAGACGCTCCCCTCGTCGACCGCCGCGCAGAGCGCGCCGTTTCCGGCGGGGATCGGCTCGCCGACCACCTCGCCGGACTGGGTGTCCAGGCGCACGACCGTGTCACCCTGGTTGCGAACGACCCAAACGGTGCCGTCGCTGATCGCCAAGCCGGCGGGTGCCGCACCGACATCGATCACTTCGACGGGAGACTCCGGCTCCGGAGCCGGGGCCGGCGCTGCTTGCTCCTCGACGTTCGACGTGTTGTCGCTCCCGCCACATCCGCCGCCTCCGGCGACGAGCGCGAGGGTGGCCAGTGTTGCGAGTAACGCTCGCATCGTTCGCACCTCCTGTGCGTATCGGGAACCGTGAAGCCGTAACTCCCTCACGGCTCTTTCCTTTCGGTGACGACCGCGTCCGCCACGCGCTCGATCGAGATGCCCGCGCGTGCGCCGGCCTCGATTACGGCAGCCGCCGACGGCGCCTCGTAGAGGAGGAACCAGGTCTCGTCCTCCGGCACGAAGATGGAGCGGAGGTAGTGCACGGTGCTCCCGGCGCGGGACATCTCCTCTGCGGCCGTGCAGGCCCGGGCGGCCGCCTTCTCCAGGTCGCCCGGGGCCGCCATCGGCAGGTACAGCTCGGCGAGGTACCTCGGCATCTATCTGGCCCCGACTCGCGAGCCGACCTTGACAGGCTCGTCCACCGCGGAATTCGACTTCATCTGAAGACCCTTCATCTCCGCACTCCTTTCGAGTACGCAACCCACGCTAGGCGGGCCGGGTTCCGCCGGAAACGGGGAAACCCCCAGGGTTTGAGCGCTAGAAGCCGGGGAAGTGGCGTGCCGTCTCGGCGCGCGAGCGAGCGCCGATCTTCTTCGCCACGACGCTGAGGAAGCGTGCGCCGACCCGGTGGCCGGCGCACGCGGGATCTACCGCTGCCTCGACCCTAGTCGAGCGTGACTGTGGTGCAGGCCGTCCGGTAGTCGACCAATCCCAGGCTGTTCTGCACTGTCCACACCACGCCGTGCAGCCCTTCGAAGCCCTCGGCCTCCGCGGGAGTGACGAAGATGTCCGCCCTCGAGTTGCCACCCGCGTTCGTGTTCAGCTCGGCAACATCGCTCGGGAAGACCAGGTTGCCGTCGCACTCCGGATCCAGGAAGAAGAAGTGCCTCGTGACCGTGTAGCTCGACTTCGGGACGGCGCCGTTCAGGACGAAGATCTCGTGCGCGTAGACCCTCGGCCCGTCCGCCTTGATGTTCTCGACGAACCCGGACCGGAGGGGCGCGCCGCTCGTCGCCGCCAGATCCAGGTGCTCCGAGTGATAGACGGCATCCGCCGCCGCGAGCGGCGCAAGCGCTGCGGCGACTATGGCCACGCCAGCTACGGCGGAAGCGCGGATTCTGAGCCTTGATTTCATCGGGACCTCCCTCGTGAGACGTCCTGTCGAGGCTAGGCGCGCTGCGCCCCGGCCGGAAACGGGGAAACCCCGAGGGTTTGGCGCAGGCTACGCGGGGAAGTGGCGCGCCAGCTCGGCGCGCGAGCGCAGGCCGAGCTTGCGGTACACGTGCGAGAGGTGGAACTCGACCGTGCGGGCGCTCACGAACAGCGTCCCGGCCACTTCTTTGTTCGTCAGCCCCTGGGCGACGAGCTCGGCGACCCGACGCTCGGTCGGAGTCAGCTCACCTTGGGACGCGGCTCTGCCGCCGATCTGTCCGAGTTCGGCCCGGGCTTTCTGGGCCCAGAGTGTCGCGCCGAGCTCCTCGAAGACCTGCACTGCCTCGTCCAACGTCGTTCGTGCGTCCCGCTTGCGCTTGGCGCGCCGCTGCGCTGCACCGAGGGCCAGGAGCGTGCGCGCGCGGTCGAACGGCATGGGCACGCGCGCGTGTTGCGCCAGAGCTTGCTCGAACGCCCCGAGGGCGCCTTCACCGTCGTTTGTCGCTGCCGCGAGCAGCCCGCGACAGCGCAGGCCGGCGGCGAGCGCCGAAGCGCGATCGAGCGCGCGGCCTCGCTCCTCGAGCCACCGGAGATGCTCCTCGGCCTCGTCCAGCCGTCCGAGCGCGATGAGCGCCTCGATCTCGTCGGGGACGAAGCGGATCGTCCCCGGCTCACCGACTCCGGCCGCGAGCAGCCGCTCTCGCTGCGGAGCGAGCACGCGGGCGGCCTCCTCCGGTCGATCGAGGGAGAGCTCGAGCAGGCCGAGTGCCCAGACGGCGTGGATGCTCGCGACGGCCATTCCGCGCTCCCCGACCAGCGCAAGCGCCTGCTCCGCGTCCGCCCGCGCCTCAGCCTCCCGGCCAAGAGAGGCTCGTACGAGCGCTTCGATGGACAGGGACCAGGCCTGCTGCGGCCGTTGGCCCGTTTGCAGCGCCACCTCGTAGCCTTCCTCGGCGACTCGCATCGCCTCCTGCCAGTGGCCCGCCAGATAGTCCGCCGCCGCGAGATTCGCGAGGATCATCGACACCGAGGACTCGTCGCCGCGCCTGACGGCGACCTCGTGGATCTGGCGCAGCTGCCCAGCCGCGTGCTCGAGCTCGTCAGTCCAGTACTGGGACACCGCCCAGGCATGGCTCGGCGAATCACTGACACGCTCCGGCTCAATGTGCAGCTCGTCGGCGGTGCGTAGGGTCGCGGCGGCGGTCGGCCGTCCGAGCAGCGTCTCGACCATGCCCCTGTCGCTGAGGGACTGCGCCTGGAGAGCCGCAAGACCCGATTGCGCCGCGAGGTTGGCCGCGAGGGCGGCATGTTCGAAGGCGCTCTCGAGCTTCTCGCGCATGAAGAAGAGGGTGTTGGCGAGACTCCTTGCGGCTTCCGCGCGCACCCGGTCGTCGGTTCCCGGCTGCGCGAGCGCCTGCCGTGCAAACTCCGCGCTCTGCGGCTGGTCTCCCTCGTAGCGGGCTAGTTGCGCGAGGATGACGAGTGCTTCCGCGCGCGCACTCCCCGTGCGCGCCGCCGCCAGGGCCTGCTCGAGCAGCTCACCGGCTCTCATCGTGTCGCCTGCGACGAAGCGGTAGCGGGCGGCCGCCACCGTCCGACGATGAGCGTCTTCCGGGCGATCGGACGGCGTCAGTCGGCGCGCCTCCTCGCACAGTTCGGCAGCCGCCGCGGTAGCGCCCCGGGCCCGCGCGTGCTCCGCTGCCTCCTCGAGGGCATGCGCAATGTCGGAATCCGGAGCGTCGGTCGAGAGAGCGAGGTGGCGGGCGCGCTCGTCCGCGTCGGGGACGAGCTCTGCGAGACGCCGGTGGAGCTCGCGGCGCCCGATCGGGTCAAGGCTCCGGTACGCGGCAGAGGCGAGCAACGGGTGGGTGAAGCGGACGTGGTTGTTCTCGAGCTCGATCACCTGGGCGTCGAGCGCGGGTCGGAGTGCGTTCTCTCCGTCGGCGGCCGCAGCGGCGAGAAGCCCGATCGTCGGCTGTGAGAGAGCCGCCGCCGCGGCGAGGACTTCGCGGCTTTCCGGCGGCAGTGCTTCGAGCCGGAAGCGAACGAGCTCCTGGAGCCGGTCGGGGACCGGAAGCGGCTCGCCCGGCGAAAGCTCGGCCCCCTGGGCCAGCAGCGCGCGGCCGAGCTCAAGGCTGAAGAACGGGTTGCCGCCGCTCGCCTCGTGGACCCTGCGTAGCGCCGGTCGCGGCAGGACGAGGTCCAGCCGCGAGTGCAGCAGCCTGTGCACGGCGCCGAGCGCGAGCGGCCCGACCCCGAGCGAGGAGAAGCGATCGTCTTCGACGAGCGCGGCCGGGGCGTTGGTGCCCAGGCGGTGCGCGAGCAGGATTCCGACCGGCTCCTCACGCAGCCGCCGCCATGCGAATGACACGACCTTTGCCGACGGGGGATCGAGCCACTGGACATCGTCGACGGCAACCAGCACGCGGCCTGTGCGCGCGAGCTCGCGGAGCACGCCGAGCACGGCCACGGCGACGGCGCGCTCGTCCAGGGGAGCCTGTCCCGGTGGTGCGAGCAGGAGCGCGACCCGGAGTGCATCGGCCTGCGGTTCCGGCAGGTCGTCGAGCACCTCGTCGAGCGTACTCTCGACGAGATCGCCGAGGCCCGCGAACGGCAAGCCTGCATCCGCCTCCGTGGGGCGGGTCTCGAGCACGCGGTAGCCGCGCTCGCGCGCTTCCTCCACGCCGGCGAGCCAGAGCGTCGTCTTCCCGGCTCCGGCCTCCCCCTCGATCACGAGCCCGCTCGGACCGGTGAGGAGCGCGTCGAGGAAAGCCGCCGTTCTCGCCAGCTCCGCGTCCCTCCCGATCACCTCGGTCGCCGGCATGCGCCTCACCGCGACCCTAGCGCCGTGAGCGCAGCGACACAAAGCTCGGCCACTCGGGCGCCGTGCGGTGAAGAGCTCGTTTCGAGCCCGTGAAGGACGCTTCTGCCGGTTGTCAGGCGGCCCGCAAGGGAGTAACTTCTTTCCGGTCCTACCCCGGGGAGAGGAGTCCGATGAAACGCACACTGCGGTTGCGGCCAGCACTCCTGGCTGCCATCACGCTTTCGTTTGCGCTGCTCGTGGCCGGCTCGGTGTCGGTTGGGGCGGCCGGTGGCGCCGCCGCCAAGAAGCCCACGGGCGCGCCGAGCGGCACGCCCGTCATCTATTTCGCCGCCGACGGCATGCGGCCGGACCTGGTCGACAAGTACGCCAAGGCCGGCGCCATGCCCACGATGAAGCAACTCATGGCGCAGGGCCTCAAGGGCGAGAACGGCCTGCTCCAGGGCTTCCCGCCCAACACCGGTGTCGGCTGGTACACGCTTTCGACCGGCACGTGGCCGGGCGAGCACGGCTCGACGAACAACACGTTCCACCGGGTCGGCGAGGGCAACTTCAACAACTCCACGAGCTTTGCCACGACCGGCATCCTCCAGGCCGACCACATCGGGCAGTCGGCGGAGCGCAGCGGGAAGACCGTCGTGTCGATGGAGTGGGTAGGGACGCGCAACCTCGTCCCCGCGCTGCAGGGCCCGGTCGTCGACTTCCGGACCTTCATCGGTGGGCGCGGCATCATGCTCAACTACGACCTCCCCGGCCAGCCGGCCGGCGCCAACGCGTTCGGCGTGCAGTACCAGAAGGTGACGCTCGCCGACGCAGCCGGCTGGACGAACGTGCCGGCGTCCTTCAGTCCCGCGAAGGAGGCGTCCTTTACGCACAACAACGCGCAGATCGCTGCGAACGGGGTCTGGGACGTCTACATCTACGACTCCACGGACGACGGCACGACCAATTACGACCGCGTGCTGATCGTCTCGGCCGCCAACGCCAAGAACGGCGCCACGGCCGTGGCGAACCTCGCTCAGGGCGAGTGGGCGGACGCCAAGCTGACGCTGGCGACCGGCACGTTCGCGGGCCGGACGGGCGGCTTCTACGTGAAGGCGATCGACCTCAACGCCGACCTCTCGAAGTTCCGGCTCTACTTCACGTCGGTCCAGCGCGCGAACGCGACGTACAACGCGCTCGGCCCCGCCGGCTCGACCGACTTCGAGGAGAAGCTGAACCGCGACTTCCCGACCTCCACGGCGGCCGACTTCGCCCCGATGGAGGCCGGCATCGTCGATGAGGACACCTACGTCGAGCAGGGCCTCATGTGGAAGGACGCCCACTGGGCGTACCTGCAGTACATCCTCGGCCCAGCCCCGTCCGGACTCGGCATCAAGCCCGACCTGCTGCTCGTGGGCTCGCCGACCACCGACGAGTTCCAGCACCAGTTCACGGGTCTCGTCACCCCGACGGACATCGACGGCAACCCGAACCCGTACTACGACGACCTCACCAACGACGACGTGCCGGACGGCCGCGTCGCGGTGCGCGAGGGCTACATCCGCTCCGCGTACCAGGAGGCCGACCGCACGCTCGACCTCGCCCGCGACCTGGTGAAGGTGAAGACGAACACGTTCGTCTCCTCCGACCACGGGTTCGCGCCGCAGTGGTACGCGGTCAACGTCAGCAAGGTGCTCGTCGACCTCGGGCTCCAGGAGCGCGAGCAGAGCGGCAACTGCCGCAAGGCCGCCAACGACCCGGGCACGACGACCCCCGGCGACACGCTGGCGAAGGAATGCCATGCGGGCGGGACGTCGCAGATCTACATAAACTTGGCCGGCCGCGACCCGGCCGCCGGGAACACGCCGCAGGTGCCCGCAGCCAACTACGAGGCGGTGCGGAACCAGATCATCGCGGCCTTCCAGAACATGGACGACCCGAACCAGCCCGGGTTCCAGCAGGTGGTCCTGAAGGTGATGAAGAAGGAGGAGCTGAAGAACGTCGACGGCAGCGACTCGCTCCATCCGAGCCGCAGCGGTGACGTCGTCGTGGTCTTCCGCCCGCCGTACCAGACTGACGCACAGACGCCGGGGCAGCTCATCGCTCCGTCGCAGTTCTTCGGTCAGCACGGCTACCTGCCCGACCTCGTGAACATCCCGCGGAACGTCAACATGCACGCGACGTTCATCGCGGCGGGGCCGTACATCAAGGCCTCCTCGAAGGACGTGAAGGGCGTCAGGGCGATC
>Ga0190271_10001027_pt1 | contig 15375 bp, 12 predicted proteins | sample Popmic356T_FD_133747 | JGI IMG/M metagenome (GOLD analysis project Ga0190271, IMG submission 133747) | Populus adjacent soil microbial communities from riparian zone of Weber River, Utah, USA - 356 T | ecosystem: Environmental > Terrestrial > Soil > Riparian zone | place: USA: Utah | collected...
CATCAAGCTCACGCAGATGGACTACATCGAGTCCATCAACCAGTACACCGCCGGCAAGTTCGACGGCTGTGTCATGACCAACATGGACATGCTGACGATCCCGTCCGCGGGCGGCGTGGATTCGACGGCGCTGATCGTCGGCGACTATTCCAACGGCAACGACGGCGTGGTGCTCAAGGGCGCAGGCAAGAAGCTCGCGGACATCAAGGGCCAGTCGGTGAACCTGGTGGAGCTGTCGGTGTCGCACTACCTGCTGGCGCGCGGCCTCGAATCGGTCGGGCTCGCCGAACGCGACATCAAGGTCGTGAACACTTCGGATGCCGACATCGTCAGCGCCTTCGCGACGCCGGGCGTGACCGCCACGGTGACCTGGAAGCCGCAATTGTCCGAAGTCACGGCGATGCCGAAGACCACGCTGGTGTTCGACTCGAGCAAGACGCCGGGCGAAATCCTCGATCTCATGGTGGTCAACAGCGCGGTGCTGAAGGCCAACCCGAAGCTGGGCAAGGCGCTGGTAGGTGCGTGGTATGAAACGCTGGGCGTCATGCTGGCCAAGGATGCCAGGGCGACCGCCGCGCTCGAATCGATGGCCAAGGCTTCGGGTACCGATCTCGCCGGTTTCAAAGGCCAGCTCGCCACCACGTTCCTGTATTCGACTCCGGCCACCGCCGTCACGGCCGCCAGGTCGCCGGATCTCGTCAAGAAGATGGACCTGGTGCGCAAGTTCTCCTTCGATCACGGTTTGTTAGGCGAGGGCGCCAAGACCGTCGATGCGGTGGGCATCGAATTCCCGGGTGGCGTCACGCTCGGCAACAAGGCCAACCTCAAGCTGCGCTTCGATCCGGCCTACATGCAGATGGCGGCGGAAGGGAAACTCTAAGCCGGGTCCGACTTCGTGCGTCGGCTGATCAATCAACACCCGGGGCGGGCCGCCGGGCTCGCCCTGGGTGTGTTGCCGTTCATCGCGCTGCTGGTGATGTACGTCATCGCCTCGCACATTCGACTCGCCGAAAACCCCGACGACAAACTGCTGCCCGCGCTCGGCAAGATCGCCAGCACCTTTCATTCCTACGCGTTCGAAGAGGACGTCCGCACCGGGCGCGTGCTGTTCTGGGCCGATACCTGGGCCAGCCTCAAGCGCATCGGCTCGGCGCTCATCATCAGCGCCACGCTGGGCATGATCCTCGCGGTCGGCATCGGCGTCGTGCCACGCCTTCGCGCGCTGCTCTCGCCGTTGCTCGGCACCCTCGCGATGATTCCGCCGCTGGCGATCCTGCCCGTGCTGTTCATCGTGCTCGGGCTCGAGGAGACCGCGAAGATCGCGCTCATCGTCATCGGCATCGCGCCCTGCATCGCGCGCGATCTCGCGCTGCGCGTGGGTGAACTGCCGAAGGAGCAGATCATCAAGGCGCAGACGCTGGGCGCGTCGACGTGGCAGTTGATCGTGCGCGTGGTGCTGCCGCAGCTCTGGCCGCGCCTCATCGACTCGCTGCGCCTCTCGATGGGTTCGGCGTGGCTGTTCCTCATCGCCGCCGAAGCCATCGCCTCGACTGAAGGTCTCGGCTATCGGATCTTCCTCGTGCGCCGTTACCTCGCCATGGACGTGATCCTGCCCTACGTGGTGTGGATCACGCTGCTGGCGGTGTGCACGGATCTCGCGCTGCGGGTGATCCGCGCGCGCGCCTTTCGCTGGGCCGAGCCGGAACGCTGATGGCCACCGTGACCGTGCGCAACGTGTGGAAGGAGTACGGCGCGACGGTCGTGCTCGAAAACGTACGCCTTACGATCGCCGACCACGAGTTCGTGACCATCGTTGGGGCGTCCGGCTGCGGCAAGACCACGTTCCTCAAGATGTTGTTAGGCATGGAGCAGCCGACGCGCGGCCAGATCCTGATCGACGGCGTGCCGATCCGGCCGGAGCCGGACCCGGACCGTGGCGTGGTGTTCCAGCGATATTCGTCCTTTCCGCACCTGACGGTGATCGAGAACGTCATGCTCGGGCTGGAGCTGCGAACCTCGAGGCTCGTCGGCAGGCTGTTCGGCGCCGCGCGGCGCGAGGCGCGCGTGGCGGCGCTGGCCATGCTCGAGTCGGTGGGGCTGGCGCACGTCGCCGATCGTTACCCGGCGCAGCTTTCGGGCGGCATGCAGCAGCGCATGTCGATCGCGCAGGCGGTGATTCGCAAACCCAAGATCCTGTTGCTCGATGAGCCCTTCGGCGCGCTCGATCCGGGCGTCACCGCGGACATGCACGAGTTGATCCTTCGCCTCTGGGAAGAGAACCGCATGACCATATTCATGGTCTCGCACGACATCCAGGAGAGCTTCCAGCTCGGCACGCGGCTGCTCACGTTCGACAAGCTTCGTGTCGATCCGCAGTCGCCCGAAGCCTATGGCGCGAGCGTGACCTACGACATGCCGCTCAAACGTCGAACCCCCGCCTTGCCATAGCGAATCTAGTTCGGGGGCGCCATCGGTGGCAGCGGCACATTGAGCGCCGAGCTCACGGCGCGAACGAGTTCGAGCTCTGCCGCGGACAACTTCCCGTCGTGCGCGATGACGCGCGTGACCGCGGCGCGCACGACAAGCCGGCGATCTTCCGACAGAAGCGCGAGGCTGGCCAAGGCGTCATCGAGCTGCGCAAAGTTCGGCCCGTCGGGCGGCAGATGCATCGCGCGGGGAAACATGCCTTCGCGTCCGGCTTCGAACGCGGCGCGTGCCGCATCGGCGTTGCTCGCCGAAGCATGCGCGGCGGCGCCGATCAGGAGCGCGAAAGCGTCGCCGGGATGCATCGAGGCGGGCCTCGGTGCGTCGCGGAGCAACGGTCTCGTGAGCAGGTTGAAGAAAACCGTTTCACGAAGCGTCACGCGCGAATCGGAGTCGATGCGATCTCGCAGGCTCATGACGAGAGCGCCTTGCTTCTCGCGCGGCAACGCACGCAGCGTGGGTATGACCAGCTCGAGCAGCGCCAGTCGATGCTCCTCGTCCAGCGCATCGAGCGCCACCGCGAATGCATTCTCGATTTCATCGCGCTTGTCGGGTGCGGCGGTACCTAACAATGCATGAGCCGCGGCACAGGCCCCGGCGGGCTTGCGAAGCTCCGCGCGAAGCTCGTCCGGAATTCGACCGAGCAACTTCACCGCGTGCTCGAGGTCGGGAATTGCCGCGAGCGCGGCACTGGCGGAGACCACCGGGCGGTAGGGACGGAAGGCCTTCTGGACTGGTGCCGGATCCGTGACCGGAGCCTTGGCTGGCGCCAGGGTCTGCGCAGCCGTGGCTCGCTCGGCCAACAACATGATTTCGAGTTCTTCGTCGACCTCGGAAATGTAGACATCCCGCAGACTGTCGCGCCTCTCGTCCAATTCCCGCCGTTCATCCAGGCTCGCAGGAGAGCCCAGCTGACGCAGCCGCTCTTCCAACGGCGGATGCGCGGCGAAGAGGCTGTGGTCGCGAATCGAGAGCGCCGGTGCGAAGCACATGTGCGCGATGCTCTGCGCTTGTTCGGCTTCGAGCCTTCTTGAGTCGTCCAGGCCGGCGATCTTGCGAAGCGCCGACGCCAGCGCCTGAGGATCGCGCGTGAACTGGGCCGATGCCGCGTCCGCCGCCAGTTCGCGCCGCCGTGCCACCGCGGCTTGCGTGGCGCGCACGACCGCGGCGCCAAAGGCCCAGAGCAACCCCAGCGCCATGGCCGGAATCCAGACCAGGGCCACGAGAAGTGCGAGGAGGATGCAGAGGATCAAAATAAGGTCATCACCGAAGACGATGACCGGCAGCATCAATACGGCACACAATCCCAGGACCTTGAGGAGACTTCCGTAGTCAGATGGGCCCTTTTCACCTCGGAAAGGGGTCAGCGCGCCGAGGAAAAACGATAGCCGCGTATTGCGCCGCACGTCCCCGTTCAGGATGTGCCCGTACTCGTGGGCGACCACCGCCTGCAGTTCTGCGCGCTTGAGCGTGCGCAAAGCGCCGTAGGTGACGCAAACGACGGTGTCGTCGGGGGTCGTGCCCGCCGTGAAGGCATTGATGCTCTCTTCACCCTCCATGAGATAGATAGCCGGCTGATCGATGCCGCATGCAATCGCAATCTCGTCGCTGACGTTGAGGAGGCGCCGGATGTGCAAATCGTTCGTACCGGGGATGACCGGCGATGCTCCGAGGTCCGCGAGCAGCCGCTCGACCGAACGGTGGCGCTTCCCGATCGAGGAATACAGCCACATCGTGACGGTGAAGACCAGGACGATGCCGACGACGCCGAGGTAAATCGGCGCGGAGACCGAGAAAACAGCGTTGCTGAGGTGTTTGTCGTCGGCGAGTCCCTGCAAGAGTGTTTGCGCCAGCACCATGGCCGCGTAGCTGGTGGCGCCGATTGTCCCGAGCATCGCGAACCCGAACGCAAACATCCACGCCCAGGTGTCATCGTAGGATTTGTGCCGCAGGACGCTGTATTCCATGACCGGCAATCGAGCCTCAAAACCTCCCGCCACGCAAGCGGACGCGTCGCGTGTCCGGCAACTAGCTATCAGGCAGGCAATGCTTCAGACCGAAAAACCCTCGCGTGTCAGCGGCAGCGTGCGTACGCGGTGACCGATCGCCGCGTAGATGGCATTGCAGATCGCTGGCGCCACCGGCGGCAATGCCGGTTCGCCGACTCCCGTGGGCGGGTTGTCGCTCTGGATGAAATGCACTTCGACCTTGGGCTGATCCGCGATGCGCAGGATCGGATACTGGTGGAAGTTCGATTGCTCGACGCGGCCATTCTCCATGGTGATCTCGAGCCCGAGCATCGTGCTGAAGCCGTCGAGAACGCCACCTTCACACTGGTTGTTGGCGCCGCTCATGTTGACGATGGGGCCGATGTCGCCCACGACCACCATGCGATGCAGCTTGACGCGCTTGTTCGCATCCACGCTGACCTCGGCGACTTCGGCGAAATGGCCGGCGTGGCTGAAATGGAAAGCCAGGCCCATGCCATGGCCGGTGGGTAGTTTGCGGCCCCAGCCGGCTTTCTCGGTCACCAGCTTGATGACATCGGCCGCGCGGCCGGTGTTGAGTCCGCCCTGCAGCAGGCGCGGATCACCCATCAGCTCCAGCAGGAAGTCGCGGTGATCGCGGTGAGCGGCCGCGGACAACTCGTGCAGGAAACTCTGGATGACCCAGGCGACCGAGCAGGAGCGCGGCGCGCGCCACGGGCCGCACGGCGTCGCCAGCGGCAGCAGGGTCTGCGTGAGCAGGTAGTTAGGAACGTTCTGCGCCGGGAATTCCTCGCCGGGCATGTTGCCGCCGCTGACCGGGTTCTTGCCGTCGGTGGTGAACGAGATGAAGTGATTGCGCCAGGCGACGAGTTTGCCGGTCGCATCGACGCCGCCGGCCAGCGAGTGGAAACCGCCTGGACGGTAGAAGTCGTGGGCCATGTCCTGCTCGCGCGTCCACATGAGCTTGACGGGCCCGGCGAATCGCTGCGCGATCGCGCCCGCTTCGCACGCGTAGTCGTTCATCAGGCGGCGGCCGAATCCACCGCCGACGCGCGTCTGGTTGATCCTGATCTTCTCCACCGGCACGCCGAGCGCCCCCGCGAGCGTCGCCAGCGAGCGATCCGCGGTCTGCGTCGGCGACCAGAACTCGAGGATGCCGTCATGGTTCCACGCGGTGCAGTTCTGTGGCTCGAGCGGTGCGTGCGAGACGAACGGGTAGGTGTAGAAACCGTCGACCGTCTTCGCCGCGCCTTTGAGTGCGTCGGCGGTCGCGCCGACACTGACCGTCGTCGTTTCGCCCGCGGCCTGCTTGCCCAATTCCGCGGCGCGCTTCGACAGCGCGCTCCAGCTGTCCTTCGACGCCGTGGCTTCATCCCATTCCACGCGCAGTTGCTTGCGCGCTTCGAACGCGGCCCAGGTGGAGTCGGCCACGATGGCGACACCGGGCATGACCTCGGTGGGCTTGCCGTTGCCTTCGATGACGAACGCGTCGCGGACGCCGGGAAGCTTTTTCAGCTCGTCGAGGTTCGCCGTGCGTACCTTGCCGCCCGTCGCCGGGCATTTTTCGTATACCGCGAATTTGAGGCCAGGCAGTTGCTGGTCGATGCCGAACAGCGGCGCGCCTGTGACGATCTTGCGGTTGTCGACGCCGGTGTAGGCCTTGCCGAGCAGGCGGTACTGATCGCGGTCCTTGAGTTTGACCGTGGCGGGGTCGGGCACCGGCAGGGCTGCGGCTTTCGCGGCCAGCGCGCCGTACGTGAGTTTGCGTTTTCCGTGCCACACCGCGCTGTCGCGCGTGCTGCACTCTTCGGGCGGCACCTTCCACGATGCCGCCGCCGCCGAGAGCAGCATGGAGCGCGCAACCGCGCCTGCCTTGCGCAGCTGGTCCCAACTATCGGGAATGGAGCGCGATCCGCCGGCGCTTTGCCTCCCGTACACGGTCGGATTGACCGGCGCCTGTTCCACGACGACATCGCTCCAGAGCGCGTCCAGCTCCTCGGCGATGATCAGCGGAAACGCAGTCTTGATCCCCTGGCCGATCTCCGGGCCCTTGTTGTAGATGAGTATCGAGCCTTTGCTCGAGATGCGCAGGAAGGCGTTGGGCACGAACTCGGTGGCGGAGGCCTTCTCGACAGCCGCGTGGGCGTCGCCGCCCACGAAAAAACCCAGCGTGAGTCCACCGCCGGCCATTCCGGTCAGTTTGAGGAAGTGGCGCCGGTCGATCTTCACGGCGCGCATCGGCAGTGCGGGGCCGCCGAGCTCCACCTCTCGCATGAGTTCGCGCAGCGTTTCATCGGCCACCGCGGCCGGACTCAGGCGCGCGTTCATCAGGCCTTCCTCTTCGAGAGTTTGCCGGCCGCCGTGTGAATGGCGGCGCGGATGCGCTGGTACGTGCCGCAGCGGCAGATATTTCCCGCCATCGCCGCGTCGATGTCCGCGTCGGTGGGTTGCGGCGTGCGCGCGAGCAGCGCGGACGCCGACATGAGCTGACCCGCCTGGCAGTAGCCACATTGCGGCACGTCGTGTTCGATCCAGGCTTCCTGCAGCGGATGTAGTTCGGTCGGCGACCTGGCCAGGCCTTCGATGGTGGTGATGTTCTTTCCCGCGAGACTCGAGACCGGGGTGGAACACGCGCGGATCGGCTCACCGTCGGCAAGCACGGTGCAGGCTCCGCACAACGCCATGCCGCAGCCGAACTTGGTGCCAACGAGTCCCAGCGAGTCGCGCAACACCCACAGCAGCGGCGTGTTCGGATCGACGTCGGCGGCCTGTTCCTTGCCATTCACTCGCAGGTTGAGCGTGGGCATGCAGAGATTTCCTTGAAGATGGGGCGGGGTCAGCCGGATCGTATTCGCCGAAGGGGTGCCGGGCAACGATACAAAAGGTGCAACTGGCGGGTTAGGCCCGCGACCGGGTAGCCTTCCGCTCATGACATGCATCGCTATCGTGATCGGCGGGGTCGTGGTGGCGCTGGTCGGAATCGTCCTCTGGCTTCGCGCTACACGGCAAAAAGCCAAATCCGTCGATCCCATCGAAGCGACCACGGGCTCGAATCGCACGCTGACGGGCGCGCAGCCCGCGGGCGCCGTGGCAACGCTCGATTGGGATGAAGCCCTGCGCCGGTTCGTGGCGTACGCGCTCGACGACGTGCCGCGCGAGGCGCTGAGCCGGCCGCCGGATCCCGACCACGCGCCGGTTTTCAAGGCGGTGCAACAGATCCTCGAGCGCATCGAAGCGCGACCCGAATACATTCCGCGCCGGCCGTCGTTGCTGCCGAAATTGATGGCCACGGTCAATGACAACGAAGCGACCATGGCCGAGATGTCGCGCATCATCGCCCAGGATCCGGCTCTCACCGGCAACCTGTTGCGCATCGCGAACAGCCCCATCTACCGCACGAGCAGCCTGCCCGTGGACAGCATCGATCGCGCCGTGACGCTGGTGGGAGTGCAGGGAATCCGCACCATCATCGCCACCGCGCTGCTGCAACCGGTGATGACGTCTGTTTCGGGCACGGCATTCAGCAAGTTCCCCGAACTGGTCTGGGAGCACACGCTGTACGCCGCGATGGCCGGTGAGGCGCATGCAACCCAGGTGGAGAAAGCGGAGCCCTTCGTTTCGCAGCTCATCGGGTTGCTGCACGGGTTGGCGGCCATCGTTGTCTTCCGGATCGTGCGCGATCAGTTCGCGGCGCATCCCCATCTCCATCCCGATCCCGGCAGCATCGCCAGGATGCTGGAAACCTGGGTAGCCCCTACCGCGGGACGCATCGCCGTGAGCTGGGAATTGTCGACCCGCGTCCAGTACGCCCTGGAGAGCCAGACGCTGGCCGCCGAGCTGCAACTGGAGAATTCGTTAGGCCGGTCACTCAAATTCGGGCGGGTCACCGGGGCGCTGATCGTCCTGTGCCGCCTTGGGCGCATCCCCGAGAAGGACGCAAAGGCCATCGTGGTCTCGGGCGAGGGGCGCCGGTCGCAGATCGAACGCCTCTGGGACCGCCTGGCCGCGAGCTACCTCAAGCCGTAAACCGGTACACCTTCGCATTCCGTGCAATAAAGGTGCCTTGATGGTGGGAGAAAATGCCCTCTCGTGACACAGAGTATTCGTGGACACCGGAACCCTACTGGTTTCCACAGACCAGAAGCAGCGGAACAAGACCCCCGTTTCCGCGCTACTAGAGCCCCGCTCAGGCGGGGCTCTTTTTTTTTGTGGCGCTGCAGGCGGTAAGCTGTGCACCTGCAACAAGGAAGGGAGAGGCTCTTGGATCAGGACATTCAGGGCGGCTGCATGTGCGGAGCCGTGCGATATTCCGCTACCGCAAATCCCGCAAACAGCATGATCTGCCACTGCCAGTCGTGCCGCCGTTCAGCGGCTTCACCGGTAGTTGCATGGGTCACCTTCGCGAAAGCGGAATTTCGTTTCACGCGCGGCACGCCACGCCAGTACGAATCCTCGGCAAAGGTGAAGCGCCACTTCTGCGGGGACTGCGGCTCGCCATTGGCATACGAGCACCTAGACACCAACGACTTCGTCGACGTGACCACCTGCAGCCTGGACGCGCCGTGGGGATTTCCACCCACGCATCATTCCTGGCTCAGCGACGATATCGGCTGGGTGAAGTTCGGCGATGGTCTGCCCACCTTCGAGCGCTCGCGGTTTGGCGATCCCTCCTGAGCTCGAAACTCCGCGGCTGATCCTGCGGCGCCTGGAATTCTCCGACGCGCCGTTCCTGGTGAAGCTGCTCAACGAGCCCTCGTTCATCGAAAATATCGGGGATCGCGGTGTGCGCTCGATCGAGGACGCACATCGCTATCTGCGCGAGGGCCCGATGGCCATGTACGACCGGTTCGGTTTCGGCTTGTGGCACACGGCGACGCGCGAGGGCGTGCCCGCGGGGCTGTGCGGGCTGCTGAAGCGCGACAACCTGCCCGACGTCGACGTGGGTTATGCCTTTCTGCCGCAGTTCTGGGGCCAGGGGCTGGCGTACGAGGCCACCTCGGCCACGTTGCGCCACGCCGCCGGGAAATTCGGCCTCACGCGCGTGATCGGCATCGTTTCGGAAGGCAACGCCGGATCCATCCGCGTGCTCGAGAAGTTAGGCCTGACCTTCGAGCGCATGTTCGCCATGCACGAAGGCCAGCCACCCGTGCGGCTGTATGGCCGCACTCTCTGAGGAACAATCAGCGCGTCTGTCGCCCGGCAGCCTCAGCGACGGGTGACCGAATCGCCGATGACCTGGCCGATCCTCGCGCCGTCGGCGACGCGCAGTTCCACGGGGCGATCGAAGCGCAGTTCACCTTCGACCACGCAGGTGGAGCAGATGCTCACTTCGATCGGTTCGTCCTTGCCGAAGCTCCAGCCGTTGTCGTTCTTCTTCTTCTTGACGTGAATGCCGCCGCGCACGCGCGCGCCGTCACTGAGCTCGATGTCGCCGTTGCGGGTGGTCAGCGAGCCACCGACTTCCGCGCCCTTGAGCTCGATCTCGCCTGAGACCGTCGACACGTCGCCGCCAATGTGCGCGCGATTGCCGATCTCGATGCCGCCGTTCACGGTGGACGCGGTGCGCGCAACGGTCGCGCCGTCACGGATTTCGACCGAACCATTGACCGTTTCGACTTCGCCGAGCTTCGCCTCGTCCTCGATGACGATTTCGCCGTTCACGGTCTTCGCTTTATCGGCGACGGCGCCACGGCCGACGCGCACGTTGCCGTTCACGGTGCTCACCTTGTCGTAGGTCTGGCCGGGATCGGCTTTGACGCTGCCGTTGACCGAAGAAATATCGCGGCCGTCGCTCGCCTGCGTTACCGGGCTTCCGGCCCAGGCAACCAGCGCGACCAACGCAATGACGACAATGACGGCAGATTTCATGATGGGGTCCTCCGGCCGACTGGCCTCTCGCTTGATTTGACGCGCGAGCCGCGCAGCGGGTTGCAATGCGAAGCCGGACCGGGAAAAAAAGAAGCCCCGCTTGCGCGGGGCTCATTGGTCGCTTGCTTGCTTGTTTGTGGAGGAGTGTTTCCGCTCTTCTTGTTCTTATCTGCTGCGGTCTTTGTCGAGCCGCTTGTATTCAAGAAGAGCAATCGCTGTGCCAGAGGTTTCTTACGCCCCTAATCGACTGACCGGACGCTCGGCGGGCGCAAAGTTCGACTTTGGGCAATATGTCACGTCGCCGGTAGGGGTCCTGCTGTCAAAATCTCCGACGCCTTGAGCGTGCGGTTCGGCGACATAACTTCCGGACAATTCACGACAATTGCTTTCGAAACAGTAGTTTGCATATGAGCCAGCGAGTGTAAATGATGCCGACAGTCCGAAATTCGTATGCCTCGGCCCGATTTGCCCTCGTGGCACTCGTGGCGATATTCACCGCGCCATTGCTGGCCGCCGAATCCGCCATCCCTCGTCCGGAAGGCATCAAGTCCGACGTGAATTTCTGGATTCGCGTGTACACCGAGGTGAACACCAACGAAGGGTTCCTGCACGACGAGCGCAATCTCGCGGTGATCTACGACACTTTGAAGTTCGGTGCCGGCGGCTCGTCGCGCGAACGTCAGCGGCTGGTGGACGATCGGCGCGACCGGCACATCGCCGCGCTGCGACGCATCATCGCGGCGCTGCCGACCGAGGCCGGCCGCGAAGCGCTCTCCGAGGACGACAAAAGTCTGCTCGCGCTGTGGGGTCCGAACCCCAGCGTCATCATCCTCAAGGAAGCCACCACCCGCATTCGCTTTCAGCTCGGGCAGGCCGACCGTTTCAAGGAAGGCCTGATCCGTTCGTCGAGCTGGGAGACCCACATCGCCGAGACCTTTGCCAACCAGGGTCTGCCCCCTGAGCTGGCGGTGCTCCCGCACGTCGAGTCGTCGTTCAATGCGTCTGCCTATTCGAAGGTGGGAGCTGCGGGTCTGTGGCAGTTCATGCGTTCCACCGGCCGGCGCTACATGCGCGTCGACGATGCGGTGGACGAGCGCCTGGACCCATACCGTTCGACGGAAGCCGCGGCCCAACTGCTGGCCTACAACTACCGCGTGCTCGGCAGCTGGCCGCTGGCGCTCACCGCGTACAACCATGGCGCCGCCGGCATGCGCCGCGCCAAGGAATCCGTGGGCACGGACGACTTCGTCAGGATCAATCGCACGTACAACAGCCGCACGTTCGGCTTCGCCTCGCGCAATTTCTTCCCGTCGTTCCTTGCCGCGCTGACCATCGACGAGAACCCCGAGAAATACTTCGGGGCTCTCGACCGGCGCCCGGAGCAGAAATTCCGTGAGATCACCATGCCGGCCTACGTGCGGCTGGCGACGCTGGAACGCACGCTCGGCGTGGACCGCGAACAGTTGCGCGTGCTGAATCCCGCGTGGCGCCCGACTATCTACAGCGGCACGCGCCTGGTGCCGCGCGGCTACCGGTTGCGGTTGCCCGCCGACACGGCGGAAACCTGGAGCGCCGAAATGCTGGCAGCCAGGCTGCCCGCCAACGAGTTGTATGCCGGACAGGTCACGCCGCGCACGCATCGCGTCCGCAAGGGTGAGAGCATGGCGGCCATTGCGCAGCGTTACGGCATGACGGCCGCGCGGCTTGCCCAGATGAATGGAATGTCGGCGAACGCCAGCCTGCGTGCCGGCCGCCATCTGCAGCTTCCTGAACAGTTGCCGCGCACGTTGTCGGGCGCAGCGCCGGCCGCGACCGTGGTCGCCGCCGAAAACGCGTCGCCGTCACCCGAGAACGCGACTGCCGCGAGCGCACCGCTCGGCGAGTTCTACGTCGTCCGGCGCGGCGATTCACTCGAGGGCATCTCCGCGCGCGTGAGCGTCCCGCAAGCCGAGCTACTGAGGATGAACTCGCTGCGCAATCCCGATTTCCTTTATGAAGGACAGCGTCTGCGCATTGCAGGCGAAGCCGTGGCGGTGACCGCGGCGGAAGCCGCAGTGAAGGTGGCCGCAATCGATGCGGCGCGCGGTGAAGCGCAACGCGAGGGCGCGGCCGTGCAGGTGGTTCGCGAGGAAACCACGCGATCCATCGTCTCGGGCGAGCCGACGCGCGGCCGTCCGCGCTCCGCCGCTGCCGTTGCGATGGCAGTCGCGACCACGTCCGAGGTTGCCACTGCGGTGGTTGAGGCCGCGGAAGGTGCCCGCGAGCCGGTGTCGGCGGCGCAGGCGGAAGAGCTGAGCCCTGCGCTGGGCCCGGTATCAGTGACGCAGGGCCTCGCCGATTCCATCGACTACCAGGTTCGCGACGATGGCTCGATTCGCGTCGAGGCCACCGAAACGCTCGGGCAGTACGCCGACTGGCTGCAGCTCCCGACGCAGAAGCTGCGCAACGTGAACAAGCTCAAGCCGAAGCAGCCGGTCCTGCTCGGGCAGAAGTTGAACCTGGATTATTCACGCGTGTCGCGCGAGGCATTCGAGCAGGTGCGTCGCGACTATCACGCGAAGCTGCAGGGTGAATTCTTCGTGCAGCATCGCATCGCCGGCACCGAGGTCTACATCGTGCGACGCGGCGATTCGCTGTGGACCATGACGCAGAAGTTCAGCAACCTGCCGATCTGGCTGCTGCGCCAGTACAACCCCGATACCGATTTGTCCGATCTTCGCGCCGGCACGCAGGTGGTGATGCCGCGCGTCGAAGTGGTGACTGGTAGCTAGGAAATTTAGCGGTTGGCGAAGTCCTTCAGGTGCGGGTCGGTGGTGAACTTCACGGCGAACAAGGCCTTGATAGGCCCGTTCTTGCCGGGCTCGACCACGCGCACCGACACTTCCGTGGCCTCGCCGAGCCGCGCGATGACGGCTTCGTCGACCTTGAAGTAATACGTGGCGCTCCAGGGCGTCGGAATCTTGTATGGCGACTTGTGCAGGCCGGCGAAATCCGCGGTCCGACCCGGAACGCCGAGCGTGAGCACAGTGCCATTCACTTCGACCGTCGGTATTGCATCCGGTAACGGTTCGATGGGCACCGCCAGCCAGACGTACAGATCGCGGCTGCCCATGAGATTGGTTTCGAAAGGGCCGATGAACGAGAAACGGCCGGCGGACCCCTGCAGGAAAGTTTCGCGATACACCTCCACGGGTCGGCCCAACCGCGTCACCGTGCTTCCCGTTTCCGTGTCGAGTTGTTCGACGACGGGCGCGTCATCGGGCAGCGCCGCGCAGGCGCCGAGCAGTGCGACAGCCGCGGCGATCAATGTGAAACGTGTCGAGCGCATCGCAGTCGTATTGGCGCGACGGCTTGTCATAATCGAATCCGATGGACATTCTTGCTGCATTGAACTCCCCAAGCTGTGACGCGATCCGTTACCGGCGCAGTCGCCAGCCCCTATAATTTAGGCCACTACAAGTGCTTGTTTTCTAATCAAATGTCACTTGCTACAAGAATCCTCGCTCTCGCTGCACCGTTGCTCGCCTGCGTGTTCGTCGGAACCGCCTCGGGCGACGCGCTTCCTTATCATGCCCGCGCCATGGCGTCGGTGGGCGTTGAATTGCCCGTGGCCGACCGCGTCCTCGTGCGCAAATCCGAGCGCCGTCTGTATCTCATGCGTGGCGATGACGTGTTGCGCGCCTATCGCGTCGCGCTCGGTCTGAATCCCGGCGGAGCGAAAGAGCGCGCTGGCGACTTCCGGACGCCCGAGGGCAGCTACCGGCTGACTCGCCGCAACACCCGCAGCGATTTCTTCCTCTCGATCCAGGTCTCCTATCCCAACGACCAGGACGTGCGTCGTGCGCGTCAGAATGGTTGGCAGCCCGGCGGCTCGATCATGATCCACGGCCTGCCGAATGATCCGCGTCACTCGCCCGACTACTATGCCTCGCAGGACTGGACCGATGGTTGCATCGCGGTCACCAACGCCGACATGGTCGAAATCTGGATGATGACGTCGGACAACGTGCGGATCGACATCCAGCCCTAGACACCGCTGTTTCGCTTCCCCGAGTACACTGGCACCACAAACAAAGGTGAACAGACTCGAGGGAATATCTTGGAAACCAGTATCGTCATTCCTGACTTCGTGGATGCGCGCATCGGGCCGCGCGGCAGCCTGGAAAATCTCTCCCAGGCCGAAATCGAAAAACTCCTGGATTCGCGCGCCGGCGGGCTCTATCCGCTGTTTCGCAAGTGCGCGCTGGCCGTGCTCAATTCCGGCAGCGAGACCGACAACGCCAAGGAGATCTTCGACCTCTACAAGGACTTCGAAGTGGAGCTGGTGCGCCAGGCCTGGGGCATCAAGCTCGAGATCAAGAACGCGCCGGGCCAGGCATTCGTCGACGGCGAGATGATCCGCGGCATGAAGGAGCACGTGTTCGCGGTGCTGCGCGACGTCATCTTCATCAACAACGAGATCATCGAGAGCGGCCGGTTCGACCTCGAGAAGCCGGCGGCCATCACCAACGCGGTGTTCCACATCCTGCGCAACGCGCGCATCCTCGATTACAAGGCGAAGCCCAATCTGGTGGTCTGCTGGGGTGGCCACTCCATCGGCACCGAGGAGTATCAGTACACCAAGAAGGTGGGTTACGAGCTCGGGCTGCGCGGCCTCGACGTCTGCACGGGCTGCGGTCCGGGCGCCATGAAAGGCCCCATGAAGGGCGCGACCATCGGGCATGCCAAGCAGCGCATCGTCGGCGGGCGTTACATCGGCCTCACCGAGCCCGGCATCATCGCCGCCGAGCCACCGAACCCGATCGTCAACCAGCTCGTGATCATGCCGGACATCGAGAAGCGCCTCGAGGCGTTCGTGCGGCTCGCGCACGGCGTCGTGGTGTTCCCGGGAGGCGTGGGCACGGCCGAGGAGATCCTCTACCTGCTCGGCATCCTGCTCGAGCCGGCGAACGCCGGGCAGCCGCTGAAAGTGGTGCTCACGGGCCCGAAACACACGGCCGATTACTTCATCCATATCCGCCGTTTCATCGAAGGA
>Ga0190271_10001028_pt1 | contig 15368 bp, 11 predicted proteins | sample Popmic356T_FD_133747 | JGI IMG/M metagenome (GOLD analysis project Ga0190271, IMG submission 133747) | Populus adjacent soil microbial communities from riparian zone of Weber River, Utah, USA - 356 T | ecosystem: Environmental > Terrestrial > Soil > Riparian zone | place: USA: Utah | collected...
TCCGAGGGACGTTCGGGTAAAGAGTTCAACACCCAGAAGCTGGTCTGGTGGGACAACATCTTCGTTCAGCGCCTGGGCAGCCCCCGGGCCGGACTCAATCGCGACCGGGTCGTGCTGGGCAACGAGCTCTCCCCCCAGACTCCGTACGTGTACTTCGTGGAGATCACCGACAGCAACGCGATGGGTGACACCAACATCTGCATCTTCCAGCCACACCAGACATTCAGTACCTGAGTGACGATTTTCGGCGCATAACGCGCGCAGAAGCCGTCGCACGGGCGCGGGCTACCGCTATAGTGCGTTCTCATGAACGCTCGTTCCGCCCGCACCACCCCTCGCCCGCGCACGCCAGCGCGCCCGGCGACTGTAAGCTCGCGCGCCCCGGCGCGGGCCGTGACTGTAAGCCCGCGCGCCACTTCGCGCGCCTCGAGTCTGCCCGCGCCCACGCCCCTTCCGAAGCGTGAAGCCATCCTCAAGGCGGCGCTCAGGGTGTTCGCCGAGTACGGGGTGCACGGGGTGCCGGTGCCCGAGATCGCAGCCCAGGCAGGCGTCGGAACAGGCACGATTTACCGCTTTTTTGCCAGCAAAGAGGTGCTCATCAACGAGCTCTTCCGCGAACAAAAGAGGGGCATCAATCGCCGGCTCTCCGAGGACCTCGACCGCACCGTGGAGCCGCGCGCGTTGTTCCAGGAGTACTGGCGACGGCTGGTCGCGTTCGCTCGCGAGGAGCCCGAGGCGTTCCGTTTCCTCGAGCTGCAAGACCACCTGCCGTACCTCGACGACGAGAGCCTCGCGCTCGAGCGCAGCGTGCTCGCGCCCATCGCCAACGCCTCCAGGAAGCTGCAGCGGCAGGGCATTTACCGCAAAGACATCCGCATCGAGGTCATCATGGCCTTGCACTGGGGCGCATTCGTCAACCTGTTCAAGGCAGAGCGAGCGGGCTACTTCAAGGTCAGAGCCGTCGACATCGAGGCCGCCTGCGACGCCTGCTGGCGTATGTGCGCAGCCGTACCCAGTCGCTGAAAAGTTCCCCAAGACATTACTTAAGAGCTGCCAAGCTAGCACCGCTCCAACGCTTCCTCCGTGGGCCACCTTCCTTGCGGAGGACGCCAGTGGCCAATCATCCAGCAGGCTCACGAGCTAGCGGATCGGTCACTGCGACCAGTGTCGAAGCGCGCCCTCGGGCGCGCGAGCGAAAAACTGACCGCTGCAGGCGGCCCGCCGCCGCGTCACAGGGCGCTGTGGGCGATCTCGGTCAGGGAGCTGGCGTCGAGGACAACTGAGTTGCCGCGCATGCTGCTGGCGACTGCGGCTTTGGCGACCAGCGCGGGGATGTGCTCGGGGCGCAGTCCGTAGGCGCTCAGGCCGGGGACCTCGAGGGCTCTGCACAGGCGCTCGACCCATAGGACCCCGGCTTCGGCTTCGGCCTCGCGGTCGTCGGTCAGCAGCTGAGCGAGCTCGCGGTAGCGCGCGACCTGAGTCTGTGCGCCCGCGGCGTAGAGCGCGCGCAGGTTGACCCGCATCACGTGCGGCAGCAGCGCCGCGCACACCGCACCGTGCGGCGCCTCGAACATGCCGCCGAGCGGCGCCGCAAAGCCGTGCACGGCGCCGAGCCCCGCGTTGGCCAGACACAGCCCGCCGAACAGACTCGCGAGCGCCAGGTCGTCGCGCTCTCTGGCGTTGGCGCCGTGTAGCACCGCGTGCTCGAGCGAGCGCCGCGAGCGCACCAGGCCCTCGCGCGCCAGCGCATCGCTGAGCGGGTTTGCGCGCACCGACACGAACGGCTCGATCAGCTGCGACAGCGCGTCGAGTCCGCTCGCCGTCAGCACGTGCCTGGGCGCGCCGATCAAGAAGTCGGGATCGACGATGGCCAGCCGCGGCAGCATGAGTGGACTGCGCAGGCTGGCCTTGACGCCGTGCTCGGCCGAGCTGAGCACGGCGTTGCGCGTGACCTCGGCCCCGGTGCCAGCGGTGGTCGGCAGCGCCGCGAAAGGCAGCGGGGGTGCGCCGAGGGGCAGACCTCGCCCGACGACCTCGAGGTGATCGAGCGGGTCAGCGCCGCCGGGCGCGAGCGCCGCGATGGCCTTGCCGGCGTCGATGGCGCTGCCCCCACCGACCGCGATCACGGCCTCGGCGCCGAGCGCGACGCACGCCTTGGTACCGGCGCGCACCAGCTCGACGCTGGGCTCGCCCTCGACGACGAGGCGCTCGTAAAAGATGCCGCGTAGCTCGAGCGACGACCAGACCGCCTGTGCACGCCTGGTGTCCTTGCCCGAGACCGCGAGCACGCGCGTGACACCGAGCTCGCCCAGCCAGTCCGAAAGCAGGCTCGCCTTGCCAGCGCCAAACACGACGCGCGTCGCGGTCGCAAACTCGAACGCGCTGCTCATCCCCAGTCCTCGGACGACGGGTAACAAGCGTCGAAGGTGCGCCGTGTGCGCGGCTCGGCCAGCATCGGCTCGACCGCGACCCGCCACGCCTCGTAGTGCGCCGTGGCCTTGTGCGCGAGCGTCGCCTGCTCGCTGCGGTAGGCCTCGACCAGCACGAAGCGGGTCTTGTCTGCGCGGTCTTGCGCGAGGTCGAAGCGAGCGATGCCAGGCTCCTTTCTGCTTTCGGTGGCGTTGACGATGGTGGCCGCGCGGAAGGCCTCGATCTGGTCCGGCAAGACCTTGATCTGGACGTGTACGACGAACAGGGGGCTCGACATGGTTCGAGCTTACCCGCCTACACCTGGAAAGTCCGATGCCTACATGGTCGGCCTGCGCCAGCTGTGCGTAAGATCGACCCCGTGTTGGCACGCGAAGGCACGGGAAAAGGGCGCGTCCTCGTCATCGACGACGACGAGATCGCACGCCAGGCGATTAGCGACCTGCTGCAGAACGGCGGCTACGCCGTGCACCCGCTCGCGTCTCCGATCGGGGCAACCCAGGTGCTCGCCAGCCAGAGCATCGTGGCGGCCGTGATCGACCTCAACATGCCGATCATGAGTGGCGATCGGTTCATCGCGCTGATCCGCACCTGGGACCGCACCCGTGATCTGCCGGTGGTGCTGATCTCCGGCGAGTCCAGCGAGACCCTGCGCGAGGCCGCGGCCGCGCTGCCCGGTGTGGCGGTGGTCGCCAAGGCGCAGATGAACGAACAGCTCGTCGCCACCCTGGGCTACGCCTTGCTTCGCAAGCCGCTCGGCGCGCCGACCCGCCCGTCGCCGCGCAACGAGGCGCCAGCCGGCAAGCCTACTGCGCTGAGCGCACAGCTGTGCCTCGCGCACTGGCGCGACCTGGTGGCGATGCGTGGGCTGCCCATGTCCCAGCTGATCGAGAGCCTCGATGCGCTGCGCGCAGAAGCCCAGACGCTCGCGCTCGGCAACATCGTGCAGCTGGTCGCCACGACGCTCGAGATCGCCGAGCAGTGCGGCGGCAGGCGGCCCGTTCCGGCCGAGGTCGACACCACCGTCAGCGAGCTGCTCGCGCACCTGGCCGGGGTGGACGGCGACAAAGCCGGCAGCTTCGATCGTTCACTCGTGCTGACCATCCATCGCTCGCGACTCGACCGCGCCCGCCAGCTGCTGCGCTGATCGACCCGGAGGGAGATGCCAGTGCAGCTGTCGAGCCTGTCGGCGGCCGCCCGCGAGGCGGTCTTACCAGTTCTTGCGCTGCGGCTTGGTCCAGGGTTTTTGGCACAGCGTGCAGTCGTCTCCGTAGAAGAACTTTTTGGCGTTCTCGTCGCCACACATCCACATGCGCAGCCATGCCACCGTGGGTGCGCGCTCCGCGATCGCACCTTCACACGAGCCCAGCGCGGCCGACACGGCGCAGGCCGTAGCGCCCTTGTCCACCACGTAGAGATGACCCGCGTTGGCGTCCTCCAGCGTGGCGTAGAAGGTCTTTACCTTGGACTTTTCGTAGTTGGGCGTGACGTAACCCTGGGCGGTGACGAAGCCATCTCCGGTCGAGGTGTAGAGCAACAACGGACTGTGCATGTCGGCAAAGGCACTGCTCAGGCGTGGCGGCATGCCGTGCAGCGAGACCGTGGTCTTGACGTTGGGCCGATTGGCGGTGTCGATGGCAGCACCGCCACCCCACGAGTACCCGAGGGTGGCCTCGTTGCTGGTGTCGAGCTTGCCTTGCAGCGCGCCGGCCGCGCCGTCCTGCGCTACCAGCCACTCGATGCCCGTGTTGAGACACGCTCGCTCCGCCATCGTGTCGTTGCACGCGATCACGACGAAGCCGTGGCTGGCGAGCAGTGTGAGTGTCTGCGTGTAGTGGTCGGGCGTCGTGGCGATGCCGTTGCCCCACACTGCGATCGGATGTTTGAAGCCGTCCTTGCCCAGCGAGCTGTCCGGGCGGAACAGCGTGTAGTTGTTGCCCGGTCCCACGTTCGCAAACGCCTTGGCGTCCGCAAACGGACCCTTGGCGGCGTAGTCCGTAACCGCGGGCAAGCTGGCACAGCTTGCACCGAGGCCCGGCACAGGACCCTGGTCTGTGCTCGCTGCATCGCTGGCTCCGGCAGCGCCCGCGTCGCTGGCTCCGCCAGCGCCCGTGTCGTCGGGCTCGGCAGCATCCGGCGCGCTGGGGAGCGCACTGTCCTTGCCTGCTGCCTTGCCAGCATCGTTGCTCGCGACACCGGCGTCCCTTTTGGCCGTCGCCGCTGCGTCCAGCTGCGCGCTGGCCTCGTCGCTCTCGTCACCGTCTGACTGTGGCTCGCCGTCGGCATCGTCGCCGTCTCGTGCTGCCGATGGCTCTTCCGGTGCGGGCGTGTCTGCACCACAACCAAGGGCCCATGACGTGTCTGCAGACAGCAAGACAAGGAACATACAAGTGCGAAGTCGCGTGAGCATGAGCGTAGCTAACACTCACCCCACGAGGCCGGCAACGAGCGCGACTACGCTTGGCGACGCGAGCAACAACGTTGTCGTGGAGTGAAAGATCGCGCGCGTTAATCCGGGCAAACGCTGGATGGTCGGACCATTGCCGAGCAGCGCGTGCGCAGCGTTCCAGAAGCAACGCTTGCGCCGTGTGACCAGGTTCGTCGGCCGCGTTGACCTTTGTGTCCGCAGCCGCCAGGAACTTGGCTCGTAGCGACAGCTCAAAACGGATCGAGTAGCTATCGCGTAGCAATCTTGCCGCTCCGGAAAAGTGCGGAATGATCGTTCCGATCTGCTGGCAGCATGGATTCGCCATCGAGGCCGCGATTGACAGGGCGCACCCCGGATTGCACTGATGGACACCATGCGCTTTTTCTGTCGAGCACACGCACATCCTGCATTGCTGGCTACCTTACTGTTCCTCGTGAGCTGCTCCAGCGAACCGACCGCGCCCACGGGCAGCGGTGGCGGCGACGGCGACGAGCCGTCCGACGAAGGCGCGGACGACAGCGCCGACGACACCAAGCCGAGCGACACCGGCGCGGGCGGCGCCAAACCGAGCGACGCGGGTACGGGCGCCAGCAAGCCGCGTGACGCCGGCAAGACCGAGCCGAGCGACGCCGGCAACAAGCCGAGTCCCGGCGCCGGCAAGGACGGGGGCAGCGACCCGGGCCCGGTGATCCCGAGCGACGGCGGAGCGGGCGCGGACCCGGACGCCGGACAGCCCAAGCCCGAGCCGCAGAGCTGCGCCGGCAAGCCCAACAGCTGGAAGGCCGGCGACACCAACAGCAGCATCATGGTGGGCGGACTCAAGCGCACCTTCATCCTGCACGTGCCGGCCAGCTACAAGGGCGACCAGCCGGTGCCGCTGTTGCTCGACTTTCATCCGATGATCTTCGGCACGGCAGCCAGCCAGCGCCGCAGCTCGGGCTACGCCGAGATCGCCGACAAAGAAGGCTTCATCGTCGCCTACGCGGATGGCATCGACAACGCGTGGAACCTCGGCCCGTGCTGCACCAAGTCGCGCGACGTGGACGACTTTGGCCTGGCCTTGGCCATGGTCGAGCGCTTCAAGAGCGAGGGCTGCATCGACGAAAAGCGTGTGTACGCCGCGGGGTACTCCAACGGCGGAGGGCTGTCGCACTACCTGGCGTGCAAGAGCGCCGACGTGTTTGCAGCGGTGTCACCGGCGGCTTTCGACCTGATCGAAGAGGTCGATTGCAAGCCCTCGCGCCCGATCAGCGTGGTCGTCTTCCGAGGCACCAGCGACAGCATCGTTCCCTACGGCGGCGGCAAGTCGACGCCTCCCACCTCCTATCCGCTCGACCCGATCCACTTCCTCGGCGCCGTGGGCACGTTCCAGAAGTGGGCGGAGATCGACGGCTGCACCGGCGAGCCCGTCGCGGGCATGGGCGGCTGCAAGACGTACACGCAGTGCCAAGGCGGCGCCGAGGTCACGCTGTGCACCGCGCAGGGCGGCAGTCACGTCACCGGCGACGCCAAGGTCGGCTGGCCCATGCTCAAGAAGTTCACGCTGCCATGAGTACCCTCCTTGGACGCACGCGAGCCGGGCTGTGCGCGCCCGTGCTGGCGTTGTTGGTGAGCTGTGTCGCCGCTTGCGGCGAGGACCCGATCGCGCCTCCCCTTAGCCAACCCGGCGACGACGACGACGGAGCGGACGACGACGGCGCGGACGACGACGGCACCAGCGACGACGGCACCAGCGACGATGCCCCAACACAAGCCAGCCCGGACGGCGGCCAGCGCAAGCCGGACAGCTCGGTGCGGCCGCCCGACGCGGGCAAGCCGCTCGACGCGGGCGGCAAGCCGTCTGCCGTCGACGGCACGGTGCCACCGACGACGCCCAAGCCGAACAGCGACGCAGGCGAGGACGTCCCGGACGGCGCTCCGCCCGTCTCGGCTTCGTTCGCGAACAGCACGCTCGTGCCGCACGCCTCGTGGACCTGCGGTTTGCCCGAAGGCATCCCTTCGCCGGTCGGCGCACCGCTGGTGTTCACCGCCGACCTCACGATCGCGAACATCCGCGAAGTGGGCGACACCCAGTTCGGCAAACGACAGCTGATCGAGCTGAACACGGGCACCTTCAAGGGCGACAAGCTCGACGCCGCGCTGCAGGCGGGCGGCCTCGATCAGCCGCTCTTGCTCAGCAACGGCGCAGTCGAGCTGGAAGAGATCCTGACGCTCAAGACCAAGGACGGGAAATACATCTACCTGCGCGTGTGCGGCACGGCCCCCAACGCGAACGAGCCGATGCGCGTGGTGATGGACTTCGAGGCACCCAACAGCGGCGCCTACGCGTTCCTCAACACGACCAAGCTGGTCGGCACACGCAGCGTGGATGCGGCAGCCAAAAAACTCACCCTGAGCGTGCACGACGTCAGCAAGGCGACGGCGTCGGAGAACAAGCTGAGCATCGAAAATCCCGCGGGCGTGGTCGATCAGACCTGGGACTGCAAGGTCGACAAAGGCACCGCGGGCGAGCAGGTCTACAAAGAGGTGGTCAACATCGGCGGCTCGCTGTCGGTCGGCGCGAGCAAGCGCGGCAACCGCAACATCATCCCGATCACCGGCGGCACTGCCACCGGCCGCGTCAAGGGCGTGGTGCTGCCCGGCGGCGGCGACTTCCAGCTGCTCGACTCCGGCTTCATGCTCGACGCGCGCTACACGATGAAGAGCGACGACGGAGAGCTGATCCTGGTGCGCAACTGCGGCCCCGCGTCCGCGCTGATCCCGGTGTTCGAGGCGCGCGCTGATGGGCCTTACGCCTTCCTCAACGAAAACCAGTGGCTGAGCAGCAGCCCCAGCATCGGGATCGGCACCGTGACGCTGACCATCACCGCCAAACGCTGAGCGCCGCCAAACGCGGAGCGCCGCCAAACGCGGAGCGCCCACAAATCGCCAGGTCGCGCTACTCGTACGGGTTGGCCGGCAGGCCACGCGTCAGGGCAGCAGGCAGGGGCTCCGCGAAGTCGTGGACGGAGAGTCCGGCCTGTCGACGAACGGGGCGCAGCGGCGGCGACAGCAGCACGGGCGCGGCGGCTTTGGCCTGCGCCGGCTGCGCGTTTGGCGCTGCCGCGCGTGTGCTGGTGGACGCTGCGATCGCGCGCACCGGGGGCGCTTCGGGCAGCCACGCGAGCGAGGTGACGATGGGCCTCAGCGCCTCTGGCTCGCGCACGGCCGGCGGCGCGCGCGAAGGCTCCACGACGGCGGCGGGCACCGGCGCTCGCGCAGCGGCCACGCTCGACCCAGCCGTCGTATCGCGCAGCCCCACGATCAACACACTCGCCGCCAGCGTGGCCGCCACAAAACCAAAGCCGGCCACGCGCTGCCGTGTCGTCGTCGGCAGCACCAGCTCCATCGTGACGGGGCCGGGCGCAGGCAGCGAGCTCGCGCGCGCCGGGCCGGGGATGGCGCTGCTCGACGTGCGCGCTTCCGGCCGCACAGGGGGCTCGGGCAATCGTGCGTCGGCGCCCGGCGGCCCGGCCAACAACGGCGGCTGACTCGGCGGGGCGGCGCGCAACGGTGGCTGGCTCGCCGGCTCGGCGCGAGCTCGCGGCGCGGTTTGCGCGCGCGGCAGCGCCGAGTAGTCGATCGTGTGTTTCATGGCGTGCACCGGCGGGGGCGGCGGAACACACGCCCGAGCCGGCGGGCGCGGCAGCGGCGCGCTGGGCAGCGCCAACACGCGTCGTACGTACGCGCCGATGGCCTGGGGCGTGGCGCACAGGTCGGCTTCGCGCGCCGTCTTTTCCAGCGCGTACGCCATCTCCTCGGCCGACCAAAAGCGAGCGGCGCGCGCGGGCGCGCACGCCTGCTCGCACAGCGCCTGCAGGGGTCCGAGCTGCGCGCGCACGTGCGACTCGCCCAGGCTGGCCGCACGTGCGTCGCGCGCGCACGCGAGCGCCGCGAGCAGCGCCGTGCCCACGATGAAGATGTCGCAGCGTGGGTCGATGACCGCGCCCGCGGCCACCTGCTCCGGCGCCTTGGCGCAGCGCACGGAGCGGTTGTCGGCGTCGGCCGGTGTGCCGAGCAGTCTGCCGTGGACGTTGGACAGATCGATCAGGCGCGTGACCCCGTCGAGCCCAACCAACATGTGACGCGTCGATGGCGCCTGATGTACGAGAAAGCCCGGCGCGCCCTGCTCGTCCTTCCAGTTGTGCAGCACGGACAGACCGTGCAGCACGTCGACGAAGATCGGGACGATGTAGCGCATGGCGTCCACCTCGTGCGCCCGGTTCAGCAGCGCGCGCAGCGTCGCGCCCGCGACGTGCTCCATCACCACGAACAGCTCGGGCTCGTCGTGGATCTCGAGCACGCGCACCAGGTTGGGCGCGCGCAGACCGAGCCCTACCCGCGCCTCGCGCAACAGCCGCGCGCGCCCCTGGCTGTGCTGATGGGCACGCAGCAGGCGCTTGACGACCACGTCCCCGGGCGCGCCCACCGGGTGCACGGAGCGCGCGCGATGGAGTGAACAGAACTCGCCGACCGCGATCTGGCCGAGCAAGCGGTAGCCGCCAAGCAGCCCGTCCGCGCCGCGCGTCGCAGCGCGCGGCGGCGAAGCTCGCAAGCGAGGCTCGGAAGTGCGTGGTTGCTCCGCGCCCGAGGGCAGCAGAGAGCCGCCCTCGAGGCGAGTCAACATCCAGGAACGCGGCCCAACAGTCACGCGAATGCTCCGCAGCCAGAGAGTTCAGATCGCAGCTCACCAACTCCGGCGAGCGCGACCGAACCCTTGCACCGCTACGATCCATCCCCGTTACGGTTACGGGACAATCAGCTCAGCGACGTCCGCGCCCTGCGTCGACGGCCGGCTGCGCCGACGAGGACGCGTCCGGCCGCGACGTGGTGCCGGACGTCGACTCGGAGGCCGCGGAGGTGTCGTCGGCCGGACAGGTGGGCTGCTGGCAGAACTTCTCGCCACGGCCGCTGGCCCGCGCGGTATCGCAGACCCAGCCCGGAGGACAGTCAGGGTTGACCTTGCAGGTGATCTGGCAGGTGCCGTCGACACAGATCAGCGTGTCGTCCTCGTCGCTGCGGCCGCGGCAGGTGGCACTGCCCGCCTGACATGCGGTGTTCACTGCCTCCACGCCGCGCCCATTCGGATTGATGCTGGTGATCGGCTGCAGACACTCGAAGGTGGCGCTCGCCCCCTCCGGCAGCTCGCCGAAGCTGAACAAGATGCGCTGCTGATCGCCCGCCGGACAGACGCTCTTCACCTGGGTGGTGAAGTCGTCGTAGTACCAGCCCGTGCCGTTGACGGCGCCCTGGCCGTTGACCGCGACCTGCTGCATCTTGCAGGCAATTCGCCGCTCGCGGATGCCCGAGGCCGACTCGCTCTCGCGCTTGAGCGCCTTGCCCACGTGGCCGCGCGCCGGGTCGCACTTGGTCTCGCCCTTGGCGAGCAGCTCGTAGACGTCGCACTGCACCTTCCCGTTCACGTCGCGCCGCAGGCGGCGAGGCAGACAGTTGCCGGACAGCTTGGTGGCGATGCGATCGATCAAGGTGTCGAGCGCGGGTGCGAAGTCGTCGGCGCAGATGGAGTACACCACCGCGTCCGAGCCGAAGCCCTGCGCGACCTGCAAAAAGCGCCGCGGCGGGTACGCCTCTTCGGCCCTGCCCGAGCTCGTGTTGCGACAGCTCGGCGTGGGCTGCCCGAGCACGCCGGCGCGAAACTGCATCTCGGGCAGCGCGAGGATCTGCTCGAACGGCATGCCGTTGGCGCGCGTGGGGATGCCCACGATGGCGGCAAAGATGATGCGATCGGCATTGTCCGGCTTGAGCGCGCGCAGGCCCGCGATGTAGCGCGACACCGGCCACACCAGGCCCATCGCCTCGCCGTGCCGCCCGCAGCGCAGGTTGATCTCGGCGCCGAACTTTTGGTTCGCCTCGGGCGTGTCGGCGAACAGCTGCTTGCCCTCGGGCTTGATGGAGCAGTCTTCTTCGTCGCTCACCTGGATCACCGCGAGGATGGCGTCGTCGCGCACAAAACCCGCGTTGAAGCCCCTGGGATTGCCGTTGCCCTGGGTGTCGTTCAAGAACTCGTCGTCGCCGTCGCTCGGGGCGACTGCCTTCCACATCGCGTCCAGCTGTTGCTCGTACGAGCAACCGCGCACGCCCAGCTTGGACACACAACGAAACGACGTCGCGACGTCGGCCGCGGATGGATCCTGACCCGCCTCGAACTGCTGGTACTTGGGCGGCGCACCCACCTCGCCACAGGCGGCGTCGGGCGGCAGCACCACGTCCCCCGCGTTGTAGCCGGGAAACTCGAACGGCATGGTGGCGGTGACGCCGGTGACCGCCACCTCGGTGCTGCGCAGCAGCTTGCCGTCGTCGCCGAGCCCGCGGCACGCCGTGAGCCCCGCGTTGTCGCCCGTGGGGTCGTCGACGCCGCCCATGTTGGAGCTGACCACACCGAGGTGCAGACTGGACACCGGCGTAAACATGTCCTGTCCGTTGGCCATGCCCGCGCCACGACCGGCGTTGCGATTGCCGGTCGTGAGCACCTCGACCAGGCGCGGCAGCTCGTTGGCGAGCTTGAGCTGCTCGGTGGCCATCGAGCCGGAGTTGTCGATCACGAACAAAAGGTCGACCTTGGACAGTCCACTCTGATCCACGCGCCGGCTGGCGGCCGAGATGGTGCACGGACCGAGCGGCGCCAGCTCCTGATCAGGACAGCCCGCAGCGAGCGTGGACAGGGCGCCGAGCAGCGCCAGGACGGCCACGCGCCACAGCCCGCGAGTCGAAGCGCGCGGTGCCCCCACGCGCGAGCCAAAACAGGCCCTCTTCCACAGCACGACTCGCTCCATCATCGGTACCCCTCACTTACGAGCCCGCTCGGCACGGGCTTGTTCTGTTCGCCGAGAGTAACGGCCGGCACCAGTCAGACCATTTCCAGAGACGGCACGATTGGCGGCAAGACGCAGTGCTGCTGCAAGATGCAGACGAGCGCGGAACTTTCTGCGGGCTAGAAAACAGTCAGACGCCGTCATTTCCGACCTGACGGTGTCTGTGTGGATCGGCTCCAATGCCACGACGAACCAGCCGGCTTTTTCAGGCAAAGTTCGCGAGGTGCCTTCGTCTGATCATTGGACCTGGAGCGCACGACTCCTTTGCGAGCGCCTGGTTTTGTGCTCCTGTTCGCGGATGACTGAGCGTCCTAGCCGAGCCGCCGTCACGGGTGCGACGACCGCCAGCAGCTACGTCAACCTGCTGCTGGGCGTGGGCGTAGAACACTACGGCCTGACGCGTGCGGAGTTGCTGCAGGCTGCTGCGATCAGCGACGACGAGCTCGCCGATGCGAGCGCGCTGGTGCCCGAACGAGCGCTCTTTGCGCTGCTGCGCTTCATCCGCGAAAAGAGCGGCGATCCGGCGCTGGGGCTGCGCATGGCCGACGCGCTCGACCTACGCGCGCAGGGGTTCTGGGGCTACGCGCTGATGTCCAGCATGTCCATGCGGGAGCGCGTGGGCATTCACCTTCGCTACAGCACCGTGCGCAGCTCGATTCGCGCCGAGCTGCGCATCGAGGGCGAGCGCGGTGTCATCGACTTCGACGTGAGCCACCTGGACAACGATCTGATTCCGTTGGTGTGCGACTGGGGCGTCGGCACGGCCTGTGTTCAGCACCGCCGACGCATCCAGCGGCCAGACAGTCAGCTCGAGGTGTGGCTCACCTATCCCGAGCAGCCTTACCACCGGGAGCTGCGCGCCATGGTGGGTGGCATCGTCGTGTTCGATGCGCCCTGCAACCGGATGGTCTTTCCGGCGAGCGATCTCGACAAGCCGCTGTCGGGCGACCCCCACCTGAGCAAGCTCGCGATAGCGCAGCTGGAGAGCCAGCTCGCCACCAGCCGCGCCGGGGCGTCCACGAGCGTCACCGACAGTCTGCTCGCGCAGGTGCGCGCACGGCTGCTCGCGCGCCTGGCCAGCGACGCCTCGCTCGAGCGCATCGCGCGCGACTTACACATCAGCACGCGCACCTTGCGCCGCCGGCTGGACGCGGCCGACACCTCGTTTCAAGCGCTGCTCGAAGAGGTACGGCGCAGCCGCGCGGTGGCCTACCTGACCGAGACCGAGCTCGCGGTCGAGCACATCTCGGTGCAGCTCGGCTATGGAGACCCAGCCAACTTCCGGCGTGCCTTTCGGCGCTGGGAGGGCATGGCGCCGAGCACGTTCCGCGCGGCCCGGCGTGCCGGCGAAAGCCCAGCCGAGCCGGTCGCACTGCGGACTGCCCGCCACGCGCGCGAGCCAGCCCAGAGCGGCGTGCCCGCGCTGAACGGCAAGAGCGGCGGCTGGCCCGGCGAGCCGCGCAGCGAGGCCGACTGATGCGCCGCGCTCGACCACAAATGACAGGTCGCTGACCCGCAAAGCCCCTGCCTGGCTGGCAGCGTGTACACCATGCTCCAGCCCCGAGGTCCCGTGCGCCCCAGCCCCCCTTTCCGCGAGCGCAGCAACGTTTTTTTGCCCGTGGGGCGCACCACGCCCTGCGACGGCGCACGCCCTGCAACCTACCTGCGCGCCTGGCCGGTCCGAAGGCGCCACCCGGCAGCGCTCGTCGTGCTCGGCGTGCTCGCGATCGGCTGCGCGGACGCCACGTCCGACGTGCCGCGACGCCCGGCGGATGCGGCAGCCCACGACATCGATGCCAGCCGTCCCCTCCGCGACGCCGGGGCGCGCGCCGACGCGAGCAGCGGGCGCGTGCTCGACGCCCAGGTCGCGACGCCCGTGCTGCTGCGGGCCAGGGCAGAGCTGGTTCAGATTCGGCCCCGGCCCCTGGTCGATGTGCACACGGCCGAACCCAACGACCTGGACGCAAGCACTGCGGCCTGGCCGATCGAAGGCAGCGCGGTGCTCTACAGCACGAGCGAGGGCGTGGACCTGGTGCTCAAGCTGCAGCAGTGCCGCACCGGCTACGCCTACCCCGTGTTCGTCTACGAAGGCTCCGACTGCGCTGCCGTGACGCGCGATGCCGCGGTCTGGGACGGCACGCGTGGCGCGGGCATCAGCTCCGCTTCGTGTCTCGGCGCGCCGGGCGCCCGCGTGGACTACGCGCGCCCGAGCAGCGCGGCCAAGCCGTGGGCCCTGAGCGGACCGGCAGCACAGAGTCTGCTCGGCCGCCTGCTGGCCGTGCTCGACCCCGACACGCGCGAGCCACTCATCTGTGGGCAGATCGTGCCCGCGGACGCGGGCCCCGCCGTCGGCGGCGCGCCCCTGTCACCCGCCATCGCAGGGCAGCTGGGCGGGCTGTGTCTGCTCTCCTCGATCGCGATCGGGCAGACCCAGAGCGATGGCAAGACGTGCCCGGACGCCGAGGCGTTCGGCAAGTGCGCCGCCACGCACTGCGATCTGAGTCGCTGCGCGACCGAGTGCGCCGAGCACCAGGGCTGCCTGGAGCGCGCGAGCGAGCCCTGCTCGGGGGAGTGCGTCGCGAGCGAGCCCTGCAGCACCTGCCTCGACGGCTTTCGCTGCGCCCTGGGCTTCTGTGCGGAGCACATCGCGTGTGCGGCGCCGCGCATCCCGAACGGCCACTGCGAACAGCTGGAGGCGTGCTGCAGACGGCAAGGTCCCCTGGTCGAGGGGTGTCTCCAGCAGGCGCACCAGCTCGAGCTTTTGGGCGGTGACCCGACCTGTCTGGGCATCCTGTACGACTGGGACTTCAACACCAACGTGACCTACCGCTCGCCCTGCTACCCCGACGGCGGCGCCGCCATCGAGTAGCGCCTGCGCTCGAAGCACGGGCGCGCTGAGCGCGCTGGTGAATGATCGTTCCGAAGTCACGAATCGCCCTGTCGGAGCGACGGTTTTCGCAGCTATGGTCTCGGCGTGCTCGCGCACAAGGAGGCTCTGGTGACTACCGATTCGAAGCTCGCGCTCGGCATGCTCTTGATCTGCGTGGGGTGCGCCGTGGCGTGCGCGCCCGAGGCGCCCCTTCCTGGCGCCCCCACCCCGTCGATCGACGCGGGCCGGCGGGATGCGGCCGCCGACGCGAAAAGTGACGCGAAGGCCGACGCCAAGACCGACGCGACGGTCGTCGCGCCGGCCATCACGCCCTACGTCACCGCGGCCGGCATCGGCGTCACCGATCTCGAGGTCTCGGCCAAGTTCTACACGGAGGTGCTCGGGCTCACCTTCAAGTACGACCTGGCCACGCCGCAGTGGAACGAAAAGATCCTCCAGGACGTGCGCGGCAACAGCGTGGTGCTGATGGACTTCACGCGCGAGCGCAACACCAAACACAACCCCGTCAAGCTCGTGTTCGCGGTGAAGAACGCACAGGCAGCCTACGACGCCGTGCTCGCGAACGGCGGCTCCAGCGTGTCCCCGCCGAGCACCTTCGGGACAGCGACCGTCGCGCTGACGTACGACCCGGACGAGTACCTGGTCGAGCTGTACGAAGCGAGCACGGTGCCCTCCAACGTGCTGGTCGGCGTGGGCATCGGCGTCAGCAGCCTGGACGAGTCCGCAGACTTATACACGCGTGTGCTCGGCA
>Ga0190271_10001029_pt1 | contig 15367 bp, 12 predicted proteins | sample Popmic356T_FD_133747 | JGI IMG/M metagenome (GOLD analysis project Ga0190271, IMG submission 133747) | Populus adjacent soil microbial communities from riparian zone of Weber River, Utah, USA - 356 T | ecosystem: Environmental > Terrestrial > Soil > Riparian zone | place: USA: Utah | collected...
CGTGGGGCGTGGTGCTCGGACCCCCGTCTCAGGGTGCGAGCCCACACGCGCGGTAGGCTTTCTTCTCGAGCTCGCGAAACTGCTTCGCCCTGGCCTTCGCCTGGTCGGAGTCGCGGAAGATCCCGCCGCCCTCCCCCGGGAGTGTCGCGTAATGCGCGAAAGTTGAAACTTCCACGAAATCGTCGTAATTGAGAGTGTTCGCGATGTCATCGATGACACACGAACATTGGTACATCTGGGACAGATTGCCGCCGTTCCTGGCCGTGCAGTCGATGACGTATTCGACGCGGGCCTGCGTCGGGTAGTCATGCGCCGGTGGGGCGCCATACACGGGGGAAATGAGGGCGACCGACAACGCAGCGCCCACGAAGACCGAGCTTACCTGCCCATGGCACGGCCGTTGCAGTAGCAATGTGCCTAGTAGTTTGGGGGAACTAACATGAAACATCTGCATCGCTCCTTTCTCGTAACAGCGCTGGCTGGCTTCGTCTTGACCGGGCTGGCGGCAGCCAGTGATCTCGAGCAGGCCATGAGCGATTCGAAGAACTGGGCAGCCCAGGCGGGCGATTATGCCAATCATCGCTACAGCAATCTCAGCCAGATCAACGCGGCGAACGTCGGACAGCTGCAGGTCTCCTGGACCATGTCCACCGGTGTGCTGCGCGGGCACGAGGGATCACCGCTGGTGATCGGCGACATGATGTACGTACACACGCCGTTCCCGAACAACGTGTTTGCGGTCAACCTGAAAGACCAGTCCTACAAGTGGAAGTACGAGCCCAAACAGGACACCCAGGTGATCCCGGTGATGTGCTGCGACACGGTCAATCGCGGTCTCGCCTACGCGGATGGCAAGATCTTCCTGCAGCAGGCGGACACGACGCTGGTGGCGCTCGACGCGAATACCGGCAAAGTGATCTGGACGGCGAAGAACGGCGATCCGAAGATCGGCGAGACCAACACCAATGCGCCGCATGTATTCAAGGACAAGATCATCACCGGAATCTCCGGTGGCGAGTTCGGGGTACGCGGAAGGCTGATCGCGTACGACCTGAAAACCGGCAAGCTGGTCTGGACCGCGTGGAGCACGGGCCCCGACAAGGAGCTGCTCGTCGATCCCAAGAAAACCATGACGTGGACGAACGGCAAGATGGCGCCGATCGGCGTGGATTCTTCGATCAAGACCTGGAAGGGAGACCAGTGGAAGTTAGGCGGCGGAACGACCTGGGGCTGGTACGCCTACGATCCCAAGCTCAACCTCGTCTATTACGGCACCGGCAACCCCGGCACCTGGAATCCAGCCCAGCGCCCGGGTGACAACAAGTGGTCGATGACGATCTTCGCGCGCGACCTCGACACCGGCATGGCGAAGTGGGTTTACCAGATGACCCCGCACGACGAATGGGACTTCGACGGCGTCAATGAGAACCTGCTGATCGACATCGATTTCAAGGGCAAGAAAGTGCCCGTGGTCGTGCACTTCGATCGCAATGGTTTCGGCTACACGCTCAACCGCGAGACCGGCGAATTGCTGGTGGCGGAAAAGTACGATCCGACAGTCAACTGGGCGACCAAGGTCGACATGAAAACCGGCCGCCCGATCGTCGACAAGAAATTCTCACCGGCCACGACCGGCGCGGACGTGAACGTGAAGGACATCTGTCCAGCCGCGCTCGGCTCCAAAGATCAGCAGCCGGCCACTTACGACCGCAAGACGGGTCTGATACTCGTGCCGACGAATCACGTGTGCATGACCTACGAGCCGTTCCAGGTGGAGTACACCGCCGGACAGCCGTACGTGGGCGCGACGCTGACGATGTATCCGCCGCCCGGAAGTCACGGCGGCATGGGCAACGTCATCGCCTGGGACCCGGCGAAGGGCAAGATCGTCTGGAGCAAGGCTGAGCGCTTCTCGGTGTGGTCGGGGGCGTTGGCGACCGCCGGCGACATCACGTTCTACGGCACGCTGGAAGGTTATCTCAAGGCAGTGAATACCAAGGACGGCAAGGAGCTTTGGAAATTCAAGACGCCGTCGGGAATCATCGGCAACGTGTTCACCTATCAATACGACGGCAAGCAATACGTCGGCACGTACTCCGGCATCGGTGGCTGGGCGGGAATCGGCCTGGCGGCCGGCCTCACCGGAAATACGGACGGTCTCGGCGCCGTGGGCGGTTACAAGGATCTCGCGAAGTACACCACGCTCGGTGGATCGCTGTTCGTGTTCGCGCTGCCAGGCCAGGGCTCCTCACAGGCTGCGGCGCGCTGAAACGAATGCGTTGGGCGATTTTGCTGCTGATACTGATCGTGGCACCGCTCGCGAGCGCCGTTGCGGACGAGGCGAAACCTTATGAGGTGAAGGACGGCAACAAGGTCGATGCGAAGACTCTCATGGGATGGAAGACCTGGCGTGCGCTCGCATGTGAGCGTTGTCACGGGGCCGCCCAGGAGGGACTCGTCGGGCCGCCGCTGGTCGAGCGCCTGAAGACATTGACGAAGGAGGAATTTCATACCGTGATGCAGAACGGCAGGCCGGACAAGGGAATGCCGCCGTTCAATACGAGCCAGATGGTCACGCAGAACTGGGAAGGCCTGTACGCCTACCTGAAGGGCCGCTCCGATGGCGCGATTCAGCCTGGACGCTTGTCGCCGCTCGAGTAGTTCGCAGCGCAGCAGCACGGCTGCCGCGCTGCTCGGCGGCGCAGGCCTTGCGTGCATGCTGCTCGCCGCCCATGCGCAGGATTCTGCAGCGGTGTTACGGGTCTGCGCAGACCCGGGCAACATGCCGCTTTCGAACAACCAGGCCGAAGGGTACGAAAACAAGATCGCGGAAGCGCTGGCCCGCGATCTCAAGCGCCGCATCGAGTTCACGTTCTTTCCGCAGCGCATGGGATTCGTGCGCAACACGCTGCGGCAACGCGACGAGTCGACCCAGCAATTCAAATGCGACGTGATCATCGGCGTGCCGAAGGGATTCGAGCTCACGGCCACCACGCGGCCGTACATGCGCTCAACCTACGCGCTGGTGTTCGAGTCTCGCGAAGAATTCGCGCGGCTGACGGCGCCGGAGGATCTGCTCGCGCTGCCGCCTGCGCGGCTGCGTGCGTTGCGCATCGGAGTCTTTGCCAGTTCGCCCGGTGCAGATTGGCTGCTGCGCCATGACCTGCTCGATCACGCCGTCTTCTACTCGCCACAAAGCGGTGATCCGGCGAAAAGCCCTGCAAACGTGATCGAGAGTGACCTCGCCGCCGGCAAGATCGACATGGCGATCGCGTGGGGGCCGATCGCGGGTTTCCTCGCGGGCCGTCATGCAAAAAGCCCGGCGTGGCGCGCGCTGCCCTTCAAGCCGGACAGCACGATCAAGTTCGACTTCGAGATCTCGATGGGCGTGCGCTTCGGCGAAAAGGAATGGAAAGACACGCTCGACCAATGGATCGGCGCGCATGAGCGCGAGCTGCAGGCGATCCTGGCGAGTTACCGCGTGCCTTTGCTGGACGCGAACGGGAATCTGATCGTCAAAGAGGAGGAACCAACATGAGCGGAATATCGATTCATCCAAGCGTGGACAACGGCGTGAAACCCGGGGCTGGGAACTTCGCGGGCGGAACGCTTGCCTGCCGCTGCTCGGACAACAAGGTGAAGGTGCGCATCTCCGGTGACGTTGCCTTCAACCACGCTTGCGGCTGCACCAAGTGCTGGAAACCCGAAGGTGCGTTGTTCTCCGTGGTTGCCGTCGTATCGCGCGACAAACTGGAAGTCACCGAGAATGCGCAGAAGCTCAGGGTCGTGGATCCAAAGGCCACGATTCAGCGCCAGGCCTGCTCGGGCTGCGGCGTGCACATGTACGGCCGCATCGAAGACCGGAACCACCCGTTCTACGGACTCGACTTCGTGCACGTTGAGCTGTCCAACGAAAAAGGCTGGGCGGCGCCGGAGTTCGCGGCGTTCGTTTCTTCGATCATCGAGTCCGGATTCAGTCCGACGCAGATGGGTGCCGTGCGCACGCGACTGCGCGAGCTGAAGCTGGATCCCTACGATTGCCTGTCGCCGCCGCTGATGGACCTGATCGCAACGCATAGCGCTAAAGCGAAGGGCAAACTCGCGGCCTGAAGAAATGGGGACATTCCTGATTTGCTAGCAAAAAGGGACGAGCCTCGCGTGAATGCGGTGCGCAGCATGGTGACGATGAGGCGCGTCCCCTTTTGCTAGCAAATCAGGAATGTCCCCATTTCCTAGAACGTTGCGCGCACGCCCAGCCAGGCACCGAAAGGCGGACCCGCGCCGAAGAATCTGGGATCTTCGCACTCCGGGGAGACCTCGTCCGGTTCACCGAGAAGTCCGAAGGTCTGGTACTCCGTGTCGAACAGATTCTCGATGCGGGCGAAGAATCGCAGCGTATCGCTCACGCGATACTCAGCGCGCAGGTTGGCCACCGTGTAGGAAGGCGTCTCGGGCAGCAGACTCACTTCATCGCCGCGAAGGTGGACGCCGGAACGAAACGACGCGTCGGCGCCCATGGTGAGGCGGTCGTTGAACCCGAATTCGAGGGCCGCGTTCACCTGATGGCGAGGAATGCCCGGAATGTCCGCGCCGGGTGGTACCCGCAGTTCGGCATCGCCGGCAGCCGCGGGATGGTTCGGGCTGTTGATGTTGAACGCATCTTCGAAAGTTGCCGAGACGAGGCTGTAACTCACGGACCACTGCATGCGGCCCACCGGCCGCGCGAGTTCGAGTTCGAGGCCGGCGCGCCGTGTGTCGCCGACGTTTTCGAAAAACCCGACGTTTGCCTGGGCGCCGCCGGTGGTCTGGAACAGGATGTCGTCGTCATTGACGATGTGGAAGGCACCGGCATGCCACCGCAGCTCGTGTGCCAGCGTACCGCTGGCTCCCACTTCAACGCTGTTCGCGATCACTTCGTCGAGCGGCGGGTCGGCGAGGAACGCGTTCGGCAGGTTGCAGGGCGCATCTTCGCTGGCGCAGGCAAGCTCGACGGGAGTCGGCGCACGCGTGGACCGCGCTACGTTTGCATAGATGGTGGCCGCGGGACTCACCCGCCAGGCGATTCCGAGTGACGGATTGAACCCGGCGAATTTGTGATTTCCGTCGAGCTCGGGGCTCTGGCCACTTCGATCCGCCAGGCGAACGCGCGTGTCGTCGTAGCGGCCCGATGCGGTGAGGCTCAACCGCTCCGTCACATCGAATGTGTCCACGAAATACAGGCTCCACGTCATGAGCTCGCTGTCCACGTGCGTGCGGAATTCGTCGGCGAAGATGTCGGTACGCGAAGTGGCACGATTCTCGAGCAGGCTCACCACCTCGACGACGGAACCGAAAGACGTCGCGCCGTCGCCGAACGCCATCCCCACCATGAAGTCGTTGCGGCGGCCCGCACCGAGCTCCGAACCCAGAGACAGCTGCAGCGATGCACCAAAGCTCTCTTGCTTGCGGCGCCCGAGGTTGTTGATGGCATCGAGCGCCGCGCCATCGAGTTCGGCGTCGATGGGATCGCCTTGCGGGTCGAGCACCAGGGCGATGCCATCATCGACGGCCGATTCACATTCGCCGTTCCCGTTCAGATCCTCGAAGTCCTCCTCGACCAGCAACGCATTCCCGTCGAACTCGCATTCCTCGAAGATGGTGCCGTCGCCGTTGAAAGTATCCGTATCGATGGCGCGGAAATACGCGTTGCCGGCCACGCGAAGTCCTGCGGACAGGTCGATCGACCCTTCGACGATCAACTGGCTGAGCGCGTTTTCCGTGATGTCGGGATGGGTGAAGACCTGGGAGCGGTCGATCTTCAGCAGCTCCGCCGGTGCGGTGCCATTGCCCCGCAGCTCGCTGTCGGCGAATGCGGCGCTCACGTCGAGGCGCGAGTGCTCACCTTGCATGCTCACCGACCCGAAGAACCGCAACGCGTCCGAATCCGAGTAGTCGCGCCAGCCGTCCTCTTCGAAGTAGTCGATGTTCGCGTAGTAGCCCCAGCCGCCGGCATTGCCGCCATGCTGAGCCGTGGCGCCCCGCCGCGAAAACGAGCCGCCATACGCTTCCGCCGCGGTGTGATCGAAGGTGAACCCGTCTTTCATCTGCAACGAGAGCGCGCCGCCGAGCGCATTGAGCCCGAACACGGGATTCGATCCGGCAAGCATCTGAACGCCCTGCACGGCAGACAACGGAATGAGATCCCAGCTCACCGTGTCGCCAAAAGGCTCGTTCATGCGCACGCCGTTCTGGTACACGGCGAGTCCTTGCGGCAGACCGAGCAACGGGGAGGCGGTGAATCCACGGAAGTTGAAATCCGGTTGCAGCGGATTGTTTTGCGCGTGGTTGATGCTCACGCTCGCGAGATTTCGGTTCAGAAAATCCGTGAGGTCGAGGGATTGCGCGCGTTCGATCTCCTCTGCCGCCGCGCTCTGAACGTAGTACGGGACGCGGTTGCTCGCGACTGCCCGGGTGCCATACGCCGACACGATGACGACCTGCTCGAGAGGGTCTGGATCTTCTGCGGCGACAGACCCGGCGTTGCCTGCCAGCACGAGGCCAAGCACCAGCCGAAGCGTTCTTGCTGCACCGCGTTTCACGGTGGCGAGAGTTGATTCGAAGCGGCGCGCGGCAACCAAGACGACGGCCCCCTGCGGTCATTGGCGAATCGCTGTACAAGCGGACGCGCGATGTCGTTGCGGCGCCTCGCGCCCTACTGTGCGCCCGGTCGCAGAGCCCGTCTACGGGATTTCGCCCGCCGCAAGCAGAAAAGTCGGGCGAAACCTACAACGGGGGAGCCGCACATTGCACGCCTGCGCCTATCTACACGCGGCCCGCCAGTCAGTAGGGACCCTCCGACGACCCCTGGACGAGTAGCGCTGAAAAAACCGCGTTATGCCGCACGCCGCAGACCTGTTCCCCACATTTTCCCGGTCCGACGCCAAGTCGAACGATGCGCCGACGCGCACCGCCTTGAACCTCTGCTTATCCCGACAGTTGAGTTCCAGTGTCATGCGCACCTGAGCAGTCGTTTCACCTCGAGGTAAGCCCCATGAAAACTTCGCTCGCCCTTCTCCTGGGCCTCACCGTGGCCGCCAGCGTCGGCGCACAAACCGCAACACCCACAGTCACCGACCCTGACCTCGCGGTGCGCACGGTCGTGAGCGGCCTCACGCAGCCAATCGCGCTCGCGTTTCTCGGGCCGAATGATTTCCTCGTGACCGAGAAATCCACCGGCCGCGTGAAACGCGTGGTCAATGGCCGTGTCAGGACCATCGTGCTCGATCTGCCGGTGAATTCCGCATCCGAGCGCGGCCTGCTCGGCATCGCGCTCCATCCGGATTTCCGGCGCAACCGTTGGGCGTATCTGTTCTGGACGCAAAGCAGCACCGGCGCAGACTCCACTGTGCCCGCCGAAGTAGGCAACGCGAGCGTGGCGAGCACGGCCAGCCCGCTGGGCAACCGCGTCGACCGCTTCGTCTGGAACCCGCAGACGCAGAGGCTCAGGTTCGACAGGAACATCGTGGTCCTGCGCGCTTTTCAGGCCGACGCCGGACAACCCGAGCGGGGCAATCACAACGGCGGCGTCATTCGATTCGCCCAAAGCGATCGCGACGCACGTGACCGCGATTTCGATTTCGCGAATGGCAAGTCACACGATCGCAACGATCGACGTGACCAGCATGAGCAACTCTTCATCATCATCGGCGACACCGGCCGGCGCGGCGTGCTGCAAAACCTCATGGACGGCCCCATCGGGCCCGGCATCGATGACGATCAGTTCGGCGGCCCCGAGCCCGACAGAGCGCACCTGACAGGCGTCGTGCTGCGCCTCAACGATGACGGCTCGACGCCGAACGACAATCCGTTTCACGAGTTCGGCGCGAGCCTCGGCGGCCAGGTCGGTGCGAACCTGCAGAAAGTTTTTGCCTACGGCATCCGCAACAGCTTCGGGCTCGCGGTCGATCCGTGGACGGGCGAGTTATGGGAGTCGGAAAATAGCGACGACGCGTTCGAAGAGATCAATCGCATCGAGCCCGGCCACAACGGCGGCTGGATCCAGACCATGGGTCCACTCGCGCGCGTGGCGGAGTTCAAGGCGATCGAGACGGCACCCGACTTTCTCGGGCTGCAACAAATGCGCTGGCCACCTGACAACATTGCCGATTCTCCGGTCGAGGCGCGTTCGCGCATGACCGATCTTCCGGGCTCACACTATGGAGAGCCGCAGTTTTCGTGGAAATATGCGCTGCCGACCGCCGCGATCGGCTTCCTCGAGAATCGATCGCTCGGGCGCAAGTACCTCGGAGACCTGTTCGTCGGCGCCGCGACCCCCGCTACGTCAGGTGGACATATCTTCCGATTCGACCTGACGAGGAACCGGCAGCGCCTGGCGTGGAGCGATCCAGCCCTGGCGGATCAGGTTGCCGACAACGACGCCAAGCACAGTTTGCTGGAGAGCGAGTCGTTGCTGTTCGGCACCGGCTTCGGTGTGAGCACGGACATCCAGACCGGCCCCAGTGGCGGGCTGTTCGTGGTTTCCGTCTCGTCGGGCAGCGTCTACGAGATCCATCGCACGCTGCCAGATCAGGAGTGAAGCCCGCATCGTTGAACGCCGAACGAATACGGCATGTTCTGCGCTTCAGCGGTAACCGAACAGCGGCGGAAACACCGCGACCACGAGCGCTGACCATACGGAGTACGCGGGCAGGTACGCAACCTGCCATTGCTCGAGCGCCGCGAACGAACCACGATGGCGCACGAACCGCGCATAGAGCCACGCTGATCCTGCTAGGTTGACCAGCAGGATGAGATTCTCGCCGAGCGCCGCGACACGATTGGGGGTGAAGCCGAATTCCGAAATGCGTGCGGTGATCGCCGCCAGCGCCAGCACATCTGCCAGCAGCGCGCTGACCACCAGCGTCAGTTGCAGCTTGTCGAAGATATCGGGCGGTGCGCCTGCATCCCGCGCCGAGGCCGCATAGAGCGTAAGCCCCACAACCAGCGCCAGCAGCAGATCGAATGCGATCAACACATCGCGCTGAACATCGATGGCACGCCCCGTCAGGAACAAGGTGGCGAGGAATACCAGCAGGACGAGCGTGAACAAAGGCGTGAATAGTTTGGTCAACACCGGCGCCATGTTCTCGATGACGGACTGCTTGGCTTCCACGAGCCAGGAACCCACGATGACCGCCGCCAGCCCTCCGCAGGGGACCAGCCAGCTGGCAGCAAACCAGCCGGCGTCGATACCGATGGCCGAGAACATCATCAGCGTGAAGGCGGTGAGCACGCCGCCGCCCAGCGCTATCAACACGTAGTAGATGAACAGCTCACCGGAAAACCGCACGAAATTCATGCGACCACTGCTCGCGAACCAATGCCCTCCGACGTAGGCGAAGCCGACGACGAGCCACAACGCGATCGGCAGATGCAACGCGGTCAGCTTCAGTGTGTCGCTGCCCGGCGAGAACGGAAAGACATTCGCCAGAAGGCCTGCAGCGGCAAAGGCCAGCAACAGCCAGCCGCAGGTGATCACCCCGAGATGGCGTTTCCAGGCGAAGTAGCCGGTGAGCACGGGCAGCACGAACAGGCTCAGATTGCGGGCGTAGAACTCTGCGTTCTCGCCGAAGCTCACGCCAAACAAGGCCGGGAGCTTGAAGGCGGCTGCCGAAATCGCTGCCAGTATCAGCACGACGAGCATTTCGCGGCCTGGTGCTCGCGAATGATCCGCGTCTGGTGGCATGACGAGCTGCTTCCAGAGACGCTCGGTATGCTCGCGGGCAAACTCGAGTGACAGTGAATCGAGGCTTCCCAGGCGTTTGACCGCGATCAGGAAGGCTTCGTCGCTTGCGAGGCCGGCGCCACTGAGTTCCCCGACCTGGTTGCGCAGATGGTCCTCGAGCTCGGCCACATCCGGCGAGTTGATGGCCCGACGGCGGCGCAGGTATTCGCGCCAGTGCGCAATCTGCTCCTCCAGGTGCGTGCGCTCGGCCGAATTGCTCATGCCTTGATCCAGACGCCGCGCAGCGTTTCGTCCACGACCTGCCATTGCTGCTGCTGTGTCACGAGCAGCAACCGGCCCGATTTGGTGATGCGGTAGTACTTGCGCTTCCGCCCGCTTTCCGACTCGCCCCATTTCATCGAAACGAGGCCCTGGCGCTCGAGGCGGTGCAGCACTGGATAGAGCATGCCGTCGGTCCACTGCAGGTGGCCCGCGGAAAGTTTTGCCACGCGTTTTATGATCGCGTAGCCATAACTGTCACCTTCAGCGAGGATCGCGAGCACCAGCGGCGTGGCGGATGCGGCGACCAGGTCTTTGCCCAGATCCATACGTAGGGGCCTTATACATTGAGGTTCTATGTATAGGCAATCGGAAAATGCATCCACGACGTTGTCGGGTACGTATTAGAGCCACCGAAAAAAGGGACTTTCGCGGCAATGATCACAGACGCGCTGGCAAGCAATGCGGTTGTTGCGGATCGGATACTCGATCCGCTGGCTTTTCTCGTCGAACAGATGCGCCAGGGAAACGAACAGGCGCTCGAATCGCTGTACGACGCAACAGTTGGGAAATTGTATGCCCTGGCGTCCGCGATCCTGCGCCAGGCGCAGGACGCCGAGGAAGTGGTTTGCGCCACCTATTCCCAGGCCTGGGAAGCTGCGGCGCAATTCGATCCGCAGCGGGCGAGCGCGCTCGGCTGGTTGATGATGATGTGTCGCAGCCGCGCGCTCGACCAGTTGCGCAAACGCAAAGTGCAGCGGGTGACGCTGGCCGACGGTCGACTGGGCGAACCCGATGCGCATTCCGCACCCCCGGAAGAATTGCTGTTGCTCGTCCAGGAGAACAGCCGTGTGCATGCGGCGCTGGCCGCATTGAGCGATGAGCGGCGGCAGCTCGTTTCCCTGTCCTTCCTGCGTGATCTCACGCACCCGGAAATCGCCGAGCTGACGGGAATGCCGCTCGGCACCGTCAAGAGTCATTTGCGGCGCGCGCTTTCGCAATTGCGCGCGCATCTCGAGGCAATGCCATGAAGAAGAAACCCGCAAGCCCGTCCGCCCCGATGGAAGCCGCGTTGTTCGCGCAGCTTGCCACCGCGCTGCCGTCGCGCGAGTTGTCCCAGGAACAGCGTGAACGCATGCGTCGGCGGGTCATGCAATCGGTTGCGGGCGGCCTGTCCACTGACGAGACGACCGTGCGCGCGGACGGCGGCGGATGGATTGCGTTGTCGCCGCTCGTCAAGGTCAAAGTGTTGCGCATCGACGCGCGCGCCGGGAATCAGACCGTGCTGGTTCGAGCCGAGCCCGGCGGATCGCTACCGCGTCATCAGCATCGGCACGACGAAGAGTTCATCGTGCTCGAAGGCGAGTGTCGCATCGGCAATCTTCACCTGCGCGCCGGAGACGCCACCTTTGCGCCGGCCGGCTCCTGGCATGACGAAATAACCACCGATACGGGTGTGCTGGTGTTGTGCCGTGGCGAATATCCGGCGCCCTCATACGCGTGATGCAGTGACCGACCCGAATGTGCGCGCGTTTGTTTCACGCGTCTGCGAGAAAGATACGAAGCTCGCTCTTGCCGTCTTCGAACAACTCGCCTGTGCGCTGTCACCGGCCGCCATCTCGAGTGTGCGGCGCAAACGCATGCGGCGGATCGTGCTGTCTCCTGCGTCAGCGCGTGGCGCCGTCGAACGCAAGCCCGCTTGAGCCTTCACCGGCCCCGACATTCACTCGCCGGGCTATCCACCGCACGCGGCGGCCATCGGCCGTCCGCAGCAATGCCGGCACTCGACGAACACGCACGCCTTCGCGCGGCACTTCTTCCTCCTGCATCGTAAACGGTGTCGGATCGAGCAATCGACCGGCCGACTCATCCACATCGCTCATCGTGCCTTTGCGCAGCACGAAACCGCCACGCCGGTCCGCCTTGGGAATCGGCACGAGCGGAATCCATCGAGCGGGGACCGAGGTGGCAAGTCTGTACTGCAGGTCCGCAGGGGCTTTCGGATCAACAGGATCGATCGCAGGTCGTGGCTCGTCGCGCCGATTTCGCGGATCGCCCCCAACATCCTCCACCGTGCACTCGATTGCCCACGCCATGTTTGCGCTTTCGTCGCGCACGAACAGCACGTCTTCCAGCGCTCGTCCTTCCATAGTGCCGCGCGTGGAAGGCGGGATGAACAATCCATCCAGGACTTCGTCGCTGCCGATTCGATCGAGCCCGAACAACCGAAAGCGACCCGTGCGTCCATTGTCCCTGGCCCGTGGCACCACGAACCGCTCACCGAAGGTCGTGGTGTAGGCGAGTTCGGTAACGGTGGCAAAGCTTCCGGCATCGATGTCCACGGGCACCACGAACCAGTCGCTGCCATAGATCATTGCGAACTCCACGAAGCACAGGCGCGCGAGATCGTGCTGCTGCACCTCGAGCTTCCCGAGATTCACCGCGCCATCCTCGAACTGCCAGAGCCTGTCGGATGGCATTCCGGCAAATTGCAGTGGCGACGCCAGCACTGTACGTGTCGCCGTCGAGGCCGTGACTTCGGCGGGCTCGTCGGCAAGCGCCAGGCTTTCACCGGGCGCGTGATCGAAGGAATACCAGTCGATCGCGCCGCCCTCGTGCAGCGGCGCGACGAAGACTTGCTGCGCGTCGGCATCGCCGACGCGAACCGAGAAGTGGTACTCGATGCGCTCGTCGATCCACGAATCCAGATCGTCTGCAACGGTCGGCGCGACATTGCGCCGATACCAGGCCAGCCACTGTGATGCTGCGTCAACCGCGACCGGCGGCGCAGCTCCCAACCATGCAGGAGCACCGGCCTCGAGTTGCTCGGCGGCCGTGTGACCATCCGGATTCGCAACCGCGATCGTACGGAAAAAGCGTGGCACGTCGGAGGCGCTTGAATCCAGCGGACACGCGGCCAGCAGCGCGGCCTTCGCGTCGAAGCCCGCATCGCCGAGCATCGTGACGAGCAGCGATCCCGCTTCGGCGCGCTGCCGCAAGCCCGGCCCCTGCGGCGACGACGGCTCGCGCTCGACGACGGGGTCGATTGGTTCATGTTCAGGCAGCGCAAATGCGGCAGCGTCGCTGTCGAGATTCCCGGGCTGCCAGGCGGTGACGCGCTGGCTCAGAGTGGTCGATTCCACGGCGAACGGAGTGCCGGCATCTTCACCGCGGAACTCTCCGAATTGCCATTGGCGAGCGAGCATCCACAGCGGATCGTGCACGCGCATTTCGAGACCGGGACCTGGATCACCGCTCACCGACTGCGGCTCGAGCCGGACCCACGCGGCGGGACCTCGCGCGATCGCCTGGAGAGGTTTGGCCACGTCCCGGGCTGAAATCAGGATATCGGAGCTCACGGCTGTTCCTTTACATAGGCGGCGAATGCGGAGGCGCGGTTTATCTCGGTGAGGTTTTCGCGCAGGTGAAATACGGCTTCGCCCTGCAATGACGAGCTCTGCTCGTAGAGCGCGGGCAGGATACGGGCGATGCCATTCGTGCGTTCGAGGGTTACCGCCCGCAAGCGCGCGAGCTCCATCGTCTCGTCGAGCACCTGGACGATGGTCTCGCCGGTCCAGCGATCGGTGTCGGGCGCGATCGCGAGGAGAATCGCCTGCGGGGGACGCGCCGAAGGAGCCATGGCGTTGAAGGTGACGCCGGTCGTGAGACGCTCGACCACCGGCGCATCGGCGGCAGCGCCGCGCCGCGCCCTGATGGGCACGACTTCGACCCATTCGTCGAGCACGAGCGCCGCCGTGGTGCCCGTTCCATCGTAGTTGCCGGCGATGTCGAGCACGTTGCTAACTACCGGGGTGTCGGGCGTCGGGTCATCGAGCGCGAGCGCGCCTCCAATCCAGGTCGTGGGTGGATTTTTCCCAGGTCCGGCCAATTGCACGGCCCTTGGCGTGGGCGCATCGGTGAGCATCGCCGCTTCCAGGTAGCGACGCGCCCCGTCGCGTATCGACGCGCAATCGGTGAGCAGCATGCGGATCGTCGTCGCGGTCGCACCGACCGGTGGCGCACCCATTGCCGCACTCCATCCATCGTCGGTATTCGGCGGACCGATTGCCGGCACGATCCAGAAACCTTCGCCGAATATGGCCTGCCCGGCCGCGACGATCGTCTCATCGGAGAGCGGGCGAGCGAGCGCGGCGTCCGCGTCTTTCACCCGGCGTATCGCACTCGAGAGAATCGACTGTGCGACGATGGGTAGCTGTTCTTCTTTCACCAGTGGCGGCACGAGACCGAAGGCGGCGAGATCTTCCAATGCCGCCAGCAGTCTCGTGGGATCGGCCACGTTGTCGGTCTGCAGTGCATCGAGCACTCTCGAGCGTAGCTCGAGGAGATCACGCGCTGCGCCCACCCGCGCTCGTGCGGATACCAGCTCGTCTTCGCTGACGACGCGGGTGGCTGCGGCATTCGGCACCGACAGGTCGGCGGGCGTGACCGGCCGCCCGCGCACCATCAGCGCGCGCAGTGAAGCCGCGCACTCGAAGACGTCACCGATCGCGCGAAGGTCGAGCGCCCATGCCGGGTCGCGCGTGTCATGAAAGTCGGCGGCTGCAATCCCCGGCAGAGCAGCTCGCAAGCGCTGGTCGAAGGCGGAGCGGTCGGCGGCGTCGTAGACGATGTCGAGCGCACACAACCCCGATTCGCCCACCGTAACCTGCGTGCCATCTGCCAGCGTCGCCACCACGATCCTGGCAGGATCACCGAGCCGCGTCGCCGCCCACGCTTCGAGGCGCGGTTCGGCGGCGGCGCGCGGCCGACTGAGATTCCAGGGGGCAGCGTCTCCGGCCACCGCAAGAATGCGATGAGTGAACGGCATCCCTTCGACAGGTGTGGCGACGAACGCAGGTTCCGGCGGCGGCGAATCGCCGCCACTGGCCGCATCGAGCGCGGCGCCGGCGCGATCTGCACTCCCGGAAACCAAATGATGGACCGACTCGGCAAGCAGGAGGTCGGCGGTGGAATCGAGCGCGGCGGCAGTGTCGCGGATCGCGTCTTCGATTTTCCTCCACTCGTCTTCGGTCGGCTCCTCCCAGACACCGACGAAATACGGATTGTCTTTCGGAGTTTCGCCCAGGGCCAGGCGAATTTGCTTTGGACCCCATCCCGTAATCTTTGCCTGATACTTCTCCACCAGCTCGATGCCGTCGAGAACATTGCCGGCAGCAAGTACCGCGACAGCGCCGGGTGCCACAGTCTCTCCCCGATCGGTCAGCTTGCCCTGCGTCAGCGGTGCGAGATTGCGCAGCGAAAGGATGAAGCGGTCGAGCCGGGCCTCGTGGATGGCACGTTCCAGTCGATACCCGAGCAGTGCACCCAGTGGTTGCCCAGACCGAACCCCATCGATGAGATGCAGCGCCGATCGCACGCGCCCAC
>Ga0190271_10001030_pt1 | contig 15364 bp, 14 predicted proteins | sample Popmic356T_FD_133747 | JGI IMG/M metagenome (GOLD analysis project Ga0190271, IMG submission 133747) | Populus adjacent soil microbial communities from riparian zone of Weber River, Utah, USA - 356 T | ecosystem: Environmental > Terrestrial > Soil > Riparian zone | place: USA: Utah | collected...
GAAGCCGACCGTGACTGGAAACGGGATGAACTTGATGTAGGTACCGAGCCGCAGCAGGCCGGCTGCCATCATTAGGACGCCGGAAAGGATCGTCGCCAGAAACAGTCCGTCCATGCCATGCCGCTGCACCGTCGCGGCAACCAGCACAATAAAGGCGCCGGCCGGTCCGCCGATCTGGAAGCGGCTGCCGCCAAGCGCAGAAATCAGGAAGCCGGCGACGATCGCGGTATAGAGGCCCTGTACCGGCGCAGCGCCCGACGCGATCGCAATCGCCATCGATAGCGGAAGCGCGACGATCGCCACCGTGAGACCCGCAAAGGCATCGGCCTTCAGGTCGGCAAGGCGATAGCCCTCACGCAGTATTGTCACCAGCTTCGGGGTGAAAAGTTCACCGAACGTGGCGGGACTTGCGGCCAGGGTAGCAGTGCTTCGGCTGTCCATCAGGCTTTGGTGATGCAAGGACGATTCCAGTGCCTGTTGTAGCACCGGAATCGCTTGCGAATCCTGACCTGATGCAACTCTCTCACGCCGCGGCGCGATGGGCGGCGACGATCTGGTCTGCCGTCCGTCCCGTGACCTCCGCCATGTGATCGAACGTCGTGGTGTAGCTGCCTGCGCCGGCGGTAGCCGAACGCACTTCGATGATCAGGTCGCCGATTTCGGCTTCCGGAAGCATGGCGCGCACGACATCCCAGCCCGGCCAGCCCTCGCGAGTGTCGAACGACAAAATCTGCCCGCGCCGTCCGGACAGGATCGCGTTGATCCGCGCCGTCGCGTCGGTCGGACAGACGATCTCGACGGTGTGGATCGGCTCCAGCAGCACCGGCTGGCATTCCGGCAGCGCCTCGCTGACGCCAATGCGCGCCGCCGTGCGGAAGGCGAGATCGGACGAGTCCACCGTGTGGTAGGAGCCGTCGGTCAGCGTCACGACAACGTCCACCACCTGGAAGCCGAGCGGTCCGTGCAACAGCGCGTCGCGGACGCCCTCCTCCACCGCCGGGATGTAGTTGCGAGGCACCGCGCCGCCCACCACCTTCTCCTCGAACCTGAAGCCCTCGCCGCGGGCCAGCGCCTTGATCTCCAGCAGCACGTCGCCGAACTGGCCGTGGCCACCGGACTGCTTCTTGTGCCGCCCGCGCCGCGTCGCAGCCTTGCGGATGGTTTCGCGATAGCCGACCGCCGGCGTGCGCTGGTTGACGCTGACGCCGAAGCGGCCGCGCAGCCGCTCGAGCGCAACGCGCAGATGCATCTCGCCCTGCCCGGACAGCACCACCTCATGGGTGTCCGGGTTGTGGACGATGGTCAGGGACGGGTCTTCTTCGCCGAGCCGTAACAGCGACTGCCCGAGCTTCACATCGTCCTTGCGATCGACCGCGGCGACCGCGATCGACAGCACCGGCGGATGCGCGGCGATCTCGGACAACGCCGCGTGCGGCACCTTCGCCGCCGTCAGCGTGTCGCCCGTGCGGATGTGATCGAGTTTGCCAAGTGCAACGACCTCGCCGGCCTTGGCGGCGCCGCGCTTGTTGTCCTGGGCAACCTGCAGCGCGGAGATCGCGGAGAAGCGATCCGAGTCGCCACGCTGGGAGAGCAGCGTTGCGCCGTCCATCAGTTGCCCGGACAATACGCGTACGAACGACGTCTTGCCACCATGCAGCACGTGCATCGTCTTGAGCACGTAGGCGAGCGTGCCCGCTCCGCTTTCCACGCCGAGCCGCGCCGCGGTCTCGGCGACGCCCGGAGCCTCGTGCCGCAGTGCCTTCAACAGCCGCAGCACGCCATTGGCGCGCGTGGCGGAACCGAGCAGCACCGGACAGATCAGTCCTTCGCGCAGCTCACGCGCGAGATCGTCGAACACGGCGTCGCGCGGCGGCTGGATGTCCTCCAGCAACTGCTCCATCAGCGCATCGTCGTGGTCGGCGAGCTTTTCCAGCATCGAGAACCGCGCTTCCTTCTCGCGGTCGAGATCGCCGCCTTCCAGCGCAACGACTTCGGACGGCATGTGTTCGCGATAGATGAAAGCGCGCTCGAGCGCGAGATCGACGAACCCCGCAATCAGATCTCCCTTCCAGACCGGAATCTGCCGCAGCACCAGCGGCACGCGCGACGCCGGCTGCAGCGTGGCGAGCGTTTCGCGCACGCGCTTCTCGGCGCGATCGATCTTGTTGAGGAAAAGGAAGCGCGGCACGCCGGCGTCCTCGAGTTCGCGCATGATCAGCTGCAGTTGCGGCAGCTTGCGCTCGTCCGCCTCGCAGACGACGACCGCGGCATCTACCGCAGGCAGCGCTGCGCGCATGTCATGAATGAATTCAACGGAGCCGGGGCAATCGATGAACGTGTAGGTGTCGTCCATGAAGCTCGTGGTCACCGCGGTGAGCCCGGTACTCATGCGGTGGGCGCGCGCTTCGGCGTTGGAATCGCCGACGGTCGTGCCGCCTTCTATCGTGCCTTGTTTGGAAATTGCGCCTGTGCGCGAGAGGATAGCTTCGAGTAGCGTGGTCTTGCCGCTCTGGAATGGTCCAACCAGCGCTATGCACCGGGGACCGCGGGGACTTCTGACGTCATGTCCCATTTGCCGCCTCCTTCAGGGGAGCTCGGCCCGCGCTTTCATCGTTCGGAGCGCATATCGCTTCGCAAGCCGAATCCCACGTTCGCAACATGCGCTCCTGCGGGTCGGCAGAGGATCGTCTCAGCGTCGCGGCGCTTTGGCAAGGAAGATCGTTTGCGCTGCGCAGCATTAAGCTGGCGTATTTGTGAATCGATGCCTGACTTTCGGACAATTGTTCAAACAAAACAAAACCCGGTTGCCGGGAACCGGGTTCTGAAAAATTCGAAATGATCGCGAAAGTTCAGTATCCGGCCGGCCGGATATCCATGCCTTCGAAGCCGAAGGCGAGGTTGACGCCCTGCTGACCGTTAACTTCCAGCGGCAGCAGCGTCAGCGAGGCACCCGGGCCGCCCACCAGCTGGTTGGACGCCGCGCCGGCGCCGACTGATGCGCTTGCGCCCGCGCCGGCGTAACTTCCGGAAATGCCGCCAGGCGCCACACGCGGCGCAGGACCCCACACCTCCCAGGCCATCACCCAGCGTTCGGTGTAGCCGACGTCAAAGCCAAACCGGCGAATTTGCGCGACATAAGGTTCGACCCGGCGGCCGTTGCGGGTGAGCATGCAATTGAGGTTGGTCACTGAACCGATCACCCAGCCGGTGCTCGGGCCGCCCGTGCATTCCAACACCCCGACGGGCACCATCCCTGCCATATGTGGCTGTGGCACCCGTTGCGGCAGCTGCTGTGCCGAGGCGGTGACGACGGTCGCTGTCAGCATCGCGGCGACAGAACCGAGAAGCGCTGAGAAACGAGGCATACGACGCCCTCCAGCTGAAATGGGTCAAACCGGACCATGCCGGTTCCGCTAAAATGCGGCTCACATTGTGGCAATCAAGGGGCGAAAGGCGCAGCCGCAAAGCTTGAAAAGCTAAAGCAGTAACGCCTGGGTTAACGCTGCTCCCGCCGGAGTTCCAGACCGTTGAAGCCTGCCTGAATGTTCAGGCCGGTCTGTCCCTGGACGCTCAAGGGCTGCAGCGCGACAGTGTTGTTCGACCCGCCCAGCAGGGCATTGGCCCCGAGACCCACGCCGACCGACGCGCTGCCGGAGACACCGGAGTAGGTCCCCACCAGATCGCCCGGGCCGATTCGGCCGGTCGGATTGAGCACGACCCAAGCCATGTTGACGTCGTTCGTGATGCCGAGATCGAGACCGACCTTGCGGACGATCGCGACGTAGCGATCCTCGAACCGGTCCTCCCCCCGATAGACGCAGGTCATCATCGACGAGGAACCGACCACAAGTCCGATGCTGGCGCCGCCCCGGCATTCCAGCACGCCCGACTTCACACGCGATTGCGCGGTGGCAAACGTAGTGGCGGCAACTGCCGCCAAGGCGGCGACGACGAGCGAGGCGGTCAGGCGGCGCATGAATTAGGTCTCCGGCGGCCTGCGATGCAGGACATGTTCGCGAGTCATCTATCGCACAGAACAGCCGAACCTGCCAGACGACGCCAGCGGCTCCATTTGTGGATGGACGTCTTCAATGCCAACCGGGAAACGCATTCCGGGTTAGCGCTTGCGCGCGCCCCGGAATGACGCCGACCCCTATTACTTTAAATTCCCGCAGAAGCGCTGGATGCGGCGGCAGGCGTCCTCGAGCTCATTCAGGCTGGCGGCGTAGGAGATGCGGAACGCGGGTCCAAGCCCGAACGCCGAGCCCTGTACCACTGCGACGCCTTCCGTCTCCAGAAGCTCGGTGACGAAGTCCTCGTCGGTTTCCAGCTTCTTGCCGGTCGGTGACGTTTTGCCGATCGTGCCCGCACAGGACGGATAGACGTAGAACGCACCCTCCGGCCGCGGGCAGTTGATCCCGTTGGCCTGATTGAGCATCGACACCACGAGATCGCGGCGCTCCTTGAAGGTCTGCGCGTTCACCGGAATGAACGTCTGCGGACCGTTCAGCGCCTCGACCGCCGCCCACTGCGAGATCGTCGACGGCGCGTGCGTGGCCTGCGACTGAATCGTCGTCATCGCCTTGATGAGTTCGGCGGGACCCCCTGCATAGCCGATGCGCCAGCCGGTCATCGAATATGCCTTCGACACGCCGTTCACGGTCAGCGTGCGGTCGAGCAGTTTCGGCTCGACCTGCGCCGGTGTCGCGAACTTGAAGCCGTCATAGACGATGTGCTCGTACATATCGTCGGTCATGACCCAAACCTGCGGGTGCTTCATCAGCACGTCGGTTAACAGCTTCAGCTCGGCAGCGCTGTAGGCCGCGCCGGTCGGGTTCGACGGCGAGTTGAGGATGATCCACTTGGTCTTCGGCGTGATCGCCTTTTCGAGCGCATCGGGCTTCAGCTTGAAGCCCTGCTCCGCCGGGCACACCACCGGCACCGGCTCGCCGCCGGCCAGCAGCACCATCTCCGGATAGCTGACCCAGTACGGCGCCGGGATGATCACCTCATCGCCCGGATTGAGCGTCGCCATCAGCGCGTTGTAGAGCACCTGCTTGCCGCCGGTGGAGATGACGATCTGGTTGCGCTTGTAGGTGAGCCCGTTCTCCCGCTTGAACTTCTCGATGATCGCATCCTTCAACTCGGGGATGCCTCCGACGTCGGTGTACTTGGTCTTGCCGGCCTCGATCGCCTTGACCGCAGCCTGCTTGATGTTGGCCGGCGTATCGAAGTCCGGCTCGCCGGCACCGAGGCCGATCACGTTCCGCCCTGCAGCTTTCAGCTCGCGCGCTTTGTCCGTGACCGCCACGGTGGCGGACGGCTTCACGCGGGCAAGCGATGCAGAAAGGAACGGCATCATGGTCTCCTGGATGGCGTGCTGGGGGTTCGGTTCGCGCGCCCTGCGAAGATCAGGCGATTCTGCTTGTTTCACAGGGCGGGCGCACACTAAGGGCGCTTCCGCTGCGCTGCAAGAATTAAGGCTGCAAGGCACCGCTTCGCCAACAGACTAACGAAACATTAGAAGCAGGCGCCTAGGGTCATGCGCAATATTCGGGAACAGCGCGCAAAATGGCTTGGCCGGGGCAGGTTCTGAGGGATGACTTTCGCACCGGCAACTGGCTGACGGCCGAACGGGCGCGCGGCTACAGTCTGATCCTGCTCGCTTTCTATGCCTTCGCGATCATCGCCTGGATCGCGCTCGCCAACGGGCTGGTCGATCGTAACGGCAAGCCGATTGGAACCGACTTCTCCAACGTTTATGCGGCAGGCCAACTGACGCGCGAAGGCCGTGCGGCGGACGCTTATGACCCGGCACTGCAGCATGCCGCCGAAAAGAGGGTCTTTGGTCCCGGAACGCCGTTCTTCGGCTGGCATTATCCGCCCTTTTTCCTCATGGCGGCCGCGGCGCTCGCTGCGCTTCCCTACGCATGGGCCCTGCTCGCCTGGATGGTGCTGACTCTGCCGGCCTATCTCGCAGCGATGCGTGCCATCTGTCCGCGCCCGGAGACGCTGTTGGTCGCTGCGGCGTTTCCGGCCGTGTTCAACAACATCGGCCATGGACAGAACGGGTTTCTCACCGCGGCGCTGCTCGGCGGTGCGCTGCTCTGGCTCGAACGCAGGCCCCTGCTCGCCGGCATACTGTTGGGACTGCTGGGCTACAAGCCGCAGTTCGGCATCCTCATTCCGCTCGTTATGCTGGTGACGGGCCGCTGGACGGTGATCGGCTCCGCGTGCGCGACCCTCGCCGCCCTCTCCGCCGTCACCTGGCTCGTGCTCGGCGCCGGCGTGTGGAACGCGTTCTCAGGCTCCGCCGCGTTCAGTCGCGAAGTCGTCCTCGAAGCCGGCGCCACCGGCTGGGAGAAGATCCAGTCGATCTTCTCGGCCGTTCGCAATCTCGGTGCCCCGATCGAGATCGCCTACGCGGCGCAGGCGGCGCTGCTTCTCGCGCTTGCGCTGTCGCTCGTCTCGCTCTGGCGAGGCCGCGCAGCCTACGAACTCAAGGCCGCGGCGCTGGCGATCGCCTGCCTGCTGGCGACCCCCTATGTCCTGGACTATGACCTGATGGTGCTTGCAGTTGCGATTGCATTCTTCGCCCGGCACGGATTTGCGAACGGCTTTCGCGATCACGAAATCACGCTGCTCGCCTTTGCCTGGGCGATGCCGCTGGTCGCGCGCGGTGTGATGAGCGCCACCGGCGTTCCGCTCGGGTTGCTCACCATGCTGGCGCTATATGCCGTCATTCTGCGCCGGGGCACGACCGACGTCGATGCTGCTCACCGCAATCTCGTGCGGGGCGAGCAACCTGCGGAGCGTACCACACTCACCTCCTGAAGCGGTCTGGCCGATTTCGCGGGATTTGCGTCATTTCGCGCGACGCTGCCCTCGCTAGTCTGGCATTCAACTTTCCTGAATGAGGCTTGGCGCCATGGCCCTGGAATTGCGCCCGAACTGCGAATGCTGCGATCGGGACCTGCCACCGGCATCCACGCTTGCACGCATCTGCTCCTACGAGTGCACGTTCTGTGCGGACTGCGTCGACAACACGCTGAAGAACGTGTGCCCCAACTGCGGCGGCGGTTTCGCCCCTCGCCCGATCCGGCCCGCGATAGAATGGCGGCCTGGATTATCCGTCGCCAGGCGACCGGCATCGACGAAGCGTGTGCGGTTGTCCTACAGCCTCGCGGACATCAGCGCGCATAGCGAGCGCATCAAGAACGTTCCCCCTGAAAACCGGTGACGCCGCCGGAGCGCACGTGTCGAATTGGGACGCCGCGACTCGCGCGTCGTATGATTTCAATCAAGCCTGCGTGAGAGGATTATTTTGCTGCGCAGCAGCGAAGGCTGACTGTTTCAAGCCATTACAGACGTTCGCTCTTGCATCGTCACCGGTACGACACCATGCTTAAGGCGCCGCGGGAGCTATCGTCGGCTCGACTCAACACCGCGCGGGGGCAGCCTGAATGTACACGCTCTATTCGATGCAGCGCTCGGGCAACAGCTACAAGGCACGGCTTGCGTTGGCGATGCTCGCCGCACCGTACCGGCTGGTCGAGGTCGACATTCTGCGCGGCGAAAGCCGCACGCCCGATTTCCTGAAAAAGAATCCGAGCGGCCAGGTGCCGCTGCTCGAGGTCGCGCCGGGCCGCTTTCTCGCCGAGTCGAACGCGATCCTCTGGTATGTCGCCGGCGGGACGCCGCTTGCGCCCGACGACCGCATCGACCGTGCCGAAACGCTGCAATGGATGTTCTTCGAACAGCACGCGCTGGAGCCTAACATCGGCGCCGCCTACTTCTGGCTGGCGTTGGTGCGTGGCGGCCGCGACCTGCACGCGAATTCGATCGAGGACTGGATGGAGCGCGGCTACCGCGCGCTGCAGGTGATGGACAATCACCTGAAGACGCACGACTGGTTCGCTGCCGGACATTTCACCGTCGCCGACATCGCGCTTTACGCCTACACCCACGTCGCCGACCAATGCGACTTCGACCTCGGCGCATTTCCCTCGCTCAGGCTTTGGCTCGACCGCGTCGCGCGGCAGCCCGGGTTCGTGGCGATGGATTGGCAGGCCGATCCTGCAGCCGAGGATCGCAAGCAGGCGGTAGCCGGATAGAGCATTCTACCCGCGCTTGCATTTGCCGCAGTTCCGCCACGATTTCGACGCCGGGAGCCGACAATCGTGACAAGGCAGGGACAGGATTATTTGCCATAGTTGGCGCGGGGGGTGATTCGCCGACCGGCGAAAACCCAAGGATTTCGTGTCATGTACCGGCCTGTCACTGCGGCCATCGAGATGAGCAAGGGATTTCAAACCAGCCCCGGCCGTGCGTTCGCGGCGCGGCGGGCGCACGCCTGTGTTACGCTTTTGATGGCCGGCGGCCTGACGCTCGCCACCCTGATTGTCGTTGCGACCGTATCGATCGAGGTCGTGAAGGCAGCGACGCTGCATTGATCGATCGACTTCTTGAACGCCCGGGGACGCGATGAAAACCCCACTGGTTGCCGTCACTGCGACGCTGGCCGCAGCGATCACGCTGACCGCGTCGCTCGTGATCGTCACGACGACGCGCGGCGCGAACACGTCGTTTACATCCGCGGCGGGTCCGCTCGAGGTCGAGACGATTGCGACCGGACTCGTGACCCCTTGGGGTCTGGCCTTCCTGCCCGACGGGCGCATGCTGGTGACCGAACGTCCCGGCCGCCTGCGCTTCGTCACGCCCGAGGGCAAGCTGTCGCCGCCGTTCGCCGGCGTGCCCGAGGTATGGGCCTCCGGACAGGGCGGACTGCTTGATGTCGCGCTCGACCGCGACTTCGCCAGAAACGCGACGCTCTATCTTTGCTACTCCGAGCGCGCGGGCAATGGCGGGCGCACGGCGGTGGCGCGCGCGAAATACGACAAGGCCGCGCAGGCGCCGCAGAGCAACACACTCGACGGCGGCGCGCCGCCGCGGCTGAGCGAGGTGAAGGTCATCTTCCGCCAGGACGGCCCGCTGTCGTCCGGCAATCATTATGGCTGCCGGATCGCGCAGGGCGCCGACGGCAACCTGTTCGTTTCGCTTGGCGACCACTACGGCCCGCGCGACGAGGCGCAGAATCTCGGAAACCACATCGGCAAGGTCGTCCGCATCACGCCGGATGGCGCAGCACCGTCCGACAATCCATTCATTGCTCGTGCCGGCGCGAAGCCCGAGATCTGGAGCTACGGTCACCGCAATCCGCAGTCGCTGGCGATTCATCCGGCGAGCGGAAAACCGTGGGAGATCGAGCACGGCCCGCGCGGCGGCGACGAGGTCAATGTCATCGAGAAAGGCAGGAATTACGGCTGGCCGGTGATCGGCCATGGCATCGACTACTCCGGGGCGAAAATCCACGAAGGCACCCACAAGGACGGCATGGAGCAGCCGATCAAGTACTGGGTGCCGTCGATCGCCCCCTGCGGTATCGCGTTTTACACTGCCGACATGTTTCCGAAGTGGAAAAGCAGCCTGTTCACCGGCTCGATCAACAGCGTGAAGGGTCTGGTGCGCCTCACGCTCGACGGTGAGAAGGTGATTGGCGAGGAACGGCTGTTGCAGAACCTCAACGAGCAGATCCGCGACGTACGCCAGGGCCCGGACGGCGCGCTCTGGCTGCTGACGGATAATCCCGCAGGGCGAATCCTGCGCGTGACGCCGGCGAAGCAGTAGGGCCGTAGCAGCGGCTACGCCGCCCACGCCTTCTGCATCGCCGGCCGCGCATTCAGCTGTACGCCTGCGTAGTAGATTTTCACTGGCGTTGCCCCGTAGCCCGGATGGAGCGAAGCGCAATCCGGGGATTCTTGTTGCGGAAAGCTAGCCCCGGATTTCGCTGCGCTTCATCCGGCTACAAGGAGAGAATTCACAGCTCCTTGAATTCCCCGTTCTTCCACTGCTCGCGCAGCTTGAATTTCTGGATCTTGCCAGAGCCCGTCAGCGGCATCGCTTCGACTGCGAACCAGTGGCGTGGCGTCTTGTGTGGGGCGAGATGCTCGCGCATGTAGTCGAACAGCTCTTCGCGGTTGACCTTGTGGCCTGCCGCGGGGCGAATGAACGCCGACACCACCTCGCCCCACTTCTCGTCGGGCAGGCCGACCACGGCGACATCGCCGACGCTCGGATGGCGGAACAGCAGTTCTTCCAGCTCCTTCGGATAGATGTTCTCGCCGCCGCGGATGATCATGTCCTTGATGCGACCCTCGATGGTGCAGTAGCCGCGCGCATCCATGGCGCCGATGTCGCCGGTGTGCAGCCAGCCGTCCGCATCGATCGCAGCCCTCGTCGCGTCCTCGTTCTCGAAGTAGCCCTTCATGACGTGATAGCCGCGGGTGCAGATCTCACCCTTCTCGCCGAGCGCAGCGGTCTTGCCGTCCGCATCGACGATCCTGATTTCGGTGTTCGGCATCGCCGTACCGAGCGTCTCCGACTTGTCGCGGAGCGTGTCGGTGGTCCATGTCATCAGGCAGACCGGCGAACATTCGGTCATGCCGAACACGATGGCAAACAGCACGCCGAGCTTCTGTTCGAGCGCGGTCACCACCGCCGCCGGCACCGTCGAGCCGCCGGAGTAGATCACCTGCAGCGACGACAGGTCGGCGGTCTGAAACGCAGGATGCTCCATGACGCCGATCAGCATGGTCGGTACGCCGAGCATGACGTTGATGCGATACTCCTGCACCAGCTGGATCACGAGGCCCGGATCGAACGCTTCGACCAGTACCTGCGTCATGCGCTTCGACACTGCACCGATCACGCAGCAGACGCAGCCGCCGGTGTGGAACAGCGGCATCATCGTCACCTGCACGTTGCCGTCGGTCATGCGGCAGCGGTCATTGGTGTGGGCACCGTTGTTGACCAGGCCGCGATGATGCAGCAGCGCGCCTTTAGGAAAGCCGGTGGTGCCGGAGGTGTACTGGATCATCACCGCGTCGGTGGATTTCACGTCCGGCAGTTGCGGGTCGGCCCTGTCGCCGGACACCAGAAACTCGTTCCAGTCGTCGAAGCAGATGATCTCGCGCAGCTCCTTGCACTTCGGCGCGAGCTCAAGCGCTGTGTCGCGCATCCGCGTGCCGCGAAACTCGCGCGCCACCAGCAGGCCGGCCGAGCGCGACTGGTTCAGGATGTATTCGACCTCCGACGCGCGCAGGCCGGGATTGACCGTCACCAGGATGACACCGGCCATCGCCGCGCCGAATTCGATCATGATCCATTCGGGAAGGTTCTGCGCCCAGATCGCCACACGCTCGCCCGGCTCGAAGCGCGCGCGCAGCGCCTTCGCGGTGCGCTGCGCCTCCCGGTAAAGCTCGGCGTAGGTCCACTGCCGGCGCTGCTCGCGCTCGGGACGGCCTTCGATCAGCGCGATCCGGTCCGGCGTCGTCGCCGCCGCCCATTCGAGCAGACCGCCGAGCGTGATGTCACGCACCTCCGGTTCGTTCGGACCGCGCGCATGCGCCTCCGTCAACATCACCAACTCCTCCCGCACAGACGCTTTTCTTGTTGTCGATCCTATTGCCGTCCGGCGGACTCGCGCAAGAAACCGAGCAGCAGTTCGCTTACGCGCTCAGGTTGTTCCTGCTGCACCCAGTGGCCCGCGCCTTCGATCAGGTGAACGCCGGCTACCCGCGTGCAGGCGCGGCGCTGCATTGCCTCGAGCGCGCCCGGCCGCTGGTGAATGCCCCAGTCGCTCGCGCCGGAGATGAAGGCAAACGGCACGTCGATGGTGCGGCCGGAAAACACCTCGAGCTCGGAGATGAAGCGTCCGGACGAACCGCAGCGATACCACTGCAGTCCGCCCTGAAAGCCGTTGCGTCCGTACTCGGCCGCGTAAACCGCGAGTTCGGCTTCGGGCAGCCATTTGCATGCGGCGATCTGCGCGGCCGTCGGCATGTGCTCGGCGACCGTTGCCGCCATCCCCTTGCCGAGGTCCATGACATAATAGGTCGGTAGCTTCGCCAGTTCCTGCGCGGTCCACCCCGCAAGCGGATATGGCTTGTTGTCCGGCCAGTCGGCGCTCTTGTGGTGGTAGTACGCGCGCATGAAGGCATGCACGCCCTGGGGGCACTTCCACATGTCCGCGTTGGCTTCGCGCGTCGAATAGAACCACTGATAATGCTTGCGTGGCCGTGGCAGCGCGGCGAGGTCGGCATGAACGCGATCGGGCACTTTCGCCGCGGCCGGCTTGCCGGCGGTATCGAAAGGAATGGCCGGCGGACCCGCGAACGGCGCGCTCATCAGCGTGACGGCGCGAAACACATCCGGCCGCACGAGCGCACACCATGCCGCGACCGATGCGCCGAAGTCATGGCCGACGACAGCCGTGACGGAGCGAAGACCAAGTACGGCGACGAGACCCAGCGCATCGCGCACAAGATTGAGCAGGCTGAAGGCGCGCAGGTCACCGTCGTAGTCCGCATCCCAACCTGTCGTCCGGCCGTAGCCGCGCTGGTCGGGCGCGATGACGTGAAAGCCCGCCTGCGCGAGCGGCAGCATCACCTTGCGCCAGCTGTAGGCGAGTTCGGGAAATCCGTGCAGCAGCAATACCGCCGGCTGCCCCGCCGTTCCCGCCTCCAGCACATGCATCGTCAGGCCGTTGATGCCCTCCACCATCCGCGAACGGATGCCTTGCGGTAGCGGGATGGGCGGAAGCTCTTGATGGTTCTGGCTCATCGGCCATGCATAGCCGGTTTTTCAGGGGACGCGAAGGCGCGTCGAACCGTATCCTCGCACGGCGCGACCAAGACAAATGAACCGGCGCCAACTCGTCCTTGCAGTCGTCTCTTCTGCCGTCACGGCCGGTCTCGCCGTGCACTCGGTCGCGCGTAGCGCCGACTCACCCTCGATGTTTTTGCACGACCTCTACACGCGCGAGACCGAACGGCACAACCAGCGCACTCCTCCGGACAACGACGCCTTCTACGCCATGTTCTCGCGCGAGATGCGCGAACTGATGCAGGCGCCGCGCCTGCCGAACCCGCCTGAACCGGCCGGTCCGATCCTGCACACGCTGTTCGGCCGTGGCGTGCTGCCGGGCATGCCGGTCATCCTCAGCGGCGTGCGCACCGCGCGCAGCGAGGACGGCATCGCCATGCTCGACGTGACGCTGACCGTGCGCGGCCAGTTGCGCGACCTCGGCGTCGTGCTGTTGCGACAGGAAGGCGCGTGGAAAATCCACGAGATCGCCTATGACGGGCCCGACACGCTCGCGGCTCACTACCGGCGCATGACGGGGCGGCAGTAGGTCACGGCAACACTTCAGTCGTCCCGCGAAAGCGGGGACCTGTACGCCGCGTCATCTCTGTGGCGACGGGCGCATCACCACTTGTAAAAGATGAAGAATGCCCCTGCCGCGATCAGCGCGAAGCCGAGGCCGTGATTCCAGCCAAGCGGCTCCTTCAGATAGAGCACCGAGAAGGCCGCGAACACCAGCAGCGTCACGACTTCCTGGATCGTCTTGAGCTGCGCCGCAGAATAGACCTCGCTGCCCCAGCGGTTCGCGGGCACGGCAAGGCAGTATTCGATGAAGGCGATGCCCCAGCTCACGAGAATGACGGCCGGCAGCCACGACTGCTTGAACTTGAGATGGCCGTACCAGGCGAAGGTCATGAACACGTTGGAGGCGAACAGCATCAGGACGGGCAGAATGAGCGGCGAGATCAGGTTCGGCATGAGATTTCCAGGGCAAGGTCTTTTCTGAACTGACTTTTGCGACGGCCGCGTGTCTGTGGATAACTCGCCCCGTCACGCGCCTGTAACACGGCGCCACTATCCAATGCTTGCGTAGATCGATCCCCGTCCAGATCTCCGCACCCCAAAGCGGCCCCCGTCAGTCGCCGCGTCTGACCGGGGCCGCGCCTTTTTCCGGGTGTTTTGGCGTGATTTGCGCCGAAAACGACTGCCTCTGACCGATCATGCCTTTGGCGAGCTTTCCGTCCGGCCCGGATCGTGCAAGGAACGCGCCGCGCCGATCCGGCGTGCCAACTGACCCTTGCCGATGATCCGCTGCATCTTCGTTCTGCTGGCCTTCGTGCTCCTGACGCTGGTGCTCTTTCCTTTCCAGCTCCTCGGCATCGTCTTCGGCCTGCCGATCCAGCGGAGCATCCCCTGGCTCTATCACCGCATTCTCTGCGCGCTGATCGGGGTGCGCGTTCGCGTGATCGGCAAACGCTCGACGGATGATCCGCTGCTTATTCTGGCCAACCACGCCTCGTGGCTGGATATCGTCGTCATCACCGCGCTGACACCCGCGGTGTTCGTCGCCAAGAAGGAAGTCGCCGGCTGGCCGATCTTTGGCTGGCTCGCAAAGCTGCAGCGCACGGTGTTCGTCGACCGTGAGCGCCGCCACCGCACTGGCGCTGCGACGCAGGAGATCGCCGAGCGGCTGATGGGCGGCGACGCGGTGGTGCTGTTCGCCGAAGGCACGTCGAGCGACGGCAACCGGGTGCTCCCGTTCCGCTCGGCGTTGATCGGAGCCGTGCATCACGCGATCGGCTCGTCCACGCATCACGATCGCGTCACCGTGCAGCCGCTGTCACTCGCCTACGTCAATCAAAACGGCCTGCCGCTCGGACATGCGTTTCGCAGCCGGGTCGCATGGTATGGCGACGCCGATCTCGTCCCGCATCTTCTCGGCGTGTGCGCTGCAGGCGCAGTCGATGTGGTCGTCAGCTGGGGAGAGCCGGTCTCGTACGACATGAGTGCGGACCGCAAGGACATCGCCCGTGTCGCGGAACAAGCTGTGCGTTCAATGAGCGCGCGCGGCCGCAGGATGGGACAACCTCCAGCGGCCGCGGACGATGCCGCCACGGAGGCTACGCGCGCGCCTGCTTCGGCCTGAAATGCGGTGATCGCATTCGCCGTATCAATAAGCGGTATGGCTGCCGTCGATTGAATTCCACGATCAAGCGGGGCACCATAGGCGAGCGAAGCGACGCCGTTCTTCGAACGGCTATCGCGCGTCCCACATCGATCTCGCATCCAGAACAACGGGTTTTATCATGGAAATTCGCAATCTCGGCGGCTCCGGCCTGCGCGTGTCTGCCGTCGGCCTCGGCTGCAACAATTTCGGCCAGCGTCTCGATGTCGAGGGCACCCGCAAGGTGATCCACAAGGCGCTCGATGTTGGCATCACCCTGTTCGACACCGCCGACGTCTACGGCAATCGCGGCGGCTCGGAGACCTGCATGGGCGAAGTGCTGGGCGACCGCCGCAAGGACATCGTGCTGGCAACCAAGTTCGCGATGCAGATGGACGACGCAGGCGTAAAGAAGGGTGCCTCGCGCTTCTACATCATGAAGGCGGTCGAGGACTCGCTGAAGCGGCTGAAGACCGACTACATCGATCTCTATCAGCA
>Ga0190271_10001031_pt1 | contig 15360 bp, 15 predicted proteins | sample Popmic356T_FD_133747 | JGI IMG/M metagenome (GOLD analysis project Ga0190271, IMG submission 133747) | Populus adjacent soil microbial communities from riparian zone of Weber River, Utah, USA - 356 T | ecosystem: Environmental > Terrestrial > Soil > Riparian zone | place: USA: Utah | collected...
ATCGCCGGCTGATCGCCGACATACTTGAAATCGGGAGTGATGAAATCTCCGTCCCAGGCGCGCGCGATATCGATGACGTTCGGATAGGTGACGCCGGGTGTGATGAGACCAACAACCGGCGGACCGCCGTCGCGCGGTCCGCTGCAGGCCTTCGCCATGGCAACCATCTCCTCCATGGTCTCCGGGGGCTTGTTGAAGCCCTTTTCGCTCAGCAACTGCTCGTTGTAGTGCAGGCCGGACGACGCGTGGCGGAACGGGATCGCCATCAGCTTGCCGCCGACCTTCATGCCGCCCATCAGGCCGGAGAAGACGTCGTCCGGCGCCTCGATCGGGTCCTTCGCCATGTAGTCGTCGAGCGGCTCGAACAGCTGCGACACACGCGGCGCGGCCTGCGTGTTCAACATGAAGCCGACGTCGACCGTGGTCTCGTTGAGCGAGGCTTCGCGAAACAGCCGCTCCTGCAGCGGGCCGGTGTCGAACGTTGTCCACTGCACGGCGAATCCCGATTTCTCCGACCACGGCTTGGTGATGTCGCCGCCCTGGCTTCCGGTCGAGACCGTTTGCATGACGCGGTGGCCAAAGACGTTCAGCGGACCGCCCGCTTGCGCCGAAGAGCCCCGGGACAGCAATCCAAGCACGGGCAGGGCGGCGGCACCGCCCAAGAATGTGCGTCGATCGAGATGGGTCATCGTCGTGCCTCCCTCGGTTTCTTTCTCTTGATCGGCTTGCGGCCGTTCTGGCCATCCGGCTGTTGCGCCGGGAAAATTTCGCTGATGGCATCCTGCGCCGCTTCGAAGTGATGCTCCATCGCGCGGAATGCCGCGTCACCGTCGGCGGACCTGATCGCCACAACAACCTTGGCGTGCCGGTCGAACGTCTCTCGCCACTCCGCGCGCGTGCGTTTGCGCCGCGCGTTGAATAACTGCATCACGTCGGTGAGGATCGGCCGCAGTCCGCGCATTTGCAGGCGCAGCAGCCGGTTACCGGACATTTCGGCGATGGTTTCGTGAAAATCGAGATCGGCCTCGATCCAGGCCGGAATGTCCTGCAGCGCGGTATGCATGCGTTGCAGGATCGTATCGAGCCGGGCTGTGGCCTCAGTGGTCTGTCTGATCGCCGCAAGGCGCGCGATCGGCGGCTCGAGCAGGCGGCGCATTTCGACCGCCTCGGCAAGGCCTTCCTTGTTGGCGCGCACCGCAAAACGGAAGAAGCGGCCGAGCGGCTCGGCGTCGAGGCTGCGCACGCGCGCGACCTTGCCCTGCTGGATCTGGATCACGCCCATGGCGGCGAGATCGCGGATCGCCTCCCGCGCGATCTGCTTGCTGATGCCGCAGGCGGCCGCGATCTGCCCTTCCGACGGCAGCGCGTCGCCGGGCTTCAGCCGGCCGTCGAGGATGGCCTCGCTCAGCCGTTCGATCACGACCTGGCCGAGCCGCACGGGGATGATTTCGGCGGAGCCGAACAGTTCGCTGGCGTGTTCGCGCCGCGCATCGAGGACGGCCATCGGCACCTCCGGCGCGGATCATGGTCCGAACCGAGGTTTATTGCAACTAAGAAACTTATCGGATAAGTGTGACCTTGCTTGGACGGGAGAGCGACACATGACGCGATTGTCCCGACGTCAGTTCACGAGCGCGGCCTCGGCGAGTGCGTTGGCGCTGCTGATGCGCGACGCGTCCGCGCAGGATCAGCAGACTTTCACCGTACTTTCCCACCGCGTGCATCAGCAATGCGCGACATCGTACGACCGCGCGGGCGGCGATGTCACCGAGTCGTGGGCCAAACGCAACAATCGCAAGGCCAACTGGATCACGATGGACAACGCTGCCATTCACGACCGGCTGCAGCGTGAACTCTCCCTTGGCCAAACCAACTTCGACTTCGCCTTCGTGCTCAACACCGCGATCTCGCCACGCCTGCTCAGCCTGCTAGAGCCACTGGACGCCTATCAGGCAAGCGCTCCGATCGAAGACCTTTCCGATATCTCGCCCGGGATGGTGAAAGCGGTGACGCACGAGGAGACGATCCGCGCCATTCCCGTTCGCCATGCGACCGTCGGTCTTTTCTACAACGAGGAACTTTGTGCGGAGCGGGGCATCGCCGGTCCGCCGAAGACGCTGGAAGAACTGATCGGCATGGCCGAGAAGCTGACCTACCGCCGCGGCGACGGCGCGCAGGTCAACGGTTTCGCGTTTCAGGCCACGACGCATTTCGCGTTCACTACTCTGGCATTCGCGTTCGATGCGCCGCTGGTCGATGCCAACATGAAGCTGCTGCCCAACGAAGCCGGCATGCTGCGCATGTTCGAAACCCTGCGCGATCTCTTCGGCAAGAACGTGCTGCCGCGGAATTTCACCTCGCTCAGCCAGGAGGACATCTTCACCATGATCCAGCAGGGCCGTGTCGCCATGGCGCCGGCGATCATGGGCCGCATTGCCGACTTCAACGATCCGGCGAAGTCGAAGTTTCCGGGCAAGATCAAGCTCGTTCCCTATCCGTCGCTCAGCACCATGAAGGACCGCATCGTCGCGACATCGGACTTCTGGTCGATGGGCATTCCGAAGAATTCGAAAAGCAAGGATGTCGCCTGGGACCTGATCCGTACGCTGTCGAGCAAGGACGGAACTTTGCGTCAGGCGCTCAACGGCAACGGACCGGTACGCGCATCGGTCTACGCAGATCCGCGCCTGATCCAGGGCGTGCCGCAGGCCGCGATCGAGGCCAGCGTGCTGCCCCTTGCCCGGCCGCCTTTGCCGGTGTTCGCCAACGCCCAGCGCGTTGCCGACATCATGATGCAAACCTCACAAGGCGTCGCCATCGCCATGATGACGCCGCAGGCGGCCGTCGCCGAACTCAAGGCGAAGATCGCGCCGCTTCTGGTGAACTAGGAATGCTTGCAATCGATCTCTCGGGTCAGGTGGCTTTCACGACGGCGTCCTCGCGCGGGATCGGCCGCGGTATCGCTCTGGCGATGGCGAAGGCCGGCGCCAATGTTGTCGTCACCTGGGTGGCCGAGCGCGACGCGGCCGAGCACACGGCGGCCGAGGCGCGCGCGCTCGGCGTGGAGGCTCTGGTCGCCCGCTGCGACGTGACCAACAGCGCGGAAGTGAACGATGTCGTCGCCGCGACGCTGCAAAAATGGGGACGTATCGACATATTGGTGAGCAACGCCGGTGTTGGCATCGCCAAGCCGATGACCGAGACGACGGACGCCGACTATGCGCGGGTGTTCAATCTCAACGTTCGGGGCTTCGTCGCCACGACACGCGCGGCGCTGCCGAACATGAAATCCCGCCGTTCGGGCCGCGTGATCGCTATTTCCTCGGTGACCGGACGCAGCGGCAAGGCGTTCCGCGCGCCTTCGCCGACCTATGCGGGCGCCAAGGCGGCGCTGATCGGCTACACCAAGGGCCTCGCGCGGGAATGTGCACCGTTCAACATCACCGCAAATTGTGTCTGTCCCGGCTGGATCGACTGGGATCAGAAACACACGGCGGCACCAGCCGAAGTCCGCGCCCAGGCACTGCGTGAGATCGCGCTCGGCCGCACCGGAACGCCTGACGATGTCGCAGGCGCCGCGGTTTTTCTTGCCTCCGATCTGGCCGGCTACGTCACCGGCGTGACGCTCGATGTGAACGGTGGTCTCTATATGCCCTGACGGGCAGAAAGTCGCAGAGGAATTCATGTTGAGTCTCGTGCTCGGTGGGGGGAGTTGCAGGTGGTAGCCGACGGCAAGGATCATGGTGGGCCGGTCCTGATCGATCGCATCATCCTGCATCCCCTTCGCGCGACGCTGCCGAAGGTGCAGCGCACGTCGCAGGGCGACTACGCGGCGATCGAAATCCTTGTGGCCGAAGTGCTCGGTTCGAACGGCCTGATCGGCTGGGGCGAGGGCCTCTGCCGCCGCGGCGTGAAAGGCTTCGCAGTTCTCGCCGAAGAAGCGCTGGTGCCGCCGCTCCTGAAGCAGGATGCGCGCGACCGGCGGCGACTGTGGAAGGTCATGCGTTCGGTTCTCACCGGACGGCCCGGCGGACAACTGGTCGAGGCGATGTCGGCCATTGACATCGCGCTCTGGGACCTGGTCGGCCGCAGCTGCAACCAATCGATCGCAGCGCTACTGGGCGGCATGGGGCGGAAGCGCGTGCCGGCCTATGCATCGTCGATCAACTGGCTCGACGACGCGACCGTCGAACAGGAGATCGCGGCGGCGCTGAAGGCCGGCTTTCGCGAGATCAAGGTCAAGACCGGCATGCCGGTGAAAGCGGCGATCGCGCGCGCTAAACTGGCGCGGCGTCTCGCCGGTGACGACATTGCCCTCTATGTGGACGCCAACTCGATCTACGACGTGGACGATGCCATGCAGGTCGGACGCGCGCTTGCCGATCTCGGCTACGGCTTCTTCGAGGAGCCGATCGTTGCCCACGATCGCGCTGGCTACGCGAAGCTCGCGCGCAATCTTCCGATCCGCCTTGCGGCCGGCGAAAGCGACTTCGTCGCAAGCGAAGCATTGAACCTGCTGTCAGACCGCTCGATCGGTCTCATCCAGCCGGACGTCACTCGTGCCGGTGGCGTGACCGAAACCTGGCGCATCGCCGAACTGGCCGCGTCGTTCCACACAGCCTACGCGCCGCATGTCGGCTGGTCCGGCGGTATCTGCGCTGCGGCGAGCCTGCAACTGGCCGCCGCCGCCGAAACCACGCGGACCTTCGAATGCATGGTCTATGAAAACCCCCTGCGCGACGCGATCGCGAAGACACCGGTCGGCGAAGCGTCCGGCCTGGTCGATGGCCAGCTCGCAGTGCCGCAAGGCCCCGGCCTCGGCATCGAGATCGACCGCGATGTCATCACCAAACTCCGGGTCGCCTGATGAACGGGACGCGCGGCACCCCGTTCGCCGCCTTCGGGCTGATTGCGCCGGTGCAGCTGATGCTCGCCGTCGTCATCTTCATCCCGGCGCTGTACGTGGTCTGGCTGAGCTTCCAGCACTCCACCTTCGGCCAGAATGCGGCCTTCGCCGGCATGGACAATTACGCGAGGGTGATTGGCGACCGATATTTCTGGCGCGCGCTGCTCAACACCTTCATCATCGTGGTGGTCGTGGTCCATGTCGAGCTGGTGATTGGCCTTGGCGTGGCGTTGCTGTTCGCATCTGGCGTCCCGTTTCGTCCCTTGATGCTGGCGATCGCGCTTGCGCCCTACGCCGTCAGCGAGGTGTCGGCCGTCGTCATGTGGCGCTTCCTGTTCGATGGTGATGTCGGTGCGATGACGCAGTTGCTGCGTTTCGTCGGCCTGCCGATCATCGAATGGTCGGTGCAGCCGTCGCATGGCCTTGCGCTGGTGGCGCTGCTGTCTATCTGGCTGCACCTGCCGTTCACCTTTGTCATTCTCTATTCGGCGCGACTGGCGCTTCCGGGCGAACTCTACGAGGCGGCCGAGGTCGACGGCGCGACGACCTGGCAGCAGTTCCGGAAGATCACACTGCCGCTGCTGATGCCGGCCATCCTGATCGCGATGCTGTTTCGCTACATCTTCGCGTTCCGCCTGTTCTCGGAGGTCTGGCTGCTGACGCAGGGCGGTCCTGCGCGAACCACCGAAGTGCTCGCCGTCTACCTCTATCTCGAAGCGTTTCGCTACAACGCCTTCGGCGTCGCGGCGGCAACCGGCTGGCTGCTGGTGCTCGCCTCGCTCCTGCTCGCGGTCTGGTATCTGCGCCGTCTCTACAAGGAGATGTTTGCAACCTATGCGTAGGACAAGCCCTCTCGGCACGATCGGCAAGGCGATCGGCCTCGCGCTTTTTGCTGTCTGGTCGCTGGTGCCGATCGTGATGATCGTGACGGCGTCGTTCAAGTCGGACCGTGATATTTTCGCGGTGCCGCAGCGCTGGCTGTTCGCGCCGACCTTTGTCAATTACGAAATGCTCGTGCTTCGCTGGGGCGACTTCTTCCGCGCGCTGTTCAACAGCCTGATCATCACCGCTGGCGCAACCGTGCTCGCGATCGCGGTGTCGACGCTCGCGGGCTACGCCTATTCGCGCTACCGCGGCCGCACGCTCGCCTTCAGCGCCTTCTTCCTGATCTTCATCCGCCTGATCCCACCGATCGTCATTACGCTGCCGCTGTTTCCGGTCGTCAACGCGCTCGGCCTGAGCGACACGCATCTGGTGCTGATCATTCTCTACGCCACGTTCTTTGTGTCGCTCGGCACGCTAGTGATGCGCACCTTCATTGACCAGATCCCGCGCGAGCTGGACGAGGCGGCCAGCGTCGACGGTGCCTCGCGCGGCCAGATAATCCGCAAGATCGTGCTGCCGCTATCGGCGCAGGGGATGGTCGCGGTGGCTGTGTTCGTGATCGTATTCGCGTGGAATGAGTTTCTGTTTGCCTTCATCTTCACCGCAACGCGCGCGAAGACGGCGCCGCTGGTGATCTCGGAGATGATCGGCGCGGTAGAGGGCGTGGAGTGGGGCGTGCTGTTCGCCGCCTCAACCGTACAGCTCATTCCAGTGCTGCTGTTCGTCGTTCTCGCCCAGAAGCATCTCATCGCCGGCCTCACCGCTGGCGCGACCAAGGGGTAGTTCATGACCGCGTTATCTGCCGACGACCTGCGCCGCGCGATGCAGCACGCCGATCCGCGGCTCAGCCGCTTCGATCCGCTGTCCCGCATCATCTGTTTCGACGACTTCGACCGAGGCTTTTGCGGTTGGACGCAACTGGTCGGCAACTACGAGCACACGCTCGATGCGATGCTGCCCGGATACGCGCAACATTCGCAGTCCATGCTGTCGACGCTGCCGGCCTGGGACTTCGGCAGCCACGGCAGCGCCGACGGCAGCTACGCGTTGAAGGTCGCCGCCAAGGCTTACAAGGGCGCGCAGAACGTTACGATCAAGCGCCTGACCTTCCGCAAACGCGGCCCGATCCGCATCGAGTTCTACTTCACCTTCAAGCCGGAGGCGAACGAGCTGCGGCTGTCGGAAACCGACGTTCGCTCGATCGGCTTCCTCTACGACCTGCAGACGGGAGACAAGGACGCGGACGCCTGGCGTGTGATGCCGCACCTGCGTTTCCTCAATGCGCTCGACGGTCGGCACCTGCAGAAGTGGCAGTTCAAACGCAAGACCACGCCCTTCAAGAACCTCGGCACCGAGAACAAGACGGTGACGCACTACCACCTGTCGCCCGAAGACTGGGAGGACATTCCCGGCGGCGAGCAGAAGCTCTGCTACAACGAGATCCCGACCAAGGTGAACTGGCACTACGGCTGCTTTGATTTCGATCTGGCGACCATGCAGGCCACCGGTTTCCGCTGCAACGATCGTGTGTTCGATATGTCGACCTACGAGCCGATCCGCATCACGGGGATGCGCAACCTCTGGTGCATGCTCAATTTCGGCTTCTTCGTCGAGAGCGACACGGCCAAGCGTTCGTTCCTCTATCTGGACTCAGTCTGCGTTTCGGGAGACTTCTGATGATACCGGAGAGCCAGGCGGCGGTCGTCGCACGCAACGAGACGTGGACCGGCAGCGCTGCGACCGAACCCTACGAGGCGGGATGGGCGCGCGAGGCGATCGTCTTCGTGCGCGCGCTGAAGTCCGCCGGAGCGGCGGGTCGCGCCCATGTGGAGCTTTCGCCGGACGGCATGAACTGGGCCCCGGAGGGGACCACGTTCCCGCTGCCGGACGATGGCAACAGGGTGACCTACGCCCGGGTGGCGCAGTTTGGATGCTGGCTGCGCATTCGCGCAGAGCTGCCGCCGGGCAGTTCCGTCACGGTGGTGGTGACCATCCACGTCAAGGCCTGACGTCCCGCGTTACCGCGCGACGTTGGCGCTGCGTTCCGGTACGCCGAATTCGCGCCGGCAAACTTCGGCGAGGGCGGCGACGCCGTCGCGGATGGCTTCGACCGAAGGGCTCGCGAAGCAAAGCCGCAGCCGGCTCTTCGCGTGCACGGCGTCAACCGACCACTCCGGCCCCGGATTGATGGCGATGCCGGCTGCGGTCGCAGCCTGACCCAGCTTCATGGTGTCGACATTGTCCGGCAGCTTTACCCAGAGGAAGATGCCGCCCTTCGGGTCGTCGAACTCGGCCGCGGTGCCGAACTGTTCGGCCAGCGCCTCCATCAAGGCTTCGCATTTGACCCGCAGGCCTTTCTTCAATCGGGCGACATGGTCGTGGAAGTAGGCCGGGCAGAACTCTGCCAGCACCATCTGCTCCAGTGAACCGGAACCTGCATCGGTCTTGATCGACAGGATGCGTGACATCACCTGCCAGTTCGCGAGCAGGTAACCGACCCGCAGCGCCGGGGCGATCGATTTGGAGAACGAGCCGATATAGATAACGTTGTTGCTCTCGCTCATGGCATAGAGCGCCGGCGGTCGCTTGCCGTCCCAGATGAGGTCGGCATAGCAGTCGTCTTCGAAGATCGGCACACCGTATTGCTGCGAGAGCTGCAGCAACGCGCGGCGGCGGTCCTCGCTCATAATGGTGGCGGTCGGGTTCTGCACGGTCGGAATGACGTAGATGTATTTCGGCCGGATACCGCGCTGCTTGAGGTCGGCGAGCACACTCGCCGCCACGTCGACCCGCATGCCATCGTGGTCCACCGGAATGCCGATCGGCGTGATGCCGCGTCGCTTGAGCCGACTGATCGAGCCCTCATAGCAGTCCTGTTCGATCAGCACAGTGTCGCCGGCCTGCGTGAGCACGCCGTTGACGAGATCGAGCCCTTGAAGCGAACCCGACGTGATCAGGATGTCGTCGGTGCTGCAGATGATACCCGCATCGCGCTTCAGCTTGCCGACGAGAAACTGCCGCAGCGGCAGGTAGCCATGCGGCCCGCTGAGCAGGTTGTAGGTCGCGAGATTTTTGCCTTCGCGCAGAAGGACGGTATTCATGGCCGCGAGGAGCCGGTCGACCGGCACCTGATCGGCGTCGTTGTTGCCGCCGATGAAATGATATTTCTGGAATCCGCCCCATTTCACGGCCGGCGGCGGCAGGTCGTTCGCAAACAATGGACCGAAATCGAAGGGCGACGGGGCTGGTCCGCTTGCGGGCACATAGGCCTGGCTCATCGGCTTTTCCTTTTTCTTCTTGTCAGGCGCGCGAGAGGATCACGCGCAGGCCGTCCTTCGGCTTCGGGATTGGCCACATCTGCCATTGCGGCACGTAGCCGGGCTCGAGCGACACATTCAGATTCTTGATGAAGTGCCAGGCAAAGCATTTCGCCTGCATGTACGCGAAGTGCAGTCCAAGACACATATGCGCACCGCCGCCGAACGGCACATGCGCAAAGCGGTGCCGTCCGCGCTGCGCCTCGTCGGTGAAGCGCAAGGGATCGAACTGATCCGGTTGCGGCCAGATCTCCGGCATGTGATGGGTGAACAGCGGATTGACGCCGACCATCGTACCAGCCGGAATGTCGTAGCCCTTGAAGGTGAACTCGCGCGTCGCGCGCCGCGGGATCGACGGCACCGGCGGCCGCATGCGCATGCTTTCCTTGAAGGCCATCTCCGCGAGAACGAGACCGTTCAGCGTATTCAGCGTTGGCATGTCTGATGGCGAAAGACTGTTGATCTCGTCCCGCAACTTCGGCTGCCACTGCGGATTCGCCGCGAGGTTGCAGATCAGCGACGTGAACGACGAGGTGAGCGTATCGTGTGCCGCCAGCATCAGGAAGCTGACGTGGTCGACAACATCCTGGTCCGAGAGCAGTGCGCCATCGTCGTCGGTCGCCCGGCAGAGGTGCGAGAACAGGTCTTCGCCGCCGCGCTCGCGTCGCAGCGGAATCTGCTTCCTGAAATAGGCGACGATGCGCTCGCGCCCCTTGACGCCCCGGCGCATCTGCGTGAAGGGCAGCGGTGAGCGGATGGGAGAGACGGCCGCCGCGACCATGTCGATGAAAGACTGGGTGACCTCGTCGACCTCGGGGCCCAGGTCCGAACCGAGAAACGAGGTGGCAGCCAGTTCCAGCGTCATCTGCTTCATCGCCGGATAGAACAACATCGGTCCGGGCGCCGCCGCCCATTTCGCGACGCGCGCGGCAATGCCCGCGTTCAGCGCATCGTAGTACGACTGCATCGGGCCGGCCTTGAAGGCGACGGACAGCGCGCGCCGGTGCAGCCGGTGTTCCTCGAAGTCGAGCAGCATCAGCCCGCGCGGAAACAGCCGGCCTAGGATTGTCTCCCAGCCCCAAGTGGAGGAGAACAGCTTGGTCTGGTCGAACAGGACGAACTCGTTACCTTCGGGCCCAAGGAAGGCCACGCTCGTCTCACCGAGCACACGGCCGCGATAGACATGTCCATACTTCGCCGCCATGTATTCGACGGCGCCTCTGGGATCGGCAAGAAACCGGAAGGTGTTGCCGACGATCGGCCAGCCTTCCTCGCCGGGAATGTGCGCTAGGGCCTTGCGGTTGACCGGGGTAATCGGCGCTGTACCCGCTACGCTGGCGCCAAGGACCGACATTCAAAACCTCCCGATCTGGAACCGGCTTTTCCGCCGTGTACGTGTTGCGCAGGGTGTCGCGCGAGACGCCCGAAGGCAAGCCTATTCGAGGTGGCACGCGAGCGCTTGCGTCTCGCCTATTGGTCGAAGTTCATAACCGAGAAGACCTTGCGTTCGGTGAACAGCCACTTGCCGTTGACGCGCCGGTATTTGTCTTCGTATCTGGACACGAATCCGGACAGCTTGCCAGCGCGGACCGGGCTCTCGACCACGCAGGTTCCGGTGGCTTCGTCGCCGTCCAATTCGATGATGTGATTGTGAATCACCGGCAGGAACGCGTTCGGGCCACTGTTGCCGTAGGTCTTGCGCAGTTCGTCATGCCCGCGAGCGATGGTGCCGTCGGAGTTCTTTCGGTCGAACACGCCATCGGGGGTGTAGAGCGCGACGAGCGCTTCCTTGTTCGCCTGGGTTACGTAGCGGCAGTAGCGCGCCGTGAGCTCAATGATTTCGGCGCGGTCTTCCAGCCGCCGGATGCGTACTTCGAGTTCCTTGATGTCAGTCATTGTTTCCTCCGTGTTTTGATTTGGCGGAAGCTTAAAGGGTGCTCGCCGGAAATCCAGCGATCCGCCATGCGCAGTGCTTGTTGCTCAGCGCCTGTTTCGCGGGGCTTTCTGGGCCAGTCGCTCGCAGAGAAAATCAGCGAGCACGGTGACCCTGGCGGGGCGCGGTCCGCCCGGCGGCATGACCAGATGCACCGCGCCGTCACGCTGCTTCCAACCTTTCAGGATGACTTGAAGCTTCCCGGACGCGATTGCGTCGCCGACGATGAACTCGGGCAGGTCGGCGATGCCAAGACCTGCGAGCAGCGATGGCAGGACTGCCTCGCCGTTGTTGACGCGCAGTTGGCCGCTCGGCCGTACCGAAGCCTGCTCGCCGGCCGTGTTGACGTAGTGCCAGGCGGACGACAGGTAGGCGTAAGCAAAGCAGCGGTGCTCGGCGAGGTGCATCGGATGGGTCGGTGTGCCGTGCTTTTTCAGGTATGCCGGCGAGGCGACCGTGTAGCGCGGCATCGCGCAGATGCGGCGCGCGACCAGCGATGAGTCCGGCAGGTTGCCGATGCGGATGCCGGCGTCGAAGCCGTCGCCGATGAGGTCCACGATCGCGTCGCTCAGATGCAGATCGATTGACACGTCGGGATAAGCCTTGAGGAAGTCCGGCAGGAGCGGCACGACCTTGCGATTGCCGTAGGTCATCGGCACCGCCAGTCTGACCAGCCCGCGCGGGGCTGCCGATTGCGCCAGCGCCTCGTTCTCCAGGGCCTCGCCATCTGCGAGCAGTTGTGCGGCATGACCGGAGAGCCGCTGGCCTGCATCGGTGAGCGCCAATCTGCGAGATGTGCGGTTGAAGAGGCGCGCACCAAGCCGCTCCTCAAGCCGCGTGACGGCCTTCGAAACCGTGGCCTTTGACAATGCGAGTTCGCCGGCGGCGGCCGCGAACGAGCGCATCTCCACGACCTTGGCGAAGATGGCGAGGGCTTCAAAGTCGGGAAGTTTGGACATGTCGCTTTCGGAAACAATGAGTTTCAATAGTTTCTATTTATGACCCAAGCGGAGAGGCATATCAATCCATCGTCGACATTCGAACAACGGAGAACGTCCATGGCCCAGTCCCTCAACGGCAAGGTTGCCCTCGTCACCGGCGGATCGCGCGGTATTGGAGCCGCCACGGCGCGTGCACTGGCTGACGAAGGCGCCAGCATCGCCATCAGCTATTCGGCTTCAGCCGACAAGGCGCAGGCGCTCGTCACCGAGCTGCGCGCAAAGGGCATCGACGCCGAGGCGTTCAAGGCCGACCAGGCGAAGAGCGCCGAAGTCGATCAGCTGGTGAAGGACGTCGCTACGCGCTTCGGCCATCTGGATATCCTGGTCAATAACGCCGCGGTTGCGGTCAACGGCGCGATCGACGATCCGAACAGCGACGTCGCCGCGTTCGAGCGTCAGAACGCCATTAACGTCGACGGCGTGGTCACGTCGATCCGCGAGGCCTCGAAGCTGATGGGCGAGGGCGGCCGCATCGTCACCATCGGCTCCGGCATCGCCACCCGCGCCTCGTTCCCCAGCCTGGCCGACTACGCGGCGACGAAGGCTGCGATCGTCGGCTACAGCAAGGGTGCGGCGCGCGACCTCGGCCCGCGTGGCATCACCGTCAACGTGCTGCAGCCGGGTTCGATCGCAACTGACATGAACCCGGACGAAGGCCCGTTCGCCGACGCGCAGCGCGTACAGCACGCCCTGCAGCGTTTCGGCCGGCCGGAGGAGATCGCAGCCGGTGTCGTGTTTCTTGCGAGCCCGCAGGCTTCGTTCGTGACCGGCACGGTGCTCAACGTCGATGGCGGCTTCGGCGCCTGACACACATTCGGAAAACGCCGCGGGGCAATTCGCCAGGTGGTCCAACCCAGGGAGACTTTCACATGATCGAACTCAGACCATTCGACAAGCTCGGTGCCGCCGACCACGGCTGGCTCAAGGCGAAACACCATTTCTCTTTCGGCAGCTATCGCGATCCGAACAATCTCGGCTTCGGCGATCTGCGCGTCTGGAACGATGACGAGATCGCGCCGAACTCCGGCTTTCCACCGCATCCACACGCCAACATGGAGATCATCACCTACGTGCGCGAAGGCGCGATCACCCATCAGGACAGTCTCGGCAATCAAGGCCGGACGGTCGCAGGCGACGTGCAGGTCATGAGCGCGGGATCGGGCATCCGCCACGCTGAGTACAATCTCGAGCCGGTGACGACGAAGATCTTCCAGATCTGGGTTGAGCCGCGGGCGGACGGTGGTCAGCCGGTGTGGGGATCGAAGCCGTTTCCCAGGGCCGATCGTTCCGGCAAGCTCGTGACCATAGCCAGCGGCATCGAAGGTGACTCCGATGCGCTGCCGATCCGGGCGGATGCTCGTGTGCTCGCCACGACGCTGAAGGCTGGTGAAGTGGCGACGTACAAGCTCGGCAAAGGCCGTCGCGGCTATCTCGTTCCCGCCGCCGGCAGCGTCGAGGTGAACGGCGTTCGCGTCGATGCACGGGATGGCGCTGCGATCAGCGATGAAGCTGATCTGACCATCAACGCAATCGAGGATGCCGAACTCGTGTTGGTCGATGTGGAGTAATGAAAGCCGGGAGCGGGCCCACTGTCATTCAATGGGTCCGCTTCGGCGCGCCTTCGTGGAAACGATCGATCGTGAACAGTTCCTTCGGCCGCTCGACGCCACGCAGCGCGTAGCGGCCGACCGATACCAGGCGTGAACGATCGGCCGCGCGGCTCGCGGCGCTGAATTCGGTCGAAGTCAGCGTCAGCTGTCCGCAGGACCGGCACATCGCCGCGATGCGGCAGACTTCATTCACGGCCGGGCCGATGACGGTGAAGTCGAGCCGCTGGTCGCTGCCGATGTTGCCGTAGAACACGTCGGCCGACGTGCAGTCCGAGGTAGACCGACGTCGTGGGCTTCCCGTCAGTGGTGCGTTTGAGCGACAGCTCCTGCGCCTTCGTGCGCACGCTCTCTTCGGCATTCAGGGCGGCCTTGCACGCGGCACCGATCGACGTTCCGGTGAAAATCGCCAGCACGCCGTCGCCCATCAGTTTGAGAACTTCGCCGTCGCGATCCTGGATCGATGATATGACGATTTCCGCATAGTCGTTCAACAGGGGGATGATCTCTTCCGGCGCAATCTGTTCGGAGATCGTGGTGAAATCGCGCAGATCGGAGAACCAGAGCGCGGCATGGATGCGCTCGGCGACCCCGCGCGACATCTGTCCCTGCAGCACACGTTGTCCTGTCTGATGTCCGAGATACACATCGGCCAGTGTCGAGGCGACACGGCTCAGCGAAATGCATTTGATCGCCAGCGCCAGTGACGGCACCAGCTCGCGTAGTGCTTCAACGCCAGCATCGTCGAAGCCGTCGCCGGCGTTGGTGGTCCAGTGCGAATAGACCGCGTCCATCTCGCCGATCGACCCTTCCTTGTCGAAGCGATTGACGAAGGCGATGTAGTCGGTGTGTCCGGCCTCCCTCAATCCCTTGACCATTCCAAATCCCTCGGATTCGGAAACACCGATTTGCCAGCGGTATTCGTCGTCGCCGGTCTGTAGCAGATGATGGAACGGCGACTGGCGCCAGTGGGCTGCAGCCTCGCCCTCTTTCGTCGGCCCATACTCGATGGTCGAACTCTCGTTGGTCGGCGCCAGATGCCAGCGAAAGGCGCGGCCTTCGTAGGTCGGGTGCAGGGTGTCGATGATGATCAGGCCATGCGCGAGCGGCAGCCCGGCGTCGCGGCAGCGGAAGCAGAATCCGTTCAGCTCGTCGGTTTCCGAACCGCCCGCAAGCCCGCGCGCCACGACCCAGCTCTGGATGTCATTGATGGCGGAGCGGCTGGCGATCATGGCTTTCCAGATAGGTACCTGCCAAATCCAGTCAACGCGGGCGGTGCCGAATATCTAGCCAAAGCGCGCCATTGTTCGGTCGAAGTCATCGCGGAAGCGGTACCAGGCGCCCATGGCGGGAAGTGCCCAGTCCGGATTGCCGTTGTACATCGGGAAGTCCGGAAACTCCTCCAGTTCGAAGCCGCAGGTGGCGTTGGAGCCGCCGACGATCCGTCGCGCGGTTTCGCGGCCCAGATAGGTCATCATCGCGACGCCGCTGCCGTTGCATCCGAGCGCATAATGCATGCCATCCATCACGCCGGTGTGCGGCAGCGCGTCGAAGGTGAAGGCGACGTTGCCGGTCCATGCGTGGGTGATCTTGTATCCCTGGAGTTGCGGGAAGCGCTCGGTCATGAAGCGGTAGAGAATCGGCGCACTGATTTCGGGCGTCACCTGCGTGAAGCGTGCCCGGCCGCCGAACACCATGCGCCGGCCGTCCG
>Ga0190271_10001032_pt1 | contig 15359 bp, 15 predicted proteins | sample Popmic356T_FD_133747 | JGI IMG/M metagenome (GOLD analysis project Ga0190271, IMG submission 133747) | Populus adjacent soil microbial communities from riparian zone of Weber River, Utah, USA - 356 T | ecosystem: Environmental > Terrestrial > Soil > Riparian zone | place: USA: Utah | collected...
CCGAAGACAATCGCGCTGATCGGCACGCCCTCCGGGTCATTCCAGTGCGGATCGACCGTCGGACACTGGGAGATGGGCGCGGTGAATCGTGCGTTCGGATGCGCGGCCTTCGCGCCAGTCTTCTTTGCGATCTCCGGAGTCCAGCGGTTCCCCTGCCAGTCGAGGCACTCGGCGGGAGGTTCGGTGGTCATCCCCTCCCACCACACGCCGCCCTCGGGCGTCAGCGCCACGTTGGTGAAAATGGCGTTGCGCCGCACCATCGCCATGGCGTTCGGATTCGTCGCCTCGGACGTCCCCGGCGCCACGCCGAATACCCCCGCTTCGGGATTGATCGCCCGCAGCCGGCCATCGGCATCGGGCTTGATCCACGCAATGTCATCGCCGACGGTCGTGACCTTCCACCCGTCGAGCCCCTCGGGCGGCACGAGCATGGCGAGATTCGTCTTGCCACACGCGCTCGGAAATGCAGCCGCCATGTAGGTCCGTTCACCCTGGGGATCCTCAATGCCGAGGATCAGCATGTGCTCGGCCATCCAGCCTTCGTCACGCGCGATCGCCGAGGCAATGCGCAGTCCGAAGCACTTCTTCCCGAGCAGCGCGTTGCCGCCATAGCCCGAACCGTAGGACCAGATTTCGCGCGTCTCGGGAAAGTGCACGATGTATTTCTCGACGTTGCAGGGCCAGGGCACGTCCTGCTGGCCAGGGGCGAGTGGCGCACCCACGCTGTGCATGCAGGGCACCACGCGCTTGCTGTCGCGGTCGATTTCGGCGAACACCTGCTGGCCGATTCGCGCCATGATCCGCATGCTGACGACGACGTACGGCGAGTCGGTGAGCTGGACACCAATCTGCGCCATGGGTGACCCGATGGCGCCCATGCTGAACGGCAGCACATACATCGTGCGCCCGGCCATCGCCCCCTGGAACTTCTCCTTCAGGGTGCGGCGCATTTCGTAGGGATTCACCCAGTTGTTGGTGGGCCCCGCTGTATCCTTCGACAACGAACAGACGAACGTGCGCTGCTCGACGCGCGCGACGTCGTTGGCATCCGATCGCGCGTAGTAGCAACCCGGCCACAGATCATCGTTCAGCTTGATGAAGGTTCCGGCCGCCACCATCTGCGCGCGCAGATAGTCGTTCTCTTCGTCTGAACCGTCGACCCAGTGGACGGCGGCGGGCCTGGTCAATTGCCGCATCTTCTCGACCCACCGGAGCAGGTGCGGATTGCGGGCAAGGGGGATGGATGAATCGCGAGAGAGCACACTACGGTCGGTCACGTCGCCTCCGGCCCTGATTATCTCCGCTGTGCTACCCTGCACGCGAACAGGAAGTGGTGGCCATGAAGAAGCGCTACTCGAACGGTGAAGTCACGGTCATCTGGCAGCCCGACCTCTGCCGTCACACCGGCATCTGCGCACGTGGCCTGCCACTTGTCTTCGACCCGCGCCGACGCCCGTGGATTGCACTTGAACACGCCGACTCCGACACGATCACCGCGCAGGTCGATCGCTGCCCCTCGGGTGCCCTCACGTGGGTGAAGAACGACCCCTCGTAGCCTCGTGCCTGTAGCTTCGTAGCCTTCAAGCCTTCTAGCCTTCCATGCATTGTCCCTCCTGCACCGCCCCGATGGCCGAGCACGCGCTCGGTGGCCACATGGGCACATCCGTCGTGATCGACGTGTGCCTGCCGTGCCAATCGTTCTGGTTCGACGGGCGCGAGAGCCTGCAGTTGACGCCGGCATCGACGCTGAAGCTGTTCAAGGTGATCGGCGAGACGGCCACGAAACGCCATCTGCTGCCGGCACGCATTCCCTGCCCACGCTGCGACGCGGCGCTCGAGGGGGTCGAGGACGTGCAACGCACGACGAAATTCCGGTACCGTCGCTGTCCGAAGCAGCACGGCCGGTTCATCACGTTCTTCGACTTCCTGCGCGAGAAGGACTTCGTCAAGCCGCTCTCGGGCGCCCAGCTCGACGATCTGCGCGCCCACCTCGACACGGCGAACTGCTCCAACTGCGGTGCACCGGTCGATCTCGCCCGGACCACGACGTGCGCCCACTGCGGGTCGCCCCTGTCGATGCTCGACCTGAAGCATGCACAAGCCGTCATCGAAGGCCTTCGGGCCGCGGACGTCGACTTGGCCGCGGTCGACCCGGCGCTGGCGCTCGAGCGGATCAGGGCGCGGCGGCAGTCCGAGCGCGCCTTCACGGAGATCGAACAGGGCGCATCCTGGTATCACGACGCGTCGTCGGCCGGCACCGTCGGTGCCGGCCTGCTGGCGCTCGGCCGCTGGCTGAACCGGAAGGTGTAGCGCTTTGTCGTCCTACTCCTGCAACGACACCAGCGCCACCGCCACAATCACCGCCAGCAGCACCAGCAGCGCGATCTTGATCCAGCTCCAGGGACGCTCCCCGGCGATCGTCCCGGTCACGCCGTTGACGACGACCTGGAACGACCGGCCTCGGTAGACGTACGTGAGCATCCAGATCGGCGCGAGGATGTGCTTGAAGGTCTGACCCGAATAGGTCGGCGTGACGACGAGATTTCGGTGCGTGTCGCCCGGCACCTGCCGCGCGCACATCTCACGTAACGCGGCGTCCATCTGTTGTCGTGACCGCGTGGCAGCCGCGACGAGGTCAATCTGGTATCGCTCCACCATCCACCCGGACAAATACCCGGCGTCGTACGGCACGAGCTCGACGGTCGGAAACGGCTCGACGGCTCTCAGCAGCCCGCCGTGCACCCCCGTCGACGCCCCGACGAGGTCGTCGTCGAACGCGTGGGAGAGCTCACCTGCCGCCGGCGACCAGCGCACATGGCGCACTTGCTTGTTGTTGACTCGCGTGTAGTAGTAGGTGCCGGAATCAGCCGTCCATCGCGCGTGCACCGCCGCGTCGAACGTCCAGTACGGCAGATAGATGCCCCGTACCGTATCGGTGAGCGCCTTCAGCGCGAAACGGTTCGGCGCCAGCCACTGTCGGCCGTACCACGCGCGGACCAGCTCGCGCGCGCGCGGCTCGGCAATCTTCAATGGCAGGAGGGACTCCGGTCGGAACGGGTCCTTGACCTGCTCGTACGGCACAAGCGCGGTCGCGCCGCAGAACTCGCAGCTCTTCGAAATCCTGGCCGGGTCGAAGACCGAGATGGCACGACAGCTCTGGCACTGCACCGAGGTCTTCGCAGCCTGCCAGCCACGTGCCGAGTCCGGAATGGCCCGCAGCGCGGCCACCAGGTCGTGCTCGACGATCACGGTATCCCGATCGCGCGTCTGCAATTCGACCGGGGACTCGGTTCCGCAGTACGGGCAGATCAGGGCGTGCTTCGTCGGGTTCCAGTGCGCTTCGCCGCCGCACGCCGGACAGTTGAACTTCTGGCGCGCGGTGGCGACCTGCTCGGCTGGGGGGTCGGCGGCCGCGTCGGGCTGACGGGGAACGTCCACGGGAGATTCGCGGCGCTACCGAAGGAACTCGGCCAGCGACGCGCGCGTGATGCGCCACTGGCTACCGATTCGACGTCCCTTCAGATCACCCGCCTCGAGACTCGCGATCACGTCTGCCTCGCTGACGCCAAGTGACGCCGCCGCATCGGCCGGCGTGAGAACCTCGGGTAACGCTGCGGCGACCGTGGGCGCCGCGGCGCCGGCCGCCGGGGTCGTCTGTGCCGTGATGCCACCGGTCTGGTTCATCATCTCCTTCGCGATGGCAAAGCCGACGGCCATCTCCGCACCAACGCCGCCCACACCTGAACCGCCCTCGGCCATGCCCTGCGCCATCTGGAACTTGACGTAATCGTTCAGGTTGCCGACCGCGGCCATGCTCGAACGCTTGTCGATGGCCGCCTCGACCTCCGGCGGCACGGACACGTTCTCGATGACCAGGGCTGTCATCTCGATGCCGTACTTCCCGATGAGGATCGGATTGATGACCGGCAGTAGAGCCTCGCCGAGTTCGCTGTAGCGCGTGGCGACGTCAAGCACCGGAATCTTCGCGGTAGCAATGGCTTCACTGAACACGCTCACCAGGCGCGACCGCATGACATCGGCGAACTCGTCGAGCCGGAAGTGGTGATCAGTGCCCGCGACTTCCTTCAGAAACCTTGATGTCTCCACAATCTTGAAGTCGTAGGTGCCGAAGGCACGAACCCGGACGATGCCGAAGTCCTGATCGCGGAGCATGACCGGGTTCGAGGTGCCCCACTTGTTGCCAGTGAACGTGCGGGTGGTGACGTAGTAGACGTCGGCCTTGAACGGCGACTCGAAGCCGTACTTCCAGCCCTTCAGCCGTGACAGGACGGGGATGTTCTCGGTCGACAGCGTGTGCTTGCCGGGGCCAAACAGGTCACCGTACTGGCCCAGATAGACGAACTGCACCACCTGCGACTCGCGCACGATCAACTGCGCGTTCCGCTTGATCTCCTTGTCGTCGTCGGGCCACCGATACGCGAGCGTGTCGCGCGAGTCGTCGGTCCACTCAATGATCTCAATGAACTGGCTGCGGATGAAGTCGGACAGGGCCATGGCTACCTCGCGCGCGATCCGGACACGTCCAGGGGATTGCGTCCTCGCATCCTATCGCGGACGCCTCGGTCCCGAACGTGATCCCGGCGAACGGCGTCGTCGTATCGGCGGACGGCGCTACGACACGCCGAACCGGAAGCGCGTCGTCGACTCGAACCGCTGACCGGGCCTGAGGATCGTGTCCGGAAACGACGGTTGATTGGGTGAGTCCGGGAAGTGCTGGGTCTCGAGACAGAAGCCGGCACGCCGGTGATACGCGTGGCCGCCCTTGCCGACCTGACTGCCGTCGAGAAAATTGCCCGTGTAGAACTGCACACCCGGCTCGGTCGTCGAGACCTCGAGTGTCCGCCCGCTGTGCGGGTCACGGACACGCGCCGCCAGTTCGAGGCCACTGCCGACCCTGTCGAGAACGAAGTTGTGATCGTAGCCGCCAGCAACGCGCATCTGCGCCTCTCCCGATTCGATGCGCGCGCCGATCCGGACCGGACGGCGGAAGTCGAGTGCCGTGCCGTCCACGGGGCGGACCTCACCGATCGGAATCAGTGACTCGTCGACCGGCGTGAAGTGGCTGGCTGCGAGCATCACCTCGTGATCGAGAACGCTGCCGGCGTCATGCCCTGCCAGGTTGAAGTACGTGTGTTGTGACAGATTGATCGGTGTCGGTGCGTCACTCGTGGCGTCGTACCGTACGCTCAGGGCCCCGTCGTCGGACAGGGTGTAGGTGACGGTCACGTCACACGTGCCCGGATACCCCTCTTCCCCATCGGGGCTGCGACGGGTGAACCGCACGGACCGGCCAGGTGCAACCCAGCCCCCGAGCCACATCACGCGATCGAAGCCACCCGGTCCGCCGTGCAGGTGATGCGGCCCCCCGCGCGGCCGGAGCGCGTAGTCCCGGCCGTCGAGCGAAAAGCGGGCATGGGCGATGCGGTTCGCGAAGCGCCCTACGACCGCGCCGAGGCATCCGCGATGCGCCACGTAGTCGTCGAACGTGTCGAACCCGAGCGCCACGTCCGTCAACCGGCCGTCGGCGCCTGGCAACTCGACCGACACAATCGCCGCGCCAAAGTCGGTGAGTCGGATCCGCATGCCAGCGGGATTGGTCAGAGTCCAGGTGGAGACAGCTGTGCCGTCTGGCAAAGCGCCAAAGTTGTCGCAGGACATCGCGCAGAGTCTATGGGATTCTGCGGTCGCAGGCCATCAGCAGGACCCCCGCGGCCGGCCGGCGTGATATCGTGCGCGAAATTTCGGCGCGCCCGCGCCTGCGAGGTCTTCACATGAGCCTGTTGCCTCTTCCGTTGCGTCAGTTGGCCCTTGCGGCCGTGACTGTCTCGTTCATCGTGCCGCTCGCGGCCCAGGCACCGGTGCAGGAGCCGGTCGACCTCGCGGCCATTCAGCGGATCAAGGACGAGGGCTTCGCCCGGTCCCGCGTCATGGACTCGGTGTCGCACCTGACTGACCTGCACGGCCCGCGACTCACCAACTCGCCGAACATGCACAAGGCCGCCGAGTTCGTCCGGGCACGGATGAAGGAGTTCGGTGTTGACAACGTCCAGTTCGAGACCTGGGGCCGGTTCGGCCGCGGATGGGAGAACGAACGGACGACGATTCACGTGACGGCGCCAACCCGTTGGCCCGTCGTCGCCTTTTCGAAGGCGTGGGCGCCGGGCACGAACGGTCCGGTCAGTGGTGACGTGGTTTACGCGCCCCTGACGAATGCCGCGCAGTTCGACAGCTTCAAGGGAACCCTGAAGGGCAAGTGGGTGCTGCTGTCGCCGGTGCGGCAGATCGCCTCGCTGTTCACCGCGCCGGCTCGTCGCTACACGGATGACGACCTGCGAGGCCTCTCAACGCAGGCGGTGCCTGCGGGCGGAGGCGCACCGATGCCGGCCATGCCGGCGCCGGCCACGCCGCCGCCATCGCCCGAGGACTTCCGCCGTCAGCGCATGGCCTTTCTCGTCGCCGAGGGCGTCGCCGGTGTGATCGAAGTGTCACCCGCAACCCGTGGCGACAACCTCACGGTGCTGATCGGTGGCCCGCTGGCTGGCGAAGGCACACGCGATCCCAAAGATCCCCCGCCCCTGCCCCACCTCGTGTTCGCGGCCGAACACTATCACCGCATCGCCCGGCTGATCGGGCTGAAGCAGACCGTGACGCTCGAGGCCGACGTTCGTAACCGGTTCCACGACGACAACCTCGATGTGTACAACATCGTTGGCGAGCTGTCCGGGACCGACAAGGCCGACGAGCTTGTCCTGCTCGGCGCCCACTTCGACAGCTGGCACATCGGCACGGGTGCTACCGACAACGGGGCGAGTTCCGCGGTGATCATGGAGGCGATGCGAATCCTGAAGGCGACCGGGCTGCCCTTGCGGCGCACCGTTCGGATGGTGCTGTGGACTGGCGAAGAACAGGGACTGCTCGGGTCGCGTGCCTACGTGACGCGCCACTTCGGCGCGCGTGAGAAGGCGCCGGCCACGCCCCTTCACGCCAAGGTGGCCGCCTACTTCAATCAGGACAACGGCGCAGGGGGCTACCGGGGCGTCTACCTGCAGGGCAATGAGGCCGTAGCGCCCATCTTCGAGGCCTGGATGAAACCCTTCGAAAGCCTCGGCATGACCACGCTGAGCATTCGGAACACGGGTGGCACCGACCACCTCGGATTCGACGAAGCCGGCCTGCCGGGCTTTCAGTTCATCCAGGACCCGATGGACTACAGCACCTGGACGCACCACACGCAGCAGGACCTTTTCGATCGCGTGAATCCGCAGGACACGATGAAGAACGCCGTCATTCTGGCATCGTTCGTCTATCACGCCGCCAATCGCGAAGAAATGCTGCCGAGGAAAGCCCCCAGGCGATAGGCGCCGGCGAGTCGCAGGGGCTTCAAGCGCAGGGGCACAGATGTGCTCTATCCCGCAATCTGCTCCAGGCGCGCCCGATCGCGCACCACGACCCGCCGCCCTTGCGCACCGAGGATGCCGTCGTGGGTCCACAGCGATAGTGTGCGGCTGACGGTATACAGCGTCGTTCCTGTCAGGTCGGCAAGGTCCTGGCGGGTCAGGGCATGCCTCAGTACGATGCCGTCGGCACCCGCGCGTCCGCACTGATGGCTCAGCCGCAGAAGTGCGTGCGCAAGCCGCTGCCCCACGCGTTCGGTCGACAACTCCTGCACGCGAGTCCACGCATCGGTCATGTGCGCCGCCATCTCGCGCATGATGTTGTCGCGCACCTGCGGCGTCTTCACGAGCAACGACCTGAGGGTGGACGCGTTCCAGCCGAGCAGGCGCGTCGTCTCCAGCGCTCGCGCCGTCACCGGATAGGCCGCGCCATCAAGCGCCACGACACCACCGAACGGCTCAGCGGGTCCCACGAACCGGACGATCACCTCGTGGCCGTCAGCCGTCCCCTGTACGACTTTGAGGAACCCCCGCGCCACGAGATACAGGTCGGTCGCCGGTTCTCCTTGGCGGGCAACAATGCCGCCGCGCGTAACGTCACGCGCGCGGGCCGCATCGACCCACATCTGACGCTCCTCCGATGTGAGGGCATCGAACATGCGGGAACGTGTGATGTCGGTCTGGGGCGTCGGCATGGACGCCCCGTATTCTATGGTCCACGACGGCCATCGACGCCGTTCAGCGCGATCCCGGACCGTGTGGAGCCGGCAGAGTGGCGGCCCGCATCAGGTACCCGAGATACCAGCCTCCCCCGATCACCCCCGCCAACAACAAGGATGACGACAGGCGGATCGATACGGGCTCACCCGACGCGAGGCCCCACGCCAGCCACGGCACACCTACGGTCCAGAGTATGAAGATTGGGAAGGCAAACCGGGCCGTGGGCAGTTCGTTGGCTGCACGCGCCGGCGGCCGACCGCCACGCGCGGCCATCGCGCGGTAGTAGGCATAGAGGGGTACGAGGCGTCCCTGGATGCCGACGACGATCTGCGAGACGAAGCCAACGAGCGCGGCCACTCCGTACACCCAGGCGATACCAGTCGCCGCGCCGCCCATTGGCTTCAGCGCGAGCATCACGCCGATTCCGACCGAGACGACCAGCCAGGCGATGGCCACGTGTGTCTGCCAGGTGGACCAGTCGCGCTTCGGTAACGCGGGAGGGCGCGGCAACTTGTGTTTGACCGCCGCCCGCATGTTCCGGACGAAGCAGACCAGGCCGGCTGCAATCAGCATGGCGCCGACTGCCAGCGCGCCGCTCCCCCGGAGCAACGAAACGACAGTGACCACCAGGCCAAGTTCGATGAGGACGGCACTGGCCGCCAGCCCCGGACCGGTCGGCATCCGTGCCGGCAGGAACATCGGCACGAGGCGATAGGCCAGGCCAACCACCATCATGATCGGCCAGCCGATGATCGCGAGATGCGCGTGCGCGAAGGCTGCCTGGAGCGGCGGGATACCGAACAACCCGTACGCCCGATCGACGCCGATGGCGATACCGAACAGCGCAACCGCAATCATGTTCCCGAACGCGAGGACCACATGCAGCAGCACCGGCCACGGCGCCGTCGCGCGGCGAAGACCACGTGCGACACGGACCGCCAGCCAGGTCACCGTGCACAACACAAGCAGGCCGTACCAGGCGATCGCCCCGTACCGGCCGGTCCAGAAGTGCACCACCATACCCGCGGTGCCGGCGATAAACGCGGCGCATGCCAGCCAGTCGCCCGCTCGGACTGGTAGCGGCATGCCCAGCGCCAGCGGCGCCACCACGTAGAAGGCGCCGAGTATCGACCCGGAGACCCACGCAATCGTTACGAGATGGACGATCGCGACCATGCGCGGGTGCAGAAAGTAGCCACCCGGCAGCGCCGGATCGATCACCAGCGCCATGAACGCCAGAGCCAGCCCGATGTGGGCCCACGCGAAGTAGACAAGCGTGAGCGCCGACGATGGCATCAGGGCCTGGCGACTCACGCGGTGCGTTCGCGCAACATGCTGAGCAGCATGCGGGACGGCCCGACGGCTTCGACGGCATGTGGGACGTCGGCCGGCATGCGCACAACCGTACCGGCGCCGGCCTCGACCGGCACGCCGCCGATCGTCAGGATGAACGTCCCCTCGAGCACGAAGACCAGGGCATCGAACGGCGTCGAGTGCTCACTCAACAGCTCCCCGGCGTCGAACGCGAACAATGTCACGGTGCCCCCGCCGTTCTTCGCCAACACGCGGCTGGCAATGCCGTGTTCGGTGGGGGTGATGAGCGCGGACAGCGCGAGAGCCTCGGCAGCGGGTATCAGGGCGGAACGAGTCGACATCTGTGCTCCTTGTCTCCGGGCATTCTGCACGGTCCCGTCTTCTGATTCCTTGTCCCGGCGCAAGGATCGGCGGCGCCAACCACCCCATAATGGCGCCATGTTCGATCCGCTCGCCGGGTCTCCGTGGAGTATGGACAGCACCGTGCAGGGCTTCGTGCGGTCGCTGCCGAACGACACACTTCTGCAGTTCGCCGAGGCGGAGCGGCGGCGCGTCCCCGGAGGCTGGGCGCTCGACATCGGCTGCGGCGCCGGCCGCAATGCCGTGCCGCTGGCCCGCGCGGGCTGGCAGGTGCTGGGCACCGACCTGTCGTGGCCCATGCTCGAAGCCGCCGCCAGGCGCTCGCGCGCCGAGGACGCCGGCCGGCGTCTCCGCGTCGCCGTCGCTCCGATGGAGTGCCTGCCGGCACGCAGCCGCGGTTTCGACCTCATCGTCGCGCACGGCATCTGGAACCTCGCCGCATCGGCCGCCGAGTTCCGCCACGCCGTCGCCGAGGCCGCGCGTGCCGCCGCGCCCGGCGCCGGGCTGTTCGTGTTCACCTTTTCACGCCACACGCTGCCACCTGAGTTGCAGCCAGTCGCCGGTGAACCCTATGCGTACACGGAATTCTCCGGCCAGCCGCAGACGTTCCTCACACAGCAGCAGTTGATCGACGAGCTCGGACGGGCCGGTTTCACCCTGGACGACACCATTCCCTTCGTCGAACATAACCGCCCTCCGATCGGAACTGTGCATGCGCTGCGCACACCCGTGCTGCTCGAAGCAGCGTTCCGATTCACGGACAGCTAGAAGGTCCATGCCCACGCCCGCGCTCCGCCCCGACGCGCGAGTCACCTGGTCCCGCTTCGATCCGAACCGCCCGTTCATCGGCGTTGCGAGAGCGTCGGCTGTCCAGCATTGCCGGCACACCCACGACGAAGAGTCCCGCGGTGAGCAGCGCGACCCGTACCCAGCCGAGCGGCGTGTACGATGAGGGGTATGCCAGGACGGCCGTCGCGGCGACGAGCAGGGTCGGATGGTGCAGCCACAGGTACCGCCAGGCGGCCGCTCCTGTCCGGCGATCAACCCGGTCGACGTGATAGGCAGACACGCAGAGGGCACCGGTGGGGGCGGCCCGGAGCGGAGACATCGGCACGGCCTTCTGCACGTGCCAGATGCCGGACCACTCCACCCGCGCCAGCGTGCCCACGATCCAAACCCCGACGCGTCCCGACGGCGGCTGGATTTCGATTCGCCCTGGCCAGGTGACCGCCGCCGCGTACGCGGCAGCCACCGTGTAGAAGAACGCCTCGAAGTCGAAGCCGAGCCACGCCATGATGCCGGTATGCAGCGCGAGACCGCAGACGATCCCCTCAGGTACCCAGCGGGCCCTCGCGAAGGCCATCGCGACGGCGGCCTCGAGCGCCATCGCGCTCCATGACAACAGACGCGCCGGCCAACGTCCCGCGACGTCCGCGAGGTCCGCGTAGAAGAACAGGTGCGCCTTTGAGGCCGAGTACGCGTGGATGAACTGCCCATTCCACCAGTCGATGTCCAGGCTCTTGTTGAGGGCGGCGCCCGCGTAAAGCAGCACCACCTGCCAGCGGAACAGCGTCGTGGCCGACGATGTAGGAGCGAGCGACACGAGTAGCAGGAGGCACGCGGGGAGCAGGCGACTCTGCGAAAAGCTGCCCATGTTCCACAGTGAAACCAGGAATAGCGAGCAGGCAGCCAACAGCGCGCCGGTGCGCGGCGCCAGATTAGAGAGGACGGCCGCGGCGCCGAGGTAGAAGGCCAGGCGCGGCCAGATGAACGGGCCGATGGCAGGGACCTCGACCTCGACAGCAGCGATGAAGGCCACGCCCGGCCCGGGGAGCGCGTCGTACCCCTTGACGAGCAACGCCACGATCACCAGCCGGGCCAGCAGCGCGGCCTCGAACGGCAGGCCATTGGCGCCAACGCGCAGCGGATTCAGAGTGCTCCAGCGCCATCGTCTCGACACGGCGGATCAGGGAGCACAACCCGCGGGCCACGACCAGGTCCGGCGCGCGCCCTCGTTGACGCGATACGTCACGCGCACGCAGTGATCGGACTGCTGCAAACGCGCGTCCCGCGTCCGGACCACGGCGATCAGGTCAGCCGCCGGCTCATACCGGCGACCACCTGCGGGCAGTCCGTACCGCGCTTCCACGGCGGCCCGCGCGACGACGCTGCCCCCGTGCCAGGCGTCGATGGCGTAGTCGACGATCGAGTCGTGCGGCGCCCACGCCCAGAAGCTCTCGCCGCTCACACGCCCCCACACGATGCCGGCAGCCTGCGCCATCAGGAACACCAGGACGAGGGTGCCCCGTACTCCGGGCCACCAACTTCCGGCAGACGTGGAAATGTCACGATCGTCGTGCATGTGGCCCAGAGCGCGACCGATGTTACAGGTGATCAGCGACGACGGGAACAACAGCCGCTCTTCGGCGACGGTGCGTCCCCCGTGAACCCCGTACATGGTTCATCAGGGACGGTCAGCCTGTCGCCTTCCGGACCGCCGCCACGAGTTCGCTCGGGTTCTGCCCCACCCCCACCTGCCGGTGGCGGACGACACCATCGCCACCGATGACGAAGACCATGGCCGAGTGGGCGATCTCGCCGTTCCGTTCCTGCTGGTATTTCACGCCCAGCACGGCGGCCAGGTCGCGGACGCCGTCTTCCGATGCCGCCACGAGACGCCAACGGCTGGTGTCCAGGTGATGGGCGCGGGCGAACTGGCGCATGGCGGCAGGCGTGTCGCGACCTGGGTCGAGCGAAAACAGCACGTAGCGCACGTCGCGGTCCGCGCCGGCCAACTGCTGTTCGATCTTCTTCATCTCCTCGGTCACACGGAGACAGACGGAGGTACACGACGTGTACACCATGGCCGCCACCATCACGCGACCATTGAGATCCGCCAGCGTCAACCGGTCGCCGTCCTGATCGACTAGTCCCAGGTCGAGCGCGAAGATCGACGCCTCAGACGCGGCGCCAACCGGCGCCGCCTCGTCGTACGGCGCGGCGTCGGTGGCCGGTGGCGCCTCGTCGCGCGTGCACGCGACGGCGGCCAGGGCCCACACGGCAGTCGCCGCGAGTACATGCCGGACGGCGCGAATGGTGTTCATGGCCTGCCTGCCTCGTGACGGCGCACGCCGCGGAACCCGAGACTGCCCACAGCGTACCGGGCTTCGAGACTGGCGCGAAACGCGTATCGCATGAACGCCGGGTAGTTCTCGAAGTCCGCGGCGCCCACCGCACCACTCCCGCAGTAGAGCGTCCGCTCGAGGGCCGAATCGCCACGCGACTCCCCCGTGACCAGCGCCGAGTTGAAGTCCAGCGTCCACTCCGACACGAGGCCGTGCAGGTCATGGACCCCGTACGCACTGCGAAAGCCGGAACCAATCCTCGGCAGCGGCCGGCGCACGGGCTGTCCGTACCACACACGCAACCGCTCGAAGAACGCCGGCTGCCTCGACGCGTCGACCTGCGTTTCACTCGCGGCCGCGACGTACTCCCACTGATCGACCGTGGGCAATGCCTTGCCGCGCGCCCGCAGATACGCACGCGCGGCGAACCACGAGACGTTCACTACCGGGCTCTCCGGCGGCGCCATCTCGCCAAGGTCGAGGTCTCCCCTCCAGTGCGCCAGATACGAGGCATCGACGAATAACTTCTGCGCCTGCGACTTTCGCCACTGCGGATGCTGATGCACAAACGCGAGGTATTCGGCGTTGGTCACCGGGTAGGTGTCCATCTCGAACGTGGCCACCACGCGCCGCCGGTCGCCCACGGTCTTATCGCCGTCCGCTGACGGCTCGCGGTAGAGCGGCAGATAACTGCCGGCCAGCACCCGGACCATGCGCGACCGGGCTTCAGCCGCCTGGCCGCTGCCCGAAACCGGCGTCGTGCCGACCACGCACAGCGCGGCCAGAATGGCAGCGCCCGCCGCACGGTGAGGCCGAACCAGAACTCTCGACATGATCACGAGGAATTGTCGCATCGAACCGGAATAGGAGAAACCGTGCACGCGGGACGCGCCATCGGCGCGCCTCTGCGTGCACGGTCGTCCAACGCGTGTCAGTGCGCGGCCTGCACCGCCGAGGTGGCGGGCGGTCCGCCACGGCGGACCGCGGCCACCTCGGCCGGCGTGACGTCGTGCCCCGCGTTGCCCCAACTGCTGTAAACGTAGGTCAGCACATTCGCCACGTCGTCGTCCGACATGCCGAGCGCCGGCATGACGCTGTTGAACTGCTGACCGTTGACCGTCACCGGACCTGTCAGACCGAAGAGCACTGCCGCAATCGCGCGTGTCTTGTCGGCATTCAGGAAGTCCGACTTTGCCAGCGGCGGGAACGCCATCGCCACACCCTGGCCCGCCGCCTGATGGCAGGCCGCGCACGTGCCGGCATATGTCCGTCCACCGCGTGTCGTCCGCTCAGCCTTCGTCGCGGCCGGCAGTTGCGCCGGCGCGGCATCCGTCATCGACTGAATCGCACCGCCCTCCGGCTGATAGATCTCGTCGGCCTGCTTGCCGGAGTAGACCACCGGGTTTGCCGGGCCATCGACGTTGATCATCCCGAGTGCACCCTTGTTGAACGCGCGGAAGATCGAGTGATCGACCAGGATGAACGTACCGGGCACGTCGAGCTTGAACTCAACCACCGTCGAGCCTCCCGCCGGGATGAGTGTCGTCTGCACGTTCCTGTTGACCATGCCGGTGCCACCCTCATGCAGCACGCGGTCGAAGATCTCGCCAATCACGTGGAACGACGACACCAGGTTCGGCCCGCCATTACCGAGATAGAGGCGAACCGTTTCGCCAGCGGACGCTTTCAGCGCGTTGTCGCCCGCAATCGCTCCGACCGACCCGTTGAACACTACGTAGTCGGCATCTTCCTCGACGGCCTTCTCCATGCTGAACGGCTGCAGACCGCCATCGCCGTACTTGCCGGTGGTGTAGAACTCACTCTGCATCACGTAGTACTCGCGATCGACACGCGGAAGCCCGCCAGCCGGCTCGACCAGAATCAGGCCATACATGCCGTTGGCCACGTGCATGCCAACGGGCGCCGTGGCGCAGTGATAGACGTAGAGCCCGGGATTGATCGCCTTGAACGAGAACTTCGAGGCGTGTCCGGGCGCGGTCAATGATGCCGCGGCCCCGCCACCGGGTCCGGTCACCGCGTGCAGGTCGATGTTGTGCGGCATGCGGCTCGTCGGGTGGTTGTTCAGGTTGAACTCCACTTCGTCGCCCTCGCGGACACGGATGAACTTGCCGGGCACCGATCCGCCGAACGTCCAGAACGTGTAGTCCACGCCATCAGCCAGGCGCTTCACGACCTCACGGACCTCGAGGTTCACGATCACCCTGGTCGGATTCGTGCGCGTGATGGGCGGCGGCACGTTCGGCGCATCCGTCAGTACCGCGACCTCCTGTCCCTGAACCGTCGCGGTGGCCGTATTCTGACCCGTCCCGCGGCCGCAGCCCGAGACGATTACCGCGGCCACCATTGCCGCACTCCAGCCCACCAGCCACCTCTGTGTTGTCGCCGCCATTACTCCTCCTGACGC
>Ga0190271_10001033_pt1 | contig 15353 bp, 13 predicted proteins | sample Popmic356T_FD_133747 | JGI IMG/M metagenome (GOLD analysis project Ga0190271, IMG submission 133747) | Populus adjacent soil microbial communities from riparian zone of Weber River, Utah, USA - 356 T | ecosystem: Environmental > Terrestrial > Soil > Riparian zone | place: USA: Utah | collected...
CGCCTCTATCGAAAACTGTGCGATGACGACGTTTAACGAACGCATCTACCTCAGTTACCCGACGAGCGAAGCCAATAGCCGCACCCTCATTTATGACCCTACGTACCAATGGTGGACGCTCACTGATCTTCCTTGCAGCGCAATGACGCCCTTCCGCGTAGGTACCAGGGAGGAACTTGCCTTTGGCCTCGCCTCAGGCAGTAACCACATTGCCCTGCATAGCCCCACCTACACCAGCGATAACGGCTCAGCCATCAAAGCTCACTGGCGCTCAGGTTGGTTCGACCTAGGCAACCCTGATGTCAAGAAGATCAGGGGAACGAAGGCTTGGGGCACTGGAGTAGTCGAGGTCGCACTTGGTCACGACTTCTACCAGGGCGTTGGTATCTCCAGCACATTCAACTTCACCGATTCCTCCTCAAGCACTTGGGGCGGTACTACGTGGGGCGGCGGCACATGGGCACAGCCCAGGGGACTAGTGGCAGACGAGAGGCGCATCGCCACTCGCGGTACAACCTTCTCTGTGTACCTATCCAACCAGACTTTGAATCAGGACTTCTCCCTACATCGCATTGAGCACCTTGTAGCGGAAGTCCGCAACCCATCGGTGAAAACAGCTTAATGACTAACATCATCTTACCTCGCGAAAATCAGACAGGCGTTAATGAGTGGTCTGACGTTGAAGCCAATGACAAAGCCATACAGGCAGTAGTCAACGGCGAACTCGACACAGCCAACCTCAAGGCCGCTGCGGGCATTACCCGCGCTCAGCTAGCCGCTGAGGCCAAAGCCTTTACTTGGTACACACCGAAAGTAATCGCTACGGAAGAGACTCGCTCGTCTACTTCCTTCGGCACTCTCACTACAGCAGACTCCATTGCGGGAGTTGTGATGCCCGAAAACGGACTCATGGCAATTGGTTACTCCGGCTTCATGAAATCGTCTGTGGCAAGCGCAGGGCGCGTGGCGATCTTCTTGGGTGCCAATCAACTCAAAAAGGTGGTCAACAGCGAATTCCAGGTGCAGGAAGTCAGTACCAACGGAACGGGGTTCGGATACGTCACCACTATGGATGAAGGTCTCTTTAGGACCGGCGAAACCCATGCTTCTCCATTGCCGACAACGGGAGTGGTGCTTGGCGCTCAGTCCTATGGTGGTATGACCTATGTGCAGGCTGCCGCAGGTACCTACACGATCAGCATCCAGTACAAGGCAACTTCGGGCACCGTAACAGCTAAAGAACGTAAGCTGTGGGTTGTCACGATGGGCTAGTGAATGCCTTTACAGAACGTTAAGGACGCTGCCACTTCTCAGAACTTCCGCTCTCTCGAAAAGAGATTCCCCGTACAGGGAGCAAATCTAGGTCCCCCCGCTGGAGCCCCTTCCAGCCTCCTCCCCACTACCGGCCTCTTTATCGGGCGTCAGGTCATCTACAAAGCTGAAACCGGCGTGTATTGGAACTTTGCCTACACAGGGGAAGAAACGTACGAGTGGGCGAAAGTAGGCGGTCCTCCTATGCGAGACGAAGGCGGCAGTCCGAGTACGTCGTCTACCTCCTATCAGACAACCAACTCACCATCCTTCACATTACCCCTGGATGGGGAATATGACATCTCCTACGGCGCAGTCACCGTTTCCGGTGCTTCCGTAACCGGGCGTATCGGTCTCTTTGTCAATGGCAGCGAAAGCGGCTCGGTGGTTGCTTCCCGTGATGCCTCAGGTGGAGGAGTCGTGGCGACACACAAAACACGCCTCACTGCATCTGCCGGTCACGTTGTACAGGCTCGCTACAAGGTTGACGTTGGACCGAACAGCGCCCAGTTCTTTGCACTCAACCTATGGGCCGACCCCGTGCGTGTTGGCTAACCATTTCACCCTACATCAAAGGTCACTATCTGAATGTCACCATCATCTCTTAACGGCGGTCTAGAAGCCCCCTCTCCCCGCAACGTACGGCGCCCTCGAAAGCGTCCGTCCAAGCGGGCCATCGCCATAGCACAGATCCGGGCCAAGGCTCCCGGTATCGCTCAGAACTCCCCTGCTCCCTCTCCCTCTGCCGTAGGCGGGGGTGTTAGTGCTTCTGAGGACGGAGTACAGGCTGTGCAGCAGAGGGCTATGCCTCGCCAGCCTAAGCGTGGACCCGAGAAGGTCGGCCCAGGCGGGCAGGCTGGCCTAGGTCCCCAGCTAACCAGGCGAGTCGAGTCAGGCGCCATCTCAGAGGGTCAGGCTAAGTCCGTTGCCTCTGATCGTGCCCTGCTACAGAAAACGTACGGTCCTGACTGGAGAGTCAAAGTCTACGGTGATCGCGGCTACATGCAGCGCACTCGCGAGGCTCTAGCTAAGAACCCTCAAGATCCCTCACTACAGGCTCTCTATCAGCAGCTTCTAAAAGAGCGCGAGAGGATGCTTGCAGAGGCACGTTCCAAGGGTACGGAAGACCCGGCTGCTTAGTCAATGGCTACGGCTCATCGCAGAAACGTACAACAGCGGGTCGCTCAGGCCAGGCCATCAAGGGCAAACCGACCCGTTGGACATGCTCAGGGTGTCGGCGGTGTGGGTAAGGTCAATAACTCAAACGCAGTGCCTATGGGTCGCCCTGCAACGCCTTCCACTCCCTCCACTCCCCCGCCAGCACCTAACCCTGCTGCCGGTGCCCCTGCCCCTTGGGATACAGATCCCCTCTACGTATCGGGAGTCGGTCAGGCCAACCAGCGCAGGAATAATGACAAGAGTGACCTCAATGCCGGATGGCAGGCCAGGGAGCAGTACTACGGGTTCGGGCAGAACGCCAACCCCTACTCACAGGCCGCCTCACTGTCTCGTCAGCATGACATCCGCAGGAGAGGCACAGTCAACGGAGCCGGTCACCAACTGTACTCAGGGTCCACGGTTAATCGTCTACGTGGCGCTGACTATGACTATGACTTTAACGTCAAAGGTCTGGAGCGTCAGCACGCAGCCGAGGAAGCTCAGAACAGGAGAGAACAGCGGGAAGCTGATGAACGTTATGACGAAGCTGTACAGAACTTCAAAGCAGAAGCCATTGACCGCATTGTCAGTGAAGCTCCTGAACCGCAGCCTGAACAGGACTTTGGTGGCCCTCCCGCCCCTGGTGGTGGTGGCAAGAAGTCTAAGCCAAAGCCTAAGCCGCACAAGCCCCAGCAGCAACAGCCTAAAAATAAGGGTAAGAGATAATGAAGCAGCAGAATAGGAACGGTCGCCAGAAGCGTCGTCAGGATCGTGTACAGCAGATACGTCAGGAACGTAAGTCTGCTCAGCGCTTCCGTGAACCACTTACATCCAAGAGGGCGCGTAAGGTTGCGGGCTCATACGCTAAGTCAGAGTTCAAACCTCTTGAACGACAGATTTCCAGTGAGATCCGTGGCTCGGCCAAGCGCGAAGGTGAGATCTCCCAGTGGTATGGGCAGCTAGCCGCCGACGTAGGTACCAGCACTGCTCAGGCAGCAGACGCTTTCAAAGCCGCAGAGGCAGCTACAACTCAGCGTCTAGCTGATGCTGCTTCGCGTAACGATGAGAGTCTGAAAGCCCTCAGTACTGAGGATGCCAAATTCGCTGAGTTGGTCAACGCGCCCACCAACGCCCCCGGTCTCTCCCAGGCCGCTGAGGCTGGCGCTGCCAATGATCGTCTCCGGGTCATCCTCAACCAGCCCAACACTGACCGAGGCGCCAATGCCATCGCCGCAGCAGGACCGAAACTAGCCAGCACTCGTCTTGCCGGTATCAAGGCACATGGTGACGAGAGGACCCGCCGTACCTCCATGAACCAGGATCTACGGTCCACCAAGCGCGAACGGGGAGCCTCCATTCCCAAATACCTCCAGCAGCTACGCGAAGGTGATCGTCAGTTCGCTCTAGAACAACGAGCATTCACTGACGAAAAGCCCTACGAAGAAGCACTACGCGAACAGTCCAAACTCGGACTCAAGGGCAAGAAGGTATCCGCGAACGCTCAGGTCACAGCCGCTGCCCTCTACTCCAAAGCTAAGGAAAGTGGCGCTGGCATCCAGAAGGAAGTCGCCCGCCTCAACAAAGAAGGTAAGTACCGTACCGCCAAAGCTCTTGAAAACCAGGCTAAGACGTATGGTAAAAACAGCGACAAGGGCGGCTACAACACTCGTGAAGCCTCTGGCCTACTTGCATCAGCAGGTAAGGACTTCGGCAGTGTGCAGGCGATGGTCAACTACCTCGTCAATCGCGGGGTCAAACTCCCCGTCGCCCGCCAGGCCGTCAACAAGGCCCTCAAGAAGTAGCTCTACGGATAGGTAGGAGGGGGAATTTCATATTCCTCCCTCTCTATCGCAGCCCTAGAAGGCTCAGGCTTCGACGCCTCAACTGAGGGTGACTTATCTGCTCTGCCGAGATCGTCACCACCGATAGCCCTGAGTGCGTACAGACCTACCAGGCAGAGGACAACGAGAGCAACCATCGCGAGCGCCCACTTGAGCGCTTCGCCAGCGACCTCGCCCGCTCTCTCTAACTTCGCCATCGAGCGGAAGATAGCAGACAACTCACTTAGATGAACAACGCCCCCGGCGCAACTCCTAAACCAAAGAAGAGAGGGAAGGTAAAGCGCAGTAAGTCAGCGCCCCTCCCAGCAGGACCCTTCCTCTCACAGTCCTCCGATCCTAAGATTCGGGCTAGGGCTACTTCCGCTGATCGCAAGGCAGCTACCTCAGGTAGGAAGTCCGTTGCTAAGCGTGTACGTCGCTACGAGCGTAAGGACGCTCAGAGCGCTGCATTAAGTGTCCCTACCCTTGCCGATACCATTCAGAAGGCGACTAAGGAAACCAAGAAGGCCGCTCAGTCTGAGCTTAAGCTAGACAATGCCCTCGATCTTCTCAGAGATGTACCGCCCGATCCTCGCACTGCCATTGCACAGGCTCGCGAGCATGGCGCGCGGATGTCAGAGAAGCACGCTAAGTCCTTTAAGAACCTGTACGGGGACAAGGCATTCAAGAAGGTAGAGAAAGCTCGTTATGACTACATCGGCAAGCACGAAGACCTAGGCGAGCCCGAAGACCTCACTACCCTCATTACTGTCGGTGTTCCCGGCGCCATAGGTGCTGCCCAGCTTGCCCGTGGTGTAGCGAAGGTAGGTATCAAGGAGATCAGCAAGCAGGCCGCCACTCAGGTTGTAGGTAAGGGTGAGGCGACGGTAGCCAAAACTGCCGCCAAGGCCGCAGCACCCAAGGCAGCAAAGCGAGTGGTCAAGAATGTCGGTCGCCGAGCCGCAGGTAAGGAGACGATCAAGCGCGCTCCTAAGCCCACTCCCCAGTTCTCCGCTCACGTACCGGGCACAGTCGCATTCAAGGCAGGCGCCGGACAGACCCTCCCTGTAGTAAGAGGACACGAGAAGGCTCTTACCGAACACCCAGGCACTACCCTCAAGACAACCGCTCGTGCCCTCCCCGGTCTAGTCACCGTCCCTATCGGTATAGCTGCCAACGTCGGCACCACCGTAGGGCGCGGCGCCAGCACAGGGTTACACGAGGCAGGGGTACCGGGCTTCAAAGGCTACACGGGGGATGAGATCCTTGGACCCGTTTCTGAGGAGGCCAAGGCACAACTCGAATTCGCCAAGCAGACTGCCGCAGTCATCACCGCTGATGATTCCGCAGAGGTACAGAAGGCGGTTGAAGAGGAACTAGGGCTCATGCTCCCGGTCATGCTCGGTCTCACCACCGGCGCCGGAGTAAAGCGAGTCAGCAAAGGCCGCATCCAGAAAGCCGTCAGGCAGACTGTTGAGAAAGCACGTAAGGCCGCTGGCACACCTAGAGGGACGTTTAGGGGTCAGGAGCCCAGAGTGTTTGAGAAGTCCGGCCAGCGCAAGGGAGAGGCCGTCAGAGCCGCCAATGCTCGCGGACGTATCCGCCGAGAGGTAGAGGACCGTACTGCTGGAGTCAAAAAGGCCGCTCACAAGGCAGAGGGTGAGGAAGTAGTACGCAAGGGCGTAGTCGCCAAGAAGAAGCTCGGTAAGAAGTACAAGGGCGACTTGAAGGTGAAGGCAGGGGACATCGTTCCCTTTGCCGTCCGTCACGGTCTACCCATCGGCAATGCCAAAGCCTCGCTGGCCGAGGTCAAGAGGATCAAGAATCAGTTGGAGGACGTACCCGATGGTATGGAGCTACCTGCTGATCGTCTCTCTACACGCGACCTCATCGCATACATCGAGAAGAACCCGAGCGTCTTGGGCGATAAGGACATCAAGACGGCTGTAGCCGAGTACAAGAAGCAGGCCGCTGAGGCACGTACCACAAAGGTAAGTGAGGACCGCCCCCTAGATGTTGTATCTCCCGATCACTCTGAGCGGGCTCGCTTCTCTTCCGCAGCCGTTACCCGCAACATCCCCCTCCCTGAGGAGAGGGTGCTTCCTGAGCTTCGCAAAGGCAACGCTAAGACTTGGGCCGATCAGGCCGCTGAGCTTGAGAAGGGTGTAGGTGGCGCCAAGGGCAACATCGAGCTTGCCCGTAAACAGGAGCGCATTGCCAACTCAGGCAAAGAGCAGGCGCTAAAGACACTTGATCGCCACCGCCGCTCTATCCAGAAGCGCAGGGAGTCAGGCAAGGAGCCCACACCTTCACAGACTCGCGACCTCGCTCAGGCCAGCGGTGTGTACAAGCAGACGAAGCTCCGCGCCAAGGATGCCAAGAGCGCTCGTGTCGCCGCCGAGAAGGATCATGCAGCCCTCAAGCGCCAGGTGCGCGAGGCAGCAGACGCGGCAGCAGGTAAGCGTAAGGTCCGCGCTCAACTCACTGACGCTGAGCGCAAGGCCATCAAAGACACCAACCCTGATGATCTAAAGGCTGCATTCGCTGAGGCCAAGGTAGCCAAGCAGCGAGAGGTAGGGAAGGGACTCACCAAAGAGTTCACTGACGAGGTTGAAGGTCGCTTGCTCGCTGAGGGCATGGAGCTTCCCGAGTACATCTCTACGGCTCGTGCCAAGGAGGCACCCGCAGCGGGAGCGACAGGAGCCCCCGTAGTCAACATCCCCGGCAAGTCCAAGTTCAAAAAGGGTACTGCCGAGAAGATGGGGATTGTCGAGGAGGGTCTAGGTCCGTCCCTGCGCCGCTCTGTCTCTCAGCCTGTCAGCCGTCGCGAGTCATACAAGGCGCTTATCAACTTCCTCGATCACAACGAGCTACGTATCGGTAAGAAGTCTGAGTTCACTTCTGGCGAGGCTCGCAAGCTATTCGATGATCCCAACAGCGGGATTGATCGCAGCAACTACGTACTGGTCCCCCGCCAGCTATACAAGCGAGCAGTAGACACCTTCTCCCCCGAAGATGCTGCCGCCACCCTCAAAGTCGTATTGGATGACACTGATTCCCAGTTCTCCTCGCGTCAGTACAAGATCGTACGTCGCCACGCTTCTGAGGAGTTCCTGAATCAGATGACCAATACGTTGGTCTCCCCCGCCATCACGAAGGCGAACCAGCTTACCTCTGCCCTCATCCTTGGTACGTCTCCAGCTTGGGCAGCGATGCAGGTACTTGCCGAGTACGGCCAGGCAGCCATCGCGCAGCCTCGCCTTCTCAATCCCAAGTTCGTGCGTAAGGCACTCAAGGCTTACCACGATATGGATAAACGAGAGCGCCTTGCTTTCGAGTCATGGACCGGCGTTACCACTCGCACCATCGACAGTGCTGATGAGCTTAAGCTGAATCTTGAGACAGGTGACATCGAGGCGATGGGCGAGGCTCACAAGGTCATGACCTCCCTCATGCGCTTCGACAAGTGGAAGGGTGGTCGCATCCGTACCCTTACTGCTGCCGCCAAGATCGACAAGGATCTAAACGGCCGTGCTGCTCGCTTTGAGCGAGGCATCTTCGGGATGAACAAAGAAATGGGCGCGGCTCTCAAGGCAATGGAGGGTAAGCCTCTGCACGAGCAACTGAATTGGGTTGCCGAGCATCCCAAGCTTGCCCAGAAGTACCAGGGCTACCTAGACGACGTAATGGGCAACTGGTCCGCTCTCACCAAGAATGAGCGCGTAGCCGCTCAGGTGATGATCTTCTATCCCTTCATGCGTATGAGTCTCAGGTGGGCTCTGTACTCCTTCCCGAAACAGCACCCCATCAAGGCTGCCATCGGTCTGTACCTAGGCCAGCAGAACGCTAACGAGCTAACCAAGCTCCTTCATGGTGACCCCTCATTCTTCAAGTGGGGACAGGTGCCGTTGAACCTAGGCGATGGTGAGACGAAGGTAATCGACTTCTCTCGTATCGCTCCGGCTTCCAACGCTCTCCTAGAGGGACTAGGCGGCACTGACAATCCTTCACTCGTGTCAGGTCTCCGTGTGATCCAGCCGACCGTTGCGGCGGCAGTCACGGCAGTTACCGGCGTCGATCAGTTCACGGGAGAGAAGGAACCAGAAGGCTTCCTAAACGGAGTCGCCTCCCTCCTTACCCTCCCCGCTCCCGTCCGGGTAGCAGACGAACTAGTCACACCCAAGGGCCAGAAGCGCAGCGAAGAAGGCGCAGGGAAACTCCCACTCACTGGAATCCTCGACGCCCAGGAGCAGAATGCACTGGACAAACTGTTTGCGAAGCTCGGTGAACACCGCTCCCTCAACAAGACAGTACGCACCCTTGCGCTACCGACGATGCCCAAGAGGGCAGACTATGAGGCTGATGTAGCCAAGGCCGGTCGCATCCTCGACACACTCAAAGAGAACTCCTCAGACGATCAGGACAAGGTCTACCAGGAAGCCGCCAACGGGGACATCAACGCTACAGAGGCATCCAAGCGGGTCGAAGAGATGAAACGCCTCTCCAGTGAAGCTCGCAACGAATTGAATGCCATGTACCGCAAGTACAAGATTCCTTACAAGAAGGAAGAAGTCCGTAACGACGACATCTACGGGCGAGTCATCTACGGAGCCAAGCCTGACAAGGCCACGACTCTCAACGGTCAGCCCATCCAGGGAGGCTCAGTCACCCCGGACAACGATCTAGGCAAGACAACTCTCAACGGTCAGCCCCTCACTCTCCCCAAGGTAGGGAAGGAACGAAAGCCAGGTAAGCCCGAGCGAGGTACCACCTTGGAAGGGAAACCACTCGGCAAGGTCCGCAGAAGCACCAAGCAGACGCAGACCACCCTCAACGGAGTGCCTATCCGGTAATGGCCGATATAAGCGAAGTCACAACCCAACTGCTCATTGTTTACAGAGATCCCGAGACGGGCCGCCTCAGACCTTATGAGACGGCTTATGACGACGACGAAGCTGCGCGCCTAATGGAGCGCTGTGTAGAGCGTTACGGGTATGAGGCCGAAGTAATGACAGTAGAAGGACGCATATGAATGGTAAAGAAAGTAAAGCAGGCACTAGCAAAGGTAGCTAGTGGACTCACACAGAATCGCCCCCTCCTAGCCCGCGCTCAGCGTAGGTATGAGGCCAACCGCAAGCGAGCCTTCAAAGCCAATGAGCAGAAGAAGGCAGCACAGGTCAAGGCCGATCGGTTCCGCTCTCAGGGTCACGTAGCTCGTGCTGCCCGTAAGGACAAGAAGGCACTTCGCCTAGCGAGTGTTGCCTACAAGAACTCCCAGCGAGCCCAGTTCTGGCTAGGTCGAGTCAAGCAACTCACTCAGCGTATTGAGAAGCTAGAGACCCGCCAGGAGGATCTAGAGGCCGAGCTTAAGAAGCTCAGCGGAGTAACCATCAAGGGTAACCACGCGACAGGTGGTACCCCCCGTGAGCGTTTAAAAGCAGTTGCCCTAGCGTCGGCTGCGGCCTGCGCTTCGGGCAAGCGCCCTAACTTCTACAGCCAGCCCGGTTCGTGGAATGTTGACAGGGTCATCACAGGAGAGTCGAGCGGTATGCGCTCTGACTGCTCCCAGTGGTTCACTTCCGTCTACAAGGCGTGTGGTCTAGAGGACCCGAACGGCACTGGTTACACCGGAGGCTACACAGGGACACTGGTAGCTCAGGGCAAGAGGATCAGCGAGTCTGAGCTACAGCCAGGCGATGCGATCATCTACGGTTCTGGTACAGGATTCCACGTCGAGATGTACGTTGGTCCCGGCAACAAGACAATTGGTCATGGGTCAGCACCCATCGACCCAGGAGTAATCAACCTAACTGGCAACGGGGACTACCGCTGCTACAGCTACCTCTAAGAAGTAGCGACATATACGCAGTGCTTAAGGGGCTTCCTTCACGGGGAGCCCCTTTTTCGTGGGTATCAACCCAGCCTTCCACTTCTTTAGGGGAGGGAGATCGCTGCCCATCTATACACAGTTCAACAGAGGATATGAAGGAAGAGAATGCAAGCAGCAGATATGAGCCCGTTCGCCAACAGCGTCTACCAATCTAAGTACGCATGGAAAGACGAGAACGGAGAGATTTGTGAGGACTGGGCAGGTACAGCCCTGAGAGTCACTGAGAACGTACTGGGCGCCCTTGGCTACAAGGTTGGGGACGAACCCTTTGAAAGGGTCCGCAAACTGATAGAGGACCGGAAATTCATGCCAGGCGGGAGGTACTTATATGCAGCAGGTAGGTCGCTTCACCAAGTCAATAACTGTCTTTTGCTTAAGGCTGATGATACTCGTGAGGGATGGGCAGACCTCCTCTCCAAGTCAGCGATGGCACTCCAGACCGGAGCGGGCATCGGTGTCGATTATTCGGACATCCGACCCTCAGGCTCCCCCATCAAGAGAACGGGAGGGGTAGCGTCAGGTCCGCTCTCTCTGATGCGTATGGTCAATGAGGTAGGGCGCGGTGTCATGCAGGGCGGCGCCAGGCGCAGCGCCATATGGGCAGGACTCAACTGGTCACACCCTGACGCTGAGGCTTTCCTAGCTATGAAGGACTGGAGCCCGGAGCTTCGCGCCCTCAAGGAGAAGGACTTTGGCTTTCCTATGGAGATGGAGTTCACCAACATTTCCATCCTCCTAGATGACGCTTTCTTTGAGGCATATAACAACCCTGCTTGCTCATTACACGAGCAGGCACACAGGATCTATGAGAAGACAGTAACTCGGATGGTCAAGACGGCAGAGCCAGGATTATCCGTGGACATCGGCGACAACGCAGGAGAGACCCTTAGGAACGCTTGCTGTGAGATCACCACTAGGGATGACTCGGATGTCTGCAACCTTGGCTCCCTCAACCTCTCTCGCATCAACTCGATAGGGGAAATGGATGAAGCCGTGAAGTACGCGACTCTCTTCCTCTTGGCTGGCACCGTCTATTCCCATGTGCCCTATGAGAAGGTCGCAGACGTACGCTCTAAGAACCGTCGCCTAGGTCTCGGTGTCATGGGCGTTCACGAGTGGCTGTTGCAGCGAGGTCACTCCTACGGTCCCAACGATGAGCTTGGTGAATGGATGGGCGTCTACACCCGCTCCGGTAGCTACGCCGCTCAGTGGGCACGGACTCACGATCTGTCAGCACCGATCAAGACGAGGGCCATCGCCCCCACAGGGACTATCGGCATCGTGGCCGAGACGACCACCGGCATTGAGCCGATCTTTTGCGTTGCCTACAAGCGCCGTGTGAAGACTGCTCAGGCAACTGGCAAGGATCTAGTCAACTACCAATACGTCATCGACCCAACCGCCAAGCGTTTGGTCGAACGGGGCGTAGCTCCTGAGGACATCGAGGATGCCTACCTGCTCAGCTACAACATCGAGAAGAGGATCGCCTTCCAGGCTTGGATGCAGCAGTTCGTAGACCATGCAATCTCTTCGACCCTCAACCTCCCATTCGCCATCACCGAGCCCGATGAGGTCAAAGACTTTGGTGATCTGCTTATGGAATACCTGCCTGACCTAAGAGGACTGACCGTGTATCCAAACGGCTCGCGTGGGGCTCAGCCCTTGTCTCCAGTGCCCTATGAGAAGGCAGTACTGCACGAGGGCGTAGTCTTTGAGGAGGATGAGAATGCCGCTTGTACAAGCGGTTCCTGTGGTGCTTAGTATCTCTGCCTGTACTTGATGGTATGCTCCCGCACGTTCCGTAGCCGTGTACCCCACAAATACGAAGGAGCAATACCTATGGCTGATACGAAGCCGACGCTCGTAGAGAAGTTCAAAGACGAGGGCAAGGCCAGGCTCAAGGAGCTAAAGGACGCGATTGACCCTCTCATCAAGGAGCGCGACGAACTCGAATCGCTGTTGAACCCGCAGGCTGCTGCTGCGCCAGCGCCAGCATCTCCCCGCACTCCGAGCGGCGCAAGCGCCAGCGGAACGGCCGTGGCAGAGGGCAGAAAACGGCGCCGCAAACGTCAGGGCGGCAGCCGTCTCGATCAGTTCGTAGAGCTAGTGACCAAAGAGCCGGGGATCACTGTGGCCCGTGCTGCTGAGGTTATGCAGGTGCAGCCCAACTACCTGTACCGGGTCGCCAAAGACGCGACTGAGGAAAACAAGGTCATCAAGGACAACAAGGGCTACAAGGCCGTCAGCGCCGCGTAGGGCACAGTCACATAGACGTAGGGAGAGCCCCGCTATATGCGGGGCTTTCTTTTGCCTCAAGTTTCACGCGCGACCCCCGGCAACCAAACCGGAGGGTACGACACCGAGGGCCGCACGCTAGGGAGATAGGCCCGTCTGGGACCTCGCTCAAGGCGGAACCTAGCAAGCGGGAATTGCTTAATGCAATTGCACCTAGAACGTCAGGGTTTGTTACCGCAGGAGCGCGGTCCCGAGCGGGGTGACAATGGCCCAGGACCGCGCATAGTAGCCCCAGTGACTAATCGCAGCAAGCGGGGAGATAGCCACGGGGCTACACATGCGAATCTACCAGGGGTGTGATGCTTTCCGTAATTTGTTTGGTGCAAAACGCAACAGCAAAACGCACCTACTTGGCAGGCGGCGACTCATAGGAGAGCAGTGACACGGTCGCCCGGAATCGCTTGGTCGGATCAGGCTCGCGGTTCACGGCTGTGGCAGCGATGTCATTGACTCTCTCGTAGGCGTCCGCGATGGTCTGTGCCACTTCCTCCCAGCCTTGCTCATCTAGATCAGGTATCGCAGTAATCACATGGCGGTTGTCTCGCTTGTCGAAGGTACCGCCCTTGATGGCACAACTCGCCCGTTCCAGTACTTCCCCCACCGCTTCGACACTGATGCCATCCTTAGTCGCGGCAGATAGCTCTTTCCAAGCGTCATCGTCAAGCTGCATTTTCGTAGTGCCAACGTAGATCGTCTTAGTTGCACCACGGATCTGCTGCTTGTCCACGATCTCAATCACGTTCAACTCAAATAGAACCCGAACGTGGTAGCTGATGTTGGAGAGCGGCACATCTTTGAGCGCTTGTTCGAGTTCCGATGGGCTCGCCGGGTTGGTATTGAGCATCGCCAGGAGCTTTGCCCTGAGCGGATGGCTGGCCGCTCGTGCCAGGCGTTCTTCCAGAGTCCTCTCCCCCAAGGGTTTCCGACTGGCCTTCCTGCCTACCGTTTTCGTTGCCATCGCTGCTCCCCTTTTCAATTTGTGCTGAGCGGTTAAAGAAAACAGAAGTATTGCTCAGTTTTAAAGGGATCGCGAGCAAAGTCCGTCATCACCGCTGCAAATAACTCGACTGCTGCAACGATTTTTAGTAAGAACGAACCATCTCTCCGGGGTGGCGAGATGTAGCCCCGAAGGGAGGACAGCAAGAGGGCAGCAGAGGGGAGGTGAAGCGATGACGGTCAAGTCCGTAGGCCAAGTAGTGCCAGTTGGTCTGATTACCAAGATGGCCTAACCAGCCGTCTCAGCGCGCCTTGCTAGCGGGCGCGCTCCTTCTTTGTAATCCCGCCTTCTAGGGTGGCGGACGGGGCTCGAACCCGCGACCTCTCGGACCACAACCGAGGGCTCTACCAACTGAGCTACCGCCACCACATGCCAGCGGGATTAGCTGAGGGACGAACGTAGCCGTGCATCCCTTCCCGCTGGCGCTGGCAGTCTAGCGAGCGCCCCTAGATGACGATCATCCGGGGATTGAGCCCCAATTGAGCCCCCAGTAGATCGGTGGCTCCCCTGCATCCGGCTCTGTAAGCGCTTCTCAGGGCTCTCTCCGGGCTCCTAACCCCCTGGACCACAACCAGGAGCTCTACCAACTGAGCTACGTCCACCGCGCTCGCTGCAATTTACCTGGCCAAGGCGGGGATCAACTCGCGGCCCATCAGGGCGATCGCGTCGAGGTCGCGGTGGAGGAGGTGCTGGCCCATGATTCGGGTCAGGCCTGCCTGCTCTAGCTCTTGTAGCTGCTCGATCGCTTCGGGGACGGTGCCCTTGATCGCGCTCGGGCGCAGGCCGGCCAGGAACGCGTCGCCGTCGTCGCCCTCGCCTTTCCACTGAGCCAGGCGGCTGGCGCGGTCGCGGAGCTCTTCCTCGTCCGCTCCCACCAGCCAGCCGGTCATCATCGAGAGCGGCAGGCTCTTGGGGTCGCGGTCGGCCGCTTCGCAGGCCTCGTCCAGGCCTTTGCGGACGGCGGCGACTTCCTCGGCCGTCGCCATCACCGTGTTGTACTCGTCGGCAAGAGCCGCGGCCAGGCGCAGGCTACGGGGGCCGCCCCTGCCGCCGAGGATCAGCGGCAGTCGCGGCTGCCGCATCGGCTTCGGCAGCGGATCGAGGTTCTTGGCCCGGTAGTGGCGGCCCTCGTAGTTGAACGGGCCTTCTTCCCAGTAGCGGCGGATCAGTTCCATCTGCTCCTCGAGGGCGTCGAGGCGCGGGCCGACCTCGGGCAGGTCGATGCCGAAGGCCTCGTGCTCCCCCTGCCACCAGCCGGCGCCGATCCCCAGTTCCACCCGGCCGCCCGAGATGTGGTCGGCGGTGACCGCCATCTTCGCCAGCACCGCCGGGTGGCGGAAGGTCGCCGGCGAGACAAGCGTGCCCAGGCGCAGCCGCTCGGTGGTCGCCGCCAGGGCCGCGATCGTCGTCCAGGCGTCGAGCGAGCCGCGTTCGCGGCGATCGTCGACCGAGAGGTAGTGGTCGGAGCGGAACAGCGTCCCCACCTCGTGCTCCTCGCAGGCGGCGGCGATCGCCTGCCAGTCCTGCCAGTTCACGTCCTCCTGGCCCTCGATCATCAGGCAGATCTCCATGCCGCTCCTCCTCGCGTCGCGTTCGCTCCTGGCGCCCCTGCTACCCGTTGGCGACGATTTCAGCGAATGCCTCGAAGCCCGGCGCCGTGCGCTCGACCAGGACCGACTCGACCTCCTCCGCCCGCTCCGGCAGCGCCTGCGCGCCGTCGTTGCCGAGCGCCGCGACCGCCTCGTCGATCATCTCCGGCACCGCCATCCAGGCCTCGACGAGGGCGAAGTCGGCCTCGGGGTGGAAGAGCACGCCCCAGGCGTTGCCAGCGCGGAAGGCCTGGTGCTCCGTCCGAGCCGAGGAGGCGAGCGGCTGGGCGCCC
>Ga0190271_10001034_pt1 | contig 15350 bp, 16 predicted proteins | sample Popmic356T_FD_133747 | JGI IMG/M metagenome (GOLD analysis project Ga0190271, IMG submission 133747) | Populus adjacent soil microbial communities from riparian zone of Weber River, Utah, USA - 356 T | ecosystem: Environmental > Terrestrial > Soil > Riparian zone | place: USA: Utah | collected...
AACCTGACATTCAGGCCACGCTGAACATGATGCAGGCGGCCAACGTGCCGCTGGAGCGCTGCGCCAACAGCTATCGCTTCGGTGGTCCGCCCTGCGACATGAACAAGAAGTGGCTGACCGACGAGGAGTACAGCCAGCGCATCGCGGCCGCGGCCGGGCGCGTTGACCAGGGAAGAGATCTCATCGCGAAGGGCGAGTTCGGTCGTGCGCTGCTCACCGGCGTCACCGACCCGGCCACACCACAGCGCCAGACAAATCTGATCGTCGACCCGCCGAGCGGACTGCTGCCCGACCTCACGCCCGAGGCCAAGCGGCGCGCCCTCGACATGGGCAGCTCCTGGTCGCTGCCCGCCGAGGACACCGTCTATGACGATGCCCTGGACTTCGACTTCTGGGATAACTGCCGCTCGCGTGGAATGCCGTCGTCGATGATGCCGTATCGCTACAACGGCGGCTTCAAGATCTGGCAGGCGCCGGGCGTCGTCGTCTTCGACCTCGAGATGATCCACGACGCGCGTGTCATCTTCACCGATGGACGGCCGCCGCTGGCGTCGGCGCACAAACAGTACATGGGGGAGTCGCGTGGGCGCTGGGATGGCAACACGCTGGTCATCGAAACGACGAACTACAAGGAAGGCCCGCCGCTGATCAACCTCGCCGTCGTCGGGTCGCCAGCGGGGAATCGCTTCCCCGTCAGCGACAAGCTCAAAACAACTGAGCGGATTACCCGGCTGAATGACGACACGTGGCTCTACGAGATCAAAACGGAGGATCCAGTGATCCTCACGCGTTCCTTCACCGTGCGCTACCCGATGCGCAACGACCCGACGTACGAGTGGTGGGAATACGGTTGTCACGAGGGGAACACGATCGTCCAGAACTACAGCGAGACAAACCGCTACGAGCGAGACCATCCGGATCCGGAACCGCCTGCGAAGGCCGCCCAGGTATCAGCAGACGTTGCCAATGCGCTGGCAGGTCGATGGACGGGACGCCCACGCCTCGCCACCATCGACTACGACATCTTCATCGAGTTCACGAAGAACCCAGATGGAACAGTGCAAGGAAAGTTGACCGGCACCAACCTGAAAACATTCCGCGGCAAGGTCTCGCCGACGATCGACAAACCGCTGCGGGACTTCACGATGAAGGACCGCCGGATGAACTTCGAGTTTCCCAACACGCAGCCCTGGACGTTTGCCGGCGAACTGTCCGCAGACGGCGCCTCGCTCACCGGCACGGTGAACAGCGCCCAGGGTGGAATGCCGATCACGTTCAGGAAGCGGTAGGAGTCATCGACAACTCCCAATTCCCAAACGTCCAACTCCCAAGGAAGACTTTGCATCGCGTCGTCGTAGTGCTCGACAACATCCGCAGCCTGTACAACACCGGATCGATCCTTCGAACCGCCGACGCCTCCGGAGTCGAGCGGGTCGTACTGTGCGGGATTACGCCGCGTCCCGATCAGGGCAGCAGGCAGCGCCGCGCGATCGCAAAGACCGCGCTTGGCGCTGAAGACAGCGTGTCATGGGAGTACGAGGCTCACGCAACCGATGCGCTACGAAAACTCGCGGCCGATGGATATCAACTCGTCGCCGTTGAAACTGCGCCGGATGCTGTAAATCTGTTCGAATGGACACCGCGTTGGCCGGTCTGCCTCGTCTTCGGCCACGAAGTTGACGGTGTCTCAGCGAGTCTCGCGCCCCACGTCGACATTGTGATCCGCATCCCGATGCTCGGGCAGAAGCGATCGTTGAATGTCGCTACCGCCGCGGGTGTCGTCCTCTACGAGCTGCTTCGCCGCCGGATGTACGTCTAGAAGGCTTCGGCGATGCTGATGTAGAGCGCGCTGCTGTCATCGGGATTCACTTCTTCCCCAACTCCTGGAACGCCACGTTCACGTTGATGACCGCGCGCGAAAGCGGCGTGCCGCCGTACTCCATGTCCGTCAGCAATTCTTCTTTCGTAAAGACCGGGAACTTCTGCTTCAGGCTGGCTGCGATCTCCTCGGCGCTTTGCTTCCCCATGCCGGTCTTCGCAGCATCGAGCAGTGCACGGTTGAACAGAGTGTAGTCCCGAAACCCGGCCCACGTGTTGACGTCGCCGTGTCCTTCGATCACCGTGTCCACGTTTCTGATCCCTTTGATCACCTTCTCCAGCGTGTCGGGCAGCGCCACGACACTGCCACCCGCCATCGGATCGATCAGCGGCGCCATCTTCCAGGCAAAGATGTCGCCGGCAGCCATCGCGCGAAGGGCCGGAAACACGATGAAGGCATCGCCGTCGGTGTGTCCGGCCCCGAAGTAGTAGAGATCGATCTGATCCCTGCCGCTGCCGAGTGTCATCTTGTCGGTGAACGTCTTCGTCGGCATGACCGCGGGGTTCGACGCTACCCGCGCATTCGCCGCCATCCACTTCTTCGTGTTCTCGTGCGTGACCTTCTCGACCGACGGCGCGAAGTAGTCATTGCTGCCGATGTGATCGGGGTGCGAGTGGGTGTTGATGATCATCGTCACAGCCCGGCCGGACACGGTGCGAACCTGACTCAGGATCGCCTCGCCATTGTTCGCGAGCTTGGTGTCCACGAGCACGACGCCGGTCCGCGTGACGAAGACCGTCGTGTTGCCGCCCGCGCCGGGAATCACGTAGAGGTTGTCGCGCACCTTCTTGATCGTGCCGGTCGGCGGGATTCGCGGTCGCTGTTGTTGCGCCGCAACGCTGACAACCGTGAAGCCCACAACTACGATTGCAGCCAGGAGTCTCGCGCGTCTCATCAACATCCTCCGCGAGACAGCATACCCGCTGCGCGACGCAGAGTGATCGCGTGATATCGTCAACAATTACCGGCCGTATCCACGAATCCTCGCGGCCGTTCAGTGGAGGCATTCGTGCGTGCTTGGCTGTGTGCGTTGGCGTTGACGACGGCCCTGATCTCGCCGGTGATGGCGGGAGCTGAAGAGGACGCGCTTCAGGTTGTCGAGAAGTGGGCCGCGGCCTTCAATGCATCGGACGTCGATGCGATCGTCGCGCTGTATGCCCCGGACGCAATGTTTCTCGGCACCGGGAGCCGGACTGTCGTGCTGAAGACCGCAGAGATTCGACAGTATTTCGAACGAGCGCTCCTCACCGATCGTCCGCGCGGCGCGGTGCTCGAGAGTCGCTCGGTGATGGCGCTATCCAACGATGCGGTTGTGATCACCGGACTGGACGCCACGACCGCTGTTCGAGATGGCAAGACCATCACGTCGCCCGGGCGCGTGACCTTCGTCGTCGCCAGGCGCGGGCCCGAGTGGAAGATCGTGCACTTCCATCGTTCGGCCGTGCCGGGCCGCCCGAACTGAAGGTGTCGCATCCTTTCGTTCCTCAATCACTTTCTCACCTGGTGGGGCGCGTTCATTCTGGGCGCGCTCGACTCGTCGCTTTTCTTCTTCATCCCGCTCGGCACTGACGCGGTCGTCGTCTACCTCTGCGCGCGTAACCCGTCGTTGTTCTGGCTCTATCCGCTGCTGACGGCAGCAGGTTCAGTGCTGGGCGCGGCCGTGACGTATCTGGTTGGAGCGAAGATCGGCGACACGGGTCTGTCTCGATTCATCTCGAAACGCAGGCTCGAACGGTTGAGGACGCGCGTGAAGACCATCGGCGCACTGATGACCGGGCTGTTGGCCTTGCTTCCCCCACCTTTTCCACTCACCGCGTTCGTGCTCACCAGCGGAGCACTGAGAGTGGGGCTGACGCGTTTCCTCCTCGTCTTCGCCGCTGCGCGCGTGATCCGGTTCGGTATCGAGGGGATCCTCGCGCGCCGATACGGCGCGTCGGTGCTTCGGATGCTCGAATCGGATCTCGCACAACAGATCGTGATCGGCCTCGTGATCGTCTCGATCCTTGGAACGGTCATCGCGATCGTTCGCCTGTGGCGAGGAACGCGACGACCGGTTACCGCATCGCGCTAGCGCGCCCTTCAGATCGTTATCGCGCGAGTCCTTGGTCCTTGGTTCTTTGTTCTGGGTCCGGTGTATGGCCGTCGAAGCAGGGACCAAGAACAAAGGACTAGGGAATAAGAGCTACCGGTTGGCAGCGGACGCTTCGAGCGTTTGCTTGATTGCCACGGAACCCTGCTCGACGAAGCCACCTACAAGCTCCGCGAGGGAGTCCGGAAGCAGGTCGGTGATCCATGTCAGGCGGCTGCGACCGTCGCCATCAGGGACGACCTGAAACGACGCGTTGTGATGTGTCGTCCGCCAATTGACGACGGCATACGCCAGGCGGCGCGCACGATCGTCGATGTCTATAATCCGCTCTCGAACGACCTCCCCGTTCGCGAAGGTCACGAGGCGCGAATCACCGTCGAGTTTGGTATCGATCACGAACTGCTGTGCGAGCCGCGTATGGACCTGACCAATATCGCGAAGGGCGGCCCAGACATGCTCGGCTGGTGCATTGACGATGAGCTCTTTTCGAATGGAAGCCATGGTTTCCTCCTGCAACCCCTTCATGAGCCAACGTGAGCCAGTGGCTCACGTGTCACACTGTTATAGAACGCAGGCGGAGAACGGGTCTTGGCAAAAATTGCGGTCGAACTGGACGGCGCGCTGACACACCGTCGAGAGCACGGCAAGCCCGGCCAGACGATGCCGCGCATGCTCGCGCGTGGCGACGGCTGGACGGTGGCAGACGTCGTATGCACGTGCGGCCCACAGGATCGCCCGTTCGAAGAGGAGCACGACCGCTACGTCATCGCCGTCGTTCTCGCAGGCACCTTTCAGCATCGCTCCCCTCTTGGCCGCGGGCTGCTGACGCCTGGCTCATTGATGCTCGGCAACCGCGGGCACGGCTTCGAGTGCGGGCATGAACATGGCGAAGGCGATCGCTGCGTGTCTTTCTGGTACGAGCCGCACTACTTCGAGCAGTTGGCCGTCGACGCCGGCGTGCGTCGCGGGGCCGTGCGCTTTCGCGCGTCGCATCTCCCCGCGCTACGTCAGTTGTCCTCGCTGGTTGCGCACGCCGGAGTCGGCGCGACCGGCTCACTCGACGTCTCGTGGGAAGAACTCGGCGTGAGATTGGCTACGGGCGCGATCGATCTGAGTGGCCACGGTGGCGATCGCGTCGCGTTGCCATCGAAAGCCGAGGCTCGAGTCACGAGAGCGGTGCGGACCATCGATCGCCATCCGGAGGCCAGTTTGACGCTCGACGCGCTCGCGCGCGAAGCGGGCCTGAGCCGATACCACTTCCTGCGGACATTCGACCAACTGACTGGCGTCACCCCGCATCAGTACGTGCGCCGCGCCCGGTTACGCCAGACCGCCATGCAGCTCGTTGCCGACTCGGCAAACGTCCTCGACATCGCGCTCGGCTCCGGTTTCGGCGACGTGTCGAACTTCAATCGTGCGTTCAGGACTGAGTTCGGCATGAGCCCTCGCGCCTACCGGGCACACATGCGGTAGCCGCCGGACCTGGTACAACCGATATCTCTTCTGAATGAAGACGCTCTCCGACTGTCGCGTGCTGCTCGTGGACGACGCCAAAGCGAATCTCGACATCCTCGTCGAGGGCTTGAAGGCCGATCACAAGCTCAGCGTCGCGATGAACGGTGAAACCGCATTGCAGGTTGCTGCGCGTACGACACCCGACCTCGTGCTCCTCGACATCGTCATGCCAGGCATGGACGGCTACGAGGTGTGCCGCCGGCTGCGCCAGATGCCCGAGACCGCCGACGTGCCGATCATGTTTCTCTCGTCGCTCGAGGAAGTTCAGAACAAGACGCGCGGCTTCGAGGCGGGAGCGAATGACTATCTGACCAAGCCATTCGAGATGCTCGAGGTGAAAGCGCGCGTGCGCTCGCTGCTCAAGGCGAAGGCCTACAGCGACGCCGTCAAGGAGCAGATCGCCACCGAATTGCGTGTCGCTCGCGACATTCAGATGGGCATGCTGCCCCAGGACTTCACACCGTTCGAGAAGACATACGGCGTCAGCTTCGGTGCGGTGCTCGAACCGGCGCGCGAGGTGGGTGGCGATCTCTATGGCGTCTGCGATGCGGGGCCGGAACGACTGGTGATGTTTCTTGGCGACGTGTCGGGCAAGGGCATTCCGGCATCGATGTTCATGGTGCGCGCGATCAGCCTGGCGCGACTCCTCGCGCGCGAGATCGCCGAGCCGGAGCGCATCCTTGGGCGACTGAACGACGAGCTCGCCGCAGACAATCCGTCGGGCATGTTCGTGACATTCGTCTGCGCGGTGTTCGAGCCGAAGTCGCATCGGCTCACACTTGCGAACGCAGGGCACTGCCGACCTGTGTTGTTACCCGCCGGCCAGCCGCCGCGCTGGGCTGTGAAGAATCTCGGCACGGCACTGGGCTTCGAGACGGGCCTTGAATTCGAACGCACGGAGCTGACGTTGAATGCGGGCGACGCACTGATTCTCTACTCCGATGGCGTGAGCGAGGCGTTCAATCCGCAGGAGGAATGCTTCGGCAACGAACGGCTGCTCGCTGACGCTGTCGCATTCACCGGCCAGTCCGCACCCGCGATCACTGCGAACCTGCTCCAGAATGTGCGGGTGTTTGCCGGCAGCGCACCGCAGTCTGACGATCTGGCGATTCTGACGTTGAAAGTGAGTAGCAGCGACTGCGTCAGGCTGACGCTCGGTGCAACGCCGGAGGAGGTCATGCGCGGTGTGGAGGCGCTGCAGGAATTTGCGGCCGCACAGCGCGTCCCTGAGAAGGCTGCCTTTGGCCTCGCACTGGCGCTGGAGGAATGCGCCAGCAACATCGTCAACCACGCCTTGCAGCGTAACGCCCGGAAGACCCTTCACGTTGCGTTCGAGCGCACGGGCGACTCGTTCGTCATCGAATTGTGTGACGATGGTCCGGAGTTCGATCCGACGGCGGCGACCTCACTCAAGTCGCAGGCGGAGGATGATGACCTGCCCGGCGGCTGGGGCATCGAATTGGTCCGCCGCAATGTGGACGACATCCGCTATCGGCGTGAAGCGGGCAGGAATACTCTGCGCCTGACAAAGCGCCTTGTCTCGGCGTCTGCCGACGAATAGTCTTTGGAGCGTTATGCCACTCGACATCAGAGTTCTGAGAGAAAGCGCCGGGCCGTCCGCCGGCGTCGTCACCATCAAGCTGACCGGCAGTCTCGACACGGCCACGGCTCCGGAACTGGAGAAGCAGCTTGCTCCGGTGCTCGCCGAATCGACCAAAGACGTCGTGTTCGATCTGGCGGAGTTGAAATTCATCAGCAGCGCGGGGCTGCGCGTGTTCGCCTCGACGCGCAAGGCGCTCAAGGAGCGCGGCGGACAGGCGTCATTCGTCCACATGCAGCCGCAGATCCAGGAAGTCTTTGAGATCATGAAGTCGCTGCCGGGCGTGGCCGTCTTCAAGAGCGTGGCGGAACTGGATACATATCTAGCGGCGCGGCAGCGCGCTCACACGCAGAACGACTAGCGTCGCTGCGCTCGCACGAGCATTTGCTTCGCCAACGGCCTCCACGGCAGGCGCAGGTAGAGACGGATCAACCAGGGTCGCACAGGCAGTCGGCTCTTCAACGACAACGGCAGGAATCCCGGCACGCATTCGATGACGTGCCAGCCGTGTGCCTCGAGGAAATCGCACAGGCTCACGTCTGAGTACACGCTGACGTGCATGTAGTCGTCGAAATACTCCTTGTAAGCCCGCTTGTAATTTGGCTGCAGGATATTCAACGTTGCCCCGCTCCGCACTTTCCCTTCGAGCTGTGCGAGCACGTCGGCGAACTTCGCCTGCGTCAGGTGCTCGAACAGGTTGCTCGCGAAGACGAAGTCGACCGATCGATCAGGAAGGAACCCGAGATCCGTGACGCATCCTACGTGCGCGGTGACGCCGCTCTTCACGTGCTGGGGCAGCGCCGGCCAGACGTCGACGGCCGTGCGCGTCCGGCTGCGGATGTTGTTGATGAAGTTGGCGTAGCCTGCGCCGAGCTCGAGGACGTGGAACGCACGAGGCCGAAATCGTCGCCGAGAAAGTAGTTGTCGCTTCGGATCGTCGGAAGACCCACCGCAAGGCAGGCGACGACAACCAGAGCGCACGACCACCACGCGCTGCGCACTGACATGTTGTACGGCGTCTGCGAGTAGGCTACCGAGTCGCCTCTCCAGAATCCGGCGCCTCGAACGAGTGCGCCAGGTCGGGATATCCATTCATCGCGAGTCGTGCAGACATCCCGTCGCCGGCAAGACTCGCCAGGTGCCATCGCTGCTTCGGCACGTAGACGATGTCGCCCTGGTCTGCGATGAACGTCGGCAATCCCTCAATCGTGTAGCGAATCTGACCGAGGAGGATGAACCAGAACTCCGAGCTCTCGGTGTGGAAGTGTCCCTTGTCCGTCGGAGGCGGAGGCGGGATGCCACGCCCCAGAATGATGTTCGCGACTGCACGGGCATCGTTGACAAACTGACGGGTGCGATCAGTCCCGGCAACGACAGCATTGAAGTCTACGTACGGTTTGTTTCCGCCTTCGGTTCGAATCTGACCGTCCTGGACTGCCCACCACTCACGGGTGTCCGTGTTCATGCGCCGCGGCGTCTTTCCGCCTGGCGCCATCGCGACGTAGTCGGCGTGCAGCGTGTCGTCGTCCACCATCGTCTCGGTCCACTCCGACTGCCCTTTGTGCTTCGCGAGCAGTTCCGACAGCTTCTTGTGGGGACGATTCGGCGCTGTCCAGTCTGGCGGCGCGGCAGCTTTTGGCGACCAGACGATTTGCGGTTCGGGAGGTGCGGCGCCTGGAGCCGGGCCCTGTGCGATCAGTTCGACAGAACGATCAGAGCGACAAGAACCGCAGGAAGAAGGATGCGCATCGCTGCCCTCCGTATCAACGCTGATTCTGCTTCGAGTAGTTGATGAACTGCTGTTCCTTGCACTGGTCTGGCGCATACGGCACGTCCGCAGGCTGGACCATGTCGTTGCCCGTGTAGGTCCCCTTCAGATACACAGGGTCTTTCGCTTCGTACGTCCGCCGGAGCTGCAGCGTTCCCGGATCGAGTGTGAAGCGCTCCACGACCTGCAACTGATCGCTGTGGCGCACCGGCGCGTTGAGCACACCGGGCATGAAGCCGACCGTGTCGACGACGAGTGCGTCGCCGTCCCACCGCCCGATCGAGTGCCCTGCGCGTGAGGGCTTGATCGTCTTCGGGTGCTCTTTCATGTTCATGTAGATGGTCCGTCGCAGTCCAAGCTGGCCGTACTGGATGACGATGGTGTCCTTGTTCTGCGTGATGCGATTGACCGGGCCATCGAACGTCCAGTCGAACAGGATGCTCGTCGTCTCGCAGCGGAAGCGCGGGTTGTCCTGCTGCGTGAACTTGTCGGCTTCCTGCTGACCGCGCTCGGTCAGCTCGGTGCCGCCATACTGGCGCGGACCTGTGCCACGGCCGCGGCCGGCGCCGCCCTGACGTGCAGCATTGCCGCCTGTCTCCCCTTTCTGACGCGCCTGCTCCACCTGGCTGAGCGGGATCAAGCCACCGCCTGTGCCTCGCGGGTCCGCCATCACGACCTGTTCGGGTGCCCAGTCTCCAGCGATATTCGGCTCGCCAGTCGGCCGTCGCGCCGGCCGCTTCGTATCACCGGCGCGAATAGCCCCCACCACCTCTTTCACTTTGCCGTCCGGCGCCTTGACGTACTGACCGTAGCGGTCCATCCGGCTGCCGTTCTCGAACTCGATCGTCTGGAGGTAGCACGAATTCGGGTCGTTGCGATCCGGTGACGCCGTGATGTTGACCTTTGAGTTGGCCGGGAACAGATCGTTGGTCCAGCCCGATCGTCTGAGTACGTGTGAGGACCTCATCTCACAACGGTACTTCTGCGATTTGCCGCTCGCGTCGGTCCATTCGAAATACAGCCACGAATGCGGATTGACCAGCTCGATGCGTGACAGCTTGGCGCCTGGAAAATTGATCGTCTTGTTCACCTCGAACGAGCCGAACCCATGATGCGCGGAGACGGCAACGGCCGAGAGCATGACAATGACGAACGCCATGAATCTTCGAAGCATGTATGAAACCCCCAGAACCTTAATTATTGCCCCGCCACCTTTGGCGCCAAATACCCGGCCTGGCTGAATCCCATCAGCGCCACGAGCGGCCAGGGCACTTCCCAGATCCCGCCTTCGAGGATGCTCTTCGACACGAACAGCACCAGCAAGAGGATCGTCCAGAACAGCATCTGCGCTTTCGCCAGCGAGAGCTCCGGCGCGCGATCGGGATGGAATATTCGGATCAGATCCCCCCATCTCCAGTCGAGCATTGCAGGCCCGCTGCCTGTGACCCGGGCGACAGCGATAGCCTTCTTGACATCCTGGAAGTACGCGAGGCCGCCAGTGGCGAGCGATGCACCCATCAACACGATGAGCGACGCGGGAATCTCTGGAATCTCCCGTCGAATCAAACCGTAGCCCAGAACCACGCTGCCAACCACGATCGTCCAGCAGGCAATCTGCGTCTGGGACAAGGCCAGGTGACCATCGATGCCGGTCAGCAACAGCATCGGGTTCTCTCTCTTTGCGCGTGCGAGGACGAACACGAGCAGGACCGCGAGCAGAACCACCGCCGTCGTCCAGGTGATGGCATACCTGATGTCTCCGACGTTGATTTCGCGAGGACCGAGCACACAGCCGCCGCCATCCCAGTAAAGCAGCGGCCTGACACGAACCATCGCCCGTCCGGCAAGGCTCATCGCGCTCGTGTCGAAGATCAGGATTGTGCCGGTCGGTGTGACCTGCCGCCCGAGATACGTCTCGGTCCACTGCTGGTTGGGCACCACGAGTACCGGCTCCAGCGGCTTGTCCTCGTCCTCGCTGGCCTGGGTGATCGCGTGACTTCGCAGGAGTCTCAGGAGAGGTTTCTGGCCCGGGGTGAGATCGGTCGTCACGTACACCGTCAGCCCGTGCGAGATCAGCTGGCCATCCGGCATGTAGAGCCTGAGCGACTCTGCACCTGGCACGGCGCATTCCGGGAGACCACTGACAGGCACCGTGTCCTGTGCCATCAGCGGCAAGCCGCTCGCTCCCACAATCAGCAGCGCCAGCAGTGCCGACCGAAACCTCGAGACTCGTCGCCGCATCATCGGTCCTCCTGGAACGTGAGTCGCTCGCTACGCACGAGCAACCTTAACCTTGATGCCACCATGTTCCACTAGATCATCTTCTGGAGACTGTGTATAATCTCAGACTTCCATAGGTAATATCCGACATAGAGCATCTAGTGGAGCCACTCTCGTGCCGCGACGCGAATCGCCAATCCAAAGCGAAATGCTCCAGGGAACGCTGGACATGCTGGTCCTGAAAACCCTGGTGATGGGACCGGCCCACGGACACACCATCGCGCACGCTATCGAACAGGGATCGGAGGACGTGCTCCAGATCGAGCACGGGTCGCTGTATCCCGCGCTCCACCGGCTCGAGGACCGTGGCTGGATCGCTTCCTTCTGGGGCACATCAGAGAACAACCGGAAGGCGAAGTACTACCGGCTCACGCCTACGGGCCGCAAACAACTGGCGACGCAAACGGCGCGATGGGAGCAGGTCGTGCGCGCGATCGGTCGCATTCTCAAGCCGGCGACGGAGTAGCCATGGGATGGTTTCGTTTCTTCCGTCGATCGCACTGGGATCGTGAGCGCGCAGCCGAACTCGAGTCCTACCTGCAGATCGAGACCGACGACAACATCGCGCGGGGCATGTCGCACGACGAGGCGCGCCGCGCTGCCCACCTCAAACTGGGAAACACGTTGCGGATTCGCGAGGAGATCCACCGCATGAACACCATCAGCGTGCTCGATTCGCTGGGGCGCGATCTCCGATACGCGGTTCGCGGCATGCGACGGAATCCGACGTTCACGCTTGCCGTGGTGTTGACGATGGCGCTGGGACTTGGCGCAAACACCGCGATCTTCGCGGTCGTCGATGGCGTGCTGATCAAACCGCTGGCGTACCCGGACGCCGGGGAGCTCGTGAGCCTCAATCACACGGCGCCTGGCATCCAGGTCGACGCGTTCCAGATGTCGCCGACGCAGTACTTCAGCTATCGCGACGAAGGACGGGTATTTCAACAGATCGGGATCTGGGGCGACGGCGGCACGACCATCACCGGGGGCGGCGATCCGGAGCAGGCGCGCATGCTGGCTGTCTCCTCTGGCGTGCTGGAAGCGCTCGGCATACAGCCAGCGCTCGGCCGCATCTTCTCTGAGTCCGACACCACTGCTGCCGCTTCCAACCCAATGGAGGTTGGCGGCAGTGCGGTGATCCTGACGTACGGCTACTGGCAACGACGGTTTGGCGGCGATCCCTCGGTGATCGGACGCCGGATCACCACGGACTCACGCCCCGCCGAGATCGTCGGCGTCATGCCTGAAAGCTTCCGCTTCCTGGACATCAGGCCGCAGCCCGAGGTGATTCTGCCGATTCGTCTCAATCGCGCGGGTCTCGTGATCGCCGGCTTCGGAGTTCGCGGACTCGCGCGCCTCAAGCCAGGCGTCACAGTTGCCGACGCGAACGCAGACATCACGCGGATCCTGCCGATCTGGCTCAACGCCTGGCCGATTCCCCCCGGCACAGTGGGGCGCCAGGCCATCGAAAACTGGCGAATCACACCGACGCTGCAACCGTTGAAGGAGTTCGTCATCGGGGGCGTCGGGGAGATGCTGTGGGTACTGACGGGAACGCTTGGCATCGTGCTGCTGATCGCGTGTGCGAACGTTGCCAACCTGATGCTGGTCAGGTCCGACGGCAGGCGTCACGAGTTTGCGGTGCGAATGGCGCTCGGTGCCGGGCGAAAGCAGATCGCCCGCGCCGTCTTGATCGAAGGCCTGGTTCTTGCGCTCACCGGCGGCGCACTCGGTGTGGTGCTGGCGCAGGCAGGCCTGAAGCTCCTGGTCGCGATCGCCCCGGACACTCTTCCGCGACTCAACGACATCGCACTCGACCCCCGCGTCGTCGCCTTTGCGATCGTCATCTCGATCGTGTCGAGCCTGCTGTTCTGCGCGATTCCGGTGTTCAAGCTTGCGATGCGGCGCGAATCGCCGATCAGTGCCACGGCGCGCGGAGCGAGTGCGAGCCGGGAACGACAGCGGACGCGCAGCACGCTGGTCGTTGTGCAGGTGGCGCTCGCGCTCGTGCTGCTCGTCAGCTCGGGCCTGATGATCCGAACCTTCCAGGCGCTTCTGAACGTTGACCCGGGGGTCACGGACGCGGCAACGTTGCAGACCGCGCGCGTCTGGATCCCGCCGCAACAAGTACGTGAGGACGAGCGCTTCACGCGTATGCAGCACGAGATTCTCGACAAGATCGCGGCGCTCCCGGGTGTGCGGGCCGCAGCGTTCGCCAGTGCAGTGCCGATGGAACCGAACCGCGTGGCATTGAGCGCCATCTTCGTCGACGGCCAGACGTACGCACCGGGGACGACCCCGCCCGGGCGCCGAATGAAGTTCGTGTCGCCTGGCTACTTCGGCGCAATCGGTACGCGACTGATCGCAGGACGCGACATCACGTGGAACGACATCGATCGGCGAATCAGGGTCGCCGTGATCTCCGAGAACTTTGCTCGCGAGGTGTGGGGGTCCGCAGCAGCGGCGTTGGGCCAGCGCATCCGCGCGCCTGCTCCGGGCACCGCTCCGCCGGTGTGGCGCGAGATCATCGGAGTTGCCCAGGACGTCCACGAAGACGCGCTGCACCACCCTGCCCCGACGATGGTGTATTTCCCCGTCCTCATGGACAACTTCGGTGGCCAGGCGTTGACAGGCACGCGCGCGATCAACCTGGTCATCCGCAGCGATCAGGCGGGCACGGAAAGTCTCCTGAACACCGTGCGGAACGAGGTGTGGTCGGTCAACTCGAACATGCCGGTGTTCCTGGTCAGGACCATGAAGGACCTCTATGACGACTCGATGGCGCGAACGTCGTTCGCCATGGTGATGCTCGTCATTGCCGGCGCGATGGCGCTCGGGTTGGGACTCATCGGAATCTACGGCGTGATGTCGTACGTGGTCTCGCGGCGGGCACGCGAGATCGGGCTCCGTCTGGCGCTCGGCGCCGAACCAGCGGCGCTCAAACGGATGTTCGTGAGACACGGCCTTGTCCTCACGGGCCTCGGCATCGCGATCGGACTCGTGGCAGCCCTTGGCTTGACGCGACTGATGTCGTCGCTGCTGTTCGGAACCGGCCCCCTGGATCCAGCGACGTACATCGCGGTGTTGTTCGTGCTCACCCTGGCCGCGGTGCTGGCCAGTTATGTGCCCGCGCGTCGCGCGGCCATGGTCAATCCGATGACGACGCTCGCGGAGGACTGACGTGAAGGCGCTCATGACGCGATCGACGACGATGCTGCTGACACTCGCGCTGTCTGTTCCGCTCGTGGCGCAGCAGCAACCACCCACGCCGGAACTGGCGTGGGTCGATCGAGACGGAACGGTTCAGAAGATCGGACGCCTGCCGTCGGGTGCATTCGGACCGCGGCTCTCGCCAGACGGGAAGCAAGTCGCCTTCGACGCCGACGGTGCGATCTGGATCGCAGACCTCGACAAGATTGCCAGCCCGCGACGAATCGGGCCTGGCCGGTTTCCGATGTGGTCAGCGGACGGAACCCGTCTCTTGTTCGCTGGACCGCACGGCTTTCAGCTCTATTGGCAGGTCCTCGATGGTGGCGCACCGGAAATGATCGCTGCGAGCGCGAGCGCCGGAGCACTGGTCGACGGCCGCTGGAATCGTGACGTTCATCACGCGGAAGGGCGAAGCCGACTACGACATCTGGGCCTTCTCACCCACCGATCGTTCGCTTCGTCCCATCGTCGAAGTGCCCACGTCGGCGCAAATGAGCAGGCGGCTGTCGCCTGATGGCAAGTGGATCGCGTACGAGGCGAACGACTCAGGCGCGTTCGAGGTCTACGTCGAGCCGTTCCCGCGGACGGGCACCAGGACGCGCGTGACCAACGGTGGTGGTCAGCGTCCCGTGTGGTCGAGCGATGGCCGCGAGATCTTCTTCGACCACGAGAACACGCTCTACGTTGTAGGCGTGCGTACGGGGTCGCAGGTTGAAGTCGAAACGCCGGCGCGTCTTCCCGTGACGAAGTTCCTTCAGGGATTCGGTCGCCGGCTCTGGGAGGTCGCGCCGGATGGCAAGCGGTTCCTGGTGATGTTTCTGTGATGCAGGCGCCTACTTGCCGGGTTCGATGCGCATCAGCGCGCCGTCGTTCTCCGCGGTGAGCAGATAGAGATTGCCATCGGGCCCCTGCCGCACGTCGCGGATGCGCTGCTGCAAGTCGCGCAGCATCCCTTCGCGGTGCAGTTCCTCCCACTTCTCGTTGAAGTCGAAGCGCTCGAGGTGTCCGG
>Ga0190271_10001035_pt1 | contig 15350 bp, 16 predicted proteins | sample Popmic356T_FD_133747 | JGI IMG/M metagenome (GOLD analysis project Ga0190271, IMG submission 133747) | Populus adjacent soil microbial communities from riparian zone of Weber River, Utah, USA - 356 T | ecosystem: Environmental > Terrestrial > Soil > Riparian zone | place: USA: Utah | collected...
CCCCCCTCGTACGACCCGACGCCGATCTCGCCCAGTTCCGCCAGCACGAGCCTCGGCACGTCGCGGCCGCCGAGTGCGAGCTCCAGCGTCTCCTGCGTGCGCGCGAGGCGCGACGCGACACCGAGCTCGAGCGGCTCGGAAGCGAGCGCCTTGCGGAGCGCGAGCGCCTCCCCGACTCCCCGCTCGGAGAGCCCCTCCCCGGGCGGCGTCGCGTTGATCCGGCCCTCGGCGTTCGAGCGCGCGTGCGCATGGCGGACGAGCAGCAGGCGCTTCACGTGCTCAGAGCAGCACGCTGCGGTAGTCGAGCACGTGCCGCATGCCGACGGTCTCGTAGAGCCGGATCGCGGGGCCGTTCTCCGCCCGGACGAAGAGGCAGACGGCCGGCACCTCGGCAAGCAGCCGCACGAGCAGGTCGCGTAGTGCGCGCGTCGCATGGCCGAGCCCGCGCGCCGGCGGATCGACCCAGACCTGCTGGAGCTGAATCGCCGCGGGCGTCCAGGCCGACGCCTCGGCCTTGAAGAGGATCACGCCGTCCTCGACCCACAGCCAGGAACGCCCCTCCTCGATCTGGACGCGCGTCCGCCAGCGGAAGCCGTTCGCGTCGCGGCGCAGCGGATCGACGCCGAGCTCCTCCTGGTGCGCCTTCGCGCAGGCGGGGACGAGCACGTCGAGGTCGGCCGCCGTCGCTTTCCTGAGGCCGGTACCCGAGCTCTCGGGAGGTGTGGTCATGAGGTACACCGGCTGCCGGAGCCGGTCCTCCCGCGGACGGCCGAGGCGCCGGCGCGACGCCTCCCAGAGCTCGGTCACGGCACGGCGCTCGCCGATCAGCATCCGTGGGCCTGCCCGAGCCGCCAGCTCCGCGAAGCCGTCGCATCCCTCGCCCGACGGGACGACGTTCGTGCCGAGGTGGCAGAGCGCGCGGAGCGTGCCGTCGTCCCGCTCGAGCGCGGCGAAGTGGCCCGTGCCGCGCCGCGCCACGTCCTCGAGGAACACCCGCTCGACGGTGTCCTCGGCGCAGTAGGCGAGCACCTGCTCGGTGGACGGCTCGACGAGACGCGTACCCATCGCGCCGACACTCTACGAGCAAGCGTTCTAGGCTCATGCGCATGCCAATCCACGTCCGTGCGAACCAGGGGGACTACGCCGAGGCGTGTCTCCTCCCCGGCGACCCGCTCCGGGCCGAATACATCGCGAAGACCTTCATGGACGACGTCGTCCAGCGGAACTCCGAGCGCGGGATGCTCGGCTACACCGGCACCTTCCAGGGCAAGCCCGTCTCCGTCCAGTCGAGCGGCATGGGCTGTCCCTCGGCGGCGATCGTGATCGAGGAGCTCGTCCAGCTCGGGGTGAAGAAGCTGATGCGGGTGGGAACCTGCGGCGGCCTCCAGCCCGACCTCTCGATGGGCGACCTGATCGTCGCGCTGTCGGCGACCCCCGCCGACTCGACGGCGTCTCACTACGTCGGTGGCGAGCCCCACGCGCCGACCGCCGACTTCGGGCTCGTCCACGAGGCCGTCCATCAGGCGAAGCACCTCGGCAAGCCGGTGCGCGTCGGCCCGATCGTCTCGAGCGACATCTTCTACAACCCGGATCAGGGCATGGCCGCCCGCTGGTCGGATCGCGGCATCCTCGCCGTCGAGATGGAGGCGGCGATCCTCTTCACGCTCGGCGCGCTCCGCAAGATCCAGGCCGGCTGCATGCTGATCGTCTCCGACGTCGTCGTCGAGGGCGAGTTCATCCGGATCTCCGACGAGGAGATGAGAAGCGCCGTCGATCAGATGACCGAGCTCGCGCTCACGACGGTGACAGCCTGACCGCGTCCGACGACCGCGTCGTCTTCCTCGTCAACCCCGCGTCGGCGAACGGCTCGACCGGGCGGCGCTGGCCCGAGCTGGCACGGCGCGCAGCGGCGGCCGGCCTCGAGGGCGACGCGCTCCTGAGCGAGCGGCAGGGTCACCTCGCCGAGCTCGCGCGCGAGGCCGCGGCGGGTGGCGCGAAGCTGCTCGTCGTCGTGGGTGGCGACGGCTCGGTCAACGAGGTCGTGAACGGGCTCGCGGGCCTCGACGAGACGCCGGAGGTCGCGATCGTGCCGCGCGGGACGGGCTGGGACTTCGTCCGCACCTTCGGGATCCCGCGCAAGATCGAGAAGGCCGCCGAGGTCGCCCTCCGCGGCGAGAGCCGCATCGTCGACCTGGGGCGCGCGTCGTTCAGGGCGTGGGACGGCAGCGAGGCGACGTCGCTCTTCGCCAACATCGCGAGTGTCGGGATGAGCGGCGCGATCGCCCAGCGCGCGAACTCGACGACCAAGCTGCTCGGCGGGAAGGTGTCCTATCTGTGGGCAACTCTCGCCGTCTTCTCGCGCTGGAGCGCGACGGAGGTCGAGCTGGAGGTCGACGACGAGCGGCGCCGCGGGAGGATGTTCGACGTCGTCGTCGCGAACGGACGGTACTTCGGCGGCGGGATGGAGATCTGCCCCGAGGCGCTACCGGACGACGGCCTGCTCGACGTGCTGACGATCGGCGACCTCACGAAGCGCGACCTCATGACGACGATGCCGAAGACCTACCGCGGTTCGCACCTGCCTCATCCCAAGGCGGAGCTCCTGCGCGGCTCGGCGGTGACGGTCTCCAGCCCGAGCGCGCTTCCGGTCGAGCTCGACGGGGAGCAGCCCGGGACGACGCCGGTCAGGTTCGAGGTGCTGCCTCGGGCCCTCAGGCTCCGCGTGCCGGGAGGTACGTAGCACGTTCTCCGGGACGCGGTGAAAGCCACGTCCCAGTACTCAGGGCGTTGCCTTGCGCGTCTGCGTCCGCTCGGTCGCGGGCTTCTGGGCGCGCCGGAGCGTCGCCACGTCCTTCTCGAGCCTCGCGACGCGCTTCTCGAGCGCGTCGATCCCCCGCACGCGCTTCGACAGGTCGTCGACCCGCTCCTTGAGGTCGTTGAAGCCCTTGAGCGCCCGCGAGCCACCCGGGAGCTCCGCCAGCCGGTGGATCGCCTGCTCGCCCTTGACGGCGAGCCGCGCGATCACGTCGTTCTCGGTCGTCTCCTTGGTCGCCATGCCGTCAGTCATACCACGCCGTCCGCCCGTCTCACGCGCGGATCCGCACCGGTGTCCCGTCCGGGATCTCGTGGATCAACTGCTCGAGGACGTCGTTCGCGATCCGCAGGCAGCCGTTCGAGGCCGCGTTGCCGATCGACTCGGGCTGGTTCGTCCCATGGATCGCGATCGGCCCGCCCTGGGCCCAGCCGGTCAGGACCGGCGAGAACGCCGAGATCCCGATCCCGCCGGGCCCGAACGGCCCCGAGGGATCGCCCGAGAGCAGGCGCTGGTTGACGTAGAAGCTGCCCGTCGGCGTCGGTGTCTCGCTCCGACCGATCGCGGTGGGCGTGCGCACGTGCTCCTCGCCCCCCTTGAACACGGTCACGACCCGATCGGAGAGATCGACGACGATGCGGTAGTCGACCACGTACCGGCGCGCGGCGCTCGCCCGGATCCAGCCGTCGGTCCCGTTCGGGCGCACGGGAAGCTGGACGTGGTACCACGCCGGACGGCAGTCGGGGCCGAGTCGTTCGGCGAGCACGCTGAAGGTCGTCGGCACCCCGTTGACGTTGCGGAGGCCGAAGCTGGCGATCGCCGGCCCTCCGGGCGCGCGATGCGCGGTGGTCGCGCGATCGAGGACTGCGGCGACGCCGTCTCCGGCGGACGAGACCGTCGTGCCGACGGTGCAGCGCGGCGCAGGCTTCGGGCTCGGGGCGGCGCGCGGAGGTGGGGTCGTTCGGGTGGTCGAGGGCTCGGTCGCGGCGGGCGCTTCGCGCGGCTCGGGAGCAGCGGACGCCGTCGTGCCCTCGCCGTCGCCACCGCAGCCGGCCGCGAGCAGCCCGACTCCGAGCAGAAGCAGAACCGCCCTCCCCATGCGACTCATGATGCCGCGTTCTGCGCGGGATTGGAACCCTCGCGCAAGGCGCGCTCGAGCTCCGCGAGGACTCCGCCTGCACGCGCACGGACGACCAGGGTCGCGTCGGCGTCGAACGGCGTCGCCTCCTCGTTCACGATTGCGAGGGCGCCGCCCGCACGAACGGTGTCGGCCGGCAGCCCGGCGACGGGCCACACCTGGAGCGAGGAGCCCACGACCACGAGCACGCCGGCCTCGCGCGCCAGGCGCTCGGCCAGCGCGAACGCGTCGACGGGCAGAAGCTCGCCGAACATGACGACGCCCGGCTTGAGGATCTCCGCGCACGCGGGGCACGTCGGCGCCTCGCGTTCGCCGAGCTGCGCGAGGACGCCGGCGAGCGTCTCCGAGGCTCCGCAGCCGAGGCACCGGAAGCTCGCGATCGAGCCGTGCAGCTCCACGACCGTCGTGCTGCCTGCGCGGGTGTGGAGCGTGTCGATGTTCTGCGTCAGCACGGCGTGGACATGACCCGACCGCTCGAGCTCTGCGAGAGCCTCGTGACCTGCGTTCGGGCTCGCCGCGAGGAGGCCCTCGATGCGAGGGCCGTACCAGCGCCAGACGCGCAACGGGTCGCGCCGGAAAGCGTCGATCGAGGCGACCTCGAACGGGTCGACGTCCGCCCAGACACCGGTCGCCGAGCGGAAGTCCGGGATCCCGCTCTCGGTGCTCATCCCGGCGCCGGTGAGGACGACCGCCGGGCCGCGATCGGCGATCAGGCGCGCGAGGTCGGCCACGGTCGCCACGCGCGTCACTGTAGGGCGCGATAGTTATCGCCCATGGACGACTTCCCGTTCTCGCACGACGTTCGTGTCCGCTTCGCCGAGACGGACGCGCAGGGCATCGCCCACCACGCGTCGTTCGTCGTCTGGCTCGAGGTCGCGCGCGTCGCCTACCTCCAGGCCTTCGCCGGTGGCTACCGGGCGATCCGCGAGCGCGGGATCGAGGCGCTGACGACGGCCGTGCACGTCGAGTACGAGCGCGCGGCGACCTTCGACGACGAGCTGACGATCTGGGTTCGCTGCCGCGACATCCGCGGCGCACGGTTCCGCTACGAGTACGTCGTCGTGCGCGAGGGCGTACGAGTTGCGCACGGCTGGACCGCGCACGCGACCGTCGACGCGGCCACCCGCCGGCCGCTCCGGGTTCCGGAGTGGTTCGTCGCGGACGTGCTCAGGGCTGAGTCGTCGCAGCCGGCGCGGTCGTCGTCGGCTCGGGCTTCGTCGCCGCCGGGGGAGTGACAGCCTCGGCTTCCGCCGGGCCTGCCTTCGGCACGGTCGGCGCCGGCTTCGGCCGCGGCTTCGTCCCCAGCCGGACGACGGTCGGCTCACCGACGTAGTACGACCTCCACGTCGTGTCGTACAGCAGCGTGCCGTTCGGCGCGTACACGCGGCGCGTCACCGCGGTCGAGCGCGGCGGGGCGCCGAACTGCTCGACGACCTTCTGCCCCTTGAAGAGCGTGGGGTCGTCGAGTCGTTTCCAGGGCACCTTGCCGTCGACCTCGAGCGGCGCCGTCTCCGTCTCGACCCGGCGTCCCGGCGGGGTGCCGTAGAGATTCACGGTCAGCGAGCCTGCGTTGACGAACGTGCGCAGCAGGAGCCACCGCTCGGTGTCGTTCGTGAAGACGAGATCGAGGTCGGGGTAGTTGACGGTCGCGTCGCGGCCGAGGGGGTAGTGGTCGATGTACAGCGCGTGGTTCGTCCGGCGATCGATCGAGAGCCCCGCCTCGAACGCAGCGTTGAAGACGGTCGTCGACACCTGGCACACCCCACCGCCGATCCCGTTCTGAAGCTCGCCGTTGATGATCACCGGCGCCTCCTCGAAGCCCTTCGCCTCGTTCCGCTCGCCGGTGGTCTCGTTGAACGAGAACCGCGCGCCTGGAGCGATGAGTGCGCCGTCGATCAGCTCTGCGACGAGCCCCACGTTGTGCACGCGGCCGGGAGTCCCACCGTACGTCGTCGTGTACGACCCGACGATGCCGGTGATGCCCATCGCCCTGGCCGCGGCCGTGGAGCGCTCCGGCTGCGCGGTGCTCACGACGAGTGCGGCAGTCCTGTTCGTCCGCGAGAAGGCGGCCCGCTCGACGGCGCGGCGCGACGCCTCGAGGTCGAGCGCGAGCCCCGGCTCGGCGGGGACGACTTCGATCCCCCCCGGTACGACGCCGAAGGTCGCGTTGCGCGGCGCGCGGTTGATCGACCGGGAGAGGGACGCGAGCCAGCGACTCGCCCCCGGCCCGGCGATCGCAGCCCGGGTCTCGCCGCCGCTGGGAAGGCGGAGCAGCTCGGCGACCTTCCAGCGTGCAAGCCGGAACCGCGTCGGCCCGGCGGTGAGCGACACTGGCCCGGAGAGAGCCGTTCGCGCGGCGACCGCGGCCTCGGCGAGCTCAGCCTGTGTCACGCGAGGAGGCGTCGTGAGCAACGGCAGCCGCACGGTGCCTCGGCGCTCGAGCTCGGCCAGCGCCCCCACGACGAGCGTCGTGGTGCGGGCTCGGTCGAGCCGGAGCCCCGTGCGGGCCGGAGCGACCTCGATCGCGAGGCCGCGCCGCCTGAGTGCGGCATCGACGGCGGGGCGGTCGACGGCCGCTGCGATGCGGGCAACCGTGTAGCGGACGACCGAGGGGTAGGTGTCGACGCGCGGCACGACGTCCTCGCCGAAGAGCTTCGTCTGAATGCGCCGGATCCCCCGCACCGGCGCGAAGCCGTCGCTCGCGGCGGCCGCGGTGCGGACCGCGCCCTCCCAGTCCGGGCGGACGCCCAGCTGCGAGGCGGTCACCCGGAAGGTGCGCCCACCGGCGACGAACTCGACCGGCTCCCGCTGCAGCGCGGCGGAGCGCCGCGCGAGCGTCTGCCTCGCCTCGTCGAGCTCGAGCCCGCCCACCTGCGCGCCCGCGATGGTCGTCCCCGCCGCGAGCCGTGTCGGAGACCCCGCGACGATGGTCAGCGTGACCGCCGCGAGCAGGCAGAGCACGCCGATCGCGAGGACGGCCCGACGCGCCGCGATGCGGGAAGATCGTCGCCGGCGCGCCATTCCCGAAACGCTCGTTGCGCCCGATGACACGGCCCAGAATCCTAGCCAAGCCCGATCGAGGGATTCCTGGTCATTTCGGGGGGTATCCGGGCGGCGGGACAAGCCCCGGGACCTGGCTTCAGCCGCGTCCCGCGCGGTCTAGAACACGAACAGCTCGACGCCGCCGGAGACGTTGAGGGCGACGCCCGTGACGTACGACGCGAGGTCGGAGCAGAGGAACGCGATCGCGTTCGCGACGTCCTGCGGCTCGCCCGGCCGCTTGAAGACCGTCCGGTTCGCGATGCGCTCGTTCATCGCCGGGCTGGCCATGTGGAAGGCCTCCGTGCCGATGATTCCGGGCACGATCGCGTTGCAGGTGATCCCGTGCCGGCCGCCCTCCATCGCGAGCGTCCTCGTGAGCCCGAGCACCCCGGCCTTCGTCGTCGAGTAGCTCGCCTGCCCGAAGCCGCCGAGCGTGCCCGCGACCGAGGCCATGTGCACGATCCGACCCCAGCTTCGCTCGCGCATGTGCGGCCAGACGGCCTGCGCGCAGTTGAACGCGCCGGTCAGGTTGACGCGGAGGTCACGCTCCCATAGCTCCTGCTGCTGGTCGTGGAACTGCGCCGTGTGATCGAGCGTGCCGGCGTTCGAGACGAGGATGTCCACGGAGCCGAGCTCCTCGACGACCCGCGCGACCGCGGCGTCGACCTGAGCGCGGTCGGTGACGTCGCAGCGAACCGCGAGCGACCGGCGACCGAGCGCCTTGATCTCCTCGACAGTCGACTCGGTGTGCACCATCCCCTGGGCGACCGCGGCCTGCGCCAGGACGCCGTAGTCGGCGGCGGCGCTCGTGTCGGACTCGACGAGGATGTCGGCGATCGCGACGTCGGCGCCGGCGCGAGCGAGCGTCAACGCGTCCGTCCGACCGAGCCCGCGTGAGCCACCGGTGACGAGCGCGACACGGCCGGAGAGATCGATCTCGAGCGCCACCGAGCGATCCTATGCCGTCGGTCGACCGCGCGACCGGCCGCAGGTAGAACGGGCCGCGTGGAGCGTATGGACGTCGACGAGCGCCGGGCGAGGCTCGCGCGTCGGCACCGCCTCGCGCCGGAGAGCCGTGCGACGACCTCGCTCGACGCCGCGAGGGCGGTAGTCGTCCTTCATTCGACCGGTCCCGACACCGTCTTTCTCTCGACCTGGGCACGGACGACCGACTTCGAGGTCGCCGACCTGGAGCACGCTCTCTACGACGAGCGGACGCTCGTCCGCATGCTCGGCATGCGACGGACGCTCTGGGTCGTCCCGCGGGCGCTCGTGGCCGTCGTCGACGCGGCGTGCACGCGGACGATCGCCGCGCGGGAGCGGAAGCGCCTCGAGGGATTCGTCGCGCAGAGCGGCGTCTCGGACGATCCCGGCCGCTGGATCGACGAGGCGGCCGGCGTCGCGCTCCGCGTGGTCGCGGAGCTGGGCGAGGCGTTCACGACCGACGTCGCGCGAGCCGAGCCGCACCTGGCGACGAAGCTGCGCCTCGGCGCAGGTACCCGTTGGGAAGTGACCGCGAGCGCCGCATCCCGCCTCCTTCCCCTTCTCGCCGCCGACGGTGCACTCGTTCGCGGCCGCCCACGGACCTCGTGGACGAACGGCCAATACCGGTGGCTGCGCGCGGGAGACTGGCTCGGCGCCGAGCTCGAGCGGATCGAACCTGCCGACGCACAGGCAGAGCTCCTACGGGTCTGGCTCCAGGCGTTCGGGCCCGCGACCGAGACCGACATCCGCTGGTGGACGGGCTGGACGGCACGAGAGGCCCGCGCAGCGCTCGCGGTCGTCCCCCACGTGGAGGTCGACCTGGCCGGCTCGATCGGGCTCGTGCTCGCCGACGACCTGGGCTCCACCACCGCACCCGAGCCGTGGGCGGCGCTCGTGCCGACGCTCGATCCGACGACGATGGGCTGGAAGCAGCGCGACTGGTACCTCGGCCCGCACGCCTCCGTCCTCTTCGACTCGAACGGCAACGCCGGCCCGACCGTGTGGTGGGACGGACGCGTCGTGGGCGGATGGTCGCAGCGCGCGGACGGGGAGATCGCGCACGAGCTCCTCGAGGACGTCGGCGCGGACGCCGTGCGGGCGGTCGAGGCCGAGGCGGAGAGGCTTCGGGCGTGGTTCGGAGACGTCCGGATCTCGCCCGGGTTCCTCCCGCCCTTCCAGCGCGCGCTCGGGCGTTAGGGGTATGGGCTCCAGCGCATCGACGCTGCGACGGCCGCTGCCGCGAGTAGCGCACCGAGCGCCGCCAGCAGCCACGTGATCTCGGTGTCCTGTTTCTGCGTGGCGACCTCCCGGGGGAGCTCGGCGAAGACCTCGCGCAGCTGATCGGCATCCTCGGCCGCGTGGAACGACCCGCCCGTCCGCTCGGCCACCTCCATCAGCGTGGGCGCGTCCGCGACGAGGAAGCCTCCGAAGCCGCCTCCGGCGCCGCCACCGAACCCCGGGCCTCCGCCCTCGAAGACTCGGCCGCCGAGCTGGGCGCGCGTGCAGGCCCGATCGGAGGGATTCGTTGTCCCGAAGCCGATCGTGTAGACGCGCACCCGGCGCTCGACTGCGTGTGGCACTGCGTCGAGCGGCTCGATCCCCCGCGTGTTCCGGCCGTCCGTGAGCAGCACGATGATGTCCGCCACGTAGTCGTCCGTCGACCCCCTCGGTGCCGTGGGTGCGGAGCCGTCGCCGACCGTCTGGACCGCCGGGTTGACCTCGGCGATCGCGTCGAGCCCCTTCAGCATCGCTGCGCCGATCGCCGTCCCACGACCCGTCGTGACCGAGTCGATCGTCGCGATGAGCTCCGTCCGCTCGATCGTGGGCGGCACCGCCAGCTCGGCGAACCCCGAGAAGATGACGAGCCCCATGCGCACCTCGTCGGGCTGAGCCTCGACGAAGGCACGGGTCGCTTCCTGGGCGACGGCCAGCCGGTTCGGCTTGACGTCCGTCGCGCACATCGAGCCCGAGACGTCGAGCGCGAGGATGATCGACGTCCGCGCCACCGGGACGTCACGCTCGACGTGCGGCCGGCCGGCGGCCACGCCCAGCGCGACGAGGCTCGCGAGCAGGAGCGCAACCGGGAGGTGGCGCTGCCACCGTGCGCGCTTCGGCAGCACCGAGCGGAGCAGCGCAACGCTGGAGTAGCGGACGGCGTGTCGGCGCCGCCGCCGGAGGAGCCACCAGTAGAGCGCGAGGAGCAGCGGGGCGACGACCAGGGAGACGAGCGCGAGCGGCCAGACGAACGACACGTCAGATCACCCGCCCGAACCAGGCGATCGAGAGGAACGACCCGAGCGCGAGCAGCACGCCGCCGCAGGCTGCAAGGAGCGCCGTCACCTCGTGCCGGCGCTCGACGCGCGTCAGTTCGAGATCGACCGACTCGTAGATCCGCTCGAGCGTCGCAGCGTCGCCGGCAAGGTTGTACGTGCCGTCGGTCACCTCGGCAACCTGAGTCAGCAGCTGCTCGTCCAGCGCCGTCGCGACGCTGAAGCCGTCGACCTCGATCACCGTTCCCTCCGGCGTCCCGATCCCGACCGCGTGGACGGGGACGCCCGCCGAGGACGCGACCTCGGCGATCTGCAACGGATCGGGCTCGGAGGTGTTCTCGCCGTCCGAGAGGAGCACGATCGCGGACGAGCCGTAGAACCCGATGTCGACCTCGCCGCCGTCGCTCTCGAGCTCGGACGCGTCGATCTGGAGCGGCTTCCCGGCGATCGCGCTGAGCGACGCGTAGAGGCCCTGGCCGAGCGAGGTGCCGCCGCCCGGCGACAGGCGTCGGATCGCTGCGAGGACTTCCTCCTGGACGTCGGTCGGCCGGAGCACGGTGATCGCGCTTTCGCCGAAGGCGACCACCCCGATGCGGATCGTCCTCGGCTGACGCTTCGCGAACGCGGTCGCCGCCACCTTCGCGGCCTCGATGCGGCTCGGCTCGAGATCCTTGGCGAGCATGCTGTTGGAGACGTCGAAGGCGAGGATCACCGTCCCCTCTCGTTGCGGCAGGGCGAGACTCATCGTCGGCCGGGCGAGGGCGACGCAGACGACCGCGAGCGCGGCGGCGAAGAGCGCGAACGGGACGTGCCGCCGCCAGCGCGAGCCTCGACCGGCCGCCGAGGTCGCCACGAGCCCTTCGGTGGCGAGCCGCTCGGCGCGCCGAGCGCGTCGGCGCACGAGCCTCGTGTAGCCGAGCACGAGGAGAGGGACGAGCACGAGCGACAGCAGCATCCACGGGGAAGCGAGCGACATCAGCGCCGTCGCCGCTTCCGTGACTCGACGATCCGGATGAAGGCCGTGACGAGGTCGTCGCCGGTCGAGACCTCGCAGATGTCGACCCCCGCACGCAGGGTCGCAGCGCGGAGCTCGGCCTCGCGATCCTCCCCGGCGGCGCGCAGACGGCGCCTGAACCCGACGTCGCTCGAGTCGACGACGAGCTGCTCGCCCGTCTCGGCGTCCTCGACCACGATCACCCCTGCGTCGGGCAGCTCGTACTCCCGTGGGTCGACGAGCCGGATCGCGACGACCTCGTGCCGCTCGCTCACCTGCTGCAGGGGTCGCTCCCAGCCTCCCGGGGTGATGAAGTCGGTGACGAGGACGACGAGCGAGCGCCGGCGGATCGTGCGCAGCGCCGTCTCGAGGAGCCGCGTCAGGTCGGTGACCGCGCCGTGCGTCTCGGGGGGAGGCCGCAGGAGGTTGCGCGTGAGCGCGAGGACCTGGTTTCGGCTCGAGCGCGGCGGGAGCGTCTCCTCCACCTCGTTGTCGAACAGGATCGCGCCCACCGGGTTGCCGCCTCGCGTGAGGAGGCGTGCAAAGGTCGTCGCGAGCTCGGAGAGGACGAGCTCCTTCGGTCGCTCGATCGGCCCGAACCCCATCGAGGGCGACCGGTCGAGCAGCAGCCACGCGGTGAGCTCGCGGTCTTCGGCGTACTGGCGGACGAACGGGGTGTCCATCCGCGCGGTCACGTTCCAGTCGATGTGCCGAACGTCGTCGCCGGGCTCGTACTCGCGGAGGTCGAGGAAGTCGAGGCCTGCGCCACGGAAGACCGTGCGGTAGTTCCCCTGCAGGATCCCGTCGAGACGGCGGATCACCTGCCACTCGAGCCGGTGGAGGAGCTGCTCCGGCGTCATCGTGCCGAGAGAACGGGCCCCCGTCGGCGGCATAGAGGTCACACGCCGCCGCTCGCCATGCGCTCTCTCAGCGCGAGCTCGGGCACGGGGACGGCCGCGAGCACCCGGTCGACGACCGCATCGGCGCTGACGCCGTCACCGAGGGCGTGGTACGAGAGCACGAGGCGGTGCCGCAGCACGTCGTGTGCGATCTCGCGCAGGTCCTGCGCGAGGGCGTACTCCCGTCCGCGGACGAGCGCCAGTGCGCGACCGGCGAGAACGAGGTTGATCGACGCGCGCGGGCTCGCCCCATACGTCACGTGGGGCTCGAGGTCGTCGAGCCCGACAGAGGCCAGGTTGCGGGTTGCGTTCGAGAGCTTGACCGCGTACTCGATGAGCGCGGGATCGACGAAGACCGCGTCCGCGGCCCGTTGCAGCCCCCGGAGCTGCTCCCCGTCGAGCGCCCTCCCCGCCGCCTCGTGCGCGGCGGTCATGCGCTCGACGATCACGAACTCCTCCGTGGAGGTCGGGTAGTCGATCAGCACCTTGAGCATGAAGCGGTCGACCTGCGCCTCGGGCAGCGGGTACGTCCCCTCCGACTCGATCGGGTTCTGCGTCGCCATCACGAGGAACGGGTCGGGCAGCCGATGCGTCTCGCGGCCGATCGTGACCTGCCGCTCCTGCATCGCCTCGAGCAGGGCGCTCTGCACCTTTGCCGGCGCGCGGTTCACCTCGTCGGCCAGGACGAGGTTCGCGAAGACCGGTCCGAGCGAGACCTGGAACTCGCCGAGCTTCTGGTTGAAGACCCTCGTCCCGACGATGTCCGCGGGGACGAGATCCGGCGTGAACTGGATGCGCTGGAACTCCCCGCCGATCGCCTGTGCGAGCGTCTTCACCGCCATCGTCTTCGCGAGCCCGGGCACGCCCTCGACGAGCAGGTGACCCCTGGCGAGGAGGGCGACCATCATCCGCTCGAGCAGCGCATCCTGGCCCACGATCACGCGCTTGACCTCGAACAGCACCTGTTCGAGCGAGGCATCGAGTGTGCGCTGCTGGCTCATCGCTTCTCCCGTCATTTGGCTGGTGCGTCCGCGGCCCCGCCGGCGGCGCCGATCGGCACCGCGAAGCCGATCCCGGTGAAGTACCCGTCACGCGAGGGGTCGGCCAGGCTGGTGACGATCCCGATCACCTGGCCACCACGGTTGAGGAGCGGCCCTCCCGAGTTTCCGGGGTTGACGGCCGCGTCGAACTGGATCAGCCCGCGGAGCGTGCGGCCGCCGGGCGCCTCGATCGTGCGCTCGAGCCCGGAGATCACCCCGGACGTCAGGGAGCCGACGAACCCCAGCGGGTGCCCGACCGCGAACGCCTCGTCGCCGACCTGACCGCCGCCGCCGAGGACGGCGGGGACGATCGGCTGCGGTGGGCGTTCCGGCATGAGCACGGCGATGTCGTTCTCGGGGTCGGTGGCGACGATCCGCCCACCCGAGCGCGTGCCGTCGACGAAGCCGAGGCGGATGCGTGCCGCGTCGTCGACCACGTGGAGCGCCGTGAGGATCGCGCCGCTCGCGTTGACGATCACGCCGGTTCCGGTACCGATCCCGGTGCCGTCCCCCCTCGCCGACGCGCTCCTCGCCTCGATCTGGACGAGGGACGGGAGGATCTGCTGGTAGACGAGCGCCGAGGTGGCGGGTGCCTTACGGAGGTCCTCGATCGCCGACTCGACGGCGTCCGAGGCGATCGCCCCGACCTCTGCCCGCTCGAGCGGTGGGCTCGATGGATCCCGCGTCGCGACGCCGACCAAGCCGACCGCGACGGCCGTCGCTCCGGCCGCCGCAATCGCGGTCCGCGCCCGCCGACTCACGCGACGGATCCGGACCGCAACTCGACGCTCGCCAGCACCCTTGCGATGCTAGTGAGCCAACTCGGCGCCGAGGGCGAGCGGCGACGGCTTAATCGCGACTGAACGGACGTCACAGAATCCGTGCGCCACGATCGACCGTAGCCACTCCGAGGAAGACATGGTCTGTCACGAAGGAGGCCGGACGTGAACGACGACCACCTCGAGCCGCGGCTCACACGCACTGCCGCCCTTCGGCTCGCCGCAGCAGGGGCGGCAGGGCTCGCGATCGGAGCGCAGCCGGCGCGGGCCGCAGCGTCGGACACCGCGCAGGTGGAGGCCGCGGCGCGCGCCTTCCTCGCCTCGCTCCCACCCGACCAGCGCACCCGGGCGACGTTCCCGTTCGGAAGCGCCGAGCGGACGCGGTGGCACTGGACGGTGCCGGCGGCCGTCCCGCGAAACGGGCTTCCGCTCGGCGACGTCTCGCCCGAGACGAGACGCCTCGCGCTTGGCCTCCTGCGCGCCAGTACCTCCGCCTCTGGCTATCGGAAGGCCGTCGACATCATGGCGCTCCAGGGCGTCCTGCAGCGCTTGAACGGCGGCCCCGGGTCGTTCGATCCCGACCTCTACTACGTCTCGGTGTTCGGCACGCCCGGCGCCCGCACGTGGGGCTGGCGGTTCGAGGGCCACCACCTCTCCCGCCACTTCACGGTCGTGGACGGCACGCTCGTCGCCGAGCCGTTCTTCCTCGGGGCGTGGCCGACCCGAGCCGGAAGCGCGTATCGCTCGGTGGCGCGCGGCGAGCGGACGATGCCGCGCGAGGAGGACGCGGCGCGCGAGATCGTGCTCCTGCTCGACGGCCGCCTGCGGAGGCAGGTCGTGTTCTCGGACGAGTCGCTCACCGACCACCTCACGCAGAACGCCGCCACGGTACGTCCGCTCGACCGGGTCGGCGTGCTGACAGCGGACCTCCCGTCGGCCGCGCAACGCCGTGTCAACGAGCTCATCCGCACCTACCTGGCGAACCATCCACCGGCGATCGCACGCGACGCCCTGAGGCGGGTCGAGCGTGCGGGCATCCAACGCACGCGGTTCGGCTGGGCCGGCAGCACCCGTCCGGGCGTGCCCCAGTACTACCGGCTCCAGGGGCCGACCTTCCTGCTCGAGTTCGACAACAGCCGCGACAGCGGCACCCACATCCACAGCGTCTGGCGCGACTTCGAGCGCGACTTCGGACGCCATCTGCTCTAGGAGGGCCGACGTGACAGCGGCCGTCTACGCGGAGCTGGACGCGCGCGTCAACGCCTCACGCACCGCCGCGCGCGCCGCACTCCGCAAGGCGGGGCTGAAGCACTCGATCGCCACGTTTCCGGGCGTCGACCACGCGTTCTTCAACCCGACGAGCGGCCGGCACGACCCCGCGCCCGCGGCGGC
>Ga0190271_10001036_pt1 | contig 15343 bp, 10 predicted proteins | sample Popmic356T_FD_133747 | JGI IMG/M metagenome (GOLD analysis project Ga0190271, IMG submission 133747) | Populus adjacent soil microbial communities from riparian zone of Weber River, Utah, USA - 356 T | ecosystem: Environmental > Terrestrial > Soil > Riparian zone | place: USA: Utah | collected...
ACCGCAATCACGGCCTCGGACGCGGTCTTCACCCGCGCCAACGCTGACACCCACCGGGCAGCCTCATCACCCGTAAGAACCGACGGATCGACCCCATCAAGCGCGGCACACGCGGCCGCATGCTCCATCAGCGCATCCGTCGAAATCTGCATGATCCAAGTCAAGCACCGACCACTGACATTCCTGGCAAACCAGACAAACCTGTGGAAAACCCCCACCGAGCGCCCACCTGGGGACGCGGGTTACAGCTGGCGACGCGGGTTGACATCGACCAACGCGTACGACCTCACCCAGCAACCCACTCATCAAGCAACGACCGCGCGATCGACCCTGCGGGCGGCAAGATCACCTCCCCGGATTCAACGATCGCATCCAACTCCTCCCGCGCCACCCACCGCGCGTCCGTAATCTCGTCCTGATCCAGCCGTAGCGTCGGGTCCGCAACCGTCGCGTGAAAGCCAACCATGATCGACGCAGGGAACGGCCACGGCTGACTCGCCACATACTCGAGCGCGCCCAAGGTGAGGCCCGCCTCCTCGCCCACCTCGCGTCGGGCGGCCTGCTCAAGACTCTCGCCGGGCTCCACGTATCCCGCGAGATGCGAATAGCGCCTGGGAGACCAGTACGAAGCGTGCGCGAGCAGCAATCGGTCCGCAGCATCCGTAATCGCCACGATGACAGCGGGATCGGTGCGCGGATAGTGCTCTCTCTCGTCGGCCTCGCAGCGCCGCACCCATCCTCCACGCGTGACCTCTGTGGGCCGCCCGCATACCGAGCAGCGCGGGTGGTTCGCGTGCCACGTCGTCAGCGCCACGGCCGTGGCCGCCAGCTCCCGATCGCGCGCGCCTTCATCCCCACGCCCGGCGAACGCGTGCATAAGGTCGCGCAACCCCACCATGCGTTCCGCCCCAAACCCGTGATCCTCGGGAACGACCGCCACAAGATCCCGCCCAGCATCACTACCCAAATACACGACGAGCGCTGCGGGAGGTCGCTCGCTCGCCGGCACCTCGACGAGCCGTCCGTCGACCGCGAGCACGGCCCCCTCGCGAACGATCACCGCGTCCGCGTGGGACATGTCGAGCTCACGCCGCTCGGCGGAGCGGTCAACGATCAAGGGGTCGGCGAGGGTCCATGGCAATGTCATGGGCCAAACCTATGCCCGACGCTGTGGCGGCCGAGCAGCGGCGTGGAGCACGGCATCGGGCCGGGTTTGCCGTAGCGTGAAGCCGTGCCACGCTCTCCGCTCGCGCTTGCCGCCCTCGCGTCTGTCGCCGTGCCCGGCCTTGACGTGTACGACGTCCTCCGCAGCCCCCACGCCGACAGCGACTTCGACGTCGTCATCGTCAAGGACCCCACGGGTACTCGCTGGGTCGTGCGCGCGCCCCGCCGCCCAGCCGCGGGTGCCGCACTGGAGGCCGAACAGGGCCTTCTCACGGCGCTCGGCCGTGCGAAGGAGACGGGTCTCGTGAGCTTCGATGTTCCGCAGCCGCGTGGCTCCGCGCTGCTCGGCGCAGACGAGGGCCGCGTCATCGTCTACACAGAGGTGCGCGGCGCATCGCTCGTGCTGGCCGCCGTGGAGCCAGGCCCGGGCCTGTCCGCGAGCATCGGCCGCACGCTTGCAGAGATTCACGAACTGCCCCTCACGCTGATCGAGGAGCAGGGCCTCCCCACGTATTCGGCGGAGGAGTATCGCGAGCGCCGCCTCGCGGAGCTCGACGCCGGCATCCAGACGGGCAAGGTTCCTCCGCGTCTCGCCGACCGTTGGGAGCACCAGCTCGAAAACGTGTCGTGGTGGCGCTTCGAACCGACGGTCGTGCATGGCGACATGGGCGAGCAGCAGCTGCTCGTTGCCGATGGCGCGATCACCGGCATCGTCGACTGGATGGACGCGCGCGTCGCGGACCCCGCAGACGACCTCGCGTGGCTCGCCGCCGCGGCCCCCCAGGACGTTGTCGAGTCGATCTTCGAGGCCTACACGGTCGCGCGCCGCGAGCTCCGCGATCCTCACCTCCTCGACCGTGCGCGCCTCGCCTCGGAGCTCGCGCTGCTGCGCTGGCTCATGTACGGCGTGCGTACCGAGAACGCGGACGTCATCGCCGATGGCGAGGGCATGATGCTCGACCTCGAGGCACTGCTCTTCGACGAGCCCGCGGAGGAGCAGTCCTAATCCCCGATGAGCTCCTCGAGCTCTTCGCGGCTCAGCAGCCTCTGGGGGCGAACCGTCTCGTCCGTGGCAACGTAGTAGAACGCGGCGTCGACGTCGTCGATCTCGAGTCCCTTCCACTCCGCCCAGGCGAGTCGATACACCGCGAGTTGCACCTCTCGCGCGGCCTTCTCCGCGGCGTCGCGCGGCGGCCGCCCGGACTTCCAGTCGACGACCGTCACCTTGTCGAGCCCGCGCCCAACAGGAAACACCGCGTCGATTCGTGACCGGATGACGCGCCCGGCGAGCGGCAACTCGACGTCAACCTCGACGTCCGACGGCGTGCGGACCGCCCACTCGGACGCATCCCAGATCACCTTCAGTTGCTCGAGATCAGCGTCGCCCTCTTCGTCAGGACCGAGGTCGTCCGCGGTGATCAGCGGGACCTTCCCATAGTGCGACTCGATCCACGTGTGGAGCGTCGTGCCGCGATGCGCGGCGACGGTCGGCTCTTGGGGCATCGGCCTGCGTACCTGGGACAGGAAGGCCTCACGATCTCGCCGCAGCGCGACCATTCCTGACGTCGACACATGCGTTGGCACCGCGACGATCCGCGTATGTGAATTGCGCTCGGCTCTCTCGACGAGGATCGCGGCCACCTCCCGGCCCCACGGCAATTCCTCGTTCCAGCCCGACGCTCCGCTCGCCTGTTCTTTGGCGGTCGCGTTGGCGACGGCGTCGGCGAGCAGGCGGCGCACCTTCTGGTTCGCCGTCACGGGCCGCGGCCACGGCATGGGAGGGAAGACTTCCTCCGGAGGGCGCTCGTCGGCGGCCGGCTCCGCCGCCCAGTGACCTGCGTCCGCAAGACCCTTGCTGACGAGCTCCTCGAGGAAGGGTGACACCTTCTGGATGGTGACTCCCGTTGAAAACCACGAGGCGCTGAGCAGGAGCCTGCTGCGCGCCCTCGTGAGCGCGACGTAGAAGAGCCGCCGCTCCTCGTCGACAGCGAATTCACCCGCCGCCGCGCGGAACTCCGTCATGCTCGCCGCGAGGTCGGCGTGGTCCACGACGTCTCGCCATGCCCAGCGCGGGAGCCTGGCGGCATCCATGCGCAGGTGCCACGGGAGGTTGGTGCCGGTGAGCCACGCGGCATCGCTGTATTCGCCCTGGGATCGGCGCACGCCGGGGAATTTGGTGTCGCACAGCCCTGGCACCGCGACGACGTCCCATTCGAGGCCTTTAGCGCCATGCACCGTGAGCAACTGCACCGCCCCAGGCTCCGGGTCCTTCGCGGGGAGCTCGAGTCCGGCCTCTTCCCTGCGCACGGCACCGAGCCACTCGATGAGCGCCCCAAGCGTCGCGTGTTCGGCGCCCGCGGTGAAGGACCGCACCGCGTTGACAAACGCGTCGACATTGCGCCGAGTGCGCCCCGTGGGGTCGGAGACCGCGGCCTCAACATCGAGGCCCCACACTCTCTCGGTGAAGGTCACGAGCTCGGTGAGCGGCAGGTAGGTGTGACGGCGAATCTGGGCGACGGCATTGCTCAGCGCGTCGAGTCGCTCCCTCGCGGGCTGACTCAGCGAGCGCCCCTCCGAGCTCACCCATGTCGCGGGCGGCGGATCGGCAAGTGCATCGACGATCGACTCCGTCCCCTCGCGAAGGTCCCGTGGGCCCGCGAGGTGCCTCGCCCAGTCGTTGAGCGCGACAAGGTCGCGCGGCCCGAGGTTCACTCGAGCCGAGGTGAGCAGTCGCATCAGCGAGTCGCCACGCGATGGGTCATGTGCGACCTCGAGCAGCGCGAGCAGGTCCGCCACCTCGGGGGTGTCCATGAGCCCGCCGAGCCCCATGACCTCGAACGGCAGTCCGCGAATGCGCAGGGCGTCCGCGATGGGCGCGATCTGCGATCTGCGCCTGCAGAGCACCGCCATCGTGATGTCCTCGCCGCCCCTCACGGACGCCGTCTGCTCGCGCTGCGCGGCGAGGTAGTCCGCGATGAACATCGCCTCGTCGTCCGCGGTCGCGGCAACGTGGCTCGACACCGCCGCCACCGGTCCCGCGCCCTCTGCCCCGGGACGGACTCGTAGCGGAGCGACCTCGACGGTCGTTGACTCGCGGAGCGGCGCGGCGGACTCGTTTGCCGCGGCGAGGATCTGTTGGTCGTTGCGCCAGGACGTGGATAGCGATGCCTGCTTGACGACGCCAGGCCCGCCGAACGCGCCGACGAAGGCCTCCAGCGCAGCTGCGGATGCTCCGCGGAATCCGTATATCGCCTGATTCGGATCGCCGACGGCCATGACCGGAACTCCCTCGAAGAGGCGCGAGAAGAGTTCGAGCTGAGCGGGGGACGTGTCCTGGAACTCGTCGAGGAGGACCGCACGGAAGCGCCCTCGCTCCGCCGACTGAACCGCCGGCAGCATCGCGAGTTCGCACGCAATCGCCACTTGATCTGCATAGTCGATGAAAGCGCCCTGGCGCTTGCGTTCGTCGAAGTCGACGACGAGTTGGGCGAAATCACGCAGGCGCCACAGCACGTCGATGCTGTCGCGAAGCGTTTTCGTCATTGCGCCGGGACTCGAGTCGCCAACCTTCTTTGGGAGCGACTCGAAGTGCGAAATCATCGCGTCCATCTCAGCGATGAGCTCCGCCGGCGTCACCCCGTGATCGCGAAGCTGCCCCGCGAGGCTCGGAATCGCGCTCGTGATCGTCGACGCGGCCGACGTGGTCTCGAGCGCGAGCGTCCACTCTTCGAGCGTTTGCGACGCGAGTTGCCATAGCGCGGCGGGAGTGAGCACCGTCGAGTCGGGATCGACGCCAACACGTAGACCGTGCTCCATCGCCAGTGCGGACGCGTAGCCGTTATACGTCGCGACGACGGGCGCGGCGACGTCGGCCTCCGCCCCTCCAAAGGCGCGCACGATGTAGCGCTGCGACCGATCCGCGATCTCCGCGGCCGCCTTGCGTGTGAAGGTGAGGCACAGGATCTCGTCGGGAGAGATGTCCGTGCCAAAGAGCTCTCGCGCATGGTCGAGCAGATAGAGAATTCGAAGCGAGAGGGTCTCCGTCTTGCCGGAGCCCGCTCCAGCGACAACCAGCGTCGGCTCGAGTCCAGCCTCGATGACGATGCGCTGCTCGTCGGTTGCGGTCTTCACGGACCCCCCCGCGGCGATCGCGGCCATGAGACCGGCGGTGGATCTCGCCTCGCCGACGAGGGTGTCGATGTCCTCCATCACTCGCTCACCTGCGCGCCCTCTGCGTGCGCCGGGCACGCCCGCCTCACAGGGCAATGCCCACAGAAGTCGTTGATGCACGCAGCGAACTCGGGCGCGATCATCGTCTCGACAACGTCGGCGAGTTCGGCGCGTACCTCGTCGTCGTCGATCGCGTCTTGGCTCCGAATCGAGGCGGACTTCGCCCCGCCCCCCAGATACACGAGCGCGGCGCCTGCCACGGCGTCTACGTTCTCGAATCCCCCGGCGTTTGCCGCGAGTTGGTAGAGCTTGAGTTGACCGTGGTCTTGCGCCTGTGCGGCGGTGATCGGCGCGCCCGTCTTGAGGTCGACGACCTTCGCCACGCCGTCGCGCACCTCGATCCTGTCGGCGACACCACTGATGACGGCCCGGCCGAGCTCGACGTGCATGGGCTGCTCAACGTGCACCGTGGCGTCGGCGGCGTCCTGGATGTAGTCCGCAAGCTTGAGCACCATCTCTCTGCCGCGCTGGAACTCCGAACGCTGCAGCCACGTGTGCCCGGGGTCGCCCCACATCGCCTCGAACTCTTCGAGCAGCGCACTCCCTGGTCCGTTGGGGTGCGCCTCGGCGACCGCGTGCACGAGCGTCCCGAGGCTCTGCTCTGACGACGAGGCGGCCGTGCCCCCTGCAGACTCGAGCGCCCACCTCAGCGGGCACGTGCGCACGGCGTCGTACTTCGAAGGGGACACCCGCACCGGAGCGTCCTCCGGCCAGAACGGCTCCACGGTGCTGAGCTCCGGCACCCCGTGCCACGCCGCGGGATTCGCGGTGTGCTCGCCAAGCCTCGCGAGCCCGGCGAGGGCGTCTGCAAGAGGCCCGACGCTGTTGTCGTCCTGGGCGGCGAGGACCGCCTTGGCACCGTCGACGCGCAATCGAGCGATGACGTCCCTGAGGTCCGCGACTCCGCGGGACGCGGACACATCCGCGATCGCGGCTCCCGCGGCCTCCGCGATGAGGGGGACGAAACGCGAGGGGCTGCGCTCGAGGTCGACGACGCTCGTCACGATGAGCCGGCTCCTTGCGCGCGAGACGGCGACGAGCAACGCCCTCGCCTCGTCGTCGAGCACCTCCCTGCGCGCCTGTCGAAGGTCTCTGTCGCCGCGAGCGCGATCGAGGGCCCCCGCCGGCCCGGCGGCGAGCGCCTCCGCGAGGCGCTGCGAGCCCAACACGGAGTCACGCAGCCGCAGGTTGGGCCACACGCCATCCTCAAGTCCCGCAATCACGACCAGATCCCACTCGCGACCGGCAGCTCCCGCGGGAGTCGCGAAGGCGACAACGTCGTCGATGCTTCCGCGTCCGCCAAGGACGTCAGCCGCGAAGTCCTGGGCCGCGAGATAGTCAAGGAACGCGCGGGCGGGCGACTGTGGGAGTCGCTCGGTGTACGTCTGCGCGGCCCGGAGCAACGCGATGATCGCGTCGAGATCGGCGTCGTCCCTCGTGGACCCGGCGAGAGCTGCGTGTCGCCACTCGTCGGCGATGTCCAGTCGCTGCCACGCCGCCCAGATCACTGCGCCCGGGGTCGCGGCGGGCTCTCCCGCGCGCCGCGCCGCACCCTGCACCGCCGCCGCGACAGCAGCGGCCCTCGCGGCCTCCGGCCCCTTGAGCGTCGCGAAACGCCCCGGTTCGCCCAGCGCATCGACGAGGAGCTCCCCGCTCGATCGCATGCCGCCGCCGGCCCTCTCCTCGCGCAACAGCTCGCGACGGAGCCTGCGGATGCCGACGGGATCGAGACCCCCAACGCGCGACGTTAGTACGGTGATTGCGGACTCTTCCGTCCACTCCTTGCCGAGGGCGGCCTCGAGCACCATCAACAGCGGGGCGACCGCGGGCTCGCGATGCAGCGCGACTCCCTCACCGAGACTCTGGCACGGGATGTCGGCGGCGAGCAGCGCCGATCTCACGTCGCGCAATTGGGCCTGGGAACGCGCGATGACCACCATCTGACCCCAGCCAATTCCAGCGGACCCGTCGAGTCCGTGGCGGGCCCCTCGCAGTTCGGACGCGATCCCCCTCGCCTGCGCGTATTCGTGCGGCGCGGTGAACACCGTCACGGCAGCGTCGGGCACGATGCCCGCTGTTGCCCACTCGCGTCCCGCGGCGCGCGCGGAGCCGATGCCCGCGACCGAAATCCGTGACGCCACCCTCTCGCTCACGATGGCGAGCGATCCCGACTGCCGCCACCCGGTCGAGAGCTCGATGTGCTCGTATCCCGAGCCCGCGATCGCCCGCAGCGAGTGCGCCGAAGCACCGCGGAACCCCTGCACCATCTCGTCCGCGTTGCCCGTGAGTAGCACCCTCGCACCCGCTTGCCGCATGACGTCAACGAGTGCAGCGGTTGCGGCGGTTGCCTCGTGGTAGTCATCGACGACGACGAGGTCCCACGACATTTCGCGAGGTGTGTCGATGAGCGCAGCAAGCTCATCCGCCGCCCGCGCGACGATCGATGCGGGGTCGTAACGGCCGCCAGTGTCTCCCGGAGCGACCCGCAGCGCGAGGATGTCGAGGTATTCGCGATACACGCTCGCACCCACCACCCACTCGGGACGGCCCGCCTCGTTGCCGAGCCGCGCCAAGGCCTCCGGAGACATGTCCGCCTCGGCCGCGCGCATCATGAGATTGCGGAGCTCGTCACGAAACCCCTCGAGCTCGAGAGCCTCGTCAACGACGATCCCGCTCCAGTCTGGTGCGCGGCCATGACCATCGCGGTGGCCGGCGATCATCTCGCGCAGAATGACGTCTTGCTCTGCGCCCGAGATGAGGGCCGGTGCCGGGTCTCCAGACTCGGCCGCCGTCGTTGCAAGGATGTGAAACGCAAGAGCTGCCGGCGTGCGCGACAGCGCGACCCCCGTCGGCCGTGCAATGGCGAGGGAGATGCGGTCGCGAAGGGCGCCCGCCGCGATCCTCGTGGGCGCGAGCAGGATCACCCTTCCCGGGTCCGTTCCCCTGGCGACCTCGTCGACAACGGCCTGCACGCCAACCGTCGTCTTGCCAGTGCCCGGGCCTCCCGTGGCAACCACGCTTCCCCGCGCGACAGCGTCGAGCACTGCCCTTTGGTCGGCGTCGAATGGCGTGGTCACAGCCACATTCGACCAGATGGCACCGACACGCGCTCGATCGGCGCGCCTAGTCCTTCGTGGGGAACGGCCACGGGTTGGGTGTGCACGCCTTCTTGAGCGTGCGCTGATCGACCATGACGTTTGCCACGCCCTTCTTGCAGCTGTCGTCGGCCTTGCCAAGCACGTGGCCCATCGCGTGGTTGAGGAGGTAGACGCGCGCGTTTGTGCGATCCTCCGCGAACGGCTCCAGCCCCTGAATCCAGTCGTAAACACTGACCACGATGGCGCCCTGGGTCGCGCACTGAATCGCGAGCGGTGCGGCGGTGGGCGAGGGTGTGGGCGATGGCGTTGCGCTGGGCGTGAGTACCGCAGGCTCGTGCGGCGTGGGGCATAGCGCGGCGGCCGTGAACGGACTCGCGAAGATGATGCGCACATCGGGGGCGCCCTCTGTCTGCACGAACGCCACGGTCCCGGATTGGCCCCAACCCTGCGGGTCGTTCAAGGCACTCATGACGAAGGCACCGAGGGTGCCGTCGATCATCTGCAGCCCCTCCTCAACATCGATGCGCACATGTTCGACGACTCCGGCGTCCGGTGTTGTCGCTTCGGGCGCAGGAACCACGGTGTACGTGCCCTCGCCGCGAATCGGGTAGTCGAGCGTGCGCAGTCCAGCCAACTTGTCGGCGTCGTCGATCTCGCGGGTCACCGGCTCGAGCGGAGGCAGTGAGACATCGATGTCCGGCGTTGGCGTGACGCTCGGTGAGGGAGACGCGGACGGCGACGGGGAGGGTTCGGGTTCGCCAATGTTGCTCGCGAAGAGGGTTGTCCCCCATCCGGCGGCGATGCCAATCGCAAAGGCACCCACGATGACGAGGATCGTTGTGCCTACTCCGGGAAGCGAGATTCCCCTGCCCGCGAACAGTCGACGGGGACCGCTTCGCATGTGCCTACGATAGACGCAGAAGCAGTGACCAATGCCCTGGAGGCCAGCGTGGAGATCCGAATCGGTGTGCAGAATGTGTCGCGAGAGGTGGTCGTAGAGACCGATCTCACGTCTGCCGCGATCGAGAAGAAGGTGTCCGACGCCATGGTTGGCGCAGCGCTTGACCTCACCGACGTCAAGGGCCGCAGAGTCATCGTCCCCGGCGCGGCGATCGGCTACGTCGAGATCGGCGAAGAGGAACGACGTCGGGTCGGCTTCAACGCCTAACCGCAGTTAGGCGCGCATCTCGATCGCGGCGCGTGCGATCAGCGCTGCACCTTCCGGAGTCGCATCCCTGACATCGATCGACGCCCCGACTTCGTCGGCCGCGAGTCCCTCGAGGATCGCGAACTGCGAGTCGAGCAGCCCCGCGCCCGCATAGTGGCCCGTCGCCTTTGACCGCCTCCGCACCCTCGCCTCGAGGGTCGCCTGGGGCGCCCTCAGGTGAATGAAGATTGCGTCGGGCGCGTGCGCGCGAATCGCGTCCCTGTACGAGCGCTTGAGAGCCGAGCAGGCAACCACGCGGTTGTCACGAGCGGCGAGCCACTCACCCACTCGCTCGAGCCATGGCCATCTGTCGTCGTCCTCAAGGGGAACGTTCGCCGCCATCTTGGCGACAGCGTCGGCCGAATGAAAATCATCCGCGTCGGCGAACTCGGCGCCCGTCTCCCCGGCGAGCCGCAGCCCAACCGTCGTCTTGCCGCAACCCGTGACTCCCATGACCACTACACGCATGGTCCAAAGCCTAGGTCAGCCCACCAGGTAGAATGGTGACGACCCAGGTTGACCGGTCGTCATGTGAAGAGCGGCGAAAGCGTCGCAAAGAAGATGAGCGCGATCGGCTACCCGCCGTATCGGCGCCCCTTTGCGCCCCAGCTTTTTTGGACACCTCATGACAGAAACCCATGCCAGCGTGCACGTGGCAGACCGCTCGTTCGCGGACTTCCCGATCAACCCCCTCATCGCCCAGGCGCTCGCCAACCACGGCATCACCGCGCCGTTCCCCATCCAGGCGATGACCCTGCCCGTGGCCCTTTCCGGCCACGACATCATCGGCCAGGCGAAGACCGGAACGGGCAAGACCCTCGGCTTCGGCGTTCCGCTGCTGCACAAGATCGTCGCCCCCGGCGAGCCCGGCTACGACGACCTCGGCGAGGCAACAGGCAAGCCGCAGGCCCTCGTCGTTGCCCCCACGCGCGAGCTCGCGGTGCAGGTTGCCGGCGACCTCGCGACCGCCTCGAAGCTCCGCTCCGTGCGCATCGCGCAGATCTATGGTGGCCGCGCGTACGAGCCGCAAATCGACCAGCTCACCAAGGGCGTCGACGTCATCGTCGGCACGCCGGGCCGCATGATCGACCTGCTCAACCAGAAGCACATCGACCTGCGCTTCGTGAAGACGGTTGTGCTCGACGAGGCCGACGAGATGCTCGACCTTGGCTTCCTTCCCGATGTTGAGCGACTGCTCGCCGCGACCCCTGCCTCGCGCCACACGATGCTGTTCTCGGCCACGATGCCGGGCGCCGTCGTGGCCCTCGCACGCCGCTACATGACGCAGCCCACGCACATCCGCGCGGCGGACCCCGATGACGACGGCGCCACGGTCAAGGCCACCGCGCAGTTCGTCTACCGCGCCCACGCGCTCGACAAGGTGGAGGTGCTCGCGCGCATTCTGCAGGCCAAGGGCCGCGGTCTCACCGTCGTCTTTGCGCGCACAAAGCGCACCGCGGCCAAGGTAAGCGACGAACTCCGCGACCGTGGCTTCGCCGCCGGCGCCATCCACGGCGACCTCGGCCAGGGCGCGCGGGAGCAGGCTCTGCGCGCGTTCCGCAACGGCAAGATCGACATCCTCGTCGCGACCGACGTCGCCGCTCGCGGCATCGACGTTGATGACGTCACGCACGTCATCAACTACCAGTGCCCCGAGGACGAGAAGATCTACCTCCACCGCATCGGCCGCACGGGTCGCGCGGGCAAGACAGGCATCGCAGTCACCTTCGTCGACTGGGACGACATGCCCCGCTGGGGCATGATCGACAAGACGCTCGACCTCGGCTTCCCCGAGCCCATCGAGACGTACTCGTCGTCGCCGCACCTCTTCAGCGACCTCGACATTCCCGAGGGCACCAAGGGTCGCCTGCCCGCGTCCCAGCGCCAGCGCGAGGGACTCGACGCAGAGACGCTCGAGGACCTTGGCGAGACCGGCAAGAAGCCGTCGTCTGGGGGGCACGGTGGTTCCGGTGGCCGTGGCGGCTCCGGGGATGCCCGACGCAGTGGCGGCTCTGGCGGTCGCGGCGGGTCGAGCGGTGGTCAGCAGTCCGGTGGCCAGCAGTCTGGTCAGAAGTCGCGCGGTGGTCAGCAAACGCAGGGCGCTCCGCGCTCGAGCGAGGGCGGCGAGTCCGCACCTCGCGACCCGAACGCGCCCAAGCGCAATCGCAACCGTCGTCGCCGCTCTGGCGGCAGCGCGGACACGAGCGCGGCGCCAGCAGCCGAATAGTTTGCTGGGCTCGGTTACGGCACTCGCTGCGACTCGAGCTCGGCGTACGCCTCGACGGACGTCAGGTTCTCTCCGATCCTGTTGAGCTTTCCCGCGCCGTGATAGTCCGAGGCGCCCGTGCGCACGAGTCCGAGCCTCGTCGCGAGTGCTGCGAGGCGCTCGCGCTGCGCAGGAGAGTGGTCTCGGTGGTCGATCTCTAGCCCCGCCAACCCGGCGTCGGCCATGAGCTCAACCACAGCGTCGGGCACAACGCGCCCCCGAGCGTCCGCTCCAGGGTGCGCGAACACGGGCACCCCGCCGCTCGCGCGCACAGTCTGTATGGCCTCGACGACGTCCGGCGCGTAGTGCGGCACGTAGTAGCGGGAGTTCCCTGCGAGCACCTCAGCGAAGGCATCGTCCCTGGTAGTGAAGTGTCCGCGGGCGACGAGCGCGTCGGCGATGTGCGGGCGACCAACGGTGTCCGACGCCGTGGCATAGACCGCGACGTCGTCCCAGGTGAGCGCGTAATCGGTGGCCACGCGGTCAACGATCTGCTGGGCACGGTCGAGCCGGGCGTCGCGGGTCGCGGCGATCATGCGGATGAAGGCCGCGGACTCGGGGTCCGGCCAATAGCCAAGCAGGTGGATGGAGATCCCGTTGTGGCGGCACGAGACTTCGATGCCTGGCACAAAGGAAACGCCGGCGAGGGCGGCAGCAGCCGCTGCCTCGTCCCACCCACTGACGGCGTCATGGTCCGTGAGGGCGACGACGTCGAGGCTCGCCTCCCCCGCCGCGCGCATCACGTCAGCGGGGCGCTCGGTGCCGTCGCTGACGGTCGAGTGGGTGTGGAGGTCGATGCGCACCCGGCCAGCCTACGGCCGGGTGCGCATCGTCTCGCCTATAGCGCGGAGTCCGCGAAGCGGCGGCGAACCACGAGGAGCGCGCCACCGGCGACGATCATCGCCATGGCGAGCGCGCCAAGTGCCGCAGAGTCGAGGCCGGTCTCCGCGAGCTCGTCGTCTCCCTCGTCGTCGACCTCGGCCGCCGCGCCTGCCGCGACGGGCACGGTGATCGACTCGTTCACGGTGATGAGGGTCTGCGTGGCCGCCGTCGCGCGCGGGTTGCCGGGGCCCAGCGGAACGTAGCCGGTGAGCTTCACCTTGAACACGACCCGACCTGCATCAGCGTCGGCGCGGGTGGGCACGTACTTGGCCGTGCAGGTGACCACCGCACTAGCCGCGACGACACCGCCCTCGATGTCACAATCCGGCGTCACGCCGTGGGGAGTCACCACGCTCACCTTGGCGTCTGTCAAAGCGAACAACGCCGAGTTGGGTATGGAGAACGTGAGCTTGACCGTGTCGCCCTCGCTGGGGTTCTCGTTGTCGGCCCCGAGGGTCCACACGACAACGTGCTTTATCGCGGCGACGTCGGCAAGGTCGGCGCGCCGGTCCGCGACCGACTGCGCGGCATCTGCAAGCCCGGGAATCACGGCGACGATTTCATCGAGCGTTGCCTGGTACTCGATGACCGCGTTCGCGTACATAGCAAGGTAGCTCTCCGCGTCCGCGAGAGCCTGGTCTGCTTCGTCAGCCGCGGTACGAGCGGCTTCGAGCGCCGCTTCGGTGTCCGCGACGGCCTGCTCGAGCGACGGATCCAGTGTTGCGTTGTACGCCGCCACTGCCGCGTCGCGGGCGGCCTCGGCATCCGCAACTGCGATCCCGGCATCCTCGATTGCTTGCTGTGCGTCCTCAACGCGGCTCGCGGCCGAGTTGCGATACTGGCTCACCTCTTCCACATGGGCGGGCCACTCGTCTCGCGCCGCGAGAAGTTCTCCGTAGGCGGCGTCAAAGACGTCGGCCTGGGCCGCTGCCTCGTCCCAGTCACCGGCAATGAACGCCTGGTCCGCAGCGGTTGCGGCAGCGCGCGCGTCGTCCGCGAGAACTTGGACCCTGGACGTACTCGCGGCGGCCGCGGGCAGGGTGGTGACGGTAGCGATTCCGGCGACGAGCAGAGTCGCCGCGGCAGCCGCAATGGCGCGCTTCAACAGCATGTGTGTGTTCTCCCTCAGCAAGGCCCCATCGGGGCCGGTGCGCACACACTACTGCCGCGCGAACACGTCTCCGGCCGCCGCGCCTCGTGCGACGATTGTCCTGTGACAGATGACACTCCAAAGAAGAAGAACGAGGCGCGCTCAACGCGGCCCGCCTCCGAGGAATTCAAGGCGTTCATCGCGGACCACTGGGCGGAGCCGTCCGACGTCGCGACCACGCTGATCGCTGCCGCTCCGTACGCGGCCGAGCGTCGCGAGCGTCTCTCCGCGCGCTTCCCAGGGGACCGCATCGTGGCCCCCGCGGGCGACCTCAAGCCGCGCGCCAACGACACCGACTACCGCTTCCGTCCGCACAGCGACTTCGCGTACCTCACGGGCCTCGGCGCCGACTTCGAGCCGGGCGCGGTGCTCGTGATGGAGCCCGCCGCGGACGGCGGCCACGACTCGACGCTCTACCTGATCCCTCCAGCAGGGCGCGAGGACGAGGGCTTCTACGCCGACCCTCGCTCTGGCGAGTTCTGGATCGGCCGACGGCCCGGGCTGGCCGAGTTCACCGCGATGACGGGTCTCGCCACGGCTCCGCTCGCCGAGCTGCCCAAGGGGCTGCGGCTCCACAACCACCCGCTCAAGGCCGTGCAGCGCGCGCTGTCCGAGATGCGCATGGTCAAGGACGTCTACGAGATTCAACAGCTTCGCGACGCGGTGAACGCGACGATCGCTGGCTTCGAGCGCGTCGTCCGCGAGCTGCCGCGAGCCATCGAGCACAAACGCGGAGAGCGTGTCGTGGAGGCGAGCTTCGACGGCCATGCCCGGGAGGAGGGCAACGCCGTTGGGTACGAAACCATCGCAGCGTCGGGCCCACACGCGACCACGCTGCACTGGATCCGCAACGACGGCCAGGTGAGGCGCGGAGACCTGCTGCTGCTCGACGCTGGCGTCGAGGTCGAGAGCCTCTACACCGCCGACATCACCCGCGTACTGCCCATCGACGGGGAGTTCACTGCCGTGCAGCAGCGCGTCTACGACGTCGTTCTCGAGGCCGCGGACGCCGGATTCGCGGTGGCGAAGCCCGGCGCGAAGTTCATCGACGTGCATAACGCGGCGATGGCGGTCATCGAGAAGAGGCTCAACGAGTGGGGGATCGTGCCGCCTGCGGAGGACGACGACGCGCGGCTGTACCGGCGGTGGATGGTGCACTCGACGTCGCACCACCTAGGGCTCGACGTCCACGACTGCGCGGCCGCCAAGCGCGAGCTGTACATGGAGGGCGAGTTGCTCCCTGGGATGGTGTTCACGATCGAGCCGGGGCTCTATTTCAAGCCCGACGACCTCGCGGTGCCCGCGGAGCTGCGCGGCATCGGCGTGCGCATCGAGGACGACGTCCT
>Ga0190271_10001037_pt1 | contig 15342 bp, 15 predicted proteins | sample Popmic356T_FD_133747 | JGI IMG/M metagenome (GOLD analysis project Ga0190271, IMG submission 133747) | Populus adjacent soil microbial communities from riparian zone of Weber River, Utah, USA - 356 T | ecosystem: Environmental > Terrestrial > Soil > Riparian zone | place: USA: Utah | collected...
ACGTCGGCGTAGGCGAAGTCGTGGACGACCACCATCTCGCGCTCCCGGCAGAAGTCGACGACACGTTGCATGAAGTCGAGCTCGACGCACGCCCCGGTCGGGTTGTGCGGGAAGGAGATGACGAGCACCCTCGGCTTCGGCCAGCCGATCTCGTAGGCCGTCGTCAGGCGATCGAAGAACTCCTCGGCGAACGATCCGCGCTCGGCGGGGTCGGCCAGCGACCGCATCGGCACCTGGCGCAGATCGGCGCCCGCGAACAGCGGCCCATAGATGTGGATCGGGTAGCTCGGGCTGGGCACGATCGCCGCATCACCGCCGTCGAGCAACACCCACATCAAGTGACTGAAGCCCTCCTTCGACCCGATCGTGTTGGTGATCTCGAGCTCGGGGTCGAGCTCGACACCCCACGTGCGCTGGTAATAGCCAGCGATCGCCTCGCGGAGCTTGGGCAGGCCCCGCGACATCGAGTAGCGGTGGTTGGCCGGCTTCGTTGCCGCCTCGGCGAGCTTCTGCACGGCGATGTCCGGCGACGGGATGTCGGGATTGCCAAACCCGAGGTCGATGACATCTCGGCCTGCTCGCCGTGCCTCGACCTTCAAGTTGTTGATGATCGTGAACACGTACGGCGGCAGGTTCGAGATGCGCCTGAACTCCATGTCGGGGACGCTACCGCGAGGGCTGCCGCCAGCGCAGCGTGCGTTGCAACTCGCCTACAGTCGTTCGGGTGGCCAAGGCGCTCGCCCCGGACTGCATCCATGTCGTCATCGAGATCCCGCGCGGCAGTCGGAACAAGTACGAGATCGACCACGAGACCAACCGCGTCTATCTCGACCGGCGGCTGTTCACGGCGACGACGTACCCAGCGGACTACGGGTTCGTCCCCGACACCCTCGGCGGCGACGGCGACCCGCTCGACGCACTGGTGCTCCTCGACGACCCGGTGTACCCCGGGGTGTGGGTCGAGGCCCGCCCGATCGGCGTGCTGTACATGGAGGACGAAGCTGGCGAGGACGCCAAGCTGATCTGTCTGCCGCCGCGTGAACCGCGCTGGGAGGGCATCGACGACATCGCCGAACTGACGCCTCAGCTGGTCGCCGAGATCCAGCACTTCTTCGAGGTCTACAAAGCACTCGAGCCTGACAAGCACTCGTCGACGCAGGGAATCGGCGGGCGCGTCGAGGCGTGGCAGGAGATCGACGAAGCACGTGCCAACTACAGCCGCCAGGGGCACTGATCGGCGCGGTCAGGCCCCGTAGAGAGCGGCGCCGACCGCCCCGGCCGACTCGCCGAGCACGGCGAACGACAGCACCGGGAGCGGTCGCAGGTCCGAGGCGTAGACCGCCTCGGCGAAACGCTCACGCAGCACGTCCTCGTACACCGCAGCTGCGCGGGACAATCCCCCGCCGATCACGAACATCGCCGGGTCGAAGGCCATCGTCAGACTGCCCAGGCCGACCGCCATCCACCGAGCAAAGTGGCCGAGAACGTGGATCGCGTCGGCGTCGCCGTCGATCGCCGCGGCGACGATGTGTTCGGCGGTGATGTCGACCACCGATCCGGCGGTGGCGGCGACGGCTTCCAGCCGGCCTTCGTAGATCGCCAGGCGCTTGGCCTCCAGGGCGATCGCCGATCCGGACGCGTAACGCTCCCAGCACCCGCGTTTGCCACACGGGCACACGGGACCGTCGGGATCGATCATCATGTGCCCGAACTCACCGAGGTAGCCGTGGGCACCGAGGAGTAGGCGACCACCAGCGATCACCCCGCCGCCGATCCCCGTGCCGAGGGTGATCATGATCAGGTCATCGACTCCCCGGCCGGCGCCGACCCGCATCTCCGCGAGGGCTGCGCATGAGGCGTCGTTGGTCACCTTGACCGTCCGCCCGAGTCGCTCGCTGAGCAGCCCCGCAGCGTCGAACTGCACCACCCCGGGCAGGTGCGGCGACGAGGTCAGCACCCCCTCGACGGTGATCGAGCCGGGCAAGCCGACCCCGATGCTGACGACCTCGGGAACCGCCGCGCCGAGCTCGGTGGCCAGTTCGACCACCGTACCGACGAGCTGCTCGCCACCTTTCGGCGTCGGCCGCCGATCGCTGGCGACGATCTCGCCGTCGTCGTCGATGACGACGCCGAGGCATTTCGTGCCGCCGACGTCGACGCCGAGGCGGTAGTCGCTCAAGCCATCGTCTCTTGGGCGCTCGCTGCGCTCGCTCAAGCCTCGGCGCGGGCCTTGAGCTCGCGGATCGTGTTGAGAATCCGCACCTCGGCACGGCGCTTGACGAAGCCGGGCAACGGCGTCGCCAGCTCGATGGCCAGGTCGTACTTGACGTACGTGCCGCCCTCGCCGTCAGGGCGGAAGTGATAGGCGCCGTCGATCGCTCGCTCGATGTCGCCCTTGACCATCTTCCACGACAGCGCCTCGGGGGCCTCCGAGTAGTCGTACGAAAGCGTGTAGTGCGTGCTGCGGCCGAGCGCCGACGCCCGGAACTCGACTTCCTTGGGTCGTTGCTCGTCGTCACGCGACCGCACGACGACGTCTTTGATGTCCTTGGCCCACTCCGGGTAGCGCTCGACGTCGGCGGCGATCTCCCAGACCCGTTCTGGAGGCGCGGCGATGGCGATGTACTCGGTGGCGGTCTCAGCCATGGCCGTCATTCTGACTGATCGCGCCGCGGTCCGCGGCACTTTGAGCGGTTACCTCGGTCACCGGCGCACCGCCTCGGACATCGTCACCTCGCCGGCGGCGGGGCGGAAACGCACCGTGTAGCGCCGCCCACAGGCCGTTGAGACCGAACCCGAGCATCGGCACGAGGAAGCCGACGGCCAACGACGAACCTGGTTCGCCATCAGGACCGTCGAGACGAGCGAACGTCGTCGACAACGCAGTCGCCACCTGCACGGCGAGCAGGCCGAGCATCCACCGCTTCACCGCTGCCGGGGTCGACGGGCCCGTGAGGAAGTACAGCGAGGCGACCGAGATCTCCTCCGTTCGGCTGCGTTGGACCGCCTGGACGTACGACCACAGGAAGCAGAACACGCCGATCGCGAACAGCGTGAGGGCCGTGATCGCCCCGACCCACTGCAGGGCGGTCGTGAACCACACCGCAGCGAGCACGGCCGTGACGACGAACAGGGCCGTGCCCACCTCGTTGGCCCGGACGATCCTTGCTCCCGCGAACGCACGCCTCACCCGTTCACCCCCAGCGACTCGCCGAGCCGCCGAGCGAGCACGTCGTAGGAGAACTCGCTGACGGCACGGTCCCGCGACGCCGCCGACATCGCCGCCCGGCGATCGGCATCGTCGAGCAGCTCGTCGATCGCCGCGGCGACGTCACTCCAGCGCTCCGGACGCTTGACCACCCGCCCGGTGACACCATCGATGACCGCCTCGGCCGCGCCGCCTGAGTCGCCGGCGATCTGGGGTGTCCCGCACGCCGCCGCCTCGACGAACACAATGCCGAAGCCCTCCTGCTCGAGCCCGCCCCACCGCGTGCGGCAGGCCATCGTGAACACGTCGGCACTGCCGTAGAGCAGCGCAAGGTCGTCGTGGGCGACCCGCCCGAGGAACCGAACGGGGGCACCGAGGTCACCGACCAGCCGGCGAAGGCGCCGCTCGTCGCGTCCGCTGCCGGCGATCGCCAGCAACAGCTGCGGACGGGTCGGGGCGAGCGCTGCCACCGCGCGAATCGCCACGTCGAATCCCTTGCGGGGCACGAGCCGGGAGATCGACACCACCAGCTCGGCGTCGGCCGGGATGCCGAACCGGGCGCGGGCGGCATCGCGCTCGTCGGCGCTGAGCGGCCGGAACCGCTCGACGTCGACGCCCGGCGGAACCACGGTCACCGGTAGCGCCCGGCCGGCGGCACGCTCCGCCTCGCGCGCCGCGTACTCCCCCGCCGACACGATGTGACGGGCCCCGCGAAGGACGGCGCCGAGCGCCTGCCGGGTTCCGGGGATGCGCCCGGGAACCGTCACCTCGGCTCCGTGGAGGACAACGTCGTACGGCAAGCGCAGCGACGGACCAACGAGCCCCAACGGCACCGCCGGATCGAGGACCACCAGGGAGGCACCGACCTCGTCGGCCAGTGCGTTGATCCGCCGCACCATCAGCGGGTGCGGCAACAGCACCGGCTCGCCCACCCGCTCGACACGGAACGCCTGCTCGGCGTCGAACTCGGCCGCACCCGCGTACGGGCTGGTCAACACGGCGAACGACTCGGGCGGTAAGCGCCGCCACCACTCCCAGAGCAGCGACTGGATCCCGCCGATCTTCGGCGGGAAGTCGTTCGTCACCAACAGGTGTTTCACGCCGACAGGCCCGCCGCGCCGGAGGCTGAGACCTCCAGCCCGAGGCGCCCGCAGGCCCACCGGGCATGCTCGGCGAGCACCTCGTCGCCGCTGTCTCGGTAGCGAGCCAGCGTCGCCACCGTCCGAGGGTCACCGCCGTCACCGACGTTGCCGAGCACCACGAGAGCGTTGCGACGTAACCAGCGCGGATCCCGGCCGGCGATGTACCACCGCCCGTGCCGGTGCAACAGTGACTCGTCGTCGGCGTCAAGGAGGTCGAGCACGTCGACCCATGCCTGCACCCCCGCCGGGGCCAACGGGCGTCGATGTCGCCGGCCGAGGCGGACCGTCGGCGGACACGCCTCCTGACAGTCATCGCAGCCGTAGATCCGATCGCCGATCGCTGACCGCAGCTCGACCGGAATCACCCCCGGCCGTTGCAGCACCCAGGCCAGGCACCGCGCTCCGTCGATGACGCCCGGTGCCACGATGGCCCCCGTCGGGCACGCGTCGAGGCATCGCCGGCATGACCCGCACCCGTCGCTGATCGGCTCCGCCGGGACGTGCTCGTCGTAGGCCGCCGTGGTCACGACGGAGCCGAGCACGAACCAGCTGCCTGCCCCGGCAACGAGCAGGTTGGCGTTCTTGCCGAACCACCCCAGCCCACCGAGGTATGCCACCTCCCGATCGACGACCGAGTTGTCGTCGGCGAAGGCGATTGCCCGCTCACCGGCAGTGCGCAGACGCCGGGCGATCACCTGTAATCCGGCCCGCAACGGACCGTAGTGATCGACCCACGCGTAGCGAGCGACCCTGGCGTGGGCCCCGGCGGGCCGCGCTGGCTCGCCATCGGCGAGATACGACCGTGCGGCGACGATGATCGACCGGGCGCCGGGCACGGCGCGCTGTGGATCGGTGGATCGATCCGGATTGCGGAACGTGAACTCCATACCGGCGTGGAAACCGGCTTCCCGGCGGGCGACCAGTTCGCGGCGCGCCCGATCGAGCACACCAGCCGGAGCCACGCCGAGGTGGTCGATCCCGTGCTCGCGCGCGAGGGCCGTGAGCTCGCCGAACGTCGGCAGCGACTCACGGCGGCGCATCGCATCAGCGTACGGTCCGTGATCGCTTGGACACCGCGGACGAGTGGATCATGCCAGCCTGGGCAAGCAAGCGGACCGCCCGCTCGGTCGCCAGATCGACGATCTCGGCGTCGCCGGTGCGACGTCGAACCACGCGGCCCGACGCTGGATGCCAACTCATCGAATCTGTGTTCGGTGTGTTCATGAGCCCATCATGATCGAGGGGTGTCATGGTGGCCGTCGGCGCGCTCGCTACCGTCGCAACGGTGACCGACTCCGCCTCCGAAGCCACCGTGCGCGTCGTCCGTGTCTTCACTCGTGACGGCGGTGGCGGCAACCTCCTCGGCATCCATGACGGCTTGCTCGGCGATCCGGTGATGCAGTCGATCGCGGCGGACCTCGGCTACTCGGAAACGATCTTCATCGACGTGCCCGGCGACGACGGCATCGCCGCCGTGCGCATCTTCACGCCAGTCGCCGAACTGCCCTTCGCCGGGCACCCCCTCGTCGGCGCGACCTGGCACGTCGCCGCACCGCAGGCCACCGTCGCCCTGCGCTGCGGAATCGGGGCCGTCGCTGGTCATCGCCCCACCGTCGAGTCGGCGAGCATCGAGGTGGCGTACCTCCCGATGGTCGAGCGGACGACCGCGCCCGGCGCCACGGCGGCATGGGTCGCCCGCATGCCGCTGCCATACGAAGTCCACCAACTCGCCAACCCGCAAGACGTCGCCTCCTATCGGCTCGAGGACCGTCCCGAACACCGGCTCGTCTGGGCAGGCGGCGATGGTGGTGACGAGAACTCCGTGCGCGCCAGGTTTTTCGCACCGGTGATGGGCGTCGACGAGGATCCGGCAACCGGCAGCGCGGCCGTCGCCCTCGCAGCAGTGCTCCGCCACGAGGGCCGATCGTCGGGAGCATTGACGATCCACCAGGGCGCTGAGATCGGCTGCCCGTCGCGGATCGACCTTGCATGGACGATCCGCGACACCGTGATCGGCGGAACGATCGCGGACGACGGACAGCGAACGATCAGCGTCCGGAGCGGCTCGTGAGCCAGGCGCCACCAAGCACGAGTACGAGCCCACCGATGGCGAGCGCGGCGACGTGCTCGTCGCGGAAGACGACGCCGAGCGCCAAGGCGACAACGGGGATCAGATAACCGATCACCGATCCACGCGTGGCCCCGACGCGACCAAAAAGCGTTCCGGCGGCGGCGAACGCGAGGCCCGTCCCCAAGGCGCCGAGGACCACCACGGCGAGCACCGGCTTTACGGCCAGCGACGAGTCCGGCATACCGATCAGGGCGTAGGGCGCGGTGAACACGAGCCCGGCCATCTGGGCCCGCCAGATGACCGCCAGCGATCCGTAGCGCTGCTGCAGCGGAACGATGAAGTTGCCGGCGAACCCGTACGACACCACGGCGAGGAGGACGAGCGAGGCGCCCAGGGCGGTTTTCGAGCCGCCCTGCATCGAAGGCAGGCTGATCGCCACGACGCCGAGAAACCCGACGGCCAGACCGGCGAGCTGGTTCCGACCCGGTGCCCGGCGGAGCAGGACCGATGCGACCAGCGCGGCGACCAGCGGCACGGCGCCGTTGAGCATCCCGGCGACGGCCGACGAGACCCACTGCTCGGCGATCGGGAACAACATCATCGGAGCGGCCAGCCACACGAAGCCGAGGACGACGATTCGCGAACGGTCGATCGGGTCGATCTTCGTGCGTCGGGCCTGCGGCACGAGCGAGACAGCGAGAAACCCGAACGCCAATCGACCGAAGGCCACGACGCCGGGCTCCAGCGTCTCGAGCCCTTCGGCGATGAGCAGGAACGACGCACCCCACACCGCCGAAGCGACAAGGATCAGCAGCCAGTCGAACGGCGCGAACGCGGCGTCGCTGCGACCTTCTGCGGTGACCGGCAGCCGTTTGACCGGCGTGACGGAGGCCAGCACCTCACCCGCGGGAAGGATCTCGCCCGCCGCGTCGCCGTCACGAATCGCGGTCACGAACGAGACCGTAGAGGGCTGCCATCGGTGAACGCGTGCCGGGAATCGGACGACAAGGGTCACACGTCAGCGCAGCGCCAGGTCGACGAGGGAGTCGCTGGTCAGCACGTTGGCGCCGGCGGCGATCACGTCTCGCCGCACCTCTCGATCGTTGGTGACGACTACCACCGGTCGCCGCGTGTCGAGGCGGCCGACCTCGTCACGAATGATGTCGTCGGCGGTGACCCCGGCCGGCGAGTAGCGCACACGGGCAAGGCGACGCCGGTCGGCGTGGGCGCCGACGACGTCGGCGCCGTCGAGCACCACGACGAACTCGGTGCCGAAGCGCCGCGCCAGCCCGTCGACGGAGTCGAGCAACTTGGCGCGTTGCTGCTCGAGCGAGAGCTCGGGCCAGCCCAGCTTGGCGACGTTGTAGCCATCGACGAAGACCACCATGCCGGGAGCCTTGAGCAGGTACTCGGCGGTCTTACGTGGGTCCTTGGCGGCCGTGCGGGGCACGTCGACCGCCTGGCGTGGCGACGGGCCCGTGGACACCATCGCGGTCAGCCCGTCGACGAGCGTGCTGGCAACGTCGGCGAGCTGTCGAAGGCGGGCGATGTGCGCCGCGCCTTGCGACCCGTCCGGGAGATCGGCGCGATTGGCCAGCAGCGCATCGCGCTGCGCAGCCGCAGTCGTGGCGCGGCCGATGGCATCGTCGCGCTCGGCCTCGACTCGTTCGAGAAGGCTGCGCGCCGCCCCTTCACGATCTCGGGCGTGACGCGCCTCCTGTTTGAGCTCGCTGACCGTCCGACGGAGAGCCTCGAGCTCGGCCATCGCGGTCTGCTCACGGTGGCGGAATTCCCGAAACTCCTGCTCCCGCTCGACGAACTTCTCGGCGAGCGCGACGAGTTCGGCACGCGTTCGGGTGGCGGCCTCCTCGGCGGCCACCCGACGGCGCTGTTCGCTGGCGACCAGGCGCTCCGAGTCGCGCTCGGCGGCCTCCTTGGCCCGGCGTTCGACGAGCTCACCGACGCGCTCCTCCCAGCCTGGCTCGCGTCGCAGCCAGGCAATGCCGAGTTCATCGACCAACTCCGGCACGACGGCGGACGCCAACCGAGCACGGAACTCGTCGTTGGCGTCGACGATCCTGCGAACCCGGCCGAGCGACGCCGCCGCCAGTCGCGGCTGCTTGGCGAACGGCTTGATGTCGGCGGGCACCGGCAACGGCGGCTTGCACTTCTGCCAGGCGGCCGCCGTGCGCACGGCGAACTCGAGGGCCGAGCGAAGGTCGTGGTGCTGCAGGTTCGGCGGTCCCGGACGGGAATCGTGCGGCACGAATCGAGGCTAGGCGCCGACCCGCGCTGATTCTCCTACCGCGATCCGGTCAGGACCAGACGACCGATGGATGTTCAGCAACTCCTGTGCGCCCGTCTTGTCCAGCCATCGTTCGAAACGGCCGACCCCCGCACGCCCCGAGCCGCGGTAGCGCTCGAGAAACTGGGCTGCCTGGCCCGGCGTGATGAGATGGCGGTGCCAGGCGTCCTCAGCAGCGCGTTGGAAGCGCTGGTCGTTGAACTGCCGCGCCAACCCCAGCAACGTGTGATACGGGTCGGTACATCGGAGTCCGTCCGCCCGTAGTTCGACACAGTCAGGCGCGATCCAACTCGTCACCGACGCTTGGACCCACGACGGCAAGCTCACCCTCACTCGCCCGCGAATCGTGACCTGGATCCGACGTTTGGGCATCGAGCGCAGGCCGAACAGCGCGCCGGCAGTCGTTCCACTGAGGAAGCACGCCTCGCCGCAGTGCAGCTGAACCGCCATCGCTCGGCCCTCGAACGTGAGCTGATCGCCGCCGAGCAGGTAGACGCCCGGCAACACGGGGATCAGCTCGTTGCGCTGTCGGGCGCGGCCGATGGTTCGGGGCGACAATTGTCGTTCGATGAGCTGCGCCAAGGACGCGACTCCGTGCTGGGCGGCAAACAGGGCGAGGACAGAGTGATCGACCTTCACATCCCGCCTGGGCGTCGCCCACGAGGCCAACGGGAAACTCTTCGAGCACTCAGCCGATCAGGGTGGTGCCGTGCTGGTCGATGGCGACGATGCGGGTATGACCACTCTGCGGCAGCGCCGCGGCGATCCGCGCACCTTCACCATCAGCGGTGAGGAACGCCACCGTCGGCCCGCTGCCCGAGAGCCAGCCGCACCACGCTCCGGCGGCCGTCCCGGCGTCGAGAACCTCCCGTGACGCCGGCGCGTTTTCGAACCGGCGCTCCTGGTGCAGGCGGTCCTGCGTCGCGGCGGAGAGCGCGGCAACGTCCCCGGCGGCGAGGGCGGCGACGAGCAGGGCAGCACGGCCGACGTTGAAGACGGCATCGTCGAACGACACGCTCGCCGGCAGCGTCGTGCGCGACGCGGTCGTCGACGTCGTCTCCTCGGGGATCCACACGACGACGTCGGGACGCAGCGGCACCTCCACCCTGACTGCGCGCGTCCCGTCGGTGGCGACAACACCGCCGTACAGCGACGCGGCGACGTTGTCGGCGTGACCCTCGAGGTCGGCAGTGATCGCCAGCAGCTCGGCATGCCGCTCGGCGAGCGCCCCACGACCGCTCTGCTGGACGACCGCCACGGCGGCACCGCCGACCCGCATCGCTCCGCTGAATCCCAGTCCACGGCCGATCGGAATCGGCGAGCGCACCCAGAGCTCGCCGACACCACCCGCCGCCGCGAAGGCGATCGACGCCGGGTGGTGCTCGTCAACCCGCTTTGCCAACGCCGCCGCATCGCTCGTCTCGTCGACGGCTCCAACCTCGGCGTAGAGATCGAGGGCGACGCCCAAGGCGTCGAATCCCGGCCCCAGGTTGGCACTCGATGCCGGTACTCGGACGACCGTCATGCAGTGCTCGCTGCCGCTTGGGAAGCAGCGATCCACACGTCGAGCGTGGCGGCGGCCTTGCCGCTGTCGATTGCCGCCGTGGCCTGCGCGACGCCTTCCTCCAAACCGTCGGCCGCATCCGCCACCACGAGCGCGGCCGCAGCGTTGAGCACAGCGATGTCGCGGTGCGGACCACGCTCGCCGTCGAGGACCCGGCGGACGACCGCGGCGTTGTGCGCTGGATCGGCCCCCTCCAACTGCTCGTTCGTGGCCGGGACGAACCCGAGGGCGACCGGATCGACCTCGAACGTATCGACGCTGCCGTCGTGGGCCATCGCCAACACGGTTGAGGCACCGGTAGTCGTCAGCTCATCGAGGCCGCCGCCGTGGACGATCCACACATCCGTCGACCCATGGGCCCGAAGCGATGCCAACATTCCCTCGGCGAAGCGGGCGTCCGCGACACCGATCACCTGGCGGCGCACTCGACCGGGGTTGGCCATCGGCCCGAGCAGGTTGAACACGAGCGGAACGCCGACCTCTCGGCGTGCCGGCGCAGCAAACCGGAAGGCGGGGTGAAATCTCGGCGCGAAACAGAAACCGATGCCGGCCTCCTCCACGCATCGCAGCACGCCTTCGGGCGACAGCTCGATCGCCACGCCGAGCGCTTCGAGGACATCGGCGGTGCCACACCGCGACGACGCGGCACGGGCACCGTGCTTGCACACCGGCACGCCGGCACCCGCCGTCACGATCGCCGCCATCGTCGAAACGTTGATCGAGTGCGAGCGATCGCCGCCCGTCCCCACGATGTCGACGGCTCGCGATCGCAACACCTCGCCGAGCGGCACGAGCGTTGCCGCTGAGAGCACGGCGTCGAGCAAACCGGACAACTCGTCAGCCGTCTCGCCCTTGATCCGCAGGGCCACCGAGAAGGCGATCAGCTGGGCCGGTGTCGCCCCGTCCGCGAGGATCGCCCCCATCGCCGTGGCCGCCTGGTGAGCGGTGAGGTCACGACCCTCGATGAGCTGCGTGATCACTGCCGGCCAACCGCCGTACGACACCAGCTCCTCGACGCTCGCCGACAGGTCGCTCTCAGGTTCGGGCACGGTCACGCGACGTGAATCTATTCAGTCGCCCCGCCGGCGGCGACGGCGTTGGCGTCCCGGCGGCGGTCGTCAGGCCGGGCGGCGACGCTGGCGAATGATCCGGCGACGCTCTCGCTCGGTGCAGCCGCCCCACACCCCGGCCTTCTCTCGGTGCATCAGGGCGTGCTCGAGACAGGCGACTCGCACCGAGCAGCCTTCGCACACCGCCTTCGCCTCGACGGCGTCGTCCTCATCGTCGGGGTAGAAGATCGCTGCGTCCAGGCCTCGACATGCACCCAACTTGCGCCACTCGATTTGCTTCACCGACAATGCGGATCCCCCAATCCCCGGTGGTCTGTGGCCAGCACCCTAGAACCACCGGGAGCGCCCGGTCCAGAGGCAATTCCTGAGCCCCGGTGCCCGTCGTCAGGTCGTCCCTATGATGCGGGCGTGACGTCCCCGCAGCCCGTCGAGCAACCGTTCGATCGGGCGGCGATGGTCCATCGGTTGGCCACGGAAACGTTCGACGTGCTGGTCGTCGGCGGCGGCATCACCGGTGTCGGAGTCGCCCTCGATGCCGCCTCGCGCGGGCTGCGCACAGCCCTCGTCGAGGCCCACGACTTCGCCTCCGGGACGTCGTCGAAGAGCTCCAAATTGGTCCACGGTGGCATCCGCTACCTCCAGTCCGGCGAGGTGCGACTGGTCTACGAGGCACTCCGCGAGCGCAAACGGCTGTGCCGCAACGCTCCCCACCTCGTGAAGCTCCTCCCGTTCCTCCTGCCGATCCTCAAGCGCGACGGGTTGATCAACCGTCGCGTTGCTCGCGCCCTCGGCTCGGCGATGTGGATGTACGACCTGACCGGCGGATGGCGCATCGGCAAGCTGCACAAGCGCCTCAAGCGTGACGACGCCGGCGGCCACCTACCGACCCTGCCACGCGACAAGCTCGCCTACGGCTACATCTACTACGACGCCACCGTCGATGACGCCCGCCTCGTGCTCGCCGTGGCGCGGACTGCCGCGGCGCATGGCGCGGCCGTGGCCAACCGCTGCCGGGTCACCGCCTTTGATCACGATCAGGATGGCCGTGTCGTCGGCGCCCGAGTCGACGCTGGCGACGGTGAGTTCACCACCGCAGCCCGCGTCGTCGTCAACGCCGCCGGCGTGTGGGCCGACAAGGTCCGCGCCCTCGAGGATGGGACGATCAGCGAGACGATTCGTCCAGCGAAAGGCGTCCACGTCACCGTGCCGTGGGCACTGGTGCGCAACGACACCGCGGCCGTGGTCCCGGTTCCGGGCGATCGGCGCAGCCTGTTCGTCGTGCCGTGGGGCCCCCAGCCGGGAGGGACGTTCACGCACACCTACATCGGCACGACGGACACGGACTACGAGGGACGACTCGACGACCCGCCGTGCACGGCGACCGATATCGACTACGTGCTCGAGGCCGTCAACGCGGTCATCGGAACGCATCTCACGATGGCCGACGTCACCGGCGTGTGGGCCGGGTTGCGCCCGTTGGTGCGCTCTGCGAGCAGCGGACGCACCGCTGACCTGTCGCGCCGCCACCGGGTGACGACGAGCCCGGCCGGCGTCGTCGCCGTCGCCGGCGGAAAGCTGACGACCTACCGGGAGATGGCCGAGGACACGGTCAACGTGGTCGTCGGGATCCTCGGGCAGCGGGGCCGGTGCCGCACCAAGAAGCTCCTTCTGCTCGGCGCTGACGGCTTCAGCGAGCTCGCCACGGGTACGCCCGAGGCGCACCTCGCCGATCGCTACGGCACGCTCGCCACGGCGATCGACGAACTCGTCGCCAAGGACGCCGAGCTCGGCGCACCGCTCGTGCCGGGTCTCCCGTATCTGCGCGCCGAAGCGGTGTACGCGGCACGTCACGAAATGGCGACAACGCTGCTCGACGTGCTCACGCGGCGCACCCGCGCTCACCTCCTCGACCGCGCCGCGACCCTCGCCGCCGCCGACGACGCCGCCGATCTACTCGCCGAGGAACTCGGTTGGGACGCCTCCGAACGCCATCGCCAGCTCGCCGAGTACGCCGACCTCGTGGCCCGAGAGCACGCCGACGCCAAGTGAGCGCCCCGACCCCGCCGATCGAGTTGACGGGCACCGAGGGGCGCTGGCCGGCCGGCGCGAGCGTCTCCGATTCGGTGCTCCGTGAGCTCGCCGAGCTTGCCCCCCTGGCGACCGACGAGCAGACCACGGCCGAGGCGTCACGGGACTGGTGGCCGCTCGCCCTGCACTGGTCGTTGGCCGGCGCCGTGCCCTGCCGGGCAGCGGCCGTGAGCCGGCCGGCGACGACGCAACAGGTCGCCGCGGTCGCCGCCCTCTGCCACCGCGAACGGATCCCCTTGACGGTCAGCGCGGGGCGCAGCGGCGTGTCCGGCGGCGCCGTTCCGGCGTTTGGCGGCGTGCTCCTCGACGTCACCGGCCTGCGTGGCGTCGGCGACATCGACGAAACTTCGGGCGTCGTCGAGGTCGCCGCCGGCACGTTCGGACCCGAACTGGAGGATGAGCTCGCCCGCCACGACCTCAGCGTCGGGCACTTCCCGCAGAGCTTCGACCTCGCGACCGTCGGTGGCTGGATCGCCTGCCGCGGCGCCGGCCAGTACTCGACCCGCTACGGCAAGATCGAGGACCTCGTCGTCGGGCTCGAGGTGGTACTCGCCGACGGCCGCGTCGTGCGCACCGGTGGCGCTCCGGCCGCCGCTACCGGTCCCGACCTCAACGCCTTGTTCGTCGGGTCCGAGGGGACGCTGGGGATCATCACTCGGGCATGGTTGCGGGCCCACCCTCGCCCTGTTGCCGAGCACCGCGCCGCCTACCACTTCGCCTCGTTCGCTGACGGTGTCGAGGCATGTCGACGGATCTTGCGGAGCGGCGCGACTCCCGCGGTGCTACGTCTCTACGACGAGTTCGAATCACTCGGGGGCGGACGGGGCGGCGACGGCACGACCTGCACCTTGATCGTGCTCGACGAGGGCCAACGCGAGTTGGTCGACGCGGCGATGGCGATCGTCGCCCGGTGCGTCGACGGAGCGACGGAGGCCGGAAGCGAGGTCGTCGATGCTTGGCTCGTCCATCGCAACGACACCTCCGCGCTGCAATCGCTGACCCGCCAGGGCTACGTCGTCGACACGATGGAGGTGGCCGCTCCGTGGAGTCGCCTCGTGGGCCTCTCGGAGCAGGTGTGCGCAGCGCTCGGCGGCGTTCCGCACTCCCGTTCGGCGAGTTGCCATCTGTCGCACAGTTACTCCGACGGAGCGTGCGTCTACTTCACGTTCCTCGCCCAACCGCCTGCCGGCGAGATCGAGTCGACGTACGTGGCGATGTGGGATGCCGGCCAGCGTGCCGCGCTCGCCGGTGGCGGCAACCTTTCTCACCACCATGGTGTCGGCATCAACCGTTCGCGCTTCATGGGCGAGGCCCTCGGTGAGGGTCTGAGCGTGTTGGCAGCGATCAAGCAGGCAATCGATCCGCATGGCGTCCTCAACCCTGGCAAGCTCGGCCTGCCATCGCCGTTCGGCGACGAGCCCTGGCCGCGAGCGAGCGCCGGGACCGTATCGTGACCGCTTCGCCGCGCTGGGACTGGGCGGCTGTGCGCGCCGGGGCAGCGGTCTCGTTGATCTTCGCCTTACCGCTGGCGATCGGGGCGCGGATCGCCGGCAACGGAGACCACGAGGCGATCGCCGTGGGCCTCTCGATCGGCGCCACGATCGCATTCTTCGTTGGCGCAGGGTGTGCGGCGTGGATCCAGCGGGTCGGCTTTCCCCTGAGCCACGGCCTGGTCACTGCCGGCGGCACGTACGTCGCCGCCCAAGCCGTGTTCATCGTCGTCCGGCTCGCCCGTGGCGAGGAGGTGCGGTGGTTCGCGGTCATGTTCACGTTGACGTTCGTGATGTTCGCCGGTTTGCTCGGCGGATTGGCCGGCCAACGCTTGCGCTCGGCCGGAATCCAACCGACACGTCTCGCCATCCGCCAGGATCGAGGAGATGGAGCTCGATGAGAT
>Ga0190271_10001038_pt1 | contig 15338 bp, 10 predicted proteins | sample Popmic356T_FD_133747 | JGI IMG/M metagenome (GOLD analysis project Ga0190271, IMG submission 133747) | Populus adjacent soil microbial communities from riparian zone of Weber River, Utah, USA - 356 T | ecosystem: Environmental > Terrestrial > Soil > Riparian zone | place: USA: Utah | collected...
CGTGAACGACCATGCGAAGACGCGTCGCGAGATCGCGCGGCACTCACGTCTCGACGCTGAGGCCTACGACGAATACGGCAAGGCGATGATCGAGATGGGTCGCTTCGTGCGACCGATCCTCGGCATGCTGCCTCCGGATCCGACCTCCCTCGATCCGAGAGGACTCAAGCAGCTGCTCTTCCTGTTGCAGCGCTTTCGTCGTCTGCCGCGCGGCGATCAATACAACCAGATCCAGCTCATGACGATGAGCGCCGTGGACTTTCTCGACCAGTGGTTCGAGACCGACGTGCTCAAGGCCACGATGTCGGCGTCGGGCATCATCGGGACGTTCCTCGGCGTGCGCTCGCCGGGAACCGCCTACGTACTGCTTCATCACTACATGGGCGAAATCGATGGCGCATTCCGTTCGTGGGGATTCGCTCGCGGCGGGACCGGAGCGATCTCCAATGCAATCGCCGGCGCGGCGCGTGCCGCTGGCGTCGAGATCCGATCGCAGGCGGAAGTCGCTCGCATTCTCATCAAGGACAACCAGGCGCACGGCGTCGTGATGAAGAACGGCGACGAGATTCGCGCCCGCGTGGTAGCGTCGAGCGTCGATCCTCGCCTTACGTTCCTGCGATTTATCGAGCCGGGCCAATTGCCAGACGAGTTCGTCGAGGACGTGCATCACTATCGTTTCCGCGGTTCTTCTGCGAAGGTGAATCTCGCGCTCGATGCGCTGCCCGACTTCAACTGCCTGCCCGGACCAGGCACGCATCTGCGCGGTGCGATCTCGATCTCGCCGAGCGTCGACTACATGGAACGCGCCTACGACGATGCGAAGTACGGACAGTTCTCTCGTCGTCCCTACATGGACATCGTCATTCCGTCGCTGACCGATCCGCGTGTCGCGCCGCCTGGCAAACACGTCATGTCGTGCTTCGTTCAGTACGCGCCGTATCACCTGAAGGAGGGGACCTGGGACGATCAGCGCGAGGCATTTGGCGACACCGTCGTCAACACGATCGCCGAGTACGCGCCGAACATCCGCGACATCGTGCTGCATCGTCAGGTCGTGACGCCGCTCGATCTCGAGCGCGAGTGGGGCCTCTCCGAAGGCAACATCTTTCAGGGTGAACTCACGCTCGAGCAGCTGTTCTTCCTGCGGCCAGTCGCCGGCTGGGCGCGCTATCGGACGCCGATTGGCGGGCTCTACATGTGCGGCTCCGCCACGCATCCCGGCGGCGGGATCATGGGCGCACCCGGACGCAATGCGGCGAGGACCATCCTCGCAGAGACGCGCGCGTGAGCGGCTCGACGCACGACGTGATCATCATCGGCGCCGGCCACAACGCGTTGGTTGCCGCCTTCTATCTCGCGAAAGCCGGGCGACGCCCTCTGGTGCTCGAGAAGCAATCGCAGGTGGGCGGCGGTGCAGTCACGACCGAGATTCACGCGGGCTTTCGATGTCCACGCTTCTCACACGAGATTTTGCTCGACCAGCGGATCGTCGATGATCTGAGTCTCGAGCGACACGGCGTCGAGCGCGTCGCGGTCCCGGCACTCGCGTGCGCCCCCTCACCTGACGGTGCGCCTCTCGTGCTGCACGACGATCCTGCCGCCAGCGCCAGCAGTCTTCGTTCGTTCAACTCGAAGGACGCCGACGCCTACGTTGAATTTCGCACAGCAGTCGAACGACTGGCCGCCGTGATCGGCAGCACGTTCGACTCATCTCCTCCGGATATCGATGACCCAAGCGCGAAGGATCTCTGGGGTCTCCTGAAGACGGGCCGCCGCTTTCGTTCGCTCGGCTCACGCGACAGCTATCGACTTCTGCGCTGGCTGCCGATGCCGATCGGCGATCTCATGATCGAGTGGTTCGGCAACGAACGACTCCGTGCGCTGCTTGCCGGACCGGGGCTCTCCGGCACGATGCTCGGTCCACGTTCGGCGGGCAGCTCGCTGGTGTTTCTCTTCCGCGAAGCCTGCCGCCTGCGCGCGGGTGGCCGATCGCCGCGCGTGCGTGGAGGGCCGGGTGCGCTGACCGCTGCGATCGCGGCGGCCGCGCGCGAAGCCGGAGCCGAGATTCGGACCGGCGTGTCAGTCGAGCGCATCCTCGTCGCCGACGAGCGCGTCACTGGCGTCGTCGCCGGCGGGCAGGAGATTACGTGCGCGACCGTGTTGTCCGGGCTCGATCCGCGGAGCACCTTCCTCTCCCTCGTGGACGCCGCTGCTCTAACCCCGGAGTTTTCGACGCGGATACGGAACTATCGAGCGTCAGGAACTGTGGCGAAGATCAACCTGGCGCTCTCATCGCTGCCGGCGTTTCGAGGTGTGTCTGACCCGAATCTGATGGCCGGCCGCATTCACATCGGCCCGGAGCTCGACTATCTCGAGCGCGCGTTCGACTGCGTCAAGTACGGCGAGGTCTCGACGCTTCCGTGGCTCGACATCACGATTCCGTCGATCGCCGACACGAAACTGGCGCCGAAAGGTGCCCACGTTGCATCGATCTACACGCATTACGCGCCATTCGCTCCTCGCGGCGCGTCTCAGGACGTGGCAAAGGACATGCTCCTGAACAACACCCTGGGAACACTCGATACGTACGCGCCTGGCATTCGGTCTCTGGTCGTCGGTGCAGAAGCCCTGACACCGGCCGAACTACAGAAGGAGCTCGGGCTGAGCGGGGGCCACATGTTCCACGGAGAGCTCGCGCTCGACCAGTTGTTCACGATGCGGCCACTCCTCGGTCATGCGGGGTACGCCGGGCCGATTCGTGGGCTCTACCTGTGCGGAGCGGGTACCCATCCTGGGGGATTCATGACTGGCACGAGCGGACGGCTGGCGGCACGTGCGGTCATGAGGCACGGTTCTGCCTATACTCTGTAATCCGATCTGCCGACTCGATCAGTAGGTAGCCACATGAAGCGAGACACAGCTATCGTCGTGTTACTCGCGTTTCTTGCTGGTCTCGACACGACGGCTCAGGCGCAGGTCCGCAATAACACCTCCATCGTCGGCCACGTGCTGACACCCGATTCAAACAGCCCGGTGCGTGCCGCCGACGTGGTGGCCATAAGCAGGAACGGTCGGCGTGTGTCCTCGACGACCGACGAGAACGGGGCCTACCAGCTCGGATTGACGGAAGGCGAATGGCTGGTAACCGCATCGAAAGGCGGATACGTCACCTGGCAGTTCGGTCAACGGAGGCCGTATCAGGCGCCACCGCCGATCGCGCTGAAGCGGGGCGAACGCTTCACCGCTGACATTCCACTCACCCGCGGTGGCGCAATCTCCGGACGCGTCTACGATGCCTCAGGCGACGCGCTGGCGGGCCTGCAGGTCCGTGCGTATCGCGCGACGATGGAACAGGGGTCGCGGCGGTTGAAGGCAGTGGGCGCTGCCGACATGACTGACGACACGGGCTCGTATCGCATTTATGGCCTGCCACCGGGCGACTACTACGTGGCCGCGAGTCTTCGCGTCGCGCCAATCGATTCGATCGTCGAGACGACGTACTCACCCACCTACTTTCCGGGCACCGGCAGTCTGTCGGAGGCACAGCGGATCAAGCTTGGGCTCGGCACTGAGGCATCGGCCACGTTCCCGCTGCTCTCACTTCGATCCACTCGAATTTCAGGCGTCGTGCTGAACGGTGCGGGATCGCCTGCAGATGCGTTCCTCAATCTCGTTTCGGAAGGATCGGAGCTTGGAGTGCCGACCGGCGCCGGAGGCGTGACCCGATCCGACGGGACGTTCACGCTTCCCGATGTCTCGCCCGGGCGCTACGTCCTGAAAGCGACGCTGCGCGGAGATGGTCCGGACGAATCCGCCTCACTGCCTCTTGTCGTCGAGGGCGATGAATTGACTGGTGTCACGCTCGTCACGGGTCGTCCGGCGACGCTGCGCGGAACGATCGTCGCCGATGCCGGTGTCTCGCGGGCGCTGCCCGGAAACCTGCGGGTCGTCGCGTTCTCCGAGCGTGAGAGTGGCACCGTTCTCGACAGCGGCGATGGTGTGAAATTCGAGATCGGCGCGTTGAGCGAGCCGTTCCGGCTGGTGGTTGACGAACTGCCAGAAGGCTGGGTCATGAAGTCGTTGACCGTCGGCGACATGGACGCGCTCGACAGACCGATCGAGCTGTCGCCCGGTCAACAGGCCATCGCGCGGATCGTGCTCACCAACCAGGTGACCGAAGTCAGTGGCGTCGCGACTGCAAGCGATCCCGCAAGCGCACGATCGATCGTCGTATTCCCGGAAAACTCCGACAAGTGGAGTCATCGTTCGCGATACGTTCGTCGCGCGGACGCCGATGCCAACGGTCAGTTCGCCATCGTCGGTCTGCCTCCCGGAGAACAGTACCTGGCCCTTGCAACCGACTACCTCGATGCCGGCGAGCATCTCGATCCGGAGTTCCTCAGCGGAATCAGGAATGCCGCGGTGCCGTTCACGCTCGACGACGGAGAGAGGCGCACCCTCGAGTTGACGGTGGTGGAGCGATGAAGACAGCGCGTCGCGTTCTCATCGGCGTCGTGCTCGGCATCGTCCTCACGCCGTCCGTCGATCTCGCGGCGCAACGGCCACGACAGGGCCCCACGCGCGTAGACCCGATGACCGCCAGCATCAAAGGGCTGGTCACCAGTGCTGACACCGGCGCGCCGGTTCGCGGCGCCGAAGTCCGACTCTCCAGTCGCGGGAGCTACAACCGTCTCGTGACCACAGACGGAGATGGATCGTTCAGGCTCAGCGATCTTCCTGCTGGCGAGTATCGCCTCACGGTATCCCGCACAGGATTCACGTCGCTCGTCTTCGGTCAACGCCGGCCGCTCGAAGCCCCAAGCACGATCAACCTCGCTGAAGGCGAGTCGTTCACGGCCAACCTCGCCCTCACTCGCGGCGGTGCGATCCGTGGACGTGTGATCGACCAGTTCGGCGATCCGATCGCCGGCGCACGCGTGCAGGTGCTGCGATCGCGCATGGCGAGCGGGCAGCGTCGTCTGCAGAGCATGGGTCCCGGAGATCTGACCGACGATACGGGCGAGTTCCGTGTGTACGGTTTGCCGCCTGGCGACTACTACGTCACGGCCAGCACTGGTGCCCCCGATGTAATCAGACGGGACCCGCCGCTCTTCTTTCCTGGCACTCCAAGCTTCTCTGAAGCTCAAAGCGTCACGCTCGGCGTCGGGACCGAGGCGTCCGCTGACTTTCAGGTTCTGCCGACGCGGACTGCGCGAGTGTCCGGCGTCGTGTTCAACGCCTCGGGCGCACCAGCGCAGGCGATGGTGCAGCTCATGTCAGAGGCCGTTGGCATGGGGCCATCGATCGACGGCGCCGGGGGGGGACCGCCGCCTGTCATGATCAACGCCGACACCGATGCGGACGGCCGGTTCACTATCAACAACGTCCCGCCGGGGCCATACGTGATCACGGCGAACAGCTCGTTCAGTGCAGGCGTCATCGCCGGGATGCAGGCTGGGAATCCAAACGCCGGTCCTCCGCCGGCGATGCGGGACATCATGGAACGAGGGCCAGAGACGGCAACGATGTCGATCGTCGTTGCTGGTGACAACGTATCGGATCTTGCGCTGACGACGAGACGCGGCGGCGTTCTCGTCGGTACGTTCGTCGCCGATGCCGGAGTCGTGCGGCCGCTTCCGAATGGAGTGTCCGCTGTAGTGCGCCCGGCCAAGGGCGGCGGTGGTCCGTCGATGATGCAGGGCGGCCGGGCATCGGGCTTCCGATTGGCGGGGATGTCAGGACCGTTCTATGTGGGCATCAACGGGCTTCCCGACGACTGGGCCGTGAGTCAGATCACGGTGGATGGCGTGGACGTCACCGACGAGCCGATCGATCTGAAGGGCCAGACAAGCTCCGCGCGAGTCGTTCTCACCGACCGCATTACAACGATCAGCGGCATCGTGCAAACTCGCGGCAACTCAGCGAACTACAGCGTCGTCGTGTTTCCCGACGACCCGAATCGATGGAGCTATCCCAGTCGATACATAAAGACCGCGCGTGCGAATGAGCGCGGTCAGTTCAGGATCAGCGGTTTGCCACCGAACGAGCGGTACTCCGCTGTCGCGGTCGATTTCCTGGAAGAAGGCGAGGAACAGGATCCGCAGTTCCTCGAGCGCCTGCGATCGCGGGCGATGACGTTCTCACTTCGTGAGGGCGAGCAGCGATCGGTCTACCTCGACGCGATTTCACAGTAGAGGCGCGTCTTTAGACGCGCCTGGATTGGTCGACGGCGGATCTGAACACGCGCCGCTACATCCACCAACCACCGACTAGAAATAGTCGCTATGCCAGTAGAAGACGTCCGCTGCCGTCTCTGGCATCGGCACATCGGCGAGCGCCTTCACCATGAACAGATCGTGCGCTTGCGCCCTGTCCGTCAATGACAGTTGAGGAGGAACGGCAAACGCAGCCGGCCACCACGCGCGAATGAGGGGTGGCGGTGCTGATGGCTCGCGCGCGAGGAGGACCTGCAACATCCCGCCGAGGCGCGCGCCAGCGGGATCACGGTCGCCAGCCTCCTCGAGTGTCCACCCGTTGGCGTTTTCATGAAGGAGAGCGTACGCCACCGCGGATGCACCCTCCTCGGCGACCACGAACTCGACTTGACGCAAACCCTGTGGACCGAGGCCCGCGAGCATTCGCTTCTTGGACAGCGCGTAGTGAATCATCGACTTGTCGCGAGTGAGTGCGAACTTCGCGCCCACGGATCGAACCTGATGCATCGCTTCCAGGGAAGGCAGGTCGCGATCGTCGCCTGCGCGGACAAGCATCGCTGGTGCACCCTTACGGCGTTCGACCCGGACCGTCACCTCGTCGATCGGAACCGGTGTGAACCCGAGTCGCTCATAGAAGGTGGCTCCGATCTCTGAAAACAGTCCGGCCAGCAGCGAGCCTTCGTTGCGCTCGATCTCCAGCACCTGCTCGATCAGTTGTGACGCGTACCCCTTGCCTCTCTGGAGCGGCGGCGTGAACACCGCACCGATGCCAGACATCCATCCAACGCGGCCGTCGAGCCGCGCGCGATAGCGGTAGCGCTTCGCCGTCGCCAGCAACTGGCCGGAATCGTCCACCAGGGCCAGCCGTTGCAGATGCGCGCGACCCCACGGTGTTCGCAACTGCGCGGCATTCCACTGTGAGTAGGCGCGTTCGCTCAGCCCCTCATTCCAGATGTCGTACGTGAACTGGATGATCTGATCGAGGAGCGGGCCTTCGGCGACGATGACTTTCATGCGGATTGAGGATGAATTGTACCGTCCGGTGAGATGCGAGCGGCTTTGTTGTACAAGATGGGCATGACGAAGACCGCCGAAGACCTGCGCTATCCCATCGGTCGCTTCCGTGCGGTGATGCCTGTCACCAGCGAATTACGCGCTGCGGCGATCGATGCGATTGCCGGGTTGCCAGACCGCATGCGCGCTGCCGTCGCCAACCTCACCGACGATCAGCTCGACACTCCGTATCGGCCCGAAGGCTGGACGGTCAGGCAGGTCGTTCATCACGTCGCCGACAGTCACATGAACGGCCTGATTCGCGTCAAGCTCGCGCTGACGGAGGAAACGCCGACGATCAAACCGTACGACGAAAACGCCTGGGCCCTGCTGGCCGACATGAAGCTGCCGGTTGACGTGTCACTTGGACTGATCGACGGCATTCACGCACGCTGGGCGGCCGTTTATCACGCGCTGACCGTCGAGGAGTTCGAGCGCGCCTTCGTCCACCCGGAGATTGGCGGCCAGCTCACGCTGGATTGGCACCTGCAGCAATACGCCTGGCACTCGCACCATCATCTCGCCCACATCACTGAACTGCGGCGCTCGAAGGGGTGGTAAGATCGCGGCCGTGGCGCAGGACAAGGCAGACATCGGTGACGCGCTCGGGATGATCGAGACGCGGGGGCTGGTCGGCATGATCGAAGCGGCCGACGCGATGCTCAAAACCGCGAACGTCGTGCTCGTGAGCTGGCAGAAGGTCGATGCCGGCCTGGTCACGGCTCTCATTCGCGGCGACGTGGGCTCCGTAAAGGCGGCCACCGATGCGGGAGCGGCGGCGGCGCGCCGCGTCGGCGAGCTGGTTGGCGTCCACGTGATTGCCCGCCCCGCAGACGACCTCGAGAAAGTCTTTCCGATCCGGTAGGGTCAGACCCCTTCGCAGCACTTCACAGCTTTTGCGGCGTCGAGGCACGGCGGCGCTTGCGCTCGCGTGCGGCGAGCGGCCGCAGCGGCAGTTCCTCTCCAACCATCAGCATCGGCTCTGTCGGGCGCTCCATGTTGAACATCTGCCCGTCCTCTGTGCGCGCGTAGAGCTGATCGCCGCTCACGAACAGCGACAGCGGACCGCCTTCGCCGATCGCCTCGTAGAGACGAATGCCAAAGACCTCGCGCAGATTCGCGAGCAGACGCCGCAGCTGAGGGACCGAGAACCCGCGTCGGCGCAAATCCGCAAGCACCTGCAACTCGAGGACGTCCAACGGCGTGTATCGCCGCTCGGTGAAGCCGCCAGCTTCCGTTCGATGCGAGCGAATGGCCGGCACGAACAACCGGCGCGAGTCCCACCACTGAAGCTGACGAGCACTCAGCCCTGTGAGAACGGCGACCTCGCGCGAGCTGTAATGCTTCTTGAGGCGCATCGGACGTCTCAGGCGTTTGCGAGCCGTCCGGGTCTGACGAGCGCGAGCTCCGCGCGTTCCTTGTCTTCGAGTACGAGGTCGGCCACAAGCGCAGCGGTCAGTGGCGCCAGCAACACGCCGTTGCGATAGTGCCCCACCGCGTAGAACACCGACGGCATCGTCTCGGAGCGGCCGACGACCGGCAGTTCATCGACCGACTTCGGCCGGAAACCCACGCGGACTTCTTCAAACTGCGCGCCCTCGAGTGATGGCACGAGTTCAATGGCGGCACTCAGCAGCGTCCTGACACCTTCAGCGGTCGGGCGCTCGTCGAATCCAACGTCTTCCACCGTCGCGCCGACGAGCACAGTGCCATCGGTCCACGGCACCAGGTAACAAGCCTGTCCCCAGATCACGTGCGAAGCGGGCGGGGCGTCACAGCGCAGCTGCACGAGCTGACCACGTATCGGTTTGACCGGTGGACCAGCAGACGGCCGCGACGGCACCGACCAACTACCTGACGCGACGACGACGACATCGCTTTCGATGATCCCTTCGTCAGTCGCCACGCGCGCTGTTGCGCCGGCGCCGTCGATGCTGCGAACCACACTCGTGATCAGTCGCACGCCACGTGCCCGCGCCGCATCGACGATGGCCTCGGTCAGCGCACTCGCCGCGACATAGCCATGCGAGGGCACGAGCAGCGCAGACGTCACTCGCGCGGAGAGTGACGACGCCATCCGTCTTGCAGCATCGCGGTCGAGCAGCGTGTGTTCGACACCGTTCCGCAACAACGCCTGCGCAGCGGCGGCAAGCACCGCTGCTTCCTGATCGTTCAGCGCGACCTGCAGCGTGCCGTTCCGCTTGTATTCGATTGTTCGACGCGAATCGCGCTCGACGCGACGGATGAAGTCGTCGTACATCCCCAGGCTGCACGCGGCCAGGTCGCGCAGCTCGGGAATGTGACCTTCGATTTGTGGAGCCAGAATGCCGGCCGAGGCGCGGGTGGCACCGCGAGCGACGCCGCGGGAATCAATCAGCTGCACGCGCGCGCCGCGAGACGCAAGCTCGTGGGCGATCGCGCTGCCCACGATGCCGGCACCGACGACGGTGATGTTCACATGGGAATTCTATATGGCTCTCGGCTCTGGGCTTTAGGCTCTGGGTACGACCAGAGTCCAGAGCTTAGAGGCGAGAGCCTGGCTAGAATCGGAACTGCATCCCGACCTGCACCTGCCGCGGGCGCTGCGCCATCGTCGGCTGTCCGAAGTAGTCAGAGAGCAGGTTGCCGCTGTATCCGCCGTAGTTCACGCGGTTGAACAGGTTGTCGGCGGTGACGAAGAGCTCCATCATGTAGCGCGCATTGAACGCGGCATCGCCCTGATTACCGCCGCGTCCGCCGCCGGCAGCCCCACGACCGCCGCCCTGTCCCTGCGCGTTCAGTGTCTGGCCCGCAGATGCACCGGCGCCGCCACCAGGTCCGCCAGGTCCGAGCCCACCACCGCCCGGACCGCCCGGTCGACCGCCGCCACCCGGGAACCCACCGCCCGTGCGTTGACCGCCAAGTGCGAACGCGCGACTCACGCGCAGGTTGGTCACGAAGGTCGCGGTGCCACGCTCCGTGTTGCGACCGACGCCTGCGGGACGATCGTTGCTCGTGCCGTCGCCGTTGTCATCCCGCCCGGTCGTGATCGTGTAGGGAGTCGCCGACTGCGCGTTGATGTTCACGTTGGCGCGCAGGCCAAGCATCAGCGGCACGTTGACAGTTCCCTGCAGACGATGGCGAACGTCCTGGCGTGAGTAGCCCCACTCCGCATCCGGATCGAGGTTGTTGGCAGGCAGTGACGTCTCGCTGTCAGCGTGGTTCTTGATCCGCCCCAGCGTGTAGTTCATGTTCACGAAGATGCGGCGCTGAGGGAATCGGTAGTTGCCTCCGAACGTTACGCGATCGGTATCGGCCTGTCCCGTGGACTCGAACTGCGTCACCGTGCCGACCGTCGGGTCCGGCCGGTTGCCGAACGCGTCTGGGGCGTTGATGTTGATCGAGCGAATCTGGTGACGACCGCGGAGCATTTGATAGGTGGTCTGAACGCTCAAGTTCTGACTGAGTTGCCGCTCGACACCGATCGATGCCTGATGGACCTGCGGCATGCTCAGATCGGAAGAAGCCTGAATGCGACCGCGTGGGAGGATCTGCGCCTCGGTGCCGTTGAGCGGATCCGGATACCCTGGATTGAGAATCAACAGATCGCGCACGGACACGCCGTTGACGCGCAGCGTCTGGTCGTAGAGGTTCGACGAGTACCAGTCGTAGAACAGGCCGTAGCCACCGCGGATCGACGTGCGACTTCCCCACGGTGTCGCCGTAAACCCGAGCCGCGGCATCAGATTCAGCTTGTCGCCGATGTGCGACTGCATTTCGTTGCGCACGCCAACGCTTACTGAAAACTTGTTGTTCAGACGAATGTCGTCCTGCCAGTAGGCGCCGAACTGGTATTGGTTGAACTTCGTGTTCACCTGGCCATTGCGCTGCGTGAACGACGTGGGCAGCCCGGCATCGAAAGCGATGCTGTCGCTGAACGTGAAGGTACCCGCGTTGTTCTGCGCGTCGAAGTTGCTGAACTCATCACCCTCGAGCAGGATGCCGACTCGCATCTGATGCTTCCGGCCGACGTTGAAGTCGAGGTTGTCTGCCAGCTCGAACCCGCGCGAGAAGGAATTGTTCCAGACACCCGCACCGCCGTCGCTGAAGGTATCGAGGACGATCACGGAGGGCAGGTTCGACAGCGACACCGCTTCGCTGCGCTGTTGCGTGAACTGCAGCCGCAATTCATGGAGCGTCGTCTTGCCAAGCAATCCCTGCACCTGCGCACGAACCTGATGATTCGACCCGTTGCGGTCGTACGCGCGCGATTGGAGATTGAAGCCGCCAACACCAAGGTTGTCGGTGGAGTTGTCGCCGCGACGATATTCAACGCGCAGCGTCTGATCCTTGGTCAGCGCGTGCTCGATACCGACCGTGACATTGGTCTGTTCCGACGGACGAAACACGACGTCGCCCATGCGGTTTCCGTTTTCGTCGAGCGCGGTGATCGTGTCTGACTGCTGATCTCGACGTCCGTCGATATTCAGGCGGATGGAGGTCTTGCCTTTCACGAGCGGACCACGGAGGCCCATATTGAACTGCCGGTTCTGCTCGGGCGTTTCCGACGTGGCGAACGCGTTACGTGCGTTCATCTCGTCGCCGCGATAGTTCAGGCTGGCATTGCCGTTCCATTCGATGACGTTTGGCCTGGTGATGATCTCGATCTGCGTGCGACCGGCGTCGTGGTTGTCGGCCGAGAGCGAGTTGGTTCGAAAACGAATCTGCCGGATCTCGTCTCGCGACGGCAGTCGCCCTCCACGAAACCCGTTGACCTGAAACGTGGCGCCTGCCGCTCCGGCCATCTGGGTCAGCACGTCGGCAAGCTCCTCGGGATCGTCAGGGAGCTCGTCGATCTCGGCCTGCTCGAGAGTGGTGGTGAACGAGTTGCCGCGACGATCGTCGGTCGCCGATGTGTCGTTCACGACAACTTCTTCCTGAAAGCCAGCGATCTTCAGCGTGACGGTTTGATTCACTGCGCCGCGGCGAAGCGTCAGCTGCCCTTCGAACGGTTCGAATCCTGGAAACTCGACGTGAAGTTGGACGTTGCCTGTCGCGAGCGTTGGGGACATCGCCAGCCCGCGGTCGTCGCTCGTGAACGTGACGGCCTCACCAGCCGCAGGGGTCACGGTGATTGTCGCCTGAGGAATGCCCGCGCCAGTCTCGTCGACAACGACCAGGCGCAGTTGCGTCTGGTTGTTCGCGTTCTGGGCTGACAGCGGCGCTGCAACCAGCAGCGCAAGGATTACGAACAGGATCCGTTTCATTTGGTGAATGTGTTCGCCTTGATGTTCGGATTGACCTTGTAACTCTTGATGACCCACTCCTCGTTCGTCTCACCACTCGCGCCACGAGTGATGAGATGCGGAAGCTTGATCCCGTTGACCGCCTTGTATTCGGCGAGGTGCATCTCGAGGGTGACGGGAGGCCCCTGAGCGCCGCGCCCGCGACGTCCCTGCGCCGCATCAGCGGGCGCACCCCCTGCTGCGGGTTGATCCCCTGCGGCACGCCCTTCAGGCGGGGCAGCACCAGCAGGCGGGGCGGCACCAGCCTGATCGGGAGCGCCCTGACCCCGGCGGCCCTGGCCACCGCGTCCGAATCCGCGTCCGGCCGGCCCCGTCCACGAAAGCATCAATGGCATGTGCGTCATCGTGTCGATGAACACGCGCGTGGCCACGCCATCTGGGGTCTTCACTTCCAGTACATCGGCACTACCTTCGGGTGCCTGTGCAGTGCCGATCCATCGGAACGGTGTGTCGCTCGTCAGCAGCAGGGCGATGAGAAGCCTGCTGACCTCACTCTGCAGATTGCGGCGTTGAAACTCGCGCAGACGCTCCTGTGTCTCAGGGGTCAGAGTTCCTCTGCCATCGGCACCACCGCCCGCGCCGGCGCCGGCCGCGCCACCAGCGCCAGGGACCCCGCCGCCGAAGCGACCACGGCCACCGAAGTTGCCACCGCTGACCTCGGTCGAAAACTCGCCGCCGTTGAGAATCTCCTTGCGATCGATCCCGGTGCCGCCGCCTCCGCCGCCGATCGTCAACGACTCGTCGCGCCGGAACTTGTCGGGCAACTCGAAGAACATCTCGGTGTCGCCATCGAGGTTGAAGTTGCCATTCGCCCGCTTGGTCGTGCCATTGACCTGCAGTCTCTTGACTGCTCCGAGCTTGTCTTCACCGCCAAGCGCCTTGCGGGCCTCGGCGAGTACGCTGTTGGCCTTGACCTCTTCCGGCTGCTGACCCGCACCGGCCGTTTGAACCCCGAGCGGGACGCCGGCGAGCAGCGCAAACGCAAAGGCAGAGGTCGACACCAGAGTCCGCATAATTCGATTATTCGTGCGCTTCGACGCGAGCATGGTTAAGTGAGGGCAAAGAGATTGTTAAGAATGTAAAAGCTTGAAATACAATACCTTACGGCGATTTATGCATGTTAACATTCGCCCCGTGAAGCTGAAGAAACCATCAGGGACAACGCTTGTCACAGTTGCCCTGCTGATCCTCCTGCCAACGTTGGCTGTGCTTCAGTATCAGTGGGTCGGCCAACTGAGCACCGCTGCCCGGGAACGCCTTCAACGCAACGTTCGCATCGCCGCTGCCCAGTTCAGAGAGGCCTTCGACGGAGAGCTCGTTCGCGCGGTCCTGAGTCTTCAGGTCGGACCACAAACGGTCCGCGAGGGCGTGTCCGAGCGCTACTCCGACCGATACAACACCTGGCTGAATACCGCCAGCCACCCTCAGATCGTTTCGAACGTGCTTGTCGTAGACGGCGACAGCGGTCAGCTGCGACTCCGGCGCTGGAATCCGGATAGCGACGCACTCGAGGCCACGGAGTGGCACCCACCACTCGACAAATGGCGATCTCAACTCGAGCAGGAATTTCGAGACTTCAACGCCGGGCGAGCATTCGATCGACGAGCCGCTCTTCGCGGTGAGGATTCGCTCATCCTCGTTCCACTTCGCAACCTCGTCGTGCCCGCACGTCCGACGCCTGGTCCCCAGACCGTCACTCCCGTCTTCGGCTTCACCATCGTCGAGTTGAACATGCCGTACATCCGCGAGCAGATGCTGCCCGAGCTCGCGTCCCGGCATTTCACGCACGTCGAAGGCGACGTCTACCGCGTAGCGGTCACGGCGACCGACGATGCGGAGAACGTGCTCTATCGGTCGGATCCGGACGCACCGGTCGATCCGCTTCGTGCGGACGCATCTGCCTCGCTCTTCGGCATGAACTTCCAGGGGTTCCCCTTTGGACGGCCTCCTCGTCCGCCGATTGGCGACGACACTCGTCGCCAGGAGGGCACGCGACTGCGCAGCGAAGATCCGCTCAGCGTTCGCGCCGGCGCGGCACCTGAAGAAGAACTCGGACGCTGGCGATTGCTCGTGCAACACCAGAGCGGCTCGCTCGAGGCGGCAGTCGCACGCGCACGCCGACAGAATCTCGCGATCAGCTTTGGCGTGCTCCTGCTCCTCACGTTGAGCATCGCGCTCCTCGCCGCGACGTCACGGCGCGCGCATCGACTCGCGCGTCAGCAGATGGAATTCGTCGCCGGTGTCTCACATGAATTGCGCACGCCCGTTGCGGTAATCAGATCGGCCGCCGAGAACCTCTCACATGGCGTCGTGGACAGCGGCGATCGCGTGAAGCGATACGGCCAGCTTCTCGAGACGGAAGCGCGTCGGCTTGGAGAGATGGTCGAGCGCGTGCTGCAGTACGCGGGCATCGAATCAGGCCTCGCGACCGGGGCACGCGTCCCGCTCGCTCCGGCCGAGGTCATCGAGGGTGCGATCGAGAGCTCGCTGACGCTTCTCGGATCTGAAGACGTCACGATCGAGCGCAACTTCATTCCCAACCCGCCGACGGTGATTGGCGATGCCGCCGCGCTGCGATCTGCCGTCCAGAATCTCATCGCCAACGCCGTGAAGTACGGCGGCAACGATCGCTGGGTCGGCATCCGGGTCGAGCACGGACGGCAGCGGCGGCGTCCCGAGGTGTGGATCACCATCAGCGATCACGGCAGTGGCATTCCCGCATCAGAACTCCCGCACATCTTCGACCCGTTCTATCGAGGCGCGGACGCGGTGGCGCGCCAGGTCC